>JACCDG011823158.1_pt1 | contig 169687 bp, 229 predicted proteins | sample 7442471 | NCBI WGS metagenome assembly JACCDG01 (sample SAMN15323444, study PRJNA562643) | freshwater metagenome | isolation source: river surface water | place: USA:Blue River Watershed | collected 2017-08-17 | reverse complement strand
GACTAATGTATGGCAACGGCGGCTTAAAAATGTGGACTCGCAAGTTTGTTAATAACATGCGCACGCACGAAAACAGCGATCCATCTGATACAAAAGGGCTAGTAGAGTTTTGTTTCGATGACAAATACTATCAATTTAATGCAAATTACAGTGAAAGTATGATTACTGGAAGTCCCTTCCAAGCCTGGCGTGCAGGGTTCCGCGAAGGGGTTAAAATGTCGCTAGATCAAGGTGCAAAAACACACGACATTAAAAAGATTTGGTGGCAAAACTATGACCGATTACTAATTTGGTGCAATATCGGTGCAGATACCGAAAATGGTATTTGGAGCATGATAGGTGCAAGAGAAGGTTGCTACAAGACTAATTGTACTGATTGGGATTATTCAAATGTTCGAGATTTCGAGTGGCTAACTGATTACTGGAATAAGCAAGGATATGGCCCTGCATCTGATACAGATTATCGATATAAGTGGTTGGGGGAGCAGTTGCAAAAAGAGTTAAATTTAGAAATTAGTAACATTGATGCAACAGGTTCTAAATTTTTTAAAACAGTGTATAACAATACTCCGAGGATAATTAAACGCCGTGTATGATATAGTCTTTATTAGTTACAACGAACTAAATGCAGATGAAAATTTTAGTAGATTAAAATCAAGATTTCCTTTAGCAAAACGTGTACACGGTGTTAAAGGAATACATCAGGCACACATTGCAGCAGCAAGGATGTCTTTTACTAAAATGTTTTGGGTAGTCGATGGAGACGCTCAAGTTCTCGATACGTTTAATTTTGATTACCAAGTGCCTGATTGGGACCTTGATGTAGTGCATGTGTGGCGCAGTAAGAATCCAATAAATGGCCTAGAATACGGTTATGGCGGCGTTAAATTATTACCTCGAAATCTCACACTTAAAATTTCTCCGGATTCAGTTGATATGACTACTAGTATAAGCAGTAAGTTCAAAGCAATGGACGAAGTTAGTAATATTACTGCATTTAATACAGATGGTTTTAGCACCTGGCGTAGTGCGTTTAGAGAGTGTGCTAAATTAGCTAGTAAGGTAATTGATCGTCAAAATTATCTAGAAACTACTGATAGATTAAATGCCTGGCAAACATATTATCCTGAAAAACCCTTTGCACAACAATCGGCCGAGGGTGCATGTGCAGGTAAAGAGTATGGTCGTAAAAATGCCGCAGATCCTGCGGCACTTAGTTTAATTAACGACTTTGAATGGCTCAAGACTCAGTACGAACAAACTCCGCAGCCATTGGAAACACCTCAGCAATAACTTTTGCACAAGCCCATGCAATTTCACGGTGCTCTAATTGAGTGCCGTTTTCTGCACGAAGCTCGATATAATGGATCCAGCTACGGAGTGTACCGTTCATGTACAAACGACTAACGGTATTTCCCTCTGGCAAAATTGCACGAGCTTGTTCTTTAGCGATACCATGCTCTATTGCCCATGCATAATTTGCTTTAACTAAATCGATAACATCTTGCTGTCGTTTGTTCCATTCTGCAATTAGCTCTAAGTCCGAAGTTTCGATGCTGTTTTGACGATTTTTAGTATCCTGCAAGCGAGCATCTCTTAATACAAAGTCTAAGTCTTTAGTTGGATCTGCATAACGTTGAGAGAATTCTTGGAAGCTAAAGCTACGATGTCTGAGAATTTGTCGAGCAATATCTCTAGTAGTTTCTATCTCTAAACATGCACTGACCATTTCAAGTGGACTCCAGTGCTTATGTTTAATCAAATATCGAATAAGTTTTTCACTTGTTTCGGTATTAAATTGATTAGATGGATTACTTACTCGAGCACAGAAAGCAATTAGCTCTTGGGCATCGTAGATACCTTCATTTGCCATTTCTCTGCTTGCTTTGCTTGACGAAATTAATTTCACTTTCATTGTAATTTTTTCTTTCTTAAAAACTTTTCAGTTACACGTTTGATGTCTTTTTTAACACGGTCTGTATCAAGTTTAAAGTCTATGCTTTCGATACGTCTTTCATATACTTTAATCATCTCGGATAGCGATTTTTCAAACGTTTCCCAATCGCTATTTTTTGTTTTAGTTGTTATTTTAATTTCCCAAACTTTTCCGTCTTTGAATGTAATGATAACAGCGTGTAGGTACTTGAGAGGAAGCACATTGACTTTTACCTCTCCAAATACTTCGGGCCAACATTCAATGACATCTTTGGGAAGTAGCTTCCCTTTTGATGTCATTTAGTTTTTTTGGTCGGAACCAACTCCTCTGCTTTTCTGCGAAACTCTGCCGCTTGCTTGCTTAACTTGTCAGCTTGACTGCGATAGTGTTTTGCTTCGGCTTCTGCGCTATCAAATGTTTCTGGAACAGTTTCGTTAACGCTAGCAGATGTAGTCTTAGAAACGTCTGAAGTTTCTGCAGGTAGTTCTTTAGCAGTTGCAACTTCTTTAATTTCAGACTTAGATGTAGGCTTGATATGCAAGTCATCTACAGCTACACCTCTTTGTTCTGCAATCATTTGATTGAGTTCAGAAAGCAACATTGATGCACCTGGAGCAGGAATCATCTCGACGTCGCTTGTTTGGATCTTTACTAAACGACCATTGCCGTGTAAGTTAGGCAACATGCGAGATCCGTCTGGAAATTGTGTACGATCTAATGCTTCTGCGAATTCGTATGCTTCTTGTGCAGCAGGACTTTCGACTAAGTTGATAATAGCGTTATGCATATCATCTGGCAAGTTTTCTGTAGGAATTACCAAACAACTATGTGCATCACCTGGTAGTGTCCTATAAGCAACTAACACTTTCTTGTTCGATGCTTTGATCCTGCCTATATGTTTAAGTGCTCTCATATTAGGCTCCTTGCTTAGATGCTTCTGCTTGTTTAGCCACTTGATCTAAGAATGTTGTTAGTTTGTTATACGTCTGTCCGACGATTTGCATTTCATTTGGTTTGAATGCTCCTCTTGAACTAGCAATGTCGATAATAACCTTCATTGCGTTTAAATCGTTAATATTAAGTTCTGCGCCTTCTTGTTGGGCAGCAGGTGCTTGAGTTTGTTCTTTATCCTGTACGTTATCAGTCATGGTATCTCCTCGTAATGTACCTATATAATTATCTCATTTGTAGATGAGGACAGGCAATTGTGAAGAAACTTAATTCTTTCTCTGATTCGAAACCGACTTTTGTAACGTGGATAAAGTTATTGCTACTATCAAGTGCAATGCTTTGCCCAATATAATATCTATGATTTAGATTGTGTTGAATCCATGAATCGATATTTTTGAGCAAAATTGGACTATATTTTTCAATAGTAGAGTACTTGAAATGAGGAGCAGCAAATTCTGCCCTCCTCATCCCAAAGTAATTAAGCGGATTCGGTTTACCGTTCTTAAGAGCCATTATGCGTGTTCTTTAACTTGGTCGTAATATGCAAACTCGCCAAATGGAGGAACAATACTGTCAGTACCATGGATAATAAAAACGGTATCGCAGTATAGTTCGTCACCCCAGCTACCGCATGGATATCCGTCAGTGAACATGATGAACTTTTTAGGCTGAATATCGTTCTCTTTCATGTATTCCCAGTTTGCATCAAAGTCAGTGCCACCACCGCCTTTGCATTTATAGTTAGCAAATTCGTCCATGTTGTAGCCGTCGTAATCACGCTCGCCGTAGACGCGAGTGTCGAAAGTCCAAAGTTTGATCTTAAAGTCTTTGTACTCTTCCATGATACCTTTGATTTCGCTTAGGAAATCTTTAGCTTGCTCGTCCCCGATAGAACCAGACATGTCAATAGCAATGCAAATGTCAATAGTTTCTTGGAACTGTTGACCTGGCAGCACTGCGTTCATATGCCAGCCCTTGCGGTTTGGTCGCATGAAAGAATAATCATTCTTAATGGTACTTTGGATTTGTTGTTGAAGGATTTGCCTCCAATCCATCTTTGGTTCGGTGAAGTCTTTAATCATTCGAGCAACACCAGCAGGGATGTTACCGGCGCCAGCAGCCTGTGCAGCTTGCAACACTGCTTCGCGCATCTCGTCTCGAATCTGTTTCAGCTCTTCTTTAGAGTACTTCGGACGACCATCTTCGCCATCTTTATCGCCACCGCCTGACTGATCCATGTGTTCGTCTAGCAATTGGCTAAGAGCAGCCAATTGTTTCTCGTCCATCTTTTTGTAGATTTCGTCGTAGATCTGTTCGGCAGACCAACCGTAGTATTTTGAATCGTGAAAGATGTTAATACTTGGAATTTTATGATCGCCGATTTTATCTCGAACGATTTGTCCGTTTACTGCGTAGTCACAGGCAATGTTAAAGATCTGCGGATCACGACCTTCGCGACGACCCATGTGATCGAAAACAGCATGAAGAATTTCGTGTGCCAGAACAAACTCGACTTGTTTGTTAGTAAGCGGTTTGAAAAACTCGCGATTGAAATAAATGGTACGCCCGTCGGTAGCAGCAGTAGTTAGACTATTCCAGCCTTCTTTAATCTGCATACGGGTTGCTAGATTACCAAAAAACGGATGACGTAGCAACAGGCCTACTCGGGCTACGATAATTTTATCAATGATTGGATCTGCGTGTGCCATTTGAATTCCTATTAAATTTCTATGTATATATTATAACACCGCCCGTGGGCGGTGTCAATTGGCTCGAACTTTGATTAGTTCTTGTCAGTTGCTGCGGCAATGTACTTGCCAAACTTTGCATGGAAGTCATCGAAGCACTTGATTTCGTCTGGATCCAGCGGCAGTTTGTAGCTAGACAGTGCGAGCTTAGTGCCCATGATTACCAGCTCAGTTTCGAAGTTCTTCATCATGAATTCGAAGAAGTAGTTAACTTGATCGTTCCAGTCTTTGACCTTCTTATCGCTAGCATCTTTAAGTTCGTAGCACAGACTAACAACCAAAGAGTACTGTGCGGAAATTTCCTTAGTATCCAGTTTGTTTACTTTACCGCTAAGGATATCCGAAGGGTTAGGCAGCTTAGAAGCGTGCTTACGATGTGCCATAAACTTGCTAGCAAGACCTTCGCCTACTGCACCGCACACAAGGTTCATCAGGGTGTCGGTATCAGTGTCGTCTTCGGTCAGCAGTTCGCTAACAAAAGACCAAGAACGAGGAGTTGCAAATGCTCGGCTTGCACTCTTAGGATCAAAGTCGTACAGGTCCTTCTTAGAGAAAGTAAGGAAACCAACAACGTCTTTGTGGATACGATTGTCAGTAGCCCAGTCAAACCAGTCATCCCAGTCGATAGCCATTTCCAAGTGAACAAAGCGGTTAGCCAGCGGAGCAGGCATACGATAAGTGACACCTTTGTCGCTTTCGCGGTTACCAGCAGCAACGATTACAACGTTGTCTGGAAGTTGATAAGCACCGACTCGGCGGTTCAGGATCAGTTGATACGCAGCAGCTTGAACAGCAGGTGCAGCAGAGTTCATTTCGTCCAAGAACAGAACAATTTGCTTGTGATTTTCTGCAAATGTTTTGCTAGGCAGTTCAGCAGGAGGTGCCCAACGCATAGTGCCGTCGTTGCTGTCGAAGTAAGGAATACCCTTGATGTCAGTCGGCTCCCACAGGCTCAGACGAACGTCGATGACATGAGCATCGAGCTCAGTACCGAGTTGCTTGATAATGTCTGACTTGCCAATACCAGGAGGACCCCAGATGAAAAGCGGACGCTGTTTCTTAAATGCTTTTCGCAAAGCCTTCTTAGCGGAAGAGGGGCCTACGGTACGACTGTTAATTTCTGCCATTTTATTTCCTATCTATAAGGGAGGGTTGAAAAATTGTTGCGTTAAGTTGAAAACCTAACTATCTAGCCCTTATTATATGGCCGTTCTTTCCGCCTGTCAACTACTTTTTAGTCTTCTTTTGAATTTTTTTGGCGTTCGTTGATTGCTTTGATCAAACCAAATTTGCGGATATCGTCTGAAAACATATACAGCTCAAAGCTCTTTTTTTCCGAAAATACTGTAATGCTGTTATTTGTAAGAAAATACGGACAATCGACGTATTTTTCTAAAAATATGATAGTTTGCGGGCTTAGGTCAATGGGCTCAGTAAATGGAATTTCGTAGTCCTTTAACTCCAAATCTTTTACCAAAAATTCGTAACCTTTGTCAGTGAGCCTAAATGATTTTGATTTTGTAGATTGCCACCAAGTGCGAGAATACAAGCTAACATTTGCATCGTCTGTACTTTTCCCCCATTGATTGAGGAAAATTTTTGTTAGCGTTTCTCGCGGAATCATTTGATAATAGTTCCTTGAGTTAGCTTAACAACTTGGAAATCGGTAGTTCCGAACGTCAAGTTTAATTTCTTTGCCAAATTATGTGCATGACCAGGATTTGAAAAAGAAACTTTTTTATATTTAGGCCCAGGATAGCTAGTGAGGCTGTTAAAACTCTTTAAGTTGAAAGGTTCGCCTTTGTAGAACACAGCCCAAATGGCTTCCGCTTCTAATACCTGCTCGGCTTTATAAGTTTTTTTGTTAATGCTTTCTAAAAGAACTCTTGGCTTTGGACGACTCATATATACGTACCCTCAATATAATGTACGTATATATTTATCTTTATTTGGGATCGTCGAAGCCGCCACCGTCCATTGTTACTGTAACTACTTCTGTATCGATTGTTTGTTTAAGTTCGTTAAACAGGGTTTCGTAATCTTTAAGCAACTTGTCTTGAATTTCAGCTAGCGCAAGACTTAGTAATCTTGCTTGCTGTAACGTCATTTTTACTTCTTTAGACTGTGACAACTCTGCTGATCTAACTTGTTGAATAAATTGTGTTACAGGAGTTAAGTTAATCTGATTTTGCATTTGATAAGACTGCCTTCATTTCGATTTCGTTTTTAAACGGACCTTTGTACGGATAACGTTCGATAGTAATTGCCTTTGGGCAAAAGCTCTTAACCCATCCTTTATCGAATTTAATTACATAGTAGCCTGCACAGTATAAGCTCTTACTTGCATTGCTTTTTGTAAACAACGGAAGTTTTCTTTGTACATCATACATTGCATTGTATGGCTTGCTAGACGTAGGATAACCGTGACATTCGTTCGGTTCTGCAGACGTAACTTTAACTTTACTGCTAGTTAAAAAGAAATCCTTGCCAAACTGTTTAGTTAGCTCGTCTTTCTTGTTAAACATAACTTCGCCGCTTGTGCTACTGAGAACAAACTTGTTATTTTCTTTCTTGTGAAGAGTTGCAATTTTTACGCCGTTCTCTTCGACAATCCAAAACTTTCCATCAACGATCGGTTTTGCATGTATCTCTGTCATTTATTAAACCATCCTTTAATTGTTGTCCACAGATTAAAATATCGAAAATGATAATCTGTTAGCATTGGTGCAGCATGTGGGCAACGGCCTTGCTTCCATGTGCAGCCTATTTTAATATCTTCACCACATGAGTTACACTTCATTTGGATCCTCGTTAAGTCCGCGCCATTTAACTACGTCTTTATCCCATTTCTTTCCATTCCACTCGGCACTCATTACATTTGATGCAAACGGCCACTTTGTTTCATTTTCTTCTTGCAGAATCTGATATGCACCTATGCGGGCAGGCTTAACGGTTGCCGGATACCAATCAGTGACTACGGGTTTTTCTTCTTCAACTGGGGTCCAGTTGAACTGATCTTCGCTCAAGTTTTCCCATTCGTCTTCGCTCATATTCTCTATTCGCTTGGCGTAACCGTCGACAAATTCTTTAACTTGCTTAGGAAAGTCAACCGGATTGTTAGTGTTAGTTGCGTGCGGAACTCCGCTTACGCTAATGTTTTCATCTGGCTCGCCTTGAAAAACTTCACCAGTATCTTCGTTAGTTAGTTCTAAGGGACCGTAGTAGTAATACTCGGTGTCGTCGTTACTCCAGCCTAGTTCTTCTACACCGCAATAGCTATCTTCTTCCCAAGCAGCTTCAAACTTCTCAAACTCATCGTCGGTAACTTTATCGTTTTCTCGATTAATATCTAGCCAGCAGCCGTCTGACATATCTGACATTTCCCAGCATTCGTCGTTGTCGATGCAGCCTAATTCGTAACCGTCTTCGTTCTTTAGCTCGTCGTCAGTGAGTGGTCGGTCGTCGGACTCTACTGTAAAGTTGGCCCAGCGGAACCCTTGCTCAATTGAAATGATCATACCGTCTTTGTAGAAAAACATCTTTTCTACAGCAGACTTTTTATATTGTGGTGATAAATTCCATGTTGCCATATTATACCTCTTGAGTTAATGTTGATACTTTTTCTGGATAGTTTGCTTGGAATGGCTCTGCATACTGCTGAATGTTATCTGCAATCTTTTTCATATCCCATACGTTGCAAAACTTTAACATACGAATACCTACTTGACTAATGTTCTTAGGAACAGAGTTTTCTGTAATAGTATCGTTAATTAATTTGCGAATATCTGCGGGCTGTGCAGACAAGTCGCACAGTGTTACATTTCGATTGTAATCGTCTAATACTCTGTGTTCAACATTGTTATGGTCAACCCAACGTTGCAGCATGAGATTGTTCCAATTGAACCCCTTGGATTTGCGATCTTCAAATGCTTCAGTTAAGCCCACCTTGTTTTTAGAACCTTTAGTGCGAACGCCAGGGTATGCACTAAACACGTTATCGCTAGTATCACCTCGCATACACTTTTCAAACAGCAACCATTCTGGATCAGGTGCGGGTTTTTCTTCGCCTGTCTTCTTATCCTTGATGCGTTTATTCTTTGCATCAAAATACCCTTCGTGGGTAATAGTTGTTTCTGTAATACCGTTGTATTGTTTAACGTTAGGAGCAATTAGTTGTGCAAAGTCTCCGTCGCTGCTGATAATAACATGATGATCATTAGGATGTGCTTGCACAAAACCTGCAATCAAATCATCTGCTTCGAGTTGCGGATGATGCAAGACTGTTACGTTAGTCTTTTCTGTAATAAATTTTTTAAACTCGTCAAATGCTTCCCAAAACAATTGATCTTCTTCTTGTTCTCTAGGAGAAGCAGCAGCCCGTGCCTCTGCTCGTTGTGCTTTATACGGTTTATAAAAATCTTTGCGCCACGACCTGCCTTCTAGTGCAAATACAACATGTGTACCTCCGAAGTCGTGCCATGCTTTTTTAATAGAGTTAAAAGTGATATGAAACGCCATACCAAGTTTAATGTCAGTGTTACCTTGTACTACGTGCCTTGCACGAAAGAAAGTATTGGCTGTATCAACCAAAATGTATGTCATAGGAAGTATTCCATATCAGCTGCAAAAACAAAACGAAAATCCTTAGAATCCGTGATTCCAGGTCTATGCCATATTTTACTAGGATATACGTTCCATGTCAACTGGTTTGGTTTTAGGAAAAAAGAGTTGTTAAAATTTGGATAATCCAAACAAAACTCTGTTCCGGTCAGATCTGCATTAGTAACGTCTGCAGGAATATGTACATACCAAATACCGCTTATAGTGCCAGTAGTGTTATTGTTGTCATTAATGTGGTGATTATGCCACAGTTTATCTCTAGGTTCGGCATCTATGGAGTTTGTCATAAACACCCAACTCATTATATTTTTAATTCTTACTTCTCGATTTAAAAACATAAAACAACTGTAGATAAAACTTTGTCGCATTTTAAGCCATACTGGTTCGGGCCTTGCAAATAAGTTTTCTTTAGTTTGATATTTGGGACTGTTAGTAAAATAGTTTCCAGATGCAATGATGTTTTTTGAGATCAGTTTTATTTGATCATTATCATCATTTGAAATAAGAGAAGACCAGTTATACTGGTCTATATACTCGCTAGTATTAACTACTACGGTCATTAAGAAACCTCTGACCGATCTTTGTTAATTTTTTGTACGTTAATAAATCCTGCGCTTAACCGATCTGGTTCGGCTACACCGGCTTCCTCTAACATATTCCTTGCAAGATCTCTGAACCATCGATCGACAATTTCTTCATCAGGGTCACCGTCATAGCCGTACCCTGCACGCTTGAGTTCCGAAATAAAGTGCTCGTTCCAGTCAAGCTCGAAGAATCCGTTTCGAATATTTTCTTTATTAACGTGTGTATCTAATACAGCTACCCAAGGTTCGCCTTTTTCGGTTGCACGTTCTTTGGGAGTTAATTTAGCAACCCGTTCTGCTTCTTTAGCTTCTTGTGCAGCTACTTCGGCTAATCTTTTTTCTTCTTCTGCTTGGCGAGTTTCGGCAATTGCTTTTTCTGCTTCTTGCCTAATCTTGTCAATGCCTGTAAGTTTTTCAAATAATTTTCTAAACATTAGGTACCCCATTCATTTTTAAACAATGGAACTTGCAGTCTATCGCTATATCGTAGTCCATTCTTCATTGCAATATCTGCAACTGCTCGATTGTTAAGAGCATAAACACTTTCAACACCGCCCACTGGCATTAGGTATACGTGTCCTGTAAATCCAGCTGCTCGATATTCTTCAATTGCACGTTGGGCATCTGCAAAGTCTTGTTCTGTAGCAATAACAAACTTGAGATATACATTAGCGCCTATAACTTGATACGACCTAACAATCTCAGGCTTAATAGCATCTTCCCACTTTTCTCCACTGCATGGAAGTTTAGCACTTACTGAGAAAGTAAGTTCTCGAGTATAGTTGTCTTTATGCGACCATTGCCAGTCTTTCAAGTACTGTGAAAACTCCGGAGTAAGTGTTTGAGTGCCATTTGTCTCAAATGTAATTTCACGCAAACCAGTCATTTTGGGATGATTCAATAAGTCTGGGTAAGCACGCTGCCAGCCTAGTAATGGCTCTCCGCCTGTAATTACTAAATGCTCAGTACGCCATTCTTTAAATGGCAGGATTTCGCAAATACGTTCTGCAATAGCATCTGACGTGAGCATTGGGCTAAGGTCTTTAAAGCTAGGATGCCAAGACGCATAGCTATCGCAGCCAGTAGATACTAGCGGTAGTTCTTCATATTTGTTGTACATATGAGCAACTTCTGCAATTTCGTCAGCCTCTTTGCTTAGTTCACCTCGAGGCATACCAAATCCGGCACATTTAAAGTTACAACCAAATGTACGCAAGAATACAGAAGGTACGCCCATATAACGTCCTTCTCCTTGAATGCTATAAAATAGCTCTGCAATTTTTAATTTAGACACAATCATTTTCCTCTGCTAATTTTTTAGCAATTCTGTTTTGTAAGTTAGCCTTCCAGCGACGCTCATCTCTAAAGTTTTTAACATCTTGAATAGCGTTTTTCAATGTTTCTGAATAGTTAAGTGCTTGTTGTTCCGACATAGTAATTGTTGTTTCAACGGTTACTGCGCCAGTGGTCCAAACTTCCCAAGTTACTTTAAGTCGACGAATAAGTCCGTTGACTAAATCTTTCCAGAACCAATCAAACTCTTGTTGCCAAGTATTATCAATGTCGTAGCGTTTTTCTACAGTTTCACTCCAGTAGTCAGTTTTGGCAATAGCGTAAATGTTTACATTAATGCCAGTCTCATCTGATTCGACTTCGACATTATGTTCGTGGTATTCTTGACCACAACCACATACTACTTGATACATTTTGCTATCGCCCCACTCGTTTCTAAGTAGGATACCTTCTGCTGGAGTTTGTGCCTTCATTATGCTTTCTTCCTAGATTTTTTAACTTTAGGTTCTACATCAGTGCTTACACTTGCCAATGCATCTTGCACATCTTTAAGAAGCTGTGCATCATCCCATTCGAGCTCTGTGCGACCGTCCGGATATGTAGTAACTGTTAAGTGACTACCTTTAACTACTTGTACGCCTTCGACGTCTTTCTTTTTACGTGTTGCCATAATTACCTCGGAGCAAATTCTTGTTGCAGCTTAATATTATCAAAGAATTCTTTCTTTGTGCCTGGGTCAGTTTTAAACGAACCTTTAAGTACAGTAGTTTGAGTTAACGAACTATGTGCCATAATACCACGGTTTTCGCAACATCCGTGAACTGCTTGGATATAAACTCCTAGGTTCTGAGCGCCTGTTGCCTTTTCGATTTCTCTGGCAATATCATTAGCAAGCTCCTCCTGGAGAGTACCGCGTCTGGCGCACCATTGAGCGATGCGTGTATATTTCGAGAGGCCAATGAGTTTTTCGGCAGCAATAATACCAATATAAGCAACGCCACTAACAGGTTGGTGATGATGGCTACACATACTGCGAAGCTCACTACGGACAACCAACATACCTTCGTAGCGGTCCTCCGAATCGTTTGGAAATGCTGTTGCGTCTGGTGCTGGGTCATATCTACCTGCCATTATTTCGTTGTAATACATTTTAGCAAGACGTCTTGCTGTACCGTGACTGTTAGGATCAGTTTCTCTATCGATAAGAAGGGTGTCTAGTACACCTTCAAATGCTACTGTTGCTTCGTCGATAAGTTTTGCTTTATCTTCTTCGCTAACATAATCGCTAATGTTATCGCCTGCCCAGAAACGCTTATTGTCGCGTTTCATATTTTCTCTAATTACTTGTGCTAGATTTTTTTCTGTCATTATTTTTATTCTCCGAGTTATAGACGCGGATGTCTATATGTAATTGTATGCTTTTATTTAGGTTTTTGCAAGCCTTCGGTAAAATTATTGTTTCCGTTTATTGCGTGCATCACGTAAATCTTCTTGTAAAAATTCACGGTATTCGGTTAACACTTCGATTTTTCGACTAGCAGTACCTTGTCTTCTTAGTTCATCCAAGTCTTTATCTACTTGAGATATTTTTTGTTCGATTTCTTCTACAGTTAATTCTCTCATAACCAAAAATCCTCCCATGGGTAAACTAGCCAGCAATCATCTTCGGCTTTGTTTACAGTCCAAACGCTATAATCTGGGTCTTTAAATTCGCTTGCTTGGTTATGTGTTAGCACTGCAAACCGAACATTATCACCCCAAATGTTATCCCATTCGTCGGCATCTGGAAAACAACCTGCTGGCCAGTCTTTTTTAATCCAGTTAAGTGTAGCACCAGTGTCGTTGATGTCGTCTACAATTAGGATTTTCTTTTTAAGGCGCTCAATGTATTTGTGATCACCCCAAACGTATCTTTGATTGTCAGGAACAACACCTAGTGCATCTTCAGCCATCCAGAGGTTGCTTTCTGTATTTTCGTTATCTCGAAGACTGACATTTAATGTGTGCATCTGAATCCCAGTGTATTGACTTAACAAGTTCGCTGGTACTAACCCGCCCCTTGTAAGACCGACAATGTAATCAGGTTTCCAATCGTGTGATTGCATTTGCCTTGCAATTTCAAGGACTGCACCTTGTACCTGTTGCCAGCTATAATAAACTTTTTTCATTTGAGTAGACCTTGACAGAAGCGTTCAATTTCTTCGTCAGTCATAAAGAAGTTGTATGTTGAATCCATAACAACTTTGCCTTCCTTTAACGATTCTTGAACAAACTCAATACTGTTCAAGTCGCTAGGTGATAAACATTTCCACATTTTAACTCGAAGTCGAAAACCTTCGTTTTCTTTAACAATAAATTCTTTGGTAACTTTTACAAAATCATTAATTTGTGTCATCGCCTTTTATCCTTTCAAATGTTCTATATTTTTCTAAAGTGTTTATATAATCGTCGAATTTCTTTTTAAGACTTGGATATTTTGCCTCCATCTTAACATCTCTTTCGGGAATCCCTAACACTCTTTCAATAACACTCAACCTTTCGTTTAGATCAAGCCCGTTAATTTTAACAGTGCCTTTTACATCGAGTGTTGCTGATTCTTCTAATACTACTTTATCTTCGCCTACTGGTATTGATAACACAGTATTATTGTTGGTACTTTTAAATGCAGTCGGCGACGGTTGTGTCCAACTATATGAACCGTTGGAACCAGCAGTTAAAGTTGTGCCCGTATACGACATATTGTAATAACTGCTACTAGAAGGTGCAGTTATAGTAATGGTATCCAAATCAGTTGGTAATGTTATTGAGTAAGTTCCTTGCGCTGAAGAAGTTGTCACGTAGTGTCTCCATTTGTTTGTGTACAAGTGGAATATACTTATTATAATTTTCCATGTACTCTACGATTTTATCGCAGACCTTTGACCTATTTGCTAGATATTGGTCATAGTTTTCAGTCCACTGGCTAGGATACTTGAATTCATCCATTGCCATTTCGCTATAGCTTAATCGATCGGGAACCATAGGAATAGCATCTACTACTGCACCTTCGTACCAACTAATTCCTAGTGTTTCTTGCAAGTTCGCACTAAACACTAATTTAGATTCGCCTAACAAGTTATGGTATTCGTTCTTTGTTAGCTGTTGGTCTTGACATACTACAAACTCGTATTGCGGCAGTTGTTCTTTAAGATCTCTAAAAATCTCTACTTGCTTTTCTGGAGCAATACGATGCGGGAATAGGATTGTGTTTTTCTTTTCCATGCCTTTGTAATCAAGCAATGCATCTTGCATATACTCCATAGGCCAGCCCGTTCGCACAAATTTCTTATCAGATCTTGAAGGATCTTGTGTATCATCGAACAAGTTTTTATTAAACATGTCGATGTGAAACTGTGTAGCAAAGTAGTTATGGTCGACGGCGTGGAAGAAACTCTTCTCTGCAAGTCTTACCCAAGGAGCATCTCCGATAAGTCTACCTAAGAAGTCTTGGGGATCATAGCTACCAGCATGCCATAGTGCGTGAATAGTTACAGGAATCTGTAACAATTCGCTCATGTATTTTAAATTTACGATACCAGGATGCCAAGCATCAGTAAAAAGAAAATGATCACCAGGCTTAACTGCTCCGGCGCAAAATAGCTCGCCAATTCTTTCAACTTGGTTAGCTTTGTAGATGTTTGTTCCGCCAAAGTTGAGAAACGCACCTGGAGTCGTTGCGCTAGGTATATCTTCGCGGCCTGATATTGTTCGAACATAATGTCCTGCCTTAGTTAAGAGATTAGGTACATGGGTCTTCCACTGACCCGTGTACCTTGTCTCGACTGATTCTAGATCAACGAGAAAAACGTTCGCCATTGTTGTACCTTGGATTTTTGCCTAGGTATGGTTTTCTAGGACGCTTGCTGTTTAGGAATGACCTAAACTGTGGATGATGATTGCCACGTACACTATAATGTGACGGATCAAACTCAAGTAGTTCAAAACGACAGTAATCGAGGTATCCCTCTAGAACGTCAAAGATGTCAGAAGATTCCTTACCAGCTTTAGTTTCGGAATACACGATGTCGTTATAATTTTTAGCCATAATAGCCTCTTTCAATATTTGATAAATGAACCATTTTCTCCGTCTTCGGAGACCTCAATCCAAACCTCTCGACCTGGATACTTTTGTGAAATAACTTCAAACAAATCATTTGAAATCATCTCGCAACTCTTATAGTCTAACGCCAGTGTATTCTCTTTGTAAAGATTTTCGAGCCAACGTTTAAACTGAATAAACTCAATATCGCGGTCATCATGTGTTACACTAATCCAAACTTTGAAATGGAAGATGTGTCGATGCGGATAACCGAGGAAACTTACATCATATTCATCGCCTGTTGCTAGCGATGGATCTGTTAATGCTGCTGGGTATTTGTGCATACCTTCTTTACGAAAGGTCACCCAAATTAATTTGTTAGGTCTAATGTCTTGTTTAATTGTTGTCATTATAGAATTGTATCGTTTTTATATGCAGACCAGGGAGTAAACTTTTTACGATCTTTTAAATCATGTAGACTATGAGACCATACTCCGGGGTTTGTTGCTTTAAAATCTTTGTCATCGATTTTAATCATTGTATTATAATTCCAAAGTTTTACATAAGGAATTGGCACTCTTATTTGTGGAATAAAATTGTCGTATTCATTCAAAGGGCCGTCGTTGAATTCTTCAACAGCACTCAACGGAATGTCTAGACTGCACAAATAATCCATTTTTAGATAATGTTCAATCATATTTTCCCAAGCCTTCCACTCTTCGGGCGAAGATGGGTTAAAACTATGATTTGCACCAAAGAAGATATGCTGGCCCGTAAATTTTAAACGTGGTGTGATTTGGTCAGTTGGTTGTACGCCTGTAACAAACAATGTGTGCATACCAAATGCCGGTGTGTGTTCTACTTCTTTACCTTCGAAAAACACTGCATTGTCTGCAACACCTGAGCTATAATCACGCTTCATTTTTCTTTCCTTGTGTATATTTCATAAACATACGTTGAACATCTTCAATTGATTTTGCAAACACTTCTGGACTACTTTCTGCTGCTTGCTCCATATCCCATGAATTGGGATAATGTCTCAAACACCACCTTGCTTGATCTTTAATTATTTTTGGAACCCGCGGAGTAACTAAAATTTCTTGAAGAAACTTTTCTGTTTGTATTACTGCACGGTAGCGTTCGTCTGGTAGTGTCATGTTTTTATTATATGTCTTTAAAATGAGGAAATCAAATAGAATGGTTAGCTACTTGATTTCCAGATCTTATTCTTCGTCGAACAGTAACGAATTGATAATTGGCTTTGTAACTGGTTTAACAACTTTTTCAAAAGTTAAATTAGCTTCAATTTCGCAATGCTCTGCTGCTTTTGATGCTGCATTTACTAATCTCTTGCCAGTATTGCCTCTAGTTCCAATAATGTAATCAAAATAGTCTTCGTATTGATCAATAACAGCCAATGCTTCTTCTCTTGTGTTTTTAGAAAAGATTAAATCAACAACATCTCTAAAATACAAAAATTCGTATTCACGATGACGTTTTGCATCGGCGTCTGATGTAATTAACATTGTTGGAAACACACCAGTATCGCATTTTCGGTTAGCTTCTTGTACAGCATTAATATGACTCCATACATTATGGCCCATTTGAATAGCGTAACTAAAACTATCCCAAGATGTTTTACCTTCGTTACCTACCTTGTTCTTATCACCGGGTGCATAGATACAAATATCTTTAATTTGAACTTGATCGATTAATGGACTAGGCGTAAAGTTATCAAATATTTTATCTTGAATTACTGCGTCTTTAAACAGTCTTGTGTCTGTTGCGTACTTTTTGTCATCAGCAGACGGCACCATTCGGTAGACCCATTTTGTGTTGTGCTCTGTTTCTGTTTGGATGTAGATTTGTCCGTTTGCAGTTGCGAGAAACGGTGAGGCGCAATCAAAAGATATGGTAAAGTTTTCATTATGATATTTCCTTACAGCACGTTGAATGTCTGTGAGCAATGATGCCCACTCTAATTTTGAAGTACCTAAGAAGTGCATCCAATCTTGGTGGCCCTTTTCAAGTAATCCATCGAATCTAATTTCAACAAGTCGTCTTAAAACTAAGTGTACATCACACATATTTTGACCACCCATTGCCCAACCGTTAAACGGTTTATCGTACTTCTTTGGATCGCAAAAGTCTTTCATTTTGCTATACCAATCGTCTGCTTGGTCGTGATTCTCGCCTTGCAGAACGTTTAAGAATTTACAACTACCTGTTCGATTTTTAATAAAGTATTCATTGTTATACTTTGTTGCATCAACAGCCTGGTCATAAGATTCGATGCCGGTTGCAGCTCGCCCTGCTGGACTTCTTTCGACCCAAGCAGGAATATCTAAAACCATTCCGTAATCCATAAGAGCATCCATCCATTTAAGAACTTTTTCTCTTTTGTCTTGTGCAGCATCTAACTTTGCTTGATAATTCTTAACATGATCGATTTTGTTATATTTTGGATTACCGTTCTTGTCAAGTTTTGGATTACCACTTTTATCAAGTTGGGGAACCAGCTCAATACCTTTAGCGATAGCAGCAGCCATGCGAGCTTGTACTACTGGCCCTGACGGATCGTTCCATTCGCCTTCCCAAACACCTTTACCGATCTGGAATCCACCAGAGTCGCCTAGTACCCAGCTAGTACTGCGATCTCTGTTACGGAACATATCTTCGTTTGCATCTGGCTTAGTAAGATCTAAATTAGCATGACCTGCTGAATACAAGCACCATTTGTAATAGAATTCGCCTTTGACTGGTTCTAAGTAGTTAAGACTTTCCATGCCACTTTTCCAAGCAGCAGGAATTCTAGCAGGGTCTACATATACACCATGACGTTGCTTGCCGATAAAAGTGGCATAAAAGCCACTAGTAGCCGGCAAGAACACTGCATAGTCTTTTTGATTTGCAGTTAAGTCTTTATTCATTACTTACTTTGTGCTGGAAGAATGTAGTCGTACGATGCTAGACCGCTGTCGACTTTAATCATCATAGCGCCTTGATCGCTAATTTTCATAGTCTTGTCACCAGTTAAGCTCAAGATGCTCATTACTTGAGTAACTGGCCACGACCATGTTTGTTTCAATTTGCCGGTAACGCCACTTTGGAAAACAAAGTTACCTGCGTGCGTACTTGCATCACCAAAACTAAACACTAGGTTATCGTTTTCAGTTGATACCTGGAATACTGTTTCTTCAGAGTTAGCATTTGCTTGGAACTTGAGACGCTGGATGCTCGCTGCATTTGGTTCAAATTCTAAACTCCACGATGCACCTTTGAATTTAACAGTCTTAAGTTTTTCGTTAACAATATCAGTGTTCATAAAACGATAATCGTTTTGGAAGTCACCGGTTTCGTTTTCAAAATGCAAACCTGTTGGAATTGTTTCACCGTTTCTTACTGCTGTCGAAACAGTAATTTTTGCCTTGTCTTTATATTCAGGGCAGTTTAAGTGAATAGCAAGTTTGTTTAAGTTAGGCATACCAAACACGCCATCAAATCCATCAACTGCTGTCTTAGTGCTACCAGAAATAATAACTGAACGATCCTCGGCCATTGCTTCGATTTCTGTTGCACCAGCAGTGCTTGTAATTTTTACTAGAGGAATAATTCCTAGTTGATGTGTATGTGCTACGATGTCTTGTAAAATGTCTTTCATGAGTTTTCTCCGTATATATGATTGTATTTAGATCGTGGTTAACTGTCAACAGAATTTCTTACCGTTTTGTTGTACAGAACGACAGATTCTAAAATGCCTAAGTTAACTTCTATGCTATTCGCGTAATGTATCAATGCCTGCGTGTCTTTAGGAAAACATGCACCACCGAATCCTCTTTGTCCATCTAGGCCAGGCACAAGTGTGTGACTCTTTCCTATCCTTGGATCTTGTGCAACTAATTGTCTAACAACGTCAAAGTCTGCATCAGATGCTTTGCATACATCAAACAATTGATTGAAAAAAGCTACCTTGGTAGCTAAAAACGAATTGCAAGCATGTTTAATTAAAGCAGCTTCAATTGGGCTGCAATGAAAATACAAGTTGCAATTTTTTAAGACTGGTGTAAACACTTCCTGCCAAAAGCCGTCCGGGTCTACACCGCCGAATATCATATAAGTCTGATTTAAGAAGTCAGCATCAGCAGATGCTGCACGTAAAAATTCCGGACTATATGTAATAGATAACGTTGGGTAAATTTCATTAATTGCTTCTGTAATATCTGGAGTTACAGTACTCTTAATTAAAATTGGAACGTTATCTATATAAACCTGATCAAGTACGTTAGTAATGATACTCGAATCACAACTACCGTTTTCTAGATTAGGTGTTGGCACACAAATAACGATACCGTCGGCATCTGGATGATGCTTGAGTTCGTTAGTTGTGTATGCAGGGTCAATGACTACTACATTATGTTTTGTCTTTAGTGCGTTAAAGACAGCCTTGCCAACAAAGCCGTAGCCTACTATTAGTATCTTCATATTAGAACTCAAATAAACTGTTGAATGTATTTTTTTCTTCAGTGTTTGCAATCTTCCAATTTAGAACACCAATGAGGTTATCTAGCTTCTTATCAATAATAGTAGCTTCCATTTCAGCATGGTCAAACGGCAAATCCTTAAACCATTGCGGCAACCTTAGTTCGTCAACTGGATATGCAACACTGCTGTACTCGAGCGGGTTTGCTTTTAGTTTGCAAACAATTACCTTTGCACCGTCAATGATCTCCATGCTGTACTTGTCACTAAACATTCTTCTAAGTGTATTCCAGTTAATGCTTGCACGCACATGTCCTGGCAGATTTGACTTACCATTATCTTTTTCTTTTTTCTGATACATGGTAATGTTGTTAGCACGCTTAGGCGATCCCTTTTCCCAGCCTGGTCGGGCTTTGAACTGAGTTCTAAACTGTTTAATGTAATCTAGCACGTCATCTTCGGTACTACCAGTTAGAACCATTTTGAGAACTTCACTTAAAAAGTCTTGAATAAATTCCGGTGTATCACTGCGCTTAAGATCTAAGCCCATTGCTTTAATTTCGCCTGGCTTGCCGTCTTTGTCTTTACGCTTGCCTTCCTTGTCGTAAACAAGAACAGCATAGCGTTTCTTAGTAATAAACAGCGCCTTTGACCCAACAACTTCTCTACCGGCTTTAATAACACTGCCCATATTCTTAGGACAGTGGAAATAATCTAGCATGAATTGAGGGAACGTAGTGTTAACTTCTTCTCCAATTTGATCATACAGTTGGACAACTGATTCCTTGGTCCACGGAATCTTTCCTGCATCGATTTCACTTTTTAAGGTTGTGTAAGCAGAAAAATAACAGGAGTCTGTGTCGCCATAGATGATTGCTTTGCCCACGTGGTTATATTCTCCACAGATGATTTCATTGACTTTTCCAGCCATGTGCTTTGCAATCTGACGTCCAGTAAGAGTTGTAGATTGGCCGATGCGCTTATCAAAAAAGCGACAGCCAGGATTAAGAATGGCACCATAGAGCGAGTTAAGGTTAATCTTCTTAACCAGTTGTCGTTTGTCCCAGTACTCTTCTTCGATTTTGTTTCCGGCATTAATAGCCTCCTTTAACTTGGCCTGCATTTCTTTACGCTCTGCATACCAACGTTTTAGTAGCCCTGGAATAATACCTTCTTTTTCCCAAGTAAAAATAGTACCGTTTGCCGAAATCATCCAGGGTTGATTGCTTTCAAAAATCAAACGATAAACTTCGGCAGCACTAACTACATCACTATCGCCGGTTTCCCAATCAATTGTAACATCAGTGCCGATTTCTTGATTCATCACAGCTTCGTATTCGAGAGATCCAAATTGTCCTTCCCATGCTGCGGCAAATGATTTACCTTTTGCCATTTGGCTTTCGATAAACTCGTCAGTTTTTATTGGACGTAGCTGTCCGATGATTGTTTCTGGACCCATGTTTAGCGCACGAATTGCCGAAGGATACAGAGAGTTAATATCTAAAGAACCTACCCAATCTTGCAACCCTTCTTTTGGATATGCAACATATGCGCCTGCTGCTTGTGCATTTTCACGTTCATCCATTTTAGGACGATTCGGAACGACAAAACCTCTTCGATGTGCTTCGTTAATGATAGCCTGTTCGGTCACTGCAACTGCACCCATTGTTGTTTGGATAAGAACGGTATTTTCGTGTGCAAGTGTATTAGCAAGATCTAAAAACTTTAATTTCTTGTCTAAACGGTCAAGAAGAGCACAGTCTTGTCGGTTATATTCAATAAATGTTTTAAAGTCATTATTGTATAGTTGATCAAGTGTACCTTCATACTGCGTCTTACGCTCACCCAACTCGTACTCTGCAATAGCATCTAGACGATAGCTATGGCGTTCTTCGTAAGTATATTTTCTATATAACTCTAAATAGTCTACATGAACACGACCGACTAAGTCATATGTTACTGCATCTTTACCGAACTTTTCATATTCTCTCTTTTTAGGATACAAATTAAACAAACAGAATCGACGTGTATCGTCTTTGCTTAGTGTCTTAGTTACACGATTAACAGTATATGGAATATCAAAGCCTTCACTGTTCCAGCCAGATAGGACATCGGCATCTTCGATGAGATCGAGGAATGTGTTTAGCATTTCGGCCTCATTAGTAAACAGCATAGTATTTGGAAAGTCTTTGACTGCCTCAACAGCTTCCTCCATACTCATAGACTGTGGCGGTATGGCCAAGCATACCATAGTTTCTAACCATTGCAGGTAGACAGCAATCGCAGTAATTGGCATAAATGCATCATCTGGTGATGCGTAACCACGTTCTGGATCGAAGTCTACCTCAATATCGAAAAATGCAGCATTTAACTTAGGTGCATCAGCATTGATGTAGTGTTCACTAAGTGTTACAAAAATTGGATTAATGTCTGCTTCGTAAATTGTTTTACCTGAGTTAATTGCTAACTCTTTACGGAAGTCTTTTGTATTTTTACAAACAACCTTTGAGCAAGGATCACCGTATATGCTTAATGATTTGCCGCGTGGGTCTTTGTAGTAAAAGGTGTGTTTAACAGGTATGTCTCTATATTCCCGTTGACCTTTTTTATTTCTTTCTACGATCCTAATGACATCATTGTCACGATCGAAGTATGCGTCTACATACGACATGTATATTAATCTCCTAATGCGATTTTTGGCTCGCAAATACCTACGATGCGGCTTATAGGCCCGCCGACCTTTTATTATTATGAAGTTGTTAGATACGTTTAGTAATATCTAAAATTGCTTCAATTTCTTCCCAGTCTTCATTGTGCTCAGACCAGTTACCTTTGTGTGCAATCTTAATTGCTTTATTAATAACAGCTGGCTTTACTTGTAGTTCTTCAGCAACTGCTTTTACAGTTTCTCTCAAACCTTCTTGTAAATCTTCAACTTCACGAAGTACAGTTGAACCTTCTGCAATTAGTCTTTCTAGTTTTGCCTTTTCTTCTGCGCCATATGAACGTCCGCCCATGTTTATCTCCTTAGTTAAGCCTTAATTGTATATTACTTATATTTGTAGGTCAATGTTTAAAAGAAAAATGGCAGAGTAATTCTGCCATTTATTAGTACCTATCGTACCACTTTTCTAGTGGCGTTCGATTGTCTTTAGGTTTGTTATCTTTCTGACTGTCAGTGCCTGCTGCGCCTTGGTCGTTGCCCGTTGGAGTAGCACCTTGTCCGCTAGCATCTGCTGATGCAGCACTATCAGGATGGCCACTAAAAATGTTTCCATCTCTGTTAAACAAGTATCCTAGGGTCCCTAGTGCTGCAACTAGTGTTAATACCTTTGGGTTAGTTATTGCTTTTGCAAATTTACTATTCTTTAGTGCGTTAACTGACGAGCTAGCAGGTGTAGTTGCACCAGCAGTCGATTGTTTTGGTTTAGCACTTCCTGGACCTGCTTGCGTCTGTTGCTGTGCTTGCTGTTGAGCCTTTTGAGCTTGACCAGTTTTCTTTGCAACGTTTGCTTTTTCAAGGTCTGCAACAATGGATTGATTTTTAACAACTTTGCCGTTTGCATCCACCCAACCATTTTGTGTATAAGTGTATGTTTGTCGTTGTGATCCAGCACCGTATTGAATTTGGTCATTCGGCTGTGTTTTCATTCCCTTAGCTGATTGTCTCTGTGCCGCAGCAGCAGTAGCAGCAGCATCTGTTTGATCCTTAAGGGATTTTAAATCCTGCGGAGATTTTCTCATGCCATTTGCACTAACATATTCGCCTAACGATTTATCGTAAGACCATGTTTGTGCCTTTTTACCAGATCCAATAACAACAGTTTGACCCAACTCTTTAACCGCCTCCATGCCTTTAGTTGTTACACCTAACGCATCGGCTCCGTGTCTTACTGCTGGTCTTATTCTAAATGCTTCATCTAATTCGTCTAAGCGTTGTCTTAGCAATGACATTCTTTCAACTTCGCTAAGGGTTGACTCGGACATTTGTAGACCTGCTAGTTGTAGCATTACTTCTAAATCCGGAGTACCGTCTATGTTTTTAGATTTTTTATAAGCCTTGAATGCAGCTAATGTATCTGGACCGAAATATCCGTCAATACCGTGTTGACCAACATCAAAGCCTGCTGCTTGCAATGTTGATTGAATTTTCGAAACTAAATTAGATTTTCCACCTGATGTAACAGGTTGTGCTTCTGGTTCAGATGCTGCTGCCGGGGCAGCTTGAGTCGGTGTTGCTGATTGCCCTGCTGGTTGTGCAGGTGCAGCAGATGCAGCACTAGGCGTTTCTGCTTTATAAAAGAAATCAACTAACGCATCGGCCATTTTATCAACGTTGTCGCCAAACATGTATGCAGATCCAATTGCTCCTGCAATTGCAAGAATAATTGCACCCGGTCCGGTTGTTAAACCGATTGTGCCGGCAACTACACCACCTACTAATGCTCCAAACCAAACTAACCCTGTTTGACCAACGGCTCTAGTAATGATTTTAGCAACTTCGGATTTAAATTGACTTTTTGGCATATCTTTGGGGAGTTTTTTAATTTCTTCCCAAGCCATGTAGATTTCGTATGCAACAGTAATTGGAATACCAATTTTTTTGATTGCACTCAATACACCGATACCTAGACCTTTAGCCCAGGCCCATGCATCGTCCATAGTAAGAGCTTCTGCTAACGGATCAATGCCTTCTTTTAAGAATAGTTCTCGTGCTAGCTTGTGTTCTTCGGACAGGGCATTACCTTCGTTAATGGCGTCAAGTTTGTTCATTAACTCACGTAAGTTCATTGTTAAATACCTCTACCAAACTTTTTCTTATATTCGATTTCGTTGAGTTCGGATTCTAGGTCATCAACTTTATTACGAATATCCTTAACAATTTCTTCAAACGGATTATCTAAATTGTAAACTGCTGTTTCTAAATCTTGCATAGCTTTGTGTACATCATTAACAGCCATTTCAAAACTTCTTTGATCGATATTAGTTTTCTTTGTAATTAACCCTTGTAGTTGGGTTATAATCCCTAATGCAGTATCGTCGTATTTAATAGCTGTTGTAATCTTTCTAGCTTGACTAAACAATTGTTCTGCAACCTCTAGTTGCGGTTGTAATGCAGCAAGATCTTTTCTAACAATCTTTTCATCTCGCGGCCAGCCATCATCTATATTTTCTGCAACGTCTTTGTCTTTGCTTTCTAATACTCGAGCTGCAATCTTTTGAGAATATTGTTTTACTAGATTAGATTTTTCTAATTTCTTTTCGATAATTGCTTCTTCTGCTTCTGCAAAATATTTCTTTAAAAGACTTTCTTTTTTAGCAGGTGTTGCCGACGCAGGCTTAGTATAGTGCTGCATAGCCATTTGTACTGGTAAGGAAACCTTATGAGGATTTGCACCCTCCATTAAAAATTCAACATCATTTTTATCAATGATTGATAAAAACTTTGACATGTCGCCTTCTTGCACAGTGTTAGTAGTTTGACCTTGTGCGTTAGTTTGTTGACTAACCTTTGCAACGCCTAAATCGTAACTAGCTGAAGATCCCTGTTGCCCTTGTTGAACACTTAATGGACCCATGTTATAGCTTTGATTAGTAACTTGTCCTTGGGGATTTGTTGACTGCTGATAACCAGCAAAAGACGGGCTATCTGTGCGAACATGTTGACCTTGTGCGTTGTAAACGTAAGTTCCCCATGCACCACTATAACTAACAGTTCCGTCTTGATTTAGCGTTAGTTTTTCGCCATCGCCTAAATCTTTAGCAGTTCCCGGTTGCATCCCAGCAACGCTCGGCATTGCTGGGACTGCACTAGTATTTTCTTGAATTCCTGCAAGTTTTGATAATCTAGTTGTTTCCTTTACTTGAATAGGAGACGGCATAGTCATCAAACTAGCTTCTTGATTGTAGTCTTTTACTACAATTTCTTTAGCTTTTTCGTATGTGGGTATTTGAGATATAGGCGGATTAATTTGCCCGTCTAGATCAGTACCACTTGTTGCAATGTTAGGTCTTAAGTAAGTGACAGTAAAAGTACCATCAGGTGCTTGAGTTATTGATGCAAATTTTGGATACGGTGATTGGAACCCTGCAGATTGTGCTGCCTGTGGTTGAGTGTTTTCTTTAACTACTCGCAAGAATTTGGCCATGTCATTAGCGCCTTCTACAGCCTTTGTAGAAGTTGAAGCACTATCGAAGGCTTGTAGAATACGCTTCATGTCCATGGTATTATCCGTTTAAACGTGTTAAGAACTCTTTCATGCGATTTAATTCAGCAGATTCGTTCATTGCTTCTTCATATTTGAAGTTAGGATTTTGTTGTTTAAATGTAGCTGGATCAACTACATCCTTTGGCATACCGCCCTGGCCTGCAATTTCGCCACCGTCGGTTGACAAGCGATCCTTTAACAATTTAATACGTGCATCTAACTGTCGTGCTTCTTCAGTTCCGTTAGCATATTGCTTACGCATTGCAACTAACTTTTGTAGTTGTGGGCTTTTTCTTTCTAATGCTGCATCAGTTCCGAAAAAATCACCAACTGCATTTGAAACAGTGTCCATTACGCCTTCTTTAACAGTTTTCTTTTTATCCTTGATGGCTTTCTTCATCGGTTCTTTTTTATCACCGTCTTTATCCATGTCTAGGAAATCTGGTTTTGCACCTTCATACACACCAGTACCTACACCGCTACTTGACTTTGAAGTTGTAGAACCCGAAGACTTAGTTTTCTTTTCTGCTGGCTTATCGGAAGTATCTGTTTCTGATTTTGTTTCAGCATCTTTCGTAGGAGAAGACTTCTTAGGAGCAGCTTTCTTTTCAGCTGGTGCCTTTTGTACACCTGGCTCTTCGTCATCTGGAATACCGTTTTTGTTAGCATCGATGCGCTTTGCAGCAGCAGCATACGCCTTGGCTTTTTTGTTGTACTTAGCAGCTTTAGATTTAGCTTCTGGACTCCATTCTTTTACAGGTGCTTGAACTTGACCAGTTCCGCCACATGCTTCACAGGCACACATTTCGCCGCCCATGCCTTCGTCCATCTTACCTGCCTTTTTAGCTGCCTTAATTCTACTTCCTAAGTATTCATCTTTGCCAGACTCAATCTTACCATCGCCGTCGTAGTCTTTCTTAGCTTTCTTAGCTTCCATTACTTCGGCTTGTGTGACCTTAAGATCTTTTAGCTTTTGTTTAGCTTCCATTAGCTTGTTCTTAAGTTCTAGCTTTTCGCTTTCGTTATAAACGTCGCTATTTTCTAGTTTAGAACCATACTCGCTAAACTTCATTTCATATTCTAAATAGTGATAGACACTAGCAATGTAATCAGCAGCTTTGGTGATCTTAGCTTGTACCCAAGCTTCTAGCTGATCATTATCATCCATTTGCTTGTATAGTTTTAATGAATATTTTGCTAATTTAAATAAATCTGCTTTTGCCATCGCGCCTTCGTTGTCTGAGTCAACTGAAGTGTCTGGACGGCCTGTATTTGCACCCATGTCTGCGCCTAGATCTGGCTGACTTTGAGCAAATTCGTTAAGTTGGTTTGGCATGTTGATAACTCCGTAATCTTTATATATTTATCGTCTTTTAACTGCGCCTGCGCCAAAGAGATTGCTACTATCTAGGCCGTTCTTAGCAGTGCCGTCTTTGTTTTTAGGCTGTATAACTTTAGGCTGCGGCGGAGCCTTAGTGCCAGATTGACCACCCCAAGGATTGCCTAAGTAGCTTTTCTTGCCACGTGCTTTTCCTGGACTGTGATGTGGATTAACTACAGTACCGACGTTAGCTGCGCTAGTAGCACCCGGTGTAGCAGTTTCTTGTATTAATTCGGAAATCTTCATTCTTATACCCCGTATTTGTTCTTTTTAATTTTAGCAACGGTGCTAGTTTTATTAACATCGGCAACTTCTTCGCTGCGTTTGCCGCTCCAGTTCTGGATAGTGCCTGCACCAACTTGTTGTGCGGCTTTTTTAACCATTTCAAACTCTTCTTCGGTGTAAGTTGAAATCAACGGATCGCCACCGATCCAGTTGTCAGCTTCCATTTTTGTTGGATAGTTTGGTGAACCTGCTAACGCAATGCCCATTCTGTAGTTCATGTAGTTAGAACCAGTTGACATGTTAAGTGAAGGCAACGTGCTAGCATTTTTCATAGCAGCTTTTGCATTTTTATCAATGCGTTTCATTCCGCCTTTAGCTTCTGAAATAACGTCTCTAATTCTCATGTTATTTTCCTACAGGTTTCTCACCAGTCATATATGGTAAACTAAACCATAATTTAAACCATTCTGGAGTACCTGGTTTAATATTCTGTTCTCTTTGTATGCGACCTTTTTCATCTCCGGTTACACTAATGTTACTACCTTGATTAACTTGGTATTCGTGTAGTCGATTCTGTGCGTTTATGCCGCCTAGGTACTGCAATACTTTGATTTCGTGTATAGGGTCAGTTGGAGACAAGTAACAGTCATCTGGACTGTCTTGGTTTATATTCTCTGTTGTAACCCTATACTGTTTCATTTTAGAGTTGCCCTTAGCATCCAACTATGCTTTTTATGTGCATCCATTCTAGCTGCTAAAAAATCACTTAGACCGTAGTCTCCAGCAGAGTCAGACATTTCGAAAGTAATCTTAAAAATGTTAGCCATTTTTTCGCTGTCTGCTAATAGTTCTGCAACCATTGCACCTTGATCTAAGATATCATTTTCATCATCTACAATAGACAACATGCTAAACTTTTGCAAGCTAGCAGGTGTGTATAGTTGCAATGCACGTAGCTGTTCTGCAAATGTATCAATAGAACCGTATACTTCGTCGTAGATACGTTCAAACAGTGTATGCAACTGTGGGAAACTAGCACCTTCTACATTCCAGTGAAAGTTTTGCGCTTTAAGAGCAAACGCATATTCGCTAGCAAAGGCGGTTTTTAACGCCAAGTGGTATTTGTTCTGATCAGTCATAATGTATTTATTACATTAACGACGATACTGTTTTAGATGTGTAGCTATTAAGTCAAAGATTTTAACGTGTTTTTCGTTAATTTTAATGCTTGTATCGGCTGAAAAACCAGCAGCTTCTGAGAACAACTCGCGATCGCCAGATATTGCAGCTTCTCTAAGAGCCGTAGCAGAGCTTAACCTAGGTGTTTCAACTTGCTGAATTTTATTAAACTTAAAATATCCGTGCTTAGATTCGACGCCGTTGTATTTTGACAAACTCTCAACGATCCACGCTTCATCAGTAAACACTTTTAAGTCAATATTTCCACCATGTTTTTTATAAACTTCTGTAACTAGCTCGAATACTTGATTAGTAGGAACAATATGTCCGTTAATCTTTGGATAAACGGCTTTCATGCATTCTACTTTAATATTGTATGGTAGTGGATTTTTCTTATCTTCTGTATTCTTATTAGTACCAACATACCAATTATTGCATTTGCTAGCTTCTTCCCAAGCAGCGCGATGGCCTTTGTGAGGAGGATTCCAACGACCATAACAAACACCTACAGATTCAGTTAAGTCTTTTGGAGTCCAACGCTTGCGTGGAACAAGTTTAACGTGCCCAAACTTCTTTGATTCGTCTGCATAACGTACACGCCCTTCCCCGTTAGTATCCCAAATATCTGCGGTGTGAGCAGTTTCTATCTGCTCAATTAGATTATCTTTAGTGGTTTGGATTTTCTTTACTAGAGTAAAGATCGGTGCTAGTGCATCGTACTGGTTATCTAGTTCTAATATTTTTTGATATTTGTTTGTGCTAACTTTACTGTTATGCAACCATTCAAAAAATTTGCGTGTGCTGATTTTATCTAACTGATTAGATTTTGCAGTTTGATTAACAAACTTGTAGATGATATCTTTTAAATCACTAAGTCCAGCAGTTCCCTCTAAGAACTTGTCAATGTTTGCAGCGTTAGATTCGATGTATTCTAACAGACCTTCTGTTTTTGCAGAAAGTTTGCTTGTATTGTAGATAGGATCTTGGACAATAAGACTCTTTGTGTTGTTAAATTGCTTAAAGTTGTTTATAGGTTGTTGCTTTTCGTCGGGCATTCCGAATGCAGAAAAGAACGCATGACCGACCACCATAGCCGATGCTTGGCTAACCCTTTTACCTAGACTGCTAGAAGGATTAACATGATAAGTTGTTTGTGTATGAGGGTTTGGGCTAAACGAATAGTTACCAGACTCGTCTAATTGTTGTGGTTTAGAGAATAAAATATCTCCATACACAAACCCAACAAAGTCCTTTGGTGTAGCTGCGTCAAACGTTTTGTATAGGCTAGCAAAATCCCTTGCAAAGGCTTTACGAGATTCTAACTCTTTTTCAGTCTTAGGGTTACCGCTTTGATTAACGATGAATTCGTATAAGTCTTTTTCGCTAGATGTTTTAACACCTCGTAGCCAGCCGTTGTGACTAGTAAAGATTAAAGGTCCGTTGGCTTGTTCGCGGCCCCAATAAACCTGAGGACTTCCGTCCCATTTCATTCTAATGCTTTTGGCACCAGCTTCTGTGTTAAATTCTTGTAAGTGTTGAAGTGCTTCTTTAGCACCATTGCTACCGTAGAAGAATACTAAGTCTTCTAGGTGATTAAACGTCCTGCCTAATTTCTTGGAAGGTGCTTTGATTGCATTTTCTGTAAGGAATAGTTCCCTTAGTAACACGATTAATCCTTATACTTTCCATCTTTAATATGTTGACAAATTTCTTCGTGCATTTTTTCGCACGCTTCCTTACAAACCTTTTCTTCGATTTCGTTAGGAAGTTCTCTAACAGGGTATTTTCTAATGTAGCTTTTGTAACTTTCTTTAACTGCATTTAAAAATACATTAGGGGAACTTTTCTTTGCTTTGAAATTCTCTAGGCATTTTGCAATCGATGGGTAAACATGACGTCTGTAAATATCATCGTCATTGTTCATAAAGAAAACCAAGTCTTCTGCAAGATCGTAATTTAGTTCGGTCTTGTGACCATCACGATTAACCCAGTCGTTGCTTTTAAATTGTGTTCCTTCAAGAAGTTCTTGTATGCGCATAATATTTCCGATTAAAGTAATATTATATTTATCATGACTTTAAAATGCGTTCTATTTTGGTTATAGACCCGCCCAAGTGCATTTTGGCTACCAACAGTGTCTTTTCTCCAGTTAAGTAAAAGTAACTACCACCCCAACTTTGGTCTTTAAGCATTTCTTTAATGCAGCTTTTTGTTAGTTTTACTTTTGGATTTGACTCTGCCCATTCGACAAACGCATGATTTTCGTGTGTAGTTTTACCAATAGTTACTTTAAATTCGTAGTCTACTTTGGGTAAAATTATAGTTCCTGCGCTAATAGCGTGTTCGGGACGACTTATATATTTTACACGATTTTCGTCAAGTTTAATTAACGCATCAACGTTCTTTTTATTGTCAGTATAAATGCTGATCCACGGATTTTCAACGCGAAGCTCAAACTCTTCCATTTTGGACAAGAGTTTTTGAAGACTATATGCGTAATCTAAGTCTTCTTTGCTGTTAACTCTTGCCCTATAGAAACTAGTCGTTGACGTATTTTTAAGATCAACTTCGTTGAGTAACATTAAAGTAGCCTTCATGTCCCCGCTTCTAAACATGCTAGCACCGGGAACAGTCAGGACTACTTTATAATGGTACTTATTCCTGAATAGATGTTTGGTCGTTTTGAACTGTATCATCTAAACCTTCGATGGTTAGAAGCGGAACCTTTTGTACTTTAGGCTTTGCAACTAACACAATCTTGTCATCGTCGACAGTAATTGACAACTGCCCACCATTCTTAAGATCGCCGAACAACATCATCTTAGCAAGGTCACGTTTGATTTCCTTGTCGATGACACGTTGTAGAGGTCGAGCACCCATCTTGCTATCAAAGCCCTTGTCAATGAGCCAATTGATAGCATCTTTGTCTGCTTTAATCTTAATGCCTTTTTCTTTAACTTGAGCACGAACTTCGTCAAGGAATTTAGTAACAACCTTGACCATAGTTTCTTTACCTAGCTTGTTAAAGGTAATAATGCCGTCTAAGCGATTGCGGAATTCTGGAGTAAAGAACTTGTTAAGCTCTTTATCGCTGTACTCGCGTTGTTGAGATCCAAAGCCGATTGCATTCTTATCTGCTGCTTGGGCACCTGCGTTAGTTGTAAGAATAAGGATAAGTTGTCGGCAATCTGCACGTTTTCCGTTGCTTCCGGTAATAAAACCGTTATCCATCATTTGTAGCAACACTGTGCTCACATCAGGATGTGATTTTTCAACTTCGTCAAACAACAGAACAGCGTTTGGATTTTCTTGAATTTGCGTAATCAACAATCCGGCATTTTCTTCAAAGCCGACGTATCCAGGTGGGCTACCAATTAGCTTAGAGATGCTGTGCTTTTCTTGATATTCGGACATATCAAATCGTAGCAGTTTAACACCGAGGTTCTTTGCCAATGCCTTTGCGGTTTCTGTTTTACCACAACCAGTTGGACCCATGAATACAAAGCTACCGATTGGTTTGTTCTCTGGCTTAAGACCAGCTTGTGCAACCATAATCTTGTCAACAACTTCTTGTACAGCAAGATCCTGGCCGTACACTTCTGCTTGCAATTTTTCTTGCAAGAGAGCAAGGTTTTGACTTTCGGTTTCTGATACAACATCTTGCGGGATGTTAATCATCTTGCTAAGTTCGAACTCAATTTCTGATTCGCCAACAATTCGCTCGTCGACAAACTTGATATTAAATCGAGAACATGCAAGGTCGACAAGGTCAATTGCTTTATCTGGCAACTTCTTATCTGCTTGATATTTTACAGACAACTTAATAGCTGCTTGCAATGCATCGTCTTTAATTTTAACCTTGTGGTGATCTTCATAGTACTTTTTAAGACCTTTAAGAATTTGCAAGGTCATTTCTTGTGTTGGTTCGTCAACAGTAATACGCTGGAAACGGCGCATCAATGCACGATCCTTTTCGAAGTGCTTGCGATATTCTTCCCAAGTAGTTGATGCAATAACTTTGATATTGCCTTTGCTCAGTGCAGGCTTCATCATGTTAGCAAGATCGTTGGCACTATTGCTTGCTGATCCAGCACCACTAATCATGTGTGCTTCATCGATAAACAAGACAGTCTTGCCTTTTTTCTGCAACGCTTTAACAACTGCTTTGAAGCGTTCTTCAAAGTCGCCTCGATATTTACTACCCGCTAGCATTGCTGAAATATCGAGGTTGAATACAGTATAATCCTTGAGGAATTCTGGAACTGAACCCTTAACAATGTTATAAGCAAGTCCTTCTGCTATAGCAGTCTTACCTACACCAGGATCACCGACAAGGATAACGTTATTTTTACTGCGTCGTCCTAGTGACAGCGCAATATTCTCAAGTTCTTCAACACGACCGATAACTGGATCGATCTTATTCTTCTTAACTGCTTCGTTAAGGTTGGTTGTAAATGCCGACAACGCTTTAGAGCTTTGTGCGTCAGGCGCTTCGCTTTCAGTTTCTTCGACGGCATTATTGAGATAGTCAGCAAACTTATCTTTATCGATACCTGCTTGCTGAATGTAGTAGTATGCCCAGCTACGTTTTTCAGTCATCATTGCAAGGAATACATCAGTCGGCTCAATACGTTGGCGACCGTTAAACAGCACTTGTGTAAATGCACGATTAAGAATACGCTCAACGGATTGTGTTTTTTTAGGCTTAACTACTACATCTTGAATAGTAATTTCGCTACATTTTGTTTGCAAATAAATGCCGAGGTTGTTTCTTAGCTCGCCTGGCTTTGCTCCGTAGCTTTGTATAGTGTTAGCAAAAGGCTCGTCGCCTAACATAGAGAACAGCAAGTGCTCAATAGTGAGGTATTCGTGGTGTAATTTTTTTGCAGTTTCGATAGCATTTTCGAATACCGCTTGTAGTTCGTCACTTGGTTCTACCATTATTTTTCCTTTGTTTTTTTCTAGCTAACAATAGTTTCATCTGGCTAACTTTACTAGTAAAAGTAATGCCATCTAAATGATCTAGTTCATGTAAGAAACATCTTGCATCGATACCAGTCAAATCTATTATACACGATTTTCCAGTTTTGTCAAAGTATTCGACAGTAATACCCTTATATCTCTTAACTTTAAGCCAGAGATTTGGATAACTTAAACATCCTTCTTCGATTTCAATAGGCGTTTCGTCGAATGAAATAACTTTCGGATTGAACATCGCAAACGGTTCGGACTGGTCGGATAACTGAATTACAAATACTCTTTTGAGTAAGCCTACTTGATTTCCGGCTAACCCGCGACCGTTAAAGGTCTTCATAATTTCGACCATTTCCTGTTCTATTTGTTCTGGGTTTTTGTCAACGGCAAAATCCCATTCTACTGCTACTTGATGTAATACTGGATCAGGATCTACGATCAATTTCATCTTGTATATCTTTTAGTTTTTGGATAATTGCTGGGTCAGTAATATTCGGAGTTCTAATGTTAATTACAGTAACGAACCTTCCTTTATTACCGTTGTGAGGGTTAGTAAATCCAAAACCGTTGCTTGCAAACTCTACTCCGGTTTCGATTCCTGGTCTAACGGCAATTTCTTTTTCTGTGCCGTCGATGTATTTTACTTTTTTCCTACAACCGATCATTGCATCGATTGGACTAATATGCAAGGTTGTGTACAAGTCGTCTCCTCTTCTAGCAAAGTTAGTATCTGGAAGAACAACAATTGTAACGTTAAGGTTACCCCTCGGAACTTGCGGCATACTGTCGTCACCGAGCCCTTGATAGCGGATTGTTTCACCATGACTTACGCCTGGTGGAACATTAATAACAACAGTTTGAGGTCGACCACTTGGTAGTGTATAGTTAGCCTCTAGTTGTTTTCCGTTAAAGCTATCGAGTAACGTAATTTGGCATTGGATGTTTAAGTCTCTGTTTCTCCTCATGCCTCGAGGATGACCAAATATATCGCCAAATGGATGGCCAGCGCCAAATGGACTTCCGCCTCCGAAAATGTCGTTGAAGTCTTGGAATCCGCCCGACGTAAATCTAACTTGTGGACCGCCCATACGCATTTGGTCGTACTCGGCTTTTTTCTGAGGGTCACTGAGCGTGTCGTATGCTACAGAAATATCTTTAAACTTGGCCTGATCCCCGCCTTTATCTGGATGATGCTTGTTTGCTAGCTTTCTGTAGGCTTTTTTAATTTCGTCCGGAGTTGCATTTTGCGGCACTCCTAAGGTTGAATAGTGATCGGTCATGGTCGTAAAAATAGGTCCAATAATAATGTAGTAATATACACTATTTAATTGGACCTGTCAAGTGCTAGAAAAAATTACTTTTTCTTAGCCGGCTCTGGAACTTTTTCGCCTTCGACTTTTTTGTGTACTTTGATTTTCTTACACTCTTGGACAACTTCGCCCTTTTTGTCTTTGACTACTTTACCAGCCTTGTCAAGTTTGTCTTTACAAACTTCTTTCATTTCGCCGCCTGCAAATGCTGTGCTAGCAACACATAGGGCTAAAAGTGCTAATAGTTTTTTCATTTTAATTTCCTTTATAGAACTGGATCATCTGCTTGCGGCACAATCTTTTTGCCACTAGCTGTTGTTGTTATTTGGTTTGTAGAACCAAAGCCGCCGCCGAAGCTTGTTGCTGGTGCCTGACTAGGTACGCCTCCAAAGCTGCTTCCGCTAAATCCGCCTGCGGAGACTGGTGCTCCGAAACTTGTCGCAGCTGGTGCCTGGAAACTGCTTGGTGCTGCTGGAGCAGGGCTAAATGCTGCTGGTTGTTGTAGTCCGCCATTGTTGGCTCCTTGTAGTTTTTCTTGCGTACGACCTAACGCGGCAATACCTAAAACGGCACCCATTGCAATGTGGAATAATCCAGCACCTTGTAAGGTTAACGGTTGCCATTGTGTCATTTGTGGGTGATGCATAAGTGCCTGTACCATGCTCCAAAGGATTGGAAATAATACAAAGTCAAATGCACACACGGCCATATAAAGCCATCCCATCATTGGACGCCATTTACTGTTCATCCAATCTTCTTTTTTCTTTTCTGCTTCACTCATATCTTTATAATCAGTCATTGTTCGCTCCTATCCTATTTTATAAAAACAATAACACGCCCTGGGCACTTAAAAATAACCCAACACCTGCTACTGCAAAACTAGCCCAAAACATAGGCATACTAACTGCTAAAATACTTGCTGACAGAACAACAATTGCTAATTGGTATGCGGTCGAAGCATATCCAATCCATGGGCTAGACTTTTTAGCTTCTTCGCGTGCAGCTTCCATTTTACGTGCTTCTATTGCAATATCTTTTTTGTCAGCGTCCATACGATCTGCTTCTGCTTTAAACTCTTTCTTTAACGCAGGATCGCTAGTTGTTTTACTAGCAATTTCGTAACTTACTAAACGGTTGTTTTTGGCTTGATACTGTGCCCAAGCATTATTTGCACCTAGTGTATTGTTTAATACTGTAGAACTTAATTTACCGCCGTACCATGAGTTTACAGCTAAGAATAATGCAAACACAGAAATAACCATACCTGCTTTGTCTTTGATCTTTGCTTCACGCTCTGAACGAGAACCTGGCGCTGGTTTTGGTGCGTCTTCCTTGGGTTCTTTATTAATTAACTTTAAAATCGAATCGTGTAATGCCATGCTTGCTCCTTATAATTACTTGGCGTTATAAATTTTTCTTTGTTCGTTATACCAATCTTGCCATCCGTGTGTTTTTTCTGCACACTGATAATACAAAGCATAATTTTGTATAACAATTTTTAACATTTCTCTCATGCTGTTTTTTCCGTCGTCTATAGTTAAAAGATCGGGACAGCGTTCTAGTAATACAGCTGGAGCTACTGGGAACTCTTGTTTAACAGGAACTGTAGTAAAACATCCTGATAGCAATAATGCTACTGCAAGTATTAGATATTTCATTTACTTGCTCCTTTGCGCATTTCCTCAATAGCCTTGTTCATGCGTGCTGCTTCGTTATGAACATCGATTGCTTCTTTAGGAATTGGACAAGTTTTGTCAAAGTCTTGAATAACAGGTCGGTCAACATATTGAATAACCGCGTCTGCTTTTTCTTTTATGACTTTAGTCTTTGTTACAACTTTTTCTTGTATTACAACTTTTACTTTTTCACTTTGTTCTTTAGCTGCATCAAGTTCTGCCTGAACAGCCGCAACTTTTTCACGCCATTCCATTTCTACACTGTATCCACCTTTAAAATAGATACCTGCAATTAGTAATACTGCACTTACAATTTGTATTAACAAGTGATACGGAGCAAGTGCAGGAAATTTATTTAGAATTCTATGTAGGACAAAGAATGATAGAAAAGACCCAACAGCACCGACGACTAGTAGACTGTTTACAAAATATAGTAATACACTATCCGGTAAGAATGACAGTAGCCACATATTATTCTCCTAATACGTGCAGTGCGTGATTGTAATGCTTAATACGGTCTTCAAGACCAATAGTGCCGCCGTTAATGCGTTTTGTCAGGGTTAGGATATCACCTTTGTCAGCCCACTGGTTTAAGTTATTAGCTTCCCAGAACCATGCTGCACTTTGCACACAGCCTTCGAATGTTGTTAAGTGTTCGCTAGCTTCTTCTACACTAATTTCCAAACTTTCTGCATAACGTTGATAGTTGCTTTTTCCAGTTAACTGGATAAGCCCACGACCACAGTAGCGCCAACCGTCTCCTGATGCTTCGTCTCCGTTACCCATACGATTTGCATAAGCACGATTTGCAATTCTTTCTTGGTTGTGAGCATATTGTCTTGCAATGTCAATGCTTGGGAAATAACGTGGCCAAACTTTGCAAAGGCTTTCTGCTTTGTAGTTTAAGTTTTCTTTAATTGCACGGTATCCGCCGGATTCGTGTGCAGTTTGTGCTAAGAATGCAGCAACTCTTGGAACTGTATTAATATCATAGTCAGGCAAAATTATGCACAATGCTTCGAACCAATGTTCTGCATGTGGCGGCTTTCCTACACATTCTTTAAACTTTTCTAACGTAAACTCAAATTCAAAATCGCTCATTATACTTTCCTTATTAATGCAACAGCCCATTGGTTATTTTCAAACACAAATGTTTTGCCGACTTTTGTAATGTTGTAGTTGCCAATATACTTTGTCAGAAACATTGTTTCTGCTACTGCTTTGCTTTCTAAAATAATCGGACCTTCGATCGCTGCATAAATTGCTTTTTTAGGACCACTTGCAACAATGTCGAACGTTACCTTATCGCCATAGATTCTTTTAAAGCTAATTGACTCGTCTACGACTTCGATTTCGTCTGCGTAACTGTTGCTAAAAAAATTGCTAAAGTTATCTAAGCTATGGCGTTGAATTGTATCTTTGTAACTATTAGGATCTTTTGGAATAGTTAATTCTAAATTTTCTAGAGAAGCATCTTGGCTTTTAAAATTTTTGTAATAACGGAATCTCATTCCGCTATCACCTGTTAACTTTTCAACACCGGACAGTAGTTCAAATATTTGTTTTGCACAGTGTCTAGTTCTTTCAATCTCGACATAAACACGATACTTGCCGTCGTCTAGTTCTCCTGGGCTAGTGTCTGCATCTAGTACAAACTCATAGCCCATTTCGATAAAGTGTTCTAAATCTTTAGCAGCATCTTCGCCAGTTACAGTAAAACTCATAGTAACAATATCTTCATCGTCGCCTATTTTGCTTTTATATGAGTCTACTTCGAACACACTTTTTACAAGGTGTCTAAGGTCATTGGCTCTGATACTTTCATTAATATGTTTCATATTAGACCACTGGCGCTACCGCCCCTCCTGCTGCTGGAGCACCTGCTGGCGCTGCTGGAGCACCTGCTGGAGTCGGAGCACCGCCTGCTACCGGAGCTACTGGTGCAGGTTGACCACCTGGTGCAGGTGTGCCATTCTTAGGAGCATTGTTCTCCATGTACTCGCTCTTGAGTTTGTTCATGTATCCTTGATAGATATCGAACGCAACTTTCTTTGGCATTTGAATCTCAACAATCCAGATAGGATTTTTATCAAGTTTTCCTTTTTTAGTTCCAGGACGTAGATCGTCTGGGCTACGGATAGGGCGTGCTTCTACAAGATGAGACTTTTTGTAGTTAACTTTGCAACCTAATTCAGTTAGTCGTTTAGCAGCAATAGGATTAGGCATCTTACTTTGAGGCCACATAAATCCCGCAGTGATCCAGTGACGATCAACTTTAGGACCATAAGCAAGTTCGCCCTCGTCCCAATTTTCGTATACGTACATGTCTAGCTCGTCTAGTACACGTTCGAAGTCTTTAAGAACAGACAAGTTTGTATTATTTTCATACAGATCGTCGATGTTCCTAATAATGTCTAAAATATCATGCATAATAAGTCCTAGAAAACTCTATACTTATTTAGCTGGTTTAAAATCATAACATATCAGATTACTTTTTGCTAGAATTGTTAAATAAAAATGTAGGACCTCTGTAGTTATCGGGCGGTCGCTACAAGTCCTGCTTCCCCAAAGTAGGAGTTAAACTAGATGAGTAAAAGAGTGAAGAAACGCTTTACATCAGAAGTTAAAGTAATTGATTTTGAACCATATCTTCCGCAGAAGAAGCAGCGTGTGGTAATCAGCGCACGAAATCCCAACCAAAAGTTATATCTAAGCAAGTTGCACGATGAAGAAAAGAGCATCGTTTTTGCAATTGGTCCAGCAGGCACGGGCAAAACCCTATTGGCTGTACAGAACGGGATTAAGCTATTTCAAGACGGTGTTGTGGACAAAATTGTCGTTACTAGACCCGCCGTATCAGTAGATGAAGATCTAGGATTTTTGCCAGGTACGCTTAATGAAAAAATGGCACCTTGGACAAGACCTATTTTTGATGTCTTTTTAGAGTATTATCAACAGAAAGACATTAACAAAATGTTAGAAGAGGGAGTGATCGAAATTAGTCCTTTAGCATACATGCGTGGACGTACATTTAAAAATGCTTACATTGTGGCAGACGAGATGCAAAATGCTACTGTAAATCAAATGAAAATGCTACTTACTAGATTGGGAGATAACAGCAAAATGGTTGTAACGGGTGACTTGGCCCAAGCAGACCGACTAAACGATAATGGTTTGGTTGATTTCTGTAATCTGCTAGCAGATAAACAAGGTATGCGCCATATCGACATAGTACGATTTGATGCACGTGATATTGAGCGTCACGAAGCCGTTAAGGAGGTCTTAGCAATTTACGGCGATTAATAAAAAAGGGCCCTAGTGGCCCTTTTATTATATGTACTTAAGAAACTCTGCTTCGGCCAATATTTGCCTCAGCTGAGGAATTACTTTTGCGTCTAGCACAACGACGTATCCTGTCTTTAAGTGAAGAGTTAATTTATCATCTCTCACTTCAACTTTAAGATAGGTTTCACCACTTGGATTAATTATTTCCCTCAAGTTGTTCTACCTTTACTCCGGATTGTTTAAGGAATTGTATTCCATCTTCGCTGCGGTAAGCATTACGGTAATAGACAGAATTAATCCCGCTTTGATAAATGAGCTTGGCACAATCCAAGCAAGGGCTATGAGTAATAAAGATACTAGCATTGAGACCAGACTCAGTGCTTTTAGCCAGTTTTGCAATAGCATTTGTTTCAGCATGTAATACCTCCGGTTTAGTTTTTAAACCTGTCGTATCGTCAGAATAAAGAATAACTTCTTCACAGTTGTTGTCCCAACCTGCCGGCATACCATTATAGCCGATAGAAATAATCCTGTCGTCTTTGACAATGATAGCGCCTACGTGTAATCTTCGAGCATGACTAAGTTCCGCAAAAGTTTCTGCGGTTTTCATATATGCTTGTTTAAGCTTCGTCTTCATCTTTATACTTTATAAATTCTTCAATCTCTGGCTCATCGACCTCTGGGAAATAAGTAACCCTGTACACCCGCTCGCCTACGTGATAAGTGTCAGTCCATGTATGTTGATTGTTGGATTGATCCGCAGGCTCCATCATCTTAAACATAAGCATAAGGTTATCATACTCCTGTCCTTCGACTTTACGGTGCTTATCATACGCACCGATGCTCACCATAAACGCTTTGAGCCGCACAGGGTCGTTCCGCAATTCTTCGTGGAACTTTTTTATCTGTTCTAAAGAATCGTTTGCGGTCATAGCATTGCTAGCCTAATCAATGTAGCAGAAAGGTTGATCTCTGGATCGACTACTAATGTGTTGTCTACTAATCCTTGCTTGATAATAAGAATTGCTTTATTTTGCTTTTCTTCCTCGCCAAAGATTTCGATGTTATCATATAACCATCTAAAAATTGCAGGGATTTCATCAGGTCTTGCTTTGCTGCAAAGCATTTTTCGTGCTTCATGGATCTTGCCTGCTTTAAACAGTTGAACCATTTCGAATTTATAATCAGCAACTCCGCTGTCACTACCTGCAGGTTTTTCTAATTTACCTTCGGAACTGTGTTGTTGTAGCAAGTTAATGCACTTACGTAGGTCTGGGTAGACAGCTTTAACAAAGTCGTCGAGTGTGTCTAGGTCAAATTCAATATTTTCTTCTACTAGGATTGTTGCGGCACGAGCAGTAAATTCTGTTTGGTCAATACTACCAAAGTGCATCTGCTGACAACGACTGTGCAATGCCGGTACAATTCTGTTAGGACTGTTACATGTTAATATAAACCTAGCGGTATTGGAGTATTCTTCAATGATTCCTTTTAGAGAGTCCTGTGCTTGCTGACTCAAACGATCTGCTTCGTCGAGTAAAACAACTTTAAAAGGACCAAACGGAATCATTGAAATAAATGGTTCGATTTTTTCTCGAATAAAATCAATACTAGTTTCTCTACTAGCGTTTACTTCTAATACATCAAGATCTGGAATCTCAAGCTCATTAAGAAGCACTTTAGCAAGTGTTGTTTTTCCAATGCCGGGAGTACCACTTAGTAATAAGTGCGGGATAGAACCGTCCTTAATCCAAGATGCAATTGTATTTCTTTGATGCTCGTCTCTGAACACATATTCTTGGGTGGTCTTTGGACGATATTTTTCTACCCATAGTTCTTTCATACTAATTCCTCAACAATGCCTAACAGTTCGGCAGCAATAAAAAGGCCACCGACAATGGGCAATCCGTAAATGCAAAGCGCAACACCTGCGGCAATGCGTAAAAAACTCTTTACAAGGCTCACATAGAAGTGGCCTTTACTTGTATCTTTTGGTTGAATTTCCATACCTACTCCTTTATGTAAGTATAAAGGAGAGATCAGGGCTAGTCAATAGCCCTGTTGCTCATTTACATGCGAACAAAGTCGCTTGGATCGTGAACTGAACCGTGCGCGGCTGTCGTATATTTTCCAAACTGTACATCAGTCGGTTTCTCATCGGATGACATCATGATACCTTCTGGGTCAGCACGCCAGATAGTAAATTTTGTACCGTCGTCTTCTTCAACTTCGATACCTCGAGTCCATCGTCCGTGTTCTAGTAACACCCATTCACCGACCTTGACTTCTGTTTGTTCTGGACCGATAGCAAATACTCGTGCCCAACGAGGCTTAACCCCTTCCGATTTTCCATCATCGCTAGGGATGTAAATGCCGCTTTGGGTCATTTGTTCGGCAAAATTCATATCTCTTACTAAGATATGCTTTTTAATCGGTTTAATTTTGCTTGCTACAGCTTTCATTCGTTACCTTCTGGATCCATATCTTCAACGGCTTTACGTTGATTAATTTGTGCAGGCACACCTTTAGTTGATGCTGCAAGCACTTCTTCTCGTTTACGGATAATCTTTCCGCCTGGGCCGAGTTCGTCGCCTCTTGCATTTACTTTAATATTGCCTACTGCAACAGTAGTTTCATTTTGGACTACTAGCTTGTGCATATCGACTTCTTTACCCTGCATTGAGCGGTAAGTTTGTCTATGTTGTTCTTTCATACTCATTTTAATCTCCTAGGATTCTTGTTTACTTATCTCAAGAATTCATGCCAGTCTAAATTATATTTGATCGGATCTATACTGTGTACGCCAATAAGGTACAGGGCATAGCTAGCAACACTACTACCTCTTCCGACACCCCAGACTACACCTTCTTTTGAGCAAGTATCTACAAAATATTTAAGCCAGCGCAGCAAGTCTAGCATATTTCTTGCTTTAAACGCTTCTAGTTCTTCGATGATTCTGGTGTAGTTTGGATCCCACGGTGGGGCCTGTTCGATACACCATTTTTCAATATCAAAATCTCGATATTCTTTAGGCATATTCCATTGTTCTTGCCATGATTTATCGACAGTAGAAGGTTCTAATGTTGGGCTGCTGATTGGCTCAAACATTCGAATGCCGATCTGGTCTTCTAAATTAACAATTTCTTTATTCCTGTCCTCGACAAATATAATGTCGTTTGGATCTATATCGTGTCCTTTATAGAGGAACTGGAATAAGTCTTCTTCGGTAAAGATTGGATTAGAATATTTGTCTAAGCGCATAGACTATAGTTTAGTCTACTTTGATTAGTTTGTCAAGATCTTTATTGCGTGTTTGCATCATTTTGTCGAACGCATCTTTTTGACGTTTTGCCAATTCTTCTTTATACGTATCGAGTATCATGCAAATTTGAGTTCGTAGCTCAAAGCTATGTGTTGAAAAATATTTTTTAGATAATTCGCTAATCTTAGCTTCTAGCTCGCCATCTTTAAGGTTAGATAAATCGTCAATTAACGGATGCATTAAAATTCACCTAAATATTTTACAAATACAGTGTTACCGCCGTTATATGTCCAGGCTTCGATTACTTTATGTTTTCCGTTGACATTTAATTCAAATGGTGCCGGAAAGTTATCGTCATAAACAATAACGCCACCTTGGTCAGTGTATAAGCTAGGAGTCCAAGTACCTGAACCATCACTCCTTAAATGTAATCTAACAGTGGCATAATATCCAGTTTCTGGCCAATTAACAAAGTTAAAGTTTAAGTTTGATATCAGTGTATACACATGTAATGATGCTGCTGATACATCTACGTTAGTTAGCGTATTAACTGTTTGAGTTTTTACAACACCATGAAAATTATTGTAATAACCGTTATTGATAGAACTACCGTTTAGATCATTGTCTACAGGATCACCGTTATTTAGGTCAGCTGATAGGATTGTTTTTGTTTGTAGGTCAGATATTTCTGATTTTGCTGTAGCTAGTCCAGACCTTATAGAGCTAAAGTTATCTCTAAATCCTTGGCTATCGTTATCTTGTCCAGCAACTGGGTAATTAATATCAATTGTGTCAATGTTTATTTGGCTTGTCATATGGTTATCCTGTCATTTCTAAACACGAGATATTTATCAGCCACTTCTCCCTCGACTGCATCAATTATGTAACGATCAACTGTGTAATCTAGATGTTTAAAATCAAAGTTACTAAATTTAATGTTTAATAAAATATCCGCTGATGTTCCTACCTTGCAATAGCAAAGTGGAACTGCTAATTTAAATCCTATTTCAGAGCGATCGCCTTCTTGGATGCTTCTCATCCACAGTGGAAGATAGTTTCTTTCTGTTTGTCCTACCGCACTGATTCTTTCTTGCCAGTTACTTACACTGCTTGGGAAGTAAGTGCTAGGGTTAGGATTTGAAGCAAAGTATCCTTGACTGTCTACTGTTATAATAGGCTCTGGTCTTCCAGTGTCAGGGCCGCTAATAGACATTTTTGAAATATCAGTACTCCAAAAGTCTGTACTATTGTCGGTACTAACTTGTGTATTTTGTGTTCTTAGTTTTAATGAAGCCGGTAGCTTTCGACCTTTTGGTTCTAGTGGATCGATTAATTCAACGTACACAACTTCGTAGACTGGTGTTTTTGTTCCGGGTAAGTATGCAGTGGCTGACTTAACACTGCCAAATTGGAAACGTTTTCTTTTGTGATTTAGTCCCACAGCACCTACATATGCAGCAGCTTGTGTTGTTTCTATACCCGCATAAATGATCATTGATAAATCTGTTTGTAAGCCAAACGCTGGATCATTTGTTCTATAAATGCTAGACGGTGTAAACACATTAGTATCATTAATAAAGTCCTTCCAAATTGCTCTTTGTTCTAATTTTAAGAACGGCTTTACTCTGATATTGCTGTATAAGATTTGGTTTGGTGTGTTAACTAATAAAGTAAATGTTCTGCTTACTGCACCTACATTAAATTGATCTCTAGCTTCAATTGTAAAAGTATAGATTCTATCAACGGTTGTTTCATTTGCATCAAATGATGTAAACACTCTTTCACCTAATACTGTATCGTAGAATCTAGTAAGTCCTAATGAGTTTGTATTTTCGCTGTAGAATTGATTTACTTTGCCTACAATTTCGCCGTCGAGGTCGAGCGATAGTCCTGGTGGTAAACTTCCGCTAGTAATACGATATAAAAGCATTGCTTGCGATATAGTAGTAGATGCTTTTACGTTTAATGTTGAAACAAAGTTTGCATTAATTGAACCTAAATCCGACGGAGTGTTCCACGTAATGACACTATCAATCTCACCAATAATATCAATAGTAAATGTTCTAGATGACGATGCTGTTTCTTCTTTGTCACTAAATCTTGTAGACTTAATTGTAAACTTGTAAGTTTTAGTTACCGCAGGTTGGTACGGCACCGAGCCGTATATTTCCGAAGTACCAACATCAAATTGCATGCCTGGCGGCAGTATGCTTGGGCTAGAATCCGGGTTAGTGGTTTCTAAATTGTTTATAACATTTTCTGTATCGTAAGTTTTTAACGGTATAGTAATGTAGTTATTTGCTCGGTAAACACCTAAGTAACTAGAAGTAAGCCAAACTGGTTTTCTCAAATAAGTTACATCTGATGTGTATGTTCCTGAAAGGTATGTGTTGTCTGCACGGAAGTAATCGTCGCCTACAACAAAAATATTAAATTTTCTTTGTACAGTTACATCACCGTCTGTTACGCTTACAATAAATTCATATGTACGATTTAATTTCTTAGGAATGTTGTTTGGAACATTAAAGTCAAAGAACACGTTATCGTAGATGTAGCTATCGTAACCGTTAGTTGGTCTATAGGCAAAGTCAAACGCAACAGCATCGTAATATGACCCGTCGTATTCACCAGTACCGTCTTCAGGTTTAATAGAAAGGGTAGGTTGTACGAAACCAACTATTCTTCCATCGTCTGTTAGCACTAGTCCTGGAGGCAATTCTCCGTCGGTGCTTGCAATGAAAAAACTTAATTGTTGTGTTTGTGAAAGATTTTGATCATCGACTTCGATTTGAAAATCAATATAAGAACTGTCCAAGGTCCACAGTTGTTGTGCAGGACCCACTGGCAAACCGCCGGCCGATGTAATAAATTCAGGGCCGTTGGCATTTAAGACAGTCATCTTAAATGTTCTGTCTGATATTTCGCTATTTAAATTAGCTCGTATGCAAAAAGTATATTCGGTGTCTCTAGGATTTTCATAAGGAGTACCGACGATTCGATTTCCTTGTATTCTAAGACCTCCGGGGAGTTTTCCTGAAATTACAGAATAACTTACACCGGCGTCATTAACCACCGGTAAGGGTATATCAACTGTTATTCTTTCTAAGAAAGAACCAAACGAGTATCCCGAAAGCTGAGACCAAACAGATAAAGGCATACTAATCCTTATTCAAAAGTACCAAAGTCAATTTCTGTACCGTTAAGTGCAGAATCTAGAAAATTAATATTTCCAGTCCCATTCATATCAATATTACCAGCCGACGGGTAGCCAAAAGTTCCTAGCTCTAAATTAACTTGATTTGTGTTAAGAAGTAACGAAAATACACCAAACATTGTAGGAACATCGAGGCCGTGTACAGTTGTTTGGACATCTCCGCCATAAACGTAATGATCGTTAAGATTTAAATTTCCACCTAGTGTTGGATTAGTATCTTGACTAATACTTGCACTTGCTTTTAAATTAACAGTAGTGCTAGTTGACGTAATTTCGACACTATCGTCTAAACTAGTTAGTGATTTAAATTCTAAGTTTGCTGCATTGCGCTGTGCAAACACACCAACGCCGCTACCTAAGTTGCTTCCGTCTGCAATAGTAACTTCATTTGATAATGCAGCAAAATTTGCATTAACCTTTTGAAACGCTGATCTTAAGTCGTCACCAGTTCCGTCATTTGAGTAACTGCCAACGTTAATTGTTTGAATAGTCATAGTTTACGCTCTCTTTATAGTATTTACCAAGTGTCACCGCCCCAGGCAATACGCTTCCAAATGTTACCACCAGACACAAAATCGGTACTAGTAAACGTTAACGGAAATACGCAATCGAATGCCTGACCGCCTGTATTAACGTAGACATAATTTTCGTCACTAGTTACTGAAACGACTGTGCTAGTAGCACCACCGTTAGAGTCTGATATAATATCACCAGGTGTAATCTGTAGTGTATCTACAGTTCTAGTCAGTTGGAATCCATTAGTGTTAAGGGTTGTTCTTCCAAGGTAGTCTGCAGAAACTGCAACCTGATGCCCTAATTGATTATAGTCCGCGGTGCAGTAGTAAAGGTGTGTGCTGTTAAATGCTAAGTCTCCTTGCTGATCACCGTTAGCACCGGTACTATGTGCAGGTACTGAAACAACCCTGCCACCCGACCAAGCCGTAGTTTGTACAGTGTTGTCTGGGAATGTTAGGTTACCATCATAACCAAATCTCCAGTTACGCTGAGTTCCGGTATTAGTGTTGGTTGCTATAATGAAATATTCGTCAATGTGATTATTGTTAATAACAGTGCCTGTTCCGTTCTGCCAAATAATAGCACTATTAGTATAAGTTTGGCCGCCAACAGTTAGTTCCCCGGACGTCTCTAAGCCACCGTTGGCATTTAATAATACATCGCCGCCGCCTGTGCGTAATACAATAACATCTGTGTTATTAACAGCTAGAGTTAGATCATTGTTTCTGTGGCTAATAGTGCCACTGCCTGGTGTTATAAAGTTGCCATATTCGTCAAATTGCCAGACAGTTTCAGTAGTGATTGGATTTCTAAAAGTATAAACTGTATCTTGAACAAATCCAAATCCAGTAACAATAATTCTGTAAGTGCTGCCAAGATTTGCAACTTCGCTGACCGTTTGCCAATTTGGAGATTCGAGAGTTCCAGAATTAATCTGCCAGCCTGCTTGTACTACAACAATGTCGTCGACTTCTGTAATGTTAACGAATAAGTTATCAGTGTCGCTTCCAACGTCTGCTATTGCAGATGCTGTTGGATACCTACTGAGGCTAATTTCGTAAGTTGAGTCTACTGGAATTGTTACACCCGAGCCCGATGTTCTGGCACCGTCGGGGTAAATTAATCCACCGCCGTTGTCAAATATCCACTCTGCTGAACGGTTACCATTATAGTCTGGGAAGTTTATTCGATTAATGTATTCATAATCTTGAGGAACATTACCATCTATTCTAAACGATAATCTATTAAATGTAGGATTATTGGGATCTGATTGACCGACAGAATTTGTTACCTGAGAAACTACGCCAGAGACAGTTCCTCCGGTGTTGTAACTAATAATAACTGAATCCCCAAGCGATAAAGAGTTAATTTTATTATAAGCCGAGCCATCGATAAAATCTACCGGTACAAATAAGTTAACTTCTATTTGAGTTTCGTTTCGCTGAGATAGACCTGGGATTAACGTCACACCGTCAACTAATGTAACTTCGTTGCTAAAGTCTACCCCGTTGTTAAATATATAATCAATTTGATTTCTCGCAGCAACGATGGCTACTTTATCTCCGGTGTTAGGAGTTCCGAATTGACCTTCACTACCTTCTACTCTAATAGAAGAACCATTAGTACCATAACCAAAACCGAGGGCAACACCCTTACTTCTATCTAATGCTCGTAAGTGAGTGTCGTTATCGTAGCTGTAATAAAGTTCTAAGCCCCATAGGTTGTTATAACCGTTATCTGGATCTGCTTTTAAAATTAAGCTGTTATTATTTCCGAATATCTTGTTGAATTCAAATGTAACATCGCCAGTATTACCTGTGCCTACAGCAGCAGTACCTTGGAAACTTCCGTCTGGAAAATATAAGTTACCATCTGTACCCAACTTCCAAGTTTTATCTGCCGCAGTTAATTTAATAGTGCTACCATTATAGATTGTATCTCGATATTCAGGCGGCTCGCTTGCTGCCAAGTTGGCGGTGACCATAAACTCGCCCGGTGTTTGTATGTCAGTAATTGTTATAGTTAACCCATATCCAGGAATACCGTGATCTTGTTCATAGAAGTAAAAGACCATGCCTTCGGTATAGCCAGGATTAGTTCCAAACGGAGTATTATTTTGAATTAATGTAATTCTTGTACCATCTGCTTGGACTTGAAACTCTATATTAAATCCCCAAGGCTCCCCTGATAATGTTAGAGTATCGTTATGATGGGCAGCATCAAATACAGCGTAGAATGATGTATTGCCAGTAGTCGGAGTGTTTAATGTACCGCGGTCAGTAAACTCCCAAGTATTTTCATTGCCTCTACCGTAGCGAGTAATAATGTCAATGCCTGCATTATCTATAGATGTATTACGAAGTTGGAATAAATCCGTACCTTCAATTCTGATATCGTCCCCAGCGTATAAGTTGATGTCGCTCTGTGTATCTACGCTGAAGTTATTATTGTCTAAGAAGAACCCAAAGTCGCCTTCATCATCGTCTAACACTACGCGGTTTTCAAACACTGCTGAGATATTGATCGATGTTACTACTACAGGATCTCCACCAGGACCGGTTTCTGTATAGAATTCAACAGTTCCGTTAACAGGGCCATTATATCCCCAACCGGCAATATTAATAGGTTCGCCATTGTTGATGGATATAGTTCTTCGAGAAAATCTGCCAATGTCGTTATCCATTAGCTCAAATAATGATTGTGATATACCTGTAAATGACATACGACCTTGACCATTTTCGTCCATCCAAGTAGCAGAGTTAGTCCAGTCGTATTGCTCATCAAAACCCCAACTACGGGCTGTCTCTACATACATCTTAGCAACAGGCACATTAGGGTTTAATTTAATGCCAACTTCTTGATTTTCTGAATGATGAATGGTGTCATCGTCGAATCTAATAGCGCCAGTGTCTCCGTTGCCACCGCCGATGTTCTCAACTTCGCCTGCTCGCATTTTAGGACGGAAAGGAATAGCAGACCAATCACTGGACACAAAACTAGCAAATGGATCTGCTTCAACACCAGTGTAAGCCATCATGTCTGCACCGGCATTATCAGTTGCTTCTTGTGGTGTATAACTTCCAGCTGCACTTACTTCTAGATCGTCAATAAAATTGTTGTCGTCTAGTTCGCAGGTATACGTTGCTCTACCAGTACTAGTGCCGTTGTTAAGATAGTCGTTAAATGTTTTAGAGTCAATGATAGTTGGTACAGTTTGAAATGTTATTATTTGATCAACACCAGTTTCCTCAACTTCTTCTACACGATAGTTAGTTGCTTGTGTAACACCAGGAATAACAACTGCGGTGTTTCCTGCTTCTAAGTCTACACCAGCAATGCGTAGTTTTGATTCTTGTATACTAAACGGTTTATTTGCCATGTTATTTCCTTAGTCTCTTGTTAACATTTCTACAGAGTAGATTTTAGTGTATAGCGGAGTTGTTTGATCTGCGGTAGCAGTTGGTGTAGCAACGACTTCTACAATATTTGCTACATTTCTTCGAACAGTAAATGTTACTAGCGGGTTAACGCTAGTGTGTATAACACCGTATACAGTCATTTGGGGATCGCCTACTCCAGGCCCGGCATTAGCAAATCCTCTAGAAGCAATTATTGCCTCGCACGACTGACAATGCCATCCGGTAGCATCTCCTGTTTCATTGCCTTCTACTTGAATGTTTAATTTTATTCCACTAACAGTATTCAATAAGCCAGTCCATACTACACTCGGAGTAGCGGCGGTAACTGTACCATCCGTTGTCCTTACATAACTTTGTCTTTGCTGTATGATCCCGTTGTTGGGTAATACTAAGGCGCTTCCATCAAATAAGAAAGAATTAGTAGATATGCCGTCAGATGACGAAATTACAGCACCAGTTGGTGCAATATCTAACCTGCCATAAGATATTCCGCCTACATACTCTTGACTGATTTCTAGTTGAACACCGTTGCTACTTACTCTTACCCGACCATATTGATTATTGTTTAACCCGTCTGGATCTACGTATTGTTCAAGACCAATTTCATTTGTGCTAACCTGTAATCTAGAACCAATCGTATTGTTGTTTTCTGTAAGACTTTTGCCAACGTTGGTTGTTCCAACGTCTTGTGTAACTGTAAGGCCTTCTATGCCTTGTGCTAATAAATTTGTAGTATCGGTTAGGTCCGAAACATCTGTAGGTATAGCAGGTTTGTTTAATATCTGTGCAACGCCAGTTAACGCATTCCAGTCGGAGTTAACTTGAGAAAAGCTAACTCCTCCTAGCGCATCGTAAATTTCTGTAAAGTTTTGATTGACTTTAGTAAAAGCGGTGCGCAACGGATCACCGCTTTTATCGTTCGCTGTTTGTCCAATGTTGATAATTTGCTTAGCCATTATACTCTCCCTACGGCAACTTCGATTACTCCGGCCTCGCCGTAGTCTTTGTTTTCTAATGCTTTACCAATAATACTACCTAACTTTGGATCAGTTGCTTTTACAGCATATCCCGGTGTAGACGCAGTTGTTAATAAGTCTCCCTTCTTAACTCTTCCTACTACCTTACAAGGTACTCGACCTGCTAGTGCAATACATACTTTGATTCCTTTTTGTTCACTGTTCATTACATATGCAGGGTCAGTTGTAACAACACCTGCTGCTCTAGTGTCATCTCGGAAAGTTGTAGTAGTAACTTCTTTGTCTCCGCCGAATACTAAAACAGTTCCTGGTTCGTACTCTCGATCTCCTTCGTAGTATTCTGCTAAGTCGGCGTAAGTGGCTTGTAACTTACTTGCACCTGTTAATGTCCAAGTACCCTGGATAGTACCAGCAGTTGCATCTGAACCAGTTGTTAATGTAGTAGACTTTAATGTACCAGCAGTAACATCCATAATACTCGATGCAAGTACTTGCCAGTTACCAACAATCGTACCAGCTGTTCCAGCAGCACCAGTTGTTAATGTAGTAGACTTTAATGTACCACCACTGAAATCAGTAGTCCCGAACAATGATGTAACAGTGTTCGAACCTGTTGCACCTTGTGTAGTAGCAAAGTTAAAGCCGCCCGGTGTATAGAATCTAAATGTTGTTGCATTGATGTCTTGTGCTAAGAATCCGCCAACCTTTAAACTTCCTACGTCAACAGCACCGTCACTTAGTGTCTTAACAATACTATTTGCTTGACGAGTCGTTGTTACGTTAACTAGGCTGTAGGTGTTATTTGAACTGTTAGAGCCATCGTATGTTGCAAGCATTGCAGCACCAGTAATTGCAGCACCTGAAGTAAACGATGCATTCTTAATACCATCACCGTTTGTTACAACAGTACCTGCTGATACCTCTTGTGGGTTTGCTGCACTACCACTAAAGTTACCTAGGATACTACCGTTGCCAATAGTTGCCATTTGTGACTTTGTAATGCTGCTAGCTTTAACAGCAACCCAACCGTCTGTTACAGTAAAGTTAGCACTATCAAAACTTGCTAGACCGCGATCAGCTTGTGTAATACCAGTTGAACTTGCACGAGTTGTCGCAGCATTCATTGCTAACTTGCTTTGTGCAATTGCAGCAGTATTAGACACCATACTGTTAACAACCTTACCACTACCGATAGTAGAAGTTAATGTTCCTGCAATTGCATCATATGCAAATGTTACATCTCCTGATGCAGCAACGTTAGTCCACTTACCGTCAGTACCGTTGTATGCAAGTAATTGACTGTTAGCTTGGCTACTAATGTCAGTGTCTGCTAGTTTAAACAAGCTGTTAACACTTGCAACACCTGTATCGACATAACCCTTATTTGCAGCATCTGATAAAATATCTGGAGCACCAACGTTTACAATCTTGTAACCACCAGTGTTTAAGTTAGCCTTCATAGCTAAAGAACCGTTTAAGGCCATGTATCCTGGACCAATTAGGTTAGATACAGGAACTGGTCCTCCGCCGTAATCAAGTCCTAGTCTTCGATCAACAAACGCTCTAATAGCCGACTGTGTTGGTACAGTATCAGTTGCGTTGTTAGTCATCGATGCGTCTGTTGAGAATTCACTAACAACAACACCACGCTTAAATCCTAGACCGTCCAGGTTACTCAACGCAATACTTGCACTGAATGTAACAGTACCAGTACCTTGGTCAACTGTAAAGAATCGACCTACACGGAAGATACCGTTCTGGTCAGTACTTACATAGAATACACGCCCGACACCTTCTTCATAAACTTCTTGCGATTGTGTTGCAGGCCTTGTTGGGTTACCAAAGATCTGATATGGATAGTTAGTTGTTGAATAACTTCCAGTACCGATATCTAAGAAGTCGTGTCCTGTTGCACGGCATGTACTAATACGTGTAGTAATTTGTGCTTCTGTATTAGCAGGATAGCCTAAACGTAATGTAGCAGCAGTGTCAGTTGGGAATGGCTTGGCAATACCTAAGCTGCTTGTTGATGCTGTAGTAGTTTCTTCAGTTACTGTGGTAGTTCCACTACCAAATGTTCCTGGATCATACAAGTAGAATAATGTAATACTTGTTAAGCTACTACTTGTACATACATAGAATCCGTTGTAGAGATCGTTGCCATTACCGCTAACTCTAAAATACTCATCGGTTGTAGGAGCGGTTGCAAAACTTCCAGCAAACTCGATTGCATAACCATTAACTCCGTCGTAGGTTGCAGCAATTTTACTAGTAAACCCTGTAATCGTGTCTGGAGTTGCGACAGTAAACACTCCTGGATCAGTAGGATATGCTAGTATAACTTGGTTCTTGATTGCACCTTCGGAAGCTACTGTGTTAACAGTTGCACTTGCAGAAAGGACTGCTGATAATTCTGCGCCGCCAAGTACTTCGCTTAACTTAACGTCGGGAATTCCAGTATATCCATAACCCGGACTTACAATAGTAACGTTGTCGATAGAACCGTTTAGAATTGTACAAGTTGCAATTGCTTGAACAGTTGCACCACCAGAAGTTACACTACCGATAGTAATAACTGGCGGAGTAGTATATCCACTACCGCCGTTGACAATAGTAATGCTAGTAACAACAGCAACTACGGTTGAGCTAACAACTGATCCTGCAGGAACCCAACATGCTGGGCTTACTGTAAACGAAGATCCGCTGTCGATTCGTTGAATAATCGTACCTTCTGGAATAAACGTATTAACGTCTCCAGTAACAATCATACCTTCAGTTAAGCCAGCAGTTGAACCTACACTAATAGTAGTTTCGCTAACTGCGCCAACTGATTGATACCAACCGTTGTAACTGTCGTTTGCTTGACCGGATACAAAATACATTGCATCAACAATTGGCAATGAGTTTGGACTCCAGTCAACATCAAATGTTACTGCCTTAGCAACAACGCTATCGCCAAGTGCAGCAGTGCTATTATAGGTCAATGCATTGATTACAGATCCATCACCTACTGTGTTGTAAACCGGAGTAGTATCAATGTTTAACCAACCATGGCGGTTAATACCAAATGTAATTGTACCCAATGGGGTTGAATCTGGAATTGCATTTAGTTCAACAGTGTATGTAATATTGTCTAATGTAGAAACACTAACAACATATTGTCCGCTTACAAAACCTGTTCCTGTAACAATGTCCCCGGCTTCAATAGTGCCGCCGACGTTGTCAACTGTTAAAGAAGTACCAACGCTTGTTACATAAGAGCCAGTAGCCTGTGTCTCTGGAATTGTATAGCTTGTAATTCTATGCGAACGACCTGCCCAACCAGTAACAAATATTCCCTTGTTAATTTGGTCAATTGTAGTTTTTGCAGTGACGGGCAATACAGCAATTTTGTAGTCACCGGATAATGCACCGTGTGTTCTATTACCAACTAGACCAAATGTATTTACAACATCGGTTACTGTGCTTTCGAATTCGACAGTGGTTGTTGTGCAGTTTGTTACTTTGTAGATCCCGTTATACTCAATCGGATCCATTCCGGATACTGCAATATATTCGCCTACTGCATACGGAGCAGTTCCTTGGTCTACAAATGTTAATGTTACACTAGTGCCATTGCCTACTAAGCCAGTAATCTCAATAGCAACGTCTAGGTCAACGTTTGCAATGTTGTTAATGTCAGCAACAAACTTGTAATAGTTAAAAGATGTATCGGCTTGTAGAACAGAAATGTTTGCACCCAACAACTCGCCAGTTGGTTCTGTTAGGTTATATGCAATAATTCTATAGATACTCGATAGGTCATCAATGTATTGAAGAGCTGTACTAGGTCTTGTTGGCTTAACGTTATCGATGTTGTAGAATTTAATATTCTGCAAGTTTCGAATAGTAACAACTTGACCGTCATATAGTTCAGTTACAAGACCAACACTCGAAGTACCGTTATTACCTGCGGTACTTAGGTTTATCTTGAGAATGTTTTGGCCATTGATAGTAACAGAAGTATGTTCAACTGTACTAATTTCGTAACGAACAATTCCTAGGCCAGCAGCACTATGGTCAATTTCTAATTCACTAATCGAGTATGGAGCATACTGATAGTTAGTGATGTAAATGGCAATAGCTTGCTTACTTGGAGTAGGAGTCATTTCATTAGCGAATCGACCTTGTTTATAGATCTTTGCTGACTGAACCATGTCTTGTGCAAGTCTTGCGCTATCTGGTTTCTCAGTTACGTCGTAACCAGTAGAACGTAGACCGTAAACACCGTGAGCATTAGAGCCTGCAACAGAACGAATCTGTCCACCGTTATTAGCCCAATAGTGTGTATGACAGTAGTAAGTAAATGTTGATACTTGTTCTGATACACCGCCGTTTGTACAAACAATCGCGTAACCTAAATCGTTAACCATTGCAAAGTCGTTAGCAAGCATAGACTTGTTACCGCCCATTTCAATGTTAATTGCTAGGCCACCACCGTTGTTCAAGTAATCAATTACACTAGTTTGAATAAATGTCTTAGCTGTTAAAACATCAGTTCTTGCATTTAATAGTGTTGAGTCTAGTCCAGTAGTTGTTGGGCTAGTTCTAGTCATTGATGGTGTATTGTCAATACCGTCAACTACATAATCGATGATATGATCACATAGTGTGGTCATATTTGCATATTCAGTAGTTAGGTTAGAAATAGCATACCCAGCGTCAATTACTTGCACTGAAATATTTCCAACAGTTGGTGTTATTGTTGTGTTAGTTACAACGTCTTGTAAAATGTCTCTAAGGTGAGTATATGCTGCTTCGTTAACAGCTTCTTCACCCGGGATTTGACTTGCGCCAGTTTCGCCTACAAGACTTCTACCGTAGTAAGATAGCATAGCATCAAATGTCATGCTGTTGCCGCCGTACATTATGTCGTAGCAAATACTATCAACCAAGTATCCGACGTCTCGAGCACACTTAACTGCACTGTAGTTTGGAATTGTCTTAATGTTGTAATTTTTTGCAATCCACGAAGTGATTTCGTTTTGAATAAACGATCTGTTTGCTTGTAAGTTATTTTTTAATTTAACCGCATCAGCAGTGCTATTAACACCTGTTGGGAATGTAATAGCAGGAGCAACACCGATACCTTGCTCAATAATTGCGTTAATTGTACTGATGCTACCGTCTATAGCAGAACGTGCCCCGGCGTATGTAACACCTGGAATTGATTCTAACGCAAGATCTTTTGCTTTAACAACACCAGAAATAGTCTGTTGTTTTTGCGAAGTAATTACAACGCTTGCATCGGCACGAGCATATGCAACACCTGCACGGACTGTTTGGAAGTTAGAACCTGTTACTAAGTCCCAAGTTACAGCATCTAAGATTAATCCAACGTCTCTAGAACAAGTATCATTATTAAACGACGGCGGGTTATCGATTGTTGTTCCTGGAATAATTTCAGGACCTGCTGGCCAGTATGGAGTAGAAACATCTAGTGTTAATACAACAGTTGCAGTTGCAGAGTTAAAACTTACAACGTCGTTAATTTGATAACGGTAACCTTGTACATAGAATGCACATGGTGGTTGCGGAGGACGAATATCAAGACCGCTGTTTGCTTCACCGACAACAGTAATAGTAATACCATTGTCTGCAATATTTGTAATAGTACCTCTTAGTCGTCCAGTAAACCCGTCGACAAACTGTCCACCTGCAAATGTCTTAGCATTAATGGACTGTGAGAATGAAGAGCAAACTTGTCCGTATGGCGATTTAGTTTTAATTTGACCTTCTGGGTCTAGAACCATCGCAAAGCCGCCTTGGCGTTGGAAGGTTACGTTACTAATTCTAGTTTGATCGTTACATAAGAATACGTCAATTTCTTTGTTATTCTTAGCTAGACTGTTTACATCTAACGGATCTGTTAAGTAGTGACGACCGTAGTTAATAGTTCCATACAAGTTCCAGTCACCTGCTGCATAAGTTACAGCCTCTTGGAACGGATAGATTGAACTACAGTTCATAATGTTGTTGGAAATGCTATCAATAATAGCACGACCACGTTTAGAATAATCACCAGGAGTTATTTGGAAATTGTCCATAATAACTTTGCCAATCCAGCTCTGTGGAACGGAACCTGTACCTAGTGTGATTGTAAACTTGTTAGAAGTTCCACTTAGCGTAATCGAACTGTTTGATGCATAGTTATTGTCGTAATCATATGGACCAATTTCCATAGCATCAATGATTGCATCACGATAGAAGAAAATCTTTCTCCATGGTGACTGAGATACTCTGTCTAAAGGACGAATAATTGTTCTACGGAATTCGTCGCCTTTAATACTTGTATTAAGTGGTAATCTAATTGGGAAGTCTTCGTAGTAGATACCGCTTTCGACAAAGATTGTAATGTGCAAGTCGTTAACGGTTTCACCGAACTCGATCTGTTCTCCAACTTGATAGAATCCTGGTTTTGTTAAGCGTATTTGGATTGTGTCGGTACTTGGTCCAGAACCTGGCTCGTACTTAACAATGCTACCGTAAGTCGATGATCCGACACCAACTAATACCTTAGCAGGAATAATATCTACGTTACCCGGTGCACCTTGATCAACATATCCATTGCCACCGTTGTCAATTTCAATATTCCAAATACCTGTACCAAAGCTCGGAGCAGGCGCAGCACTAATACCATTTCGAATGATACTAGTAATAGTGTTCATATTAACAGTTAGTGTTTCTACAGCACCTACGCTAGCAGACTTAGCTGGATTAAACACTTGTGGCTCAATTGTTTGGAATCGTGTAGCCGATGTTTGATTTAAAACTTGAATTGCAAGATCTCTAGCAAAGTCAATAGCTTCTAAAGTTTCTGTTTGCTGACTACCAATTGCAATAGCTCTTGCACTAGTATTTCTGTAATAGCTCTTACCGGCAAAAATAGTTTGCCATGTACCGCCAGTTACTAAGTCGATGCTCATTGCATCAATAATATATCCTAGATCTCGATAGCATGTGCTTTCGTTATAGTTAAAACCACCTTTGTATGTTTGATCCAAGTAAGTTGTAGTGTCTAGGGCAATGTCGGTCTTGTTAGCTTGAATAATTTCTCTAAATGCCTTAGACGACGCACTGTAATCGTTTCCTAATGTAGGTAGGATAACTGTCGGTGCATCGTTAACATCACCAATAATGTCTCTAACAGTTGTTAATGATGCGCTGATAACTGAACCAGCAACACTTCCGCCGGTTAACGCTAGGTTAACATATTGCGGTGTTGCTGAATATAATGTACTTGGTGCTTGATTTTGAACAACTAACGATACTAAGTTGCTAACAAAAGTCATTGCTGCTTGCGTAGCAACAACTTCTGAACCTGCAATTTGCTGAGATGAGTTGATCCAATATTGTAGGCCTGCAAATACACTAGCACTATTTCCGCCATATGTCATATCATAGCATAATGCTTCTAGGATATAACCTATGTCTCGTTTGCAAGTATCGGTATCAATAGCTGCATACACTAAAGGATATTGAACTTGTAACCATCCAATAGTTTCGTCTTTAACAAAGTCAAAGTTTCCTAGTATAAGCGTTCTTGCATTAGTGTAACCTTCTGCAAGACTTGCAGGTGATGTGTATGTAGGATCTACACGAGTAGCAACACCTAATGTTAATAAGTCAACAATGATGTTGAATAAATCTTCGATAGTAGAAAGCGTAGCAGGGTCATTAATGACCGGGAAGTTTGCGTCTACGTAGTTGTCTGCACTTGTTTTGTAATCGTCAATATTTGCTAAAGTAGCTGTTCTAACTGCTTGCAATGAGTTAGCACCCTCTGCTACATTAGGATTAACAATTGCAGGAACGTCGTTATAGTCATTGATAATGTCAATGATAGTAGTAACGTTGGACGAAATAGAAGCAGCAGCAATTGATCCACCGATATATGTTTCGTTAGTGTATTGCCTAATACTTTGTTGATAAACAGTTGTTGGAGTGTCGTTATTAACAATGTTTTGCATTAAACCGTTTAGGTAAGTTAACACATCGTTAATTGGACCAACTTCTCCGGACATGATGCGACGGATAGTTCCGTTCCAATACATTTGTCCAGCATAAACACTTTGACTATTACCGCCGTACATGAAGTCGTATATTAGACTCCAGACAATATATTTTACATCTCTCTTACAAACAGTTTTGTCATAAGGCAAGTTAGGATACTGTGCTCCTAGATAGGCAACTGCTTCTGCTTGAATAAATGTAATATTGTTTAGTAATAGGGTCTTTGCACTAGTATATCCTTCGTCGCTACCGTCAGTAGCTGGCATAACTAATGCAGGAATACTGTTACCTTGAATAATGCTAACAATATAAGCAATGTTATTAGTAACAGAATCTGACGCTGCACTTAGGTTTGAAATATCTGTTGGGTTACTAAATGTACCATTACCTGAAGGTGTTCCATTTAATACTTGATTTAGGAATATGTAGTTTCCGCTAATATTTGTAACAACAGAACCGGCAGTAATACCAGTTCCTGAAACTAACTGTCCGAGCACAATGTTTGCTGAACTTCCTACAGTAATAACGCTTGAACCAAAAATACCGTCGCCTGTCACTACACCAATGTTAACAGCACTTAGATATGCAATGTTTTCGGTAATCGAAGTAATATAAGCACCTGGTGCAATACCAGTACCTACGACGTCCATTCCGACTAAGATTCCAGTTGTACTACCTAATGAAATAGTATTGCTTCCGGAATCACCGGCAATTGATGTAATCTTAGTTCCACTTGCAATAGGTGTTATTGCTGTAATACCTAATAGATTATTCTTTAGGTTTAATAAAACTTCAACAATTTGGTCAACAGTTAAATTAGTATTAGCGTATGGGAAGTTTAGTGCTGCCTGGATACTTTGATAATTTGACTGGAATACTAAGTCATAACATAGTGCTTCGACTACATTTCCGATGTATGTTGATAATGCAGCACTGTTATATGAGAATCCTAGCACTGTATCTCTAACAAACTTAACAGCATCGATAGTTTGTACTAGTTGTGCTGATAAAACTTTTGACGCTGCATTGTCAAAGTAGGAAGTAGCTGCCCTTGTTGAGTTAAAGGTTGTTCCTAGTACTAAGTCATAACCAACTGCATCTAGCATTAATGCAACGTCACGTTGGCATTTTAGTTTGTCGTAAGTAAATGTATTAACGTACTTGTTATTGATAAAGGCAATTGTTTCTGACTGAATAAATGTCCTGTTTGCCTGTAGCAAGTCGTATGCATCAGTATACCCAGTATCGCCTGAATTTCCGCCAGTTAAGGTGATATTTTGAATTGTACTAAATGTCTTATCTGGACCGACAGTGTAACCAATTCGTTGACGATAAGGTCCTGGTTCTGTACTTGATACTGACTGTAAGTTTTCAGCAGCCAATGCAGCAGCGCCGATGGTCTTATAAGCATATTGCCAGAAACGGCCTTCCTTACCAATAGGAGTCTTTTGTTGTAAATCGTCACCAGTATTTGTGGAAACATATAAGTTAACAGCACTGGTAAATGTGTTGTTATCTACATAGAACTTAGAAGCAGCTTGTAAATCACTTGCTCCTGTAGGTGTTCCAAATCCTTCTAGCGGACTTGGATGGTCATGTAGATAAAGCGGCCCGGTCATAGTATCGCCTTTGCGGCTTACTACAAATTTTCTTTGTACAGCTTCGGTTGATACGTAGTTTCCGACTAGTGAGGAATCGTAGTCTGGATTATCTAACTCGGGGCTCAGCGGTTCGTCGCGAACTTTTAGTGCGCTTTCAATTCTTCCGTTAGCACCTAACTTAACATAATTCCTATCAGCATAACCTTTGCTAATAGCCAACTGATCGATTGTAGTTGTAATGTTGTTAGATGCATATGCAATGTTAAATGCAGTTACTAAATCGTCACTTGGATCTGGAACCCTACCGATTGGCAATCCGTTTGCGTTCATTGGAGCACCCAATGTTGGCGACGTATCGCCAATTAACCCTGCAACCGATGAACTAATTGTTAATTGAGAATTATTTGAAGTATCAATTAAAATACCTGCGCCTGCTGCAATAGTTCTTGCAGATAAGCTAGACCCGGTAGTGTTACCCATAATAACTTGGTTAGCACTATAGTCTACTCCGTCACTAAGGTCTGATAACTTAATAGTTCCGTCAATGCCAAATATAGCATATACTTCGTTAAAGTTTTCGTTAACTTTACGGAATGATTCACGGATACTGTCGCCAGTTCCGTCGTTACCCTGAATACCAATATCAATTATTTGTTTTGCCATTTAAATTAGACTCCAAACCGGATGAAAAACATCTTTATTCAATATTTAGCAAATTGGTTTTGTAATCTTAATGTAAATACAAATATGTACTTAGGACAAGAATACGCCCAACAATGCCACTATCGTAAGAGTAAGTATGGTACAGTTCACGCATATTTGCGTAAAAAAACTGTGTTAATATTCCAATGCGACTGTTGCCGGGGTATATTTAAAAGAGACAAAGGCAGTATGGATCCTAAACGGTTAAACAACCAATACTACCATGTGTGCGGTAATTGTGATGTAAAAAGATTTGCACAAGAAAAAGGTGTAGAAGCACGCAAGATATGGGACATGCCAGTAAGTAGTCTTAAGCCTATAGGACAATTATAAATAACCCACAAGGAGGAACATTAAATGTTCAGTTTTTTAAAAAAATTGTTTGGATCTAAGCCAGCAGAAGCTCCTGTAGCTGCGCCAGCTGAAGTTCCATATAAGGTCGAAGCACCTGCTCAGGAGTCTGCACCAGTTGCAGCTGAGCCGAGAAAGGAGGTGACTACAGAAGCTTCAAAACCCGCAGTAATAACTACTGCCGGTAACAAGAAGCGGAGTAGTCCTAAGAAACCAGGAGCCCCAAAGAAACCTGGTAATAGCAAGCCTCGCAAGCCTAAGGCACCTAAAACCCCTAAGGCATAAACCCCCAGTTTAAAATTCGCATAGCGTATTAAACTGAAAGGGCCCATTTAGGGCCCTTTTTTATTAATCAAACTTTTTTAGCTTTGCGCTAGTTTGTTCCATTTCGTCTTTGATTTTAAGTTTCTTTTTCTTAAGATCTTCGACTTTGAAATCATCGGTGTGATGCTCGTATAGTTCTTTAATTTGTCGATCTAAATCATCATGTTTTTCGCGAAGTGACTCTAAGTGGTGTATTAGCTTTTCTCTTGTCATCATACGATTCCCTTCATTTGCTTGTACAGTTCCATACTTGCTAAATTCTTGCCCTTGCTTTCGCACATTATGTCGAACTGATCTGTGAAACTTATTGCCCAATTATTAACTTCCTTATTCCAATAAAAGTCAGAGTGTGCTCTGAGCTTTGCTTTTTTATGCCCACTTTCTAACAAAGTCTTATAATCGGGCATTGTATTTTTACAATGATCTACTAAAACATCTTCACGACTAATACTGTAATGGCAAGTAGGCCGAAGGCCACGCCACGAATCAACAACCCGTTGAACCCGAATATCGTTCGCTTGTATGTACTCCCCTTCTCTAACCCAATGGTGATGTACATCCAGGACAATAGGGAGAATATCAGCAAGCTCAAGACAGTCATTCAACCCCCATGCGTTTTCTTCGTTTTCGATGGTAATGCAGTTCCTTGCTTCTGGAGTGAGTCTTGCATACGCACGTCGGATACCTGCTGGACCTTGTTTACCCGAGATATGGACGTTGATTTTAAAGTCCTGAAATGATTTACCGTAGCCCATGAACTTGGCCATATCTGCATGATACTCAAACTCCTCTATAGAACGATCAACGATCCCAGGATTATCGCTAGCCAACACTGTGAACTGACCAGGGTGCATAGAAAGGCGTACTTGTTTATCCCGAGCCAGAACACCGACTTTTGCGAATTCTCGTTCAAGTAGCGCAAGCACATCATTTCGCTTATAAAAATAACTCCAGTCGCTATGAGTGTAGACAGGAAGAATATCACTGCTAAGGCGAACCATACGGAGTTCATTGTCAAGAGTTCCTACTTTTTCAACAAGTTTGCGAGTTGCTTCGATGTTCTGGGCCATTAAGTCCCAGAGTTTTTCTTCGGCAACATCTTTGCTTTGTCTATTTAACCAGGCAACTGTAGTTGTGCCAGTGTTGTATTGTTTTGCATCGTCGGTGGGTTTAATACCGTCTGTTTGATGCGGGTGATCGATCCATTTACATGCAAAACCAATTTTAGCCATTCCAGTGCCTTATAACGCCTGCTACGATAAAAAAATTTGTGAGCATGTATGTTAACACAATTATCGTGCGAATGCAAGCAATTTTATCGGCTTCATCATCGGTTTTGCCTGATTTTTCACCTAGAGCCTTAGCCCAAAGTCGCCAAAACTTACTTTTTATCATCCTGGACTATACCGTACTGCTTGTACAGCCAACTGATAAATTTTTCAATTTCTTCTGCTTGAAAGTCGCGATGTAAGCGACCTTCATTATAAACTTTGGCAGCTAGAGTAATTCTTTCTAACCATTCTTTGTCATTCATACGCCATCTCTATAAAATACAGAACGTGACTTAGGAGTTTCCCACCATTCAATGCTATGGACTCGAACTCCTAGCTTCTTCATTTTTGCCTCAACTAACTCAGCCATCCAGCTAGAAAGATGCTCGCTAGTGGGAACAAAATTAACCACCATAAACCCTTCGTAATATTCGTATTCCGGAGTGTTGGGTTCGAGCCCTGTGAGATCCAAATGATAGCCTGCCACATGGTCAGTATCGGGGACCAGTACTGGTACCAAGCCTCTTTCACCGATGATTTTATTGTATAGTGGGTCATTTTGGTCAATAATAAATTGATGATCAATGTAAGTATTGATCCATTTCTTTAGCCATTCTAAGTGTCTAAAGTCTGTCACCATTCCAGTGTTATCAAGTTTGTCACCAGTAAGGTGAACTTGCATTTTGCCTTCATGTCCGTGTAAGTGACGGCAGGCACATTTTAGGTCAGCGGCATATTCGCCATTTAATGTTTGTGTATGAACTCTGTGACCGTAACAGAATTCAAAAGTTTTATCAATGATCCAAGTCATCTCTTGCCCTTTAAAAGTAAGTTTGATGACACGCAGAATTTATAAAGCGGGTTGAATGTCTAAGGCCGCATATTGCCTGTGTATTTGCCTATATCTATTAATTATACAGATTTATTCCTGCTGGTCAATATTCTGATTTACCAGAAGTTTAATATCGTTTCTTGCTTCAGTTACTTCGTCTATTACGTCAGTAAGAAGGTCGTACGCAGCATTGTTATAGTCTAACAGAATTCTGATAACACGCATAGTCCAATACCACCAATTGACTGATAATATTAGCATTACTGATACAACGACCCACCAAATTGTCTTTGAATGGAAATCGCTCAGCCAGTCCCAGGTAAAGATAAGAAAGACAATACCAGTTAATACAATAGAACTAGCATAGAGCCAGCTCTTTCTTTGGTTGTTTATTCTTTCTAAATCTTCTTTATGTTTCTTTATTATACTTTTAGTTGTCGGGGTCATTCTCGAACAATCGCTCCAAAAGGCAACCAAGTTCCAGGAGAGCCGCTTACTACACACACCCATCCAATATAATTATCGCCTTGTGGATCATTGTTCCAACAAATATCGCCTTTACTATAAGTGCCTTGAGTAGGTGTAGCGTTGCCAGTAATGAATTTTTTATCATTAAAACTGACATTACCTTTTACGGTAAAATCAACTTCTGGATCCGGATTGTTAACACCTATTGAGGTAGGACCGTAAATTTTTACTGGCCTACGAGTTTTATTTCTATCTCCAATAACAATCTCGTTATCGTCGGCATAGAAAATTTCGTTGTGTGTTAGTCCGAGAGTTAAACTAGAACTACCACTCACCCCAATACTAGAAATATTTAACTGGTTTAAGCCATTATTAAAAACAGCATTTTTAAAACTTGCTGTAATTCTTTCTGCATTGATATCACCAAAGAATGTCGAAGCACCTATGACTGTTAATTTTTCTAAATTACCAATAGTGGTTAAGTTTGAATTTAAAATAGTACTGCCTAGGCCGTTTCCAGAAATCGCAACCTGGCCATTTATATAATAGCCTTGACCAGCAGCAACATCAATTGATTCGCTAGTCCATAGTCTGTCTGGATCGGCCATCATAATTAATTGACGTGTAGGACCAGTACCAGTCCATATTAATCCTTTGCCGTATATAGAGCTATCTCTTGTTGCTTTAAATTCTAAAGGACTTGTTCTATCTACCCTAGTGTCACTAACAACACTTTCAGCAAATAGTGTTCCGTTAATTTTAACATTACTGTTTAATGTAATGTCTCCCGAGTTCTTGATAACAATACGAGGTGTATTGTCGGTAATAATATTTAGGTCGTGATTTGAATGTGTACCAATGTCAGCTGATCCTACAGACGGACTACCGATGACAATCTCAACATCGTTTTCTACAATGCCAATTGCACCGTTTGGATTTTGAGTGTTAATACCAATGCGACCTAAGCTGCTAACAAAAGATGCAAATTGACCAATTTCCGCATCGCCAAGAACAGTTAATCCATTTAAATTTCCAACTTGCTTTAAGTTACTTTTTGTAATAGTTGGGCCTAACGCACCTGCACTTAGTACAGAAACGTTGTCAATTTTATATGTTTTTTGACGATCGATATCGATGTCTGCATTGGACCAAATACGTCCGCCATCTCGATATTGTAGGTTATAGCTACCGTTACCCCAAGTCCAACTGAACCCTTTTCCGTTGATATCTTCTTCGGTGTTTGCAGTCCAGTTACCTACTTGTGCAGGATTTACACCGTTAGTCTTAAGATTTCTAACGTTTAGTGTGTCTACAGTTAGTGTATTTGATACTGTTAAGTTTCCAGTATGATTTACGTCACCTACTAATTCAGTAAGTGCTAGCTTGTTAATGACAATTTTGTCGTTTTCGATGGTAAAAAGTTGGGTCATAATAGGTCTCTCGTCCAGTATTTATCTTAGAACGAGAGAACCTAAAAACCAGCTTTATGCTACTTTGAGTAGAATTGTTTCCTCGTTAAGTCGACCATTCATCTTGGTATCAGTAGCATTGATTTCGTCTAAGAACTTGCGCAATGCAACCTTACCCGCAGCTTTAAACTCTTTGAGCTTTTCTTCGGGCTTACGAATTGTTTTGCAAATACTTTCGCTTTCATTAAAACCGATAATACTTGTACCTTTAACTGTTAGTTCTTGATACTCGGCAGCAACATACTTTCCTAGTTTACGAGACTTAGTGTTGTACACCCAAAGTTCTTTAGAACCAATAATGTCAACTGGATTTACACTGACTAATTTTAGAGGTTCAAAAGATTTTAGATACTTGAGTTTGGCAACAATCTTTTCTTTTGCAACTGGTTTCTTAGCACGAGGAGCACGATTAACCTTTGCTTCTTGCATTAACATGTCGCACGCACTCATCACTTCGTTGTAAAAGGCAATGATTTTCTTCATATTTGCTTTGCTAAGATGTCCGTATGCTTCCTTGAGTTGTTCGTCGCATTTGGGAGTATTAGCTTCTTCTAATTCAGCTAAATTTCTTTCGTAAAAAGATTTAATAATGCGTGCATGAGCTGCTTTTGCTTCAACTGATCGTAGCAAATTTAGAACTTTAAACGCTTTTGGATCAAAGGTATCTGGATCTGTTTGAAAATTCTCGATAGCATTTTCAATTTCTTCAGTCATCTTGTATGACGCTTCTCTTACACGATCCTGTATGCTCAGTTGAGGAACTGTAGATTTTACTTCTTTTTCTTCTACTTCTTCGATATCGTGTTTACCAGCTGCAATTACTTCATTAATCGAAGTAAGCAACCACTGTGCAGTATCCTTACCGTTGTTAAAGTCGGGACGTTGTGGTTGCATACCTCGCAATAGGCAGCTTGCAACAGCCCCCATAGTACCAGAGCATCGATTATCTTTAGTCTTTTTAAACGCAGAAATATCTTCTTTGGTACATTTAACAGATTCCATCCACTTGATCACTGCTGGCTTAAATGTTTTATTGTCTGCTTCGAGCCTGTAGTAATCCATTGCATTTCTAAAATGCTTGTGGAATTTATCAGCACTCCAAGTTTCACATTCTTCCCACGTCGGGCTAGTATCTTTGATTGCTCTTGTTCTGTGTGCAATAACTTGCTTTTTTGTTACTCTAGTTTTTGTTTCTGCCTTAGCCATTTTGACCCCAACGGTATATAATTTTGTGAAGTGTACTATCGCTGTATATATGTGTCAAGAAAGCCATAACCGTTCTTCTTCGTCATTTCTAATCAAATCTAAAGATCTTAACCAATTTGCAACTTCTTTTTTACTACGAGCCGTAGCATTTTTAGTCCAAGTTCGGTGTATGCCAGAAATCTCCATAAGTTTAAAGTCTTCTTGTTCGAACCAAACTTTTATATTATCGTTAACAGGCCATATAGCACAATGTCTACGATTATAACTAATATCGTATCCGAACATTTTTAAGAAATAACTGTAATACAAAAACTCACTAGCGTCTGATGTTTCGTGGACGCTGGCAAACCACTTTGGAAAATTTGGTTTGTTGATACATGCTTCTGCCACTTCTTTTTTAATAAAAAATGGAGTTTCCGGAGCATAGTATTTTTTTATCTTAGGAACTCCTAGAAACTTGCCGTACACAATATTTGTCCGGTCCCACATTTCCCATACTACTGGATTTATCTTTTTCGAAATTACAACGCCGCTGCCGTGGTGCGTCCAGGTAGAAAGATCAGTAGGAACTGTAAAAAAGTTTTTACTGTCAAGTAACAAGTAATCATCTTCGACAATTTTTACTGCTTCTAGTTTGTGTATTTGCTGTATTACCCAACCATTGTGGATAAGACTCCAATAGGACGGATCACAGTATATAACATTTAATTTATGGTTAGTATAAAAACTTTTCAGCTCAGATTCCCAGTCTATATCAAACAACGATTTCTCTTCTTCGTTGACAAAAACCCAATGTGTAGTTCCATGTTTTAGATATTTTTCTACACTTCGTGCTTGAAGCAACATTTGGTTAAAATCTCTGTTGCAAGTGATAGTTACTAAGTCTGTCATTTTTCTTTGCTATTTTTAATATCAGTAATACAGCCGCACCATGTGTATGGACAAACTACAGTACTAGTTGACCACTTTATATTTTCAGGATCTAGAATATTACCGAACGATTCTCCTGCCCGACACGCACCTCTAAGGATATCGCCCTTTGCGTCAATGAATACACTTTCTAATCCTGCATGACAAGTCCAGTCTTTGAAATTGACTAGCTTTTTGTTAAGTAGCTCTACAGCATCTAATTTTTCAATCTTGCCGTTGTCTGTTTTAGTATAGTAATTGTCGTAGACTGTTTTATAGTAGTCTGGCAATGATGGATAGTAATCGATTAAATTATTAATGGTCGATAATTGGTCGGGCGTATACTGCGGTACATTAATTTCTTGAAGACCAAATGTATGCTGTATCTTGTAATGCGTAACTGACACATACGCAGTTTCTTTCTTAATCCTATTAATAATATCAACAGCCTTTTGAAAAAACTTAGGATCGGGATTTAACATTACGTTAACAGAAGTTCTTGTAGTTTTTTCACACAATTTTAACTTATTAATAAAGTCGTCGTCGTTAACTGATTCTGTATGATAGCTTAGGATGATACTTGAAAATTTATCGGCATATTCTTCCCACCAACGAAGAGACCTGCTACCGTTGCTATTAACCATTAGCACCCAGCCGCGGCTAGACAGCCGAGATACTAGTTCGCCAAAGTCCTTCCACACTGTGGGTTCTCCGCCAGTAAACAGGACCTTAATTTTAAAATTAGGATCTATACTTCTAACATGAGATTCTAAACTGTTGCAAAATTGATCTAGCGTTTCTAAATTAAGCCAACTGTCTGTTCCGCTTTTGTTTGCAGGCGGGCAATAGCTACAATCGTAAGTGCATCTATCGTGCAGCATCCAGTCTACCATAAAATAACTAGGCTCACTGGTATTGCGATAAATCTTTACAATATTGCCCGGGCCCTTAAACCAGTTTATTATTTGCTGCATGAGTCACGGACAATTTTCATTTCTGGAACTACATCAAATATATTTTCGTTTCTAATTGCGTCAACTGAATTAGAAACTTCAACAAACTTTTTAGCAAACTTAGGCTCATAAGGTTTTCTTAGTTCATATAATATTTGTGTAAATCTATAATCAATTGATGTATTATATTTCTTATTGTAATCTTTAATGTAAGACTCTAACCGTGCAATTACTTTTTGTCGATAATCGTCGGGCAAGATACTAACATGATAATGCTCTGGAAATTGCAACAAGTTAATAAACCAGTTTTCATGTTTATGTTTTTCAGTCACTACACCGATCTTAATTAAGTGATCGATGATTTCCGGAAGTCTAGACACATTCCATGCACCTACGGTAATTCCCGGGCGAACAGTAATGTTAGACAACTTAGTCAACTCGATTAAGTTCTCTTCGACCTTTGGCCAAACAGTACCTGCACGAATAAGTTCGGCACGTTCGCCGATTTCGTCAATGCTAGGCCATACTTCAAGACGACCCGGTTCCCATTTACTCCAGTATTCTAGCGCACTCTTTTTACCGTAGGTTAATGTGGAACAGTTTGTGTTGTAACTGACTTTGACATCAAAACGTTTGTTTTCTACAAGGAGATCTAAGATTTGCCAATGTTCTGGCATTAGCAACGGCTCGCCGCCAGCAAAGTAAATTTTTTCTACGTGCTGTATTTGATCTTTCAAGAAATCGTAATTAGTAGCATCATCAACACTTTCGATGCTCCAAACTTTTTCTTGGTCGTTCGACCATAGTTTTTTAGCGTCTGGAACCCATGCGGAACTATACCTTGGCCCACAGCTACGACATTTGAAATTACAAAGGTTACTAAATCTAAAGTCCCAGTACTTTAACTTCATTTCAGTACAAGTGCCATCGGGCTTTGTGATTTCGGGAATAATTTTAATAACATTCTTAAAATCCCTGTTATGAAAAATCCTTCCACTCTCACCAGTAACCTTTTCCTTGTCAAAACAAGTTGCACAGATTTTTGGCTCGCGACCTTCAAGCATCTCTTTTCGAAGAAGCTTCATGTTATCGCTGTTCCAGATTTCTTCAATAGAATCTTTATTCAGATCACCAGCAAAATAATTGTGATGGCTAGTTAAGCAGCAAGGAACAACCTTACCGCTTGGTTCAAACGCTAGGTGCGTCCATGGTATTGCACAGATTACATCTTCTGGTTTCATAGGGCTTGTTGTTGACCTTTTTCTTATAATGCGTTTAGCTTGAAGCTTACGAACTAATTTAGTTATCTTTTTAAACATACAAATAATTTATCCCCATCGCATTAAGAACCAATCCAAGTCCGAACGCTTTTTAAGTTCAAATATGTGATATGCAGTGCGAGCAGAATAACCCAATGTAGTTACGCACCATTGGTTAATTTCTACGTAGACTTCTTCGGGATAAGGCTCGTCGAAGTCTTCCCAACCGGGCATTTCATTCTTTGTCCAAACTTCGACAATCCAAACTTTTCCGTTTTGTCGATGTCTTATGTCCATAAACTTGGGTACAGTTTATCTATACGATTGAGTAAAAATTCGGCCCAGGCAACATGCCCATCTTCTGTAAAATGATACCAACGACCGTTTTTAGTACTATCATAGTTTTGCTTTAGAATATGAAAAAACGTCATCTCTCCGTTAAACGGATCTAAAAATCTCGAGTCTTCTCTCATCATTTTAATTAAATGATGGTTTGGTTTTTTACCTAATACTTCATGTAATGCATTAACCCTTGGTTCAAATGCCGGAATAATAGAGTTAAAAAAGTAATATCGAATGTTGTGGTATTTCAAAAACGTTGTAACAAGTCCATACTGCAATAAAAAATTATTCATTGCAACATCGTGGTCAAAACTCATTATCCAGGACTTGTAAGAGTTATTAATTCGATCCGGCCAACCTTTGATATCAGTGTTAGGAATAAATTTGTAAAGGTCGTTGCCAAATCCAACTTCGGACCTATCGTAACCGGTCCACCCGATGATAACAAATATTTCCGACGGGTGATACGTTTCTAACAAAGTTAATATAGACTGAACTGTTGTTGTTTGAATTAAATTATTTGATCCGCCAGGGCACGCATCATTGTAGTGTACTAGGTTATATTTTTGAGCGATAAGACCACCAAATGAATGATCTAAGTCATATTGTTGTCTGTAAAAACCAGGGCGCGATATCTCGGCCCCGGCGCTATGACTACATCCGTTTACATATAATGCTTTTATCATGTTAAGTGAATAGTCCATGACGAATTTTAATAAGACGAATCATCATAGCTTCGTCTTCTTTTTCGTAGTCAGCTTCTATTTTGTGAAGCTTTTTCATAGCAACTTTGCTCATCTTTTTAAGTTCAGGAGTCTTGTCGCCACTCCAACTTAGTTTACCACCGTTGGCTAATCTCGATGCTTCGCAATACGCAGTCCAGCCACTAGCGTCATGTGGATCTGGACGATTTCGATAAACCTCGGTCCACCACTTATAAAGATCTAGTATTTCCTGAGCTTTGATTGCTTGAGGCGTCGGTTTTCCAATATTCGGCGAATCGCCGCCGACTTCATCTTCTTGCCAACGTAGATTGCGTTGCCACTCAAGGTTGTCGAGACCCGCTTGCGGACAACGCCAGGTTCTCCAGCGGAACCATCCGCTTGCCCAAAACGGTGCCTTGTATTGTTCGCGGCCTGCGTCATTCCATGCAATGTGCCACCATGCGAGTTCAATTTCAACAAAGTCTTGGAGTTCGTTGAATAGGCATGGTAGAAAACGATGGCCAACGTCACACCACTCACCAGGCTTAATATCACGAGCATGGGCAGTAAGAGCGTGGGTTCGAGTAACAAAACGATTATTAATATAATACTTGATAGCATGGAGTTTATCCGGAATGAACATTACAATGTTCTGAATGATGTCTAGGCCTTCTTCTGCTAGCCACCAACGAATTGGATATGCAGCCTTTGCTCTTTTCTCCCACTCATCCCAGCCTTCGGCAGTCTTAGCACCGCCTTTAGTTGTGCCACGAATCCAATCAGCAAATTTTGTGCAAGTCCAATAGTTTCTCATGATTACACCTTGTCAATTGCGTAGACATTACAATATGCTACTTTAAAAACGGCGAACATTGTAGCATCGTGTAACGTTTCGAACGTTTTGCTAACCAATGTTCCGCCGGTAAGATAGTATCTAACTTTATACATCAATCGTCGTTTTTAACACCAATGAATTGAAGCAAGTGAATGAACAAGTTAATGAAGTCGAGATACAGATTCAATGCACCTAGAATTTCAACTGACGGGTCAGTATCATAGGTAACTGCTTCGCGAATTTGCTGTGTATCGTATGCAGTAAAACCGAGAAAGATAATAATTGCAATAGCACTAATCACCATTTGCATAACAGTGCTACCAATAAAGATATTGATGATACTAGCAATGATGATTGCAATTAGCCCAACAAACAGCAAACTACCTAGCCCACTAAGATCCTTTTTAGTAAAGTAACCGTAGAAACTCATAGTGCCAAACAATACTGCTGCTCCCATAAATGCTGTAAAGATACTAGACATTGTATAGACAGCAAAGATAACAGCAAAGCTCAATCCCATTAGTGCAGCAAATCCAGATAGAGCAAGTACTGCAAGGCCCTTTGGCGGATTTGCACTAACGAATGGTACAAGAATAAACACTGCAACCAATGGTGCAAAAATTACAACCCAATGCATAATACCAGTAAAGAAGAACTCTACTAGATCTCGATTAGTACCAACAGCATAACTCACAAACATGCTGATAAAAGTAGCCAATGCCATGTAACCGTAAACACGGCCCATTGCTTCATTAATCTGGCTAGCAGAACGGATAACATTAGTAGCAAACATAATTACTCCTTAGTAATAAACGGTGCAAGTTCTGGTGGGACCCAACCAGTAGGTTTTAAAACTTTTCCATCTTCACGCTTACGAACCTTGCCAGTTTCTTTATCAATCTTAGCAAAGTTAGTACTCATGACTTCTTTCCAGCCGCCCTCGCCATTGAAGCCAGCGGAATGCATTGCGCCAATTGTAACAACAACAATATCTTCTAGTGCATCTAAAATTTCTACAATGTCGTTGGCCGCAATTGCTTCTTTAAGTTCTTTGACTTCTTCGTCAATTAAGTTTACATATAAATCAAATTGTTCTTTGTTAAAGCTGTCGACTGTTTGGTCGCAAGCTCTCATAAATTTTTCTTGATCTCTAAATGGGTTTGTCATATTGATGTCCTATAGCTAGTGTGTTCGTCAACTTCGTCGAGGTCTGAACACGGAATGGGGTGTCCGTTATAATCCAACATTAACGAACCCCATACTGAGTTTCCTTGTTTAAATTCTACAAATACACGATTGTATGCACAGAATGCTTTAGTTTCTGTTGTATTGCGATCAGAAATACTTAGCACGACGTGAGTGACCACAGTGATTAGAGTGACTGTGGTTAAAAAAAATTTACTCACTTTAGTGCTTCCAAGGTTTGTCTTTTTGCTTCTTCTTTAATTTCTTGTCTATGAATTGTTTGCAAGCCGCGAAACATTTCTTCAACAACATGTATAATAGCAGCTTTCCCATCTTCGGTCAAGTGGCTGTACTCTGGACTGACAGAACTTTCATGCCAAACCCGCTGATTCTGGCTAAGTTCTAGCAACGCACCATACAACATGTCTTTGTGCATTGCTCTTTTTAAATCATATTTTCTCGCCATGCTTGAACCCTCTAAAACGGAGAAACCTCGGAAAACGAAGAGAATAAGTTCCATCTTGATTTTGTGTAATCGCGTCGGCCCTGACTTCCACGATGTCTTGAATAATCTCTTTACGGCTGGCCCAATAAGCAATACGCTGATCATCAGTAAACCCACTACCAACGTTAACCACAATTCTTTTTCCATCATCAATACCTTCACAAACAAATGCACCTAGACGACCAATGTTCTTACCAGTGCCTTCTTCGACAGCAACAATTGCAAGACTAACCTCAATGAACGGCTTCAATTTAAGCCAGCTAGCAGTGCGTTTACACTCATACGGAGCATCAACATCTTTGATCATAATGCCTTCGTATCCGCCGTCAATCGCAGATTGATTGATTTCTTTAAATCTCTTTTTGCCTTCTGGACTATCTAAGTCGATCAGTTCGTGTCCTACTACTGCTACGTTGGGCAATACTTCTTTGTTAGTCTTGTGCCATTTGTAGACTTTTTCACTGCGTTCAGTCTGGCTTTTATCCCAGCCGCCTTGTTCAAAGTTAGCAAGCGGAAGAATATCGAACAAGTGAAGAACAGCATCATTGCTTTGTACATTTTCTTTTCGATGAACTTGCTTCATTAAGTCTTGGAAACTTGACGACATAACTTCGCCGTCGAGCACCATTGGTTCTGTAAACTGATCAGCAACTGCTGAAATCTGTTGCGTAATGTGCGGAAAGTTTACTAGCTCTTTACCGTTGCGACTGAACTGATCCACACGACCGTCAGGATAAACGACAGTAAGAACGCGAACGCCATCGAGTTTGACTTCGATAAATTTTCGTCCAGTAACCTTGGATTCGTGATTAGCAGAATCATGAGCAAGCTGACAGCTAAAAATAGGAACTGCATAAGCGGGCCATTTCTTTTCTACAACTTTATTAATTGTTTTTTCACTTGTGCCGCAGCGCAAATCTTTAATTAGAATACGACGATACCAGCCATTCCATTGTTTTTTGGTAGCTGATTTCATCATTGTTTCGATCATAGTCCTCGCTGTATTACCGGTGACATTGCGAGTAGTAAAGCCAGTAAGAGCGAGAGTAAAACTATCCCAAGGTAGGCCAGGGCCATCTTCATCTGTTTTCTCCGGTATTTGTTTAAGACCGAAGGTGATCATTGGGTCAAGCGCCAGACGACAACCTTCGAAAAATTCGTTATTGCCTGCTTGGGCTTGGGCAAGGATAATTGCTTCTTTGTTAAGACGACTAGGATGGTCCTCCAAAGAAGAAATAACATAGTAACAGGGATCGCTCATTTTTACCTCAGCAGTTAATTTAAGTATGTATTATACTTTCAACTGGGGTAATTGTCAAGCGTCTTCTTCTTGATTTAGTATAGAGTCGGCAACGGAATATTCTAATACTTCCTCAGCAGTTAGATAAACGTCACTAGCAGGCAATAATTTAGATTTGATTTTGGCTACGCTCAAACCGGTAGCTTCTTTGAGTATTTGAACCATTTTAACATTGCAAAGCTCGTTTTCCTTCATAGTAGCTTTAATGTCATGATATTTGCCTTCTGTGCTTTCGCTAAATTGATGGCACATAAAACTGGCGTTTTTAGCAGCATACCGTTCACCTGCGGTACCGCTAGCAAAGATTAGAAATGCTGCACTCATAACAGCACCTATTCCTACTGTTCGAATAGGAAACTTACTCCCCTGCATTACATCAATAAGGGCAAATGCTTGATACAAATCGCCGCCTGTTGAGTTAATGTAGAGAGTAAGTATCTTATCCTTGTTGTCTAAGTTCTCGTAAGTTATCCACTTGATGCATTCGTTAATGTTATCTTCAGTAATCTCACCGATTAAAAAATGGATATGATTTTCTAGCAGTCTAACGTTAATTCTTTCATCGGCGACAAAATCTTCGAGTTTCTTCACAACTGCCCCTTACACATAATATATGTATATTTAGTGTCAAGGACGTTTTGCAATAACCTTATCTGCAAGCCCGTATTCTACTGCTTCTTCAGCACTAAGGAACGTGTCAAATTTCATGGTATTAAACAGTTCGTCGTATTGTTTACCAGCAGTGTTGTGTTTGACATACAGTTCAGTTAGACGCTTGTTAAGACGCTTTGATTCTTCCATTGCGCGAACTGCATCTTCGAACTGTAGTTCTTGCACATGCACACTACCACGAGTACCGGGGGTTCCGGAACTTACTCGGTGAATCATTGTTCGGGATTCTGGGAGGACATGTCGCTTTCCTGCGGCTCCTGCTTGGGCGAGGAAACTTCCCATAGAGCAGGCTTGGCCCAATACATAGGTAGCCACATCAGGTTTAATGAACTGCATAGTATCATATATTGCCAATCCAGCAGTAACTGACCCACCGGGTGAATTGATAAAGAACATGATGTCTTCATTTCCTTGACTCTCCAAAAAAAGTAATTGTGCAACAATGACACTAGATGTATGCTCGTTAACATCAGAGTCTAGCATAACAATGCGATCTTTAAGCAAGCGACTGTAAATGTCGTATGCACGTTCTCCACGTGCTTCTGTTTCAATAACTGTAGGGATTAGTCGTGTCATTATTATCTTCCGTTTTTAATTGTTTCAAATAGGTGAGCTCTTTCAGCTCTAAATGCATTATACAACACAGTAAACCCTGTGTAAATCAAATAGACAAAACAGGATCCGATATATAGAAACCAAACCTCTATCGGAACGTCGATATTGAATATTAATTTAAATGCACCAAAGATAAGCAATACAACAACTGTAGACAACGCAGTAAAAATAAACCAAACAAAGACTGCTTCCCAAGGATTGTATGTCATATACTCACCGTAGGTTCGATGTTTTGCGACAAGACCTTGCGTGGCTTTTTTAAAAATCCACTTAATGAAATCTACTGCTATTGTCATTACTCTGCCTTGTTAGATGGTAATTCTTTAAATGCTTGTTCTGCACGAGCAGTTTCGCGAGCCTCTCGCTTGCGATCGTCTTTGTATTTGCGCTGAACGTTAGCATCACCTGTTGGCAGTGCAAGCAAAACAAATGCAGTGTATTTGTTTCCAGTCCGGACTACCTTCGGATTCGGACCGTACCCGCCTGCTAGTTCTGCACCAGTAATGTCTACGTTATTGCAATTTGAACGAGTAACACGCTCGACGTTGCTAGACTTGCTAGATTGAGTTTGAAAATCCTTAGTCTGCGAGCTAACACGACCGTCTGCATTGTAACAGATCATAGAACGGGCATTGCTAAGTGCAACTTCAACGGCCATGTTTCGACTTTCAGCACGACCTTCGCCGTTGCCAAATTCTGCTGATTCCCTCGGAAGCAACTGGTCCATCCACTTAGGTGCTGCGTCAAGTGCTTTATCGATAGCAGCTTCTTCGTACTTTCGTTCAGATTCTGCTCTCTTTGCATATGGATCGGTAGTGCCACAAGCAGTTAGCAGCCCAATAGCTGCAAGAATAATTAAGTGTTTCATAGTGCCTCCGTGTGTGAGTGAATAAGGGCAGTTTCCTGCCCTTGGGTTTACTTAGATTTGAACTTTGTCATGTTATTGACTGGAGCATTTGGGTTAACTTCGTTCCATGCAGGTTGGTAGTTACCTTCTTTAAGCTCAGTCAAGTTACGTACAATTGCACTTTGAACAGCAGCAACGTTCGCTTGGCGTGCTCCAGTAAACGCACGAGTTACAAGAACGTTCGGAATTGCCAGACTGTTGTTGTTGTAGACTGCAATGTTCTTGTAGTTCAGCGGTTTAACCTTGTAAGGCTCGTTAACCGGTGCGTTGAACGGAACAAGGGTCAGGCCATCTGCTTGTTGCAGTTGCTTAACAGTGCCACTTGGCCAACCACTAACAGTAAAAGCAGCCGCAACCTGTGCCTTCTTAACCATATCAAATGCTTCTGCATCGGACTTTACGTCAACGAACTGCATGTTGTAGCCAAGTTGTTTGTCCAGTTTACGACCCAACAGTTGTGCAGAACCAACAAGTGCTACACGTTGACCACGCAGGTCTGCAAAGCTGTTAATCACAACTAGCTTCTCATCCTTGCCAAAGAACTTTTTACCAGTGACCTGTGTAAAGCCACTTGCTAGGGTAACTACGTGAAGGTAGTTACTGTTCATTGGCATAACGTATTGCAATGCTGCAATATTTTCGTCGCCATTCTTCATGTCGTTCCAAGTGTCAACTTGAACAAAACCAATGTCTGCTTCTTTAGTCGACAAGGCGTTAAGGTTGTCAAGACCGCCTGCGGTATTAACTTCGCACAGTGCAATCTTGCCACCGGTTACTTTTTGAATGTCTGCAAACAGTGTCGAGTAACCTTTGCCCTTAGGGCCAGTTGCCACCTTAAGGCCTTCGCAGTCTGCGACAGGAGCATCAGCAGCCGGAGCAGCCCATGCAGTTGCAGTGAACGCCATTACGAGCGCAAAAATAAACTTTTTCATTTGTGTGTGTCCTTAAAAGTTAAACTTGGATTGTCCAGCTTGTGGCACAGGTTGTTGAGGAGTTGGAGCGTCATCCTGTGCCATATAAACGGCTCCAACTAGAATAGCTGCAAATACAACCATCAAAACGTATTTTAACACATTCCAAAACTGCATGTCAACCTCCTTACGCAGGTACTTTGTTTGAAAGATTAATGTTAGAAATATCTAACACCATGCCTTGATCAAATGTCAGCTGTTTGGTTGCAGTCAAATTCTGTGCTTCCATTTCCAAATCAGCAAACACCTTGTTGAAGTTCTCAGTTACAGAACTAAACGCTTCGTCTGCCAGCATAGCTTCCATGAGTTCCTTGCCGCTTGTTGCGTTCAAGTTTTGCATGGCTTGTTGACCAGCTTGGCTAAACTTCCACTCAAACTCCTTGTCCTGAATAACTTCGCGCAGTTGTGCCAGTGCATTTTCTGCGTTAACGTATTTCTGCTTGAGTGCATTGTACGCATCCTGCATTGCTGCAATCGACTTTTCCTGTGCAGTTGCATCGTAGTTAGGGCGTTCACGCTTGCGCTGATCTACCATTGCCTGCAGGTTCTTAATTTGACCACTAATAGTAGCCACTGCGGCTTTGAAGTCTGCTACTTGTTGCGCCTTTTGGCGCATGAAATTTTGCAGTTGCTCGATTGGATTGCCTCGTGCTTCCGCCTTGCGCAGTTTAAGAACAGTGTTCTCAATCTTCTGGCCAAAGTAGGGCAGCATTTGAATTAATCCAAACCCTACAAGACCAATTACTCCCAGTGCAACTAGACCAACACCTGCACTGGCAGCAGCCCAAATAATCGGAGCAACTAGTGCTAGGAGCACTACACTGCCAATTACTACTCCTGCACGAAATACATTTTGGTTCATTTTGAACTCCTTATTTAGGCAGCATCAAACTAGTCATGTTGCTAGGAACAACGATAGTTTGTACTTTGCCGTTCTTGATACCTTCACTAATATTCAATGCAGCCTGTGCCTGCATGAATGCAATAGAACTTGCACTGTTGTTAGCCAATGCAGCCATTCGACGTGCTTCTGCTTCGGCAGTCTTAACTTCGATTTCTTTTTGCTTGAGTTCGTTCTTAGAACGGACCAAATCGTTTGCACTTGCAACAACCGAGTCTGCAGGAACCACGTTACGAATCATAACCTGGCTAATAGTAATAGCGCCATCGAGTTTTTCTTCAGCAAGGTTGCGAGTGATTTCTTCCTTGATGAAAGTTTCCATAGCATCTCGATTGTCTGCCATATCCAATGCCTCGTATTTTCGAGCTGCCTTGTAGGTAGCATTACGAGCATTTTGAACAATGTAGTTATACATCAAGTAAGTATCACCCTTGAACTCGGCGTGGAAACTGCGGTTTTTAGTTGAATACAGTTCAGCGGCTTGATTCTTGTTAAGGTTATAAACAACTACGGCATCGAGGTCTTTCATGGTCGAGTTGTCTTTAGCAACAGGAGTCATGTTCTCCAGAACCACGTTAACATCTTTGTAAGGGAACGTCAGCACGTCACCGACAAGGGTCTGGTTAAACGAACCAGGCTCAAGTTCGCCGGGCTTGACTTGTTTGTCAAATCCAACACGGACACCAACTTCACCGGTTTCGATACGAGTGCAACCAGTTGCCAGCACAGCCAGGCCCAGAACAGCAGCAATAAGATTAAAACGTTTCATTTACATAACTCCAGTAGAAAAAAGATAAACGGCGATTAGAAAACCGATTGCGGTATACGCAACACGACCTAGAACTTCGAGCAACATAATGCGTCCTTAAAAAAGAATTACAAGAAAACTCAACACTAGTCCTGCTAGCATTGACACAATTATACTATAACCAATCGACTTTGTCAATGACCATTTTTCTTGACCGCTTAGTGCTCTCCATGCTGTGATACACAAATGCATCAGCACGGCAAGAATTACAAATGCTAGAAGTGCGCGAATCATTTTCCGCCCATCCAGCCGCGAACAGTATTAGCACTGTCGGTAATGTCTTTGCCAGCGCCTGCTACAGTTGAGCAAGCAGCAAAAGAAACAGTTAGACAGATCAGAATAAGTTTAGCAACAGATTTCATTTTGCCATCTCCACTGATTGAGTTTTAACTTGCTCAACGCCTTTGTCGAGCATACGAGCAACACCGCTAAAGCCGACGGTAAAGAAAATGCCGCCTGCGATAAAAGTAACAATGTATTTGAGCATTATGCTTCTCCTTGGAAGTAAACTTTTGCACGTTCAGGTCCACCGTTTTGGTTTTCCAGCATCATTTGTGCTTCATACGGACTGTTTGCTTCAACTGTAGTATTGAAGGTACCAGCCCACTCGGTGTTGTTCCAATTGCCGTCGTTGTAAGCAGGACGACGAAGTTCTACTTGAAAGCGATAACGCATTTGTTACTCCTGTGTGTTAGTGTTGTATGTATTATAAGGTCAATCGATTTGAATGTCAACCAATCGGCCTTGGCGGAATATAAAGTATTCGTTGATAGGTACACTAGCTGATCCAGTGCTAACCCACACACAGTCGTTACCTGGGCGAATTTCTGCCCAAGTTGTGCCACGTTCTTTGAGCTTGTCCATTACAACAATAAGCTCGAACTCGTTAATAAGTTCGGGTCTGTTTACAGTGATCATTTCGGTTCCTGTGTGTTACAATACTGAGTATTATAACGCTAAAGTTACCATTTGTCAACAACAGTCCAAAGTTGATTATCTGTTTGGCAGATGACGCCGTGGCTTATTCGCAACACTCCGCTATTATATTTTTCTCTAAACATACGGCATGTTGCATGTTTGTACCTAAAGTACTTTGGATGTTCGTCAACTTTTCCAAGCTCGGCTTCGAGTACTTCATCGCCGATCTTTACTGGACGATTGCGTAGTTGTCCTTGCTTGCAAGTAACAATACTTTCGGATTCGAACTTGCCGCCGAGCATGGTTAGTAATTGCTGCCGCCCATTTTCAACAGCCATGTTGCACAAAAACTCACCGTCTTCAAATCCAGAGTGTGACCAAGTAACGTTGTGCCACTCGTCATTAACATTGATTCGATATTTGACTGTGCATTTGCCTCGAATAATGTCTTTTACTAAGTCTGTAACTTCACTAACTTGCCTTGTAGAAACTAACTGACTCGATTGGCTGACGTTGCAGTTAGCAAAGGCAATATTACTGACTAGAGTTAAGAGTAACAGTAGTTTTTTCATTGTTGCACTCGATGTAATACCACCAAATAGTCGACTTTAGTCTACTGTTATATTGCCTGTCGGATTCGTTAAGTTGATCTGGATCAGGGTGAAAGTTTTTAATCTCTTGTGTTCTTAGCAGTTCTGCTAGCATTGCATTTTTCTTAGAACAGTCTTTTGGGTAGCTAAGGAGTTGTGTATAACTTAACTCCGGCTTTTGCTCACCACAAGCCGACAAAAGCAATACCAATACTAACAGAAAGATTTTCATGCAAAGTGATCTTCGTTTAGATCAGTTCCAGTAAGACCGGACAAGGTTTGAAACTTTTCCCATGCACCTTTGAGTGTAGGATTTTTGTCTAGCTCTTCGCTAGGCAAAATGGTCTCGAGCCAAATATAAGGCAAGCGTCGAGGATGTGCGCCAAACTGTCGAGGTTGATGCAGTTTGCCCAAGTTCTTCAACTCAATGCTTACATCTCGGAACAGCTTTTCGTGCTCTGGATCTTCGTAGTCATAACCACTCCATTCCATGTTCATGTTAAACATAGAACCTCGGCAATAGCCCTGCCAGATGCCCTTCCACTGGGCATCGTTTTCGGGATCAAAATCGGTGCGTGTAATAACAACAAGAACATCACCGATATCTACTCGACCTTCGACAATGTCTCGAACGCAGCGACTATAACTAAGACCAATTTTCATATTACCCTCTCAGGCCTGTTTGTGTGTAAGAAATAGAAGGACCAGTACTTTCAATGTCCATTCCGGCACTGCGGCCTTCGTAGACTTTACCGTTCCATTTAAGTTTTAATTTTACACTCTTGTTAATGATTACGTCAAGTGTTTGTTCAAAGATAAACTGATCAACAACTGCTTCTACAGTTTTAGATCCCTTTGCCATTTTTATCTGGCAAGTATCGCCGTGTCTAATAATGGTGCTCATTCAGATTTTTCGCCAAAGATGTATTCGGCCATTTTCTTGCGAGTTGTTTCCTCGTCTTTCATGGCGCATTCAAAACAAACTTGTTCACCATTAGGACCGTATGGACGACACTCGTCGATCTTTCCACACACTTCGCACATTTGATCCGGCTCTGCCGCAATAAAACCACGTCCGCTCATTTGTCCGCCAATTTAATGTTAATGTAAACTAATGCTGCATTCAACAGCGCCATGAGATAATTTCCTCTAACTAGCTGGTCAAGGAAACCAAATGCACACCAGCCGGCTATGAAAAAATTAATTTCGTAAATATGATTTTTAATCCAATCCATTATGCTACCTTTTTATCTTCTATTGGCAACGGCAACCCGCCGTCTGGGTCATCTGTCGGTGTAGGGTCTACATCATTTTGATAACTCGAACGAAGCATACGAATAAGATGTTCGCACGCTTCTTGATTCATGCTCAATGTCATGCTTGAGCCGTATTCGCCTAGCAGAGTCAAAGTAGTCATACCTTGATCATTGAAGCCAACACGATAGTGTTCCTTTGCTTCGGGCACAGGCGGTTCAACAGAAGGTACAGCCTTGAGATCCGGAAATGGAACAACCTTGGGAGGTTCCGGAATGTCACTCCAAGTAGGATACTTAGGAGTTCTGTACTTTCTGCTAAACCAATCAAACATTGTCTTCGCCTTTCGGTTCGTATTGTGCTTCTAATTCTGCAACTCGATTTTGCAATTGTACTATCTCTTGCTCCAATTTGTCAACATGGCCAGCAACATGCTCCATGAAAGCAGCAGTATTTGCACCTGTAATTCGTAGCATATCTGCCACACTCGGCGGAGTTAAATTTTCCGGATTTTGCATTTTAAACCTCTAAAATAATGTTAGGATTCCAGCCAGTATCCTCGCTGTAACCGTCGCTGTGATACCCACGTGGGTTGCAAACAATTCGAGTTTCCCCAATTGTGTAGTCGAACACATGATGAGTGTGCCCGTGTGTCCACAGCTTAATCTGTGGATGATCTAAGATAAATTCACTTAGGTCACTGTGGTATGCACCGTTCATTAAAGTTTCGTGCTTGTATTGTTCAGATACACTTTGAAAACTTGGGCTGTGATGCGTGCATACAACAAACTTTTCATCGCTCTTTTCAGCAATCACTGTTTTAATATAATCCAATGTTTGCCTATGACGAACAACTGTGTCTGCTGGTTTAAGACTTGTGAATCCTTTTTCATCATTTTTAATAATGCGAAAGTCGTTCATCATGTCGCGAACAGCATGAAGTGTTAGCGGATCGCCTTTATTCATGTCAGTCCAAAGAGTTCCGCCAACGAATGTAACGTCTTGAATTTTAACAGCATTGCGCTCTAAGAAATGCACGTTAGGGTGTTGAGCACATGTTTCTCTCATGTACTCAATTCCCTTGTGAAACTTGCCGTTATAAAACTCGTGGTTGCCTGCAACATAAATGACATCAGAGAAATTAAAACTGCAACGCTTTAAAAAATCTCTATAGGTCTGAACACGTTTTTGTTTACGACCTAGTTCCGCAAAAGCACCATGCTCATAAATGCTAGGAACATACGGGTGATCGTGCAGGTCTTCGGCAATCATAATGTCGCCTGACAGAATTAGAACATCTGCACCTGCTTCATTTTTCAAGTCAAAGCAGTCAGCAAACTCTAAATGCAGGTCAGACGCTAGTGTTATTTTCATTTCTAATCCTCGCTATTTCTTCTCTTAATGCTTGTTCGACAAGTTCATTAAAAGTGATATCCATTTCGTGTGCCAGCTTCATGTAGCGGAAGAGCTCTTCATCGCTGAAGTTAACTGGAACTTTTACACGAGTGTCATACTCTTCACCTGCAACAATTTTCGAAATCTTTTCAAGAATGTCTTCTGACACTTCGAGATCGGAATACTTTTTGCCGTCAAGTGATTCGTCAGGATCAATGCCTCTAGTATTAGATTCATCTTCGAATGCTTGCCTGTATTCAGGATTGACCCAGCGATATTCAATGTCTCGAATATAATCCCATGCTTCGAGAGCATAAACGACTTGTGTTTCTGGATCAAAGATTGCATGTATGCTGTAATCACCGTCGGAATCTTCTCTATGTGTGCAGTCAAGATAACGTGCGTTATCGCCAAAGCAAGACCAACCGTAATCACTTCCGCCGGTGATTCGGTATCCAATTGCCTTAACATAGTCTTCTAAAGTAATCATATTTCTAAGCCGTCCTTTCTTGCCTGTTTTTCATAACGAATTTGTCTTTCTTCGTGGTGTTTGTCGCACAGTGTTTTAATCCAACCGCCACTACGGCTCTTGCCTACATTACCACATTCTTCGCAGCTACGAGCAGCCCATGCTTCAGCCATACGGACCATACCGTAAACTTGTGCATCACCGCCTTCGTAATAAAAACGAAGACCGCCAAACTTTTCTTTAATCTGATGAACAACTACTTGAGAAACTTCGTCGGGAATTTTATTGTTGTAAGGGTTGTTTTCCGACAGTCGAACCCTAGAGCTATTATTCCAATCAATATAGCCCTGAATGTTCTTGCACAAGTCTTCAATAATTGGCCACCAGCCCGGGCCAATAGAAAAACCACCGTATGGATGTTCGAACATCAACGGATATGCAGACTCCATTCTTTGTGCAAATTCTTGATACTGCTCTTCAGTATAACTCATTGAAATGCCTTTACGTAATTAAGTCTAGTAACATCTAACGGATGTTGCCAGTGTTTGCTATGATCTTTAACTTTGCCTTTGATTAGTACACAAGGACCTAGTTTAAGCCTCTGTTTGCTCATCCAACTGACAAGTTTGTTATCAATTATAGCATCAGTGTTCCAAGCATCATAGTTTTTTGAACGAGCGCATCGAATAATGTCGCAATCGAGGTCTTCAACTTCGTCACCAACAGGAGCAAGGTACCCTCCATCGACTTTTTTAATTGCACTTTTATATTTTTCTTTTTGGTAAGCGAACGGCAAATATGCAATGAATCCCATTTTATTCTTAGCAACTTCTTCTTTTTCAAGAATCGAAAACAAGTCTGCTTTAAATTGGTCTTCGCCTTCGATTGCGGTAAACAGCAGCCTTTTGAAAAATTTTCGCATTTCGGTTGCACGTTCACGGTCTTCGAGATTAGTACAAAGTAATACTGGTTTGTTAGCAACTTCTTCGTATTTCTTAGGATCAATTGCACCAATGGCGACCATCATAAGCTCTTTGTTAGAGTATTTGAAGTCGCTGGGATTAGCAAAAAATTCAGCTTCTTTGATGTATTCGCCGTTTGCTCGTTCGGCTGCACATGCTAGTTCAATAGCAACCTGCAAGGAATAAGTTGGCTCGGGACGGTCTGACATGTTTGCTCACAAATGATTAATGCAAGCATTTTACACGAAAATGAAGTCAGTGTCAATCTTTTGAATTCGTACGTAGATCTTTTTAGCTAGTGTTTTAAGTATTGGGTCTTGTAAGTCAAAGTGGCTAGCATACGCATGTAAGTTTGGACTTACAAATTGTCCATGTAACTTTAGTCGTGCCAAAGTACTAATTCTCGGCATGTATCGTAATGCTCTAAATTTACCGAGCCCTCTACAAAGTTCGATAGCAATACTAAATGCGTATGCATCGATCTCGTCAGGATCAGTAAGATATAAATGGTAGTGCCTATTTCCGTCGTACCTAGACCAATACGTCTTGTAGTTTCTTTTCTTAGCTTGTCGTTGATGTTTAAATTCGTGGACTACAGCATCAAAAATTTCTCGTAACAAGTCTGATGTATGCTTGCGATCCCATACAAATGCTTTGTCAAAATTATGATAGATGATTACTTCTATACTGATTTCACCGTCTTGGTCATCTTCGCAATCATAATAGGCGTTGACATAAAACTCTTCTTTGTTTAAGAAGGCTTTACGAGATGACTTAAATTTAATCAGTAGTCCGTTACGTTTGAATTCTTGTCGAATTACAGTAAGTAACTTTTGGAAAATTGTTCCTTGCTTAGTCTTGTGCCGTACGTTATTGCACAGCAAGCAAACAGTTTCCAATATTGAGTTCATAGTCTATATGATATTCTACCTTTGGTCAGATCATACGGGCTGACTTCAATCTTAACAGAATCACCTAGGATAATCCTAATCTTATGCTGTTTCAATTTCCCGCCTAAGTAACAAAGGATAGGAGCAGATGCTTGCGCAATCTTCACCCTATACATGTTACCTGGTAATACTTCGTCTACTGTGCCTGTGAGTTCTAAAATGTCGTCTTTAGCCATTTTTCTTTGATAAAGTTATCTTTCCTTCTTCTGCGTTAATAACAATGGTATCGCCTTCTTTCCATCCTAATTGCTCGCATACCTCTGGTGGTATTTTCATTATGCAATTATCAGGATCATCAGGGATGTCTTCAAATATTTCTTCGTATTTATATATCATACCATGTCGTCTTTATAAGGTACCGGGTACCAACCGAGTCGCCTAAAGTCAGTTTCGATTTCTTCAGTAACTACACTTTCCGGAACGTACCCTGTGCGTTTAGTCCATTGTTCAGTTGTTTCGTCACCTTCGTACTCACGATTAATTCCGCCCATGCCTGAACAGTACCAATCGATGTAATCACCTTCTTGCCTCATGTCAGCTACTATACCACCAGCATACCTCCAAGAGCAAGACCAGTATTGTTCTTTAAGAGTAGGCCACATTTCGGCTTTACACCATTGCATGTTGCATAACGCTGCATAGATATTTTGAGCATACGGCTCACTTGCTCTTGCTTTTTCTAATATCCAATCGGTAGTTAGTAGATCGTATTCTAAATTATCTTTACGACTTTCTAGATCGTCAAATTTTTTATTGTCTTGCTCAAGAATCTTCTCAAACATTTCAAGGTAAGCTTCGTTAACCTCTTCACCTTTTTCTTGGCAGCGGTTAATATAACCTTCCTTTTGAAAGGTATGTCGTTCTGGACTTTTACTTCTTTCAGCCATTAATGGAAATTTCCTGCAAAGCAATGATAAAATTCGTGACCCAAAGTATGATGCGTTTCTTTTTTTGCAGTAATGATAGTGCAAACATTACCGTTCCAAAACGTACATGCCTGAACGCCGTAACCAAACCCGCCGTTGCCTCGTTTACGACTTTCGGCTTCACAAGTTTTTTGTACATTGTCAGTAACAATGTGATTAACAGTAATTGTCTTGTTCTTCTTCATGTCCCACTTTTCATCTTTATTCCAGATGTCTTGGGCAAATGCTGTAGAGCAAACAAGAGTTAGAACTAACAACAAGCGTTTCATCATGTACCTTTCGTTAATAAATGGTGTAGACGGCAGGGTTCGAACCTGCAAAGTCGCCACTATGGGCTAGACTTATGCCCCCTAGAGCCACAGACCCTAGGGGAGGTATACCATTTTCCACTCACGTCTACAAGGTACATTATACGATCAGTTGTAAATAATGTCAATGTCTTTTACAACAATCCCTTTTAACCAAATTGTTCGCTTTGGACAGCGAACAATGTTAGATCGCCCTTTGTTTGCAACTAGCTGGATTTTAGGGCGATTTTGTAATTATAAATGTAGCTATTGCTGGCCGTATGCTAGAACGGACACTCCAGATTACCAAAGTTTAGAACTGTATAAACGTACAGTTGACACTATTAAAGAACAAGCTCGCCAAAACGGATTTACTGAATTTCATTGGAGTTTTAGCGGCGGCGAGCCAACTGCATACAAATATTTACCCGATTTAGTCAAGCATATCGAAAAAGACATTATAAGCCCATATCAAAGCATACACATGACTACAAATCTAAGTCCGAGTATTAGATGGTGGAAAAATTGGGCTGACACAACTCTTTCTCTACAGCGTCGAAGTATTACGGCCAGCTATCACGCAGAGTTTGCTAAAGAGCAAGAGTTTGGCGATAAGTGTTTGCAATTGATGTACGAAAATGTATTTGTAACAGTTAACCAAGTAATGGTTCCAGAAAAGTTCTACGAGCTTTATGAAAGGCTTGAACGATTGCACAATCGGGGAATTAATGTTACCTTAAAGCCGCAAAGCAATGAATCAGCTACTAGTGTAGTTTCCGGGTACACTGACGAAATGATTAAACTTATGAGGGAAGGATTTCCTCAACAAGTAGCTGATGAAAGTTTGTATCAAGTTTCATTGTATGATTCTAATAACAACGAATACCACATAGATCAGGCAGAAAGATTTAACGCATTTGGTTTTAACAAGTTTACCGATTGGCGTTGTAATTCAGGACACCAAAGTGTTATTATTAGAGGCAATGAAGTAAAGCGAGGTTATAGTTGCTATGACCAACCACTAGGAACGTTAGAAAACTTTGAATTATTTAAAGAGCCTCAACCTTGTACAACACCCAGGTGCGTGAGCTCAGCAGATAGCAAGATACCAAAATGCAAATAGACACAGAACATTTACACTACTGGATGCAAGCCATTAGGCAAAGCCCAGACCCCTTACGAACAATGGATGCATTTTGGAGCGGCCAGCTTAAAAGTAAAGAATGGTTAATTACTAATCTCCGCAAACATGTAACCAAAGTAGTGTCTGTTGACATACACGGGGGTTGGGTCGGAACTCTGGCTAGTATGTTGTTTCAAAGTAATATTGTTTGCAGTCATATTAGAAGTATAGACATTGATCCATCGTGTGAGCCAATTGCTAATATGATGAACAAGGGCGAAGAAATAGTTGGAAAGTTTCGAGCAGTAACTGCCGACATGTGTAATATTCGCAGTGACGCCGATGTTGTTATTAACACTAGTTGCGAACATATCACACAGGATCAATACGATTTATGGTTGTCAGGAATGCCTTACAATAGTCTAGTTGTTTTACAAAGCAACAACTACAACATACCCGAACATGTTCGGATAGCAAACAGTTTAGAAGAATTTAAAGAACAAAGCCATGTTAACGTACTATGGTCCGGCGAACTCGAATTGCCTATGTACAAGCGTTGGATGATTATAGGAACTCCTAGTGTTTAAGTTTGCTGATTTAAAATCGATTCATATCGAGTTAACAAACAATTGTCAGGCTAGCTGCCCAATGTGTTCGAGAAATAACCACGGCGGGTTGCCTAATCCTTACTTAAATTTAACTGAATGGACTCTTGACGATCTAAAAAATATCTTAACTACTGAAGTCTTAGCTACTATAGAACGTTTGTATTTTTGTGGCAACTTTGGTGATCCAATGTTGCATAACGATTTAATTGCAATGTGCCAGTTCTTAAAAGATACTAAGCCAGACCTTGTAGTTGGTATTCATACAAACGGTGGCGCAAGAAAAACAGAATGGTGGCAAGAGTTAGCAAGGTCTCTGCCCAACAATCACTGTGTACATTTTGGTATAGATGGATTAGAAGATACTCATCATTTGTATCGAGTTGGTACTAGATATGAAACTGTGATTAAAAATGCAAAAGCATTTATTGACGCAGGTGGGAAAGCAGAATGGACTTTTATTAAGTTTAAGCATAACGAGCACCAAGTTGAAGAATGCAAGCGTAGAGCTAGCGAGTTAGGTTTTGAAAAGTTTATGCTTAAAAATAGTTCTAGATTTTTGGTAGAACCTAAGTATAGCGTCTTGGATAAAAACGGTCTTCAAACACACGTAATCGAACCTCCTACAGATACAGTTGTTAAGTTTATGCCAAAGAGTGTTATTGACTCTTATAGAAAGGTTGTAGACGAAGCAAAGATTGACTGTTATGTTCAGGGCACGAAAGAAATTTACATAGATGCATTTAAAACTGTAATGCCTTGCTGTTGGGTTAGCTCAATTCCCTATACATATTATGATCCAACCCATGTAAACAATGATGTAAGTGGATCGATGAAAGCTCAGTATAACAAGTTAATTAACGAGTTCGGCGGTATCGAAAATTTAAATGCGCTCAGTGGCATCAAAAATATTATTGAATCCGAAACGTGGCAGTCTATATGGCAAAAGAAATGGACTAGTGACAAGCTGATCACTTGTGCAAGAGTGTGCGGAAAGTTTGAGTCTGTCGATTTTGGACAGCCTAACGACCAGTTTATTAAGTCAGAGACTTTGTAGCTCTAATATCTGTACCGCAAGTACATTCTTTAAAGGTACAGGTCATTACTTCTTCTAAGTCTTTAGGAAATACATTGCGGTAATGATCAAATTGTTTAATTCCACAATTGCCCCAGGTAGTAAAACCGTTGTCAAATATACAAATAGACTCGTAGCCTGCACGACACTTCCATCCGTAGAAGTTGTTTTCTCTTTTCCTAATGATTTCAAAAGCATCTAGCTCTGATCTAGTGCCGTCTTCGTGAGTTGCAAATGATTCTGTATCTGCTAACCACATGTGGGTTTTTCTTAAAGCAGCTTCTCGCTCGGCAGTAAACAACCATTTAGAACTGGCATTTGATAAAAACTCTAATTGTTCTTTTGTATACTTTGCGGTAAAGTTTGCACCTGCCCAGTTATCCATTACTCTAATGGGAGTTACTTTTAAGTCTTTTAGTTGAGATACTTGATTGAGCCAATCTACAGATGTTTCCCAGTGTGCAGGATCCATCATAACATACACTACTAGAAAAGATGATGCTGCAAGGATTTTAAGTTTTTCTAAATCTAATTTATGTTGACTTGGGTGTAAAGTTATGCACCAGTTATCAACTAAGTCTTTTACTTCTTCATAAAATCTAACAGTTCTTACACTGTTTGAATCTACTGATACATTAAATCCTGCACGTCTTGCAGTTTCGATTACATCTTTAAACTGCGGATGGGTAGTACATTCTCCGCCTGTAATCTGTATTGCCTTATCTCGATTACTAAACCTCAAAAGGAATTCTTCTAGTTCGTTTAAATTAATTTCTTTATGCTTGCCTGCATTTAATGAGTCTGGACAATATCGGCAAGAGTACGGACAACTAGTTGTCATAATAAAATTAATTCGTAGCGCATTGGGATTAGCTATTTGAATTTTTATGATCTTATTCATTGCCTAGCAGTCCTTCGATTAAACTTTTTGAATCATTACACTTTCCGCATATTGCAGCGCACAGCGGATTCCTACCTTGATTCATCTGCAACGACCATGATTCTTTGATGCGCCTAAATGTGTTAGAATTTAAAATGCTATCTAGATTATTTTTATAAAGGCTAATCTCATCTTTTACAAAATCTTTTTTAGCATTCTTAATCCAATCGTAGCCTGCAGGTAGCATGTGGTCATCGAGTAAAAAAATACTAGCAGTGTGACAACAAGGAAATACTAGCCCGTCGGCTGATATGTACATATTCTTTTCTTCAATCGCATAGCACTTAATGTTAACTGAGTTCAAGTACCTTTCGGTCTTATCCATTCTAACAAAATCTAGTTTTTGGCCGCTATGGGCAAATCTAGGATCATCCGCAGGTTCAACAGCGTTTGCAGTATTTTGTGGTTGATTTAGCAGTTGCCTATGAGATATTTTAATTTTAAAATTAGTAAAGCCTAGGTCTCTGGACATCTGTTCTGCATCCTCGACTTGGTGTTGGTTATGCTTGAACGGGATGAACTGCCAGGTTGATGTTGCTCCTGAACTAATATATGCTTTGGCGTTATCGATAAGTTTTTGCCATTTGACTCCAACTCGGTATATGTGATTTGTATCTTCTAATCCGTCTATAGCAAATATGACATTTCCGTTTTTGCCAATGATAGAACCCAACGACTTCCACCAGTCAGTATTTTGAACACTGCCATTTGTGTATACTTCTAAAAACACATTAGGGTTTTGTTCTCTAAACCATTTTAATATGCTCAATAGTTCCTTATTCATAGCAGGTTCGCCGATGTTTCCACTAAAGGATGCAATGTGTAACCCTTGTGCTACTTCTTTTGGAAAATATATTTCAAAGAATCCTTCTCGTAGATGTACTTGATTGAAGAAGCTATAGTCGCCGTTGCGACTTTCTCTCATACAGTGAGGGCACTTTGCGTTGCAGTAAGAACTTGGCTCTATGTCCAATACTCTAATAGAATCTGTGTAAAAGCTCATACTGGAGTAAGAATAACATTGAACCCTTTTGAAAGAAGTTCATCAATGTACGGATCTAATATGTCGGGATCACAGTTTAGCAAAAGTTCTTTTTCGTTAACTTTTTCAAATCCGGTAATTGTTTTGTCTTTGATAGCACGATTAAAGAAAGACATTAGAGTAGTGTAGGCCTCTTGCTTCCAGTCAAAGTCTCCGCCTTCTAATCGCAACAAGTATCCCGGAGATGTAAATTTTGGCAATGCCACTCTTATGTTAAGATGTATTCTAGGTCGGCTACCAAAGTTAGCAGCAACGTGCATTTTACTAGTATCCATTGCCCAAAGCTCACCGTCTGCTGGTAAGTGATAAATCTTATCATCATCTAAGTCCATTAGGTACGAGTAAGTGTTCGTAACAATAGCAAGATGGATGCGATCATCGGGATCAGAATGTGCTGTATAAGATTCAGCCGAGTCCAATTTTAATAATCTTGCTTCACCAGGATTACCTAACAGTTCTAAAACGTTTCCAAGAGGAGTTCCGACAAACTCTGGAAGTGTTTTGTATGGTCCGTTTAAAAGTTTGCCTTCTGTAAAATTAAGGCAAAGACGCTTGTCAAAATTTAATGACATAACCTGTTGAATGATTGGCTCTAGGTCTACCTTAATGTTCATTTTAGTTAGCATGAAATATTTATATGCTACTATTATTCATGTAAATAAAACGTGAAACGAATTAAGATAGCACCTACCTATGACGAACAATGGCTAGAAACCGAAAGGCCGCAGCCTCTTACAGATAACAAGTTAGAAATGCTTGTGCAGGATGCACTATCAGGAAATCTAGATAAGGATATTACTGATAACGTTTATACTAATTTCAAAAAAAAATCTATCGAATGGATACTTGGTTCGAAAATTAACAAGTTATCAGGGTTAGAAGAGTTTAATAGAGTCGACATTATAAATGGCTGTACTCAATTTATTGACAACCTTTACATGCAACACCCTGTCCAAACGATTAGTGGTGACTATAGGTACCATCAACGCCTCGGTCTTTCTTATGTAAAAAGTGTAGGGTCGTTAATACCCGATATACCTTTAATTGTAGCAATGCCCTTCCCTCAAATCGGTGCGCCGCACGATGAAATGGACGACCTATTAAACGAAGCATTACAAAAAAGAATAGACGTACACATCGATGGTGCATGGATTACTTGTTGCCGCGATGTTGAATTTAATTTTAACCATCCAGCAATTAAGTCTGTTGGCATTAGTTTAAGTAAAGGACTAGGACTAGGGTGGAATAGAATTGGGCTAAGATGGTCTAGACTTAGCAAAGCCGATAGTATTACAATAATGAATGACTTCTCTATGAATAATCGAGCCCTATCGATGATAGGATTGCATTTTATACGCAACACCTCTGTTGATTATTTGTGGAACACACATGCTGATAGATACTACAAAGTTTGCAAGGATTTTAATCTTGTTCCAACAAAGAGTGTTTATCTTGCACTGCGAAATGGACAGCCTGTTGGTGTTAGTCCATTGATAAGGTATTTAGAAAATGCACATGCATAACGTAGACGGGGTTCAAATTCCGTTTGATAAAAATTGGAAAAACATTGCTATTAGTGTTAGCGGCGGCGTTGATAGTGCGCTGTTAGCATTTTTGCTATGTGAGATTACACAACCTTATAAGACAACAGTACATATTATAAATCATGTTAGGTGCTGGAAAAGCAAACCCTGGCAGGCACACGACGCTGATCAAATATACAATTGGCTAGTAAAAAAATTTAATAATATTGTTTTTGTAAGACACATTAATTTTATTGCACCAGAGTTAGAGTATGCAGTAACCGGCCCGTCTCTTACAGACGAATATGGAAAAGATGTTAGTGGAGACAATATTCAGCAGCGTGCATATGCCGAATACATATGTTTTAAACATAATATCGATGCTTACTACAATGCAGTTACTAGAAATCCAAAAGGTGTAGACCTTGGCGGGATGAAAGAACGAGACATTGATCCAACAGATGACAACCAGCATTTGTATATTATGAAACACATGAATAAGATTGCGTGTCACCCGTTTAGATTTGTCGATAAGAGCTGGGTTTACGCTCAATACAAAAGGCTAAACCTGCTTGATCTTTTTAATATTACACGCAGTTGTGAAGGCATGGTTGATGGTATCAACTACCTAACCTACGAATATGGGCAAGAAGTCCCAGTATGTGGAAGATGTTTTTGGTGTAAAGAACGGGAGTGGGCAATTGAACAAAACAAGTAAAACATTTTGTATGCACCCGTTTACAGGGCTAGCAACTAGAGAAGACGGTGCGATTCAAGCGTGTTGTCGAAGCCATCCTGTTGGTAACATACAATGTCAGAGCTTAGAAGAAGTTTGGAACAATTCTACAATGAAGAGAATTAGGCAGCAAGTTCTAAATGGTGAGAGACCTAAAGAATGCGAGCCGTGCTTTTCATTAGAGGATCAAGGAGTAGAAAGCCTTAGGCAAAGACATATTGCCGGTGTAATACCCGAAGCTCGAATCAATTTATACCCAAATGCTGTTGATAAAATGGCAGAAGACTTTTCGATGCCATTTGAAATTCCGACTATGGAGTTAAAGTTAAACAACTTGTGTAACTTAAAATGTCGCATGTGTCACCCGGGAGATAGTACTAGCTGGAATGACTGGTCTGAAATTAAAGAGTATTACAAAGACACTGGTAAAGTAATCTATAACCTAGTAGAAGATCACAACTTAGAGCGTAAGCCGTTGCTAGACAAGTTTGAAGATAATCCAAACTGGTGGTCGAGTTTAGAAAAAAACTTGCCTCACTTTAGGCGTGTAGAGTTTGCGGGCGGCGAGCCACTAATGGACCCACAGCATTATAGAATACTTGACATGTTAATGCCGTATGCTAACAACATCGAAATCAAATATGCAACTAACGGAACTACATTAGGTATTAGCAAAGGAAGAACTATTCATGAATATTGGCCAAATTTTAGATCAGTTGCAGTTAATGTCTCTGTTGATGGCATTGGGGATGTTTATAACTACATACGTGGCAACAGCGACTGGAACATACTTGTACAGAACATACAAGAAATCCAAAAGATTCCTAATGTAAGTAGAGTTGTAGGAGCCGTTGCTGTCCAAGTTAGCAATGTTCTAATACTCGATAAGATGATTGAGTATTTTTTAAATGATCTAGGTATTGTATTCTACACAAACATGGTCAAGTATCCTAATGTATTGTCGGTCCAAGTATTGCCTCCATATTTAAAAGGACTAGCAATACAAAGATTAGACTTTATCAAAGAACGTGTTCACACGTTTAAACTTGTTAAAGAAAATCCAATATTACTCGATTTAACTATAGGGCAAATTAACGGAGTTATTAATTTTTTAAGAGCCGGTGACGAAAGCCAATTATGGACTGATTGTGTCGAGTTTAATCAACGGCTAGACAAAACAAGAAATCAAAGTTTTGTTAGTGCAACTCCGGAGTTTAAATCGTTTGTATGAAGGAACTGTTTCAAAATTCAGCAGGATTTAACACTGCTGAGATTGCTATTAACTGTGCAGCAGGAGAATTAAAATTGCATTATCAGTTGTCCGATAATCCTGTTCAGCACAAATGGCAACAGATACACAGTGACAGCAAAGCCTTTAGCGTGTCGTTGCCCGTGAATTCACCTGCTAATGAAATTTTAAAATTAGCAAATGATATTTGTGCCGAAGGACAATTAAAACTAATCCCTGACAATTTTACAGATGACGATTTAAATTATGCACACAGTGAAATGGTTAAAATTGCTCACACCAGTGAAAAGATGGAAACCTTAAACAAGTGCATACATATTTTAGAAGCACATTTAAGAAACAAGTACATTCAATACAATGCCAATGTTACGTTTTTTAAAGACGATAACAGTGAGTTTATACCTATCGATGAAGAATATAAGTTATGGCTAGAGCCTAATCCTAAATGGGGTGATCTATTATTAGGGTACGGAACCTTGGGCAAAGACTGGCTAGACATCTTTGTCGATAACGATGATACCCAAGAGCTAGCAATTCAAAATACAATTAGCTCAGAAACATGTATGGTGTTTAGGACGGAGTATAACTATCCAAAAGCGTCAGAGACGTTATTTCATAGGTGGGCTAAGAATAACAATTTAGTCCCATTGCATAGTTTAAATGAAATGTCGTTAGGCAGATATTTTCTCGGTCGAATTATTATCGACGATACCTTGTTAAGTTATCATTCGAATGTGTCAGACTGGTATGTGCCAAATCATATCTGTAAACTAAATTGGAACAAAGATATTATTGGATCAAAAGTATCTATTAAGAGTCTCAGATTCTATAACGATAATAAGTATCAAGAAATGAGCATTGATCACGCAAACATTAGATCTATATTATGAGCAAGATAACCAGTCGTTGGGCACATCAAAATTCTATTAAAGTAGAATGGAACTTAGGTAAACGATGCAATTATGATTGCAGTTATTGCCCATCAGTAATACACGACAATACTAGCAAGCATACTGATATCAAGATATTAAAATACACTATAGATAGGCTAGTATCGCTAGGCAAACCTATACGATTAAGTTTTACAGGTGGAGAACCATGCGTTCATCCAGAGTTTCACGATCTTATAAAGTATGCTAGACACAAAGGCGTAAGCTGGATTAGTGTAACAACTAATGGCACTAGGCCGTTTGAGTTCTATGCTAGTCTGCCGGTTGATCAGTATGTGTTTAGCATTCACTTTGAATTTGATTGGATACGTGTAACTAGCACGCTACGAAAGTTAGCCGACGAAACTAAGCTAAAGCTAGTGGGACAAATTATGGCGCATCACGATTTTATGGCTCCTGTAAGAGCTGTTAGAGGAATCTTGAATCAAGACGCTATCCCAAACACTGTTCGAAGAATAAGATGGACAGACGGCGATCATGACTTGTTTGACGATATGCGTTATCATCCAGATGACCTTGCTTGGATTAAAGAACAAGATGCCACAGTTCTTGGAAATTGTGTAATTGACGATTCTAGGATCATACATGCCAACGATGTTATTAAGTTAAAATTAAACCAATACACGGGATGGACTTGTAACGCTGGCCTAGAAAGTTTAATGATTAATTGGGACGGCGAAGTATATAGAGCAACTTGCAGAGTGGGTGATAGTCTAGGTAACATCTATCACGGCATTGGATTAAACGAGTTTGTTCAACCAACAGAGCCAGTTATTTGTGATAGAAATTTCTGTACTTGTGCAGCAGATATCCCATTAACAAAGGTAAAGAATGATGAATAAGTATTTTTATCCACACATCCCGCCTTCATGGGTTGCAGCAAGTGCTATGCAAAATGTTGCAGGCAAGAGCTTCAAGTGGGGTAGCGAGTTATTTCCAAAGAGTCCCGATAGTCCTAAAAATGCAAGATTCGACAGCGACGATATTGTATATAAAATAAACAGTCTAGGCTATCGAGAAAAAGAGTTTGAAGAATCTTACATGAATTATGATCATCTAATTCTAGGATTTGGCAATAGCTCAACTGCTGGAACTGGTGTAGCCGATGACGACATATTTTTAAGAGTACTAGAAAGAAGGCTAGAAAATACTCGAGTTTTAAATCTGGCTATTGCAAAAGCATCTCCAGACACGGTAGCAAGAATGGTTGCATGTACTGTACCTTATTTCTTACCAAGATGTAAGAAACTTAGTGTTGTTATCATGTGGCCGCAAGACGTTCGACGAGAAGTGTTTTTAGATAACTTTCACGAAAGCGTTACTGCCTATTCAGATCCGCCCTACAATAATTATTTTATGGGTATTGACAAAACATCTTGTAAGTACAATAGAGATAAAAACACTTATATGGTAGAGTTAGTTTGCAATCTACACAGCGTCGATCTCTATACGGTTCCGTACAAACTGTACAATGATTCTATCGACGAAACCATTGTTGGAAATGACACTGCTAGAGATGGAGCAAGTCCGTCGCCAAACTGGCACTTAAAATTTGCAGATTCGATTATTGATCAAATAAATGCGCAAGCTCAGGGAAAGTCTTCTTAAATTCTAATTTCCTGGTAGCATCTATATTAGTGATGTATTCTTTAAAGTCCGGCAATAGGTGCGAGTGATCTTCTGCCTCAACAAACTTTAAGATAGCTTCCCATCTTTTCCATCCGTATGGATTTGTATTCCAAAAGTTATCGTCCTGAGTATAATTGTCCCACAACCACTGCTTAAATTCTAAGAATTGTTGCCTAATTTCATCCTTATCTTTTTTAGGAAGTATTCTGGCACTTAAGAACGTTGGAATATACAGTAAGTGTAAGTTAATGATTCCGCCGCCTGTTTCATACTCATCAAGTTTGAACTTATTGATCTTTTTAAAACCCTGACTTAGTTTCCATTTGGCAAAGTCGACAATATGTTTAATGTTTAGTGCTTGTACTGCACATGCGATTGCACAATGAATATGGTCAGGTGTATTGTCCATTAACCATAAACTTCTTTCAATAGCAGCCCATTCTGCAGGGTATCGAATGTAATAGTTACGATCTTTGAGTGCGTCTAGGCTAAACGCATATCGTACCTGTTTAAATTGACTCCATACATTGATTATGTCCTCGTCAACAAATATACCGTTACTGTTATATCGAAGACTAATTTGCTTGGCATATCCTCTTTTGATAATTTCGTCTAAGAACTTTCTATGCTCCTTAATCATCAATGGCTCGCCGCCTGCAAAATACAGCTGGGTTATGTTTGGAATTTGTTCAAATACTTCGTCCCAAAATTCTGGATTTTCGTACCAAGTATTGTTAAATTTTGTTTTGTCAAAACTTAATTGAAACTTAACTACTTGGCTTGTTGTATTTGACATTACTTTGTCGTAGTCTTGCAACCAACGACTGCTGTCATGAGGACTACACATAACGCATTTTAGATTACATGTATGCCCTAGTCTAAGATCCATGTATCGTATAACGTGCGGCACTGACCCGTCTTCTTGGGTATCCTTGATAAGTTCATTAAAATCTAGACCGTCGCGGTTCCACTCATAAAGTTCCCACAGACGTTTACTTACAACACCGTTTTCTTCTTCTTCAAAACACTTTGTACAGCTAGCTGGTATTTCTCCTGCGAGCATTGTTTTGCGTACACTCTTCATGTATTCGTTATTGAATGCACTTTTAAGAGTTTCACGTCCAAAGTTAGCCGGTTCACCGTCTTCTTTTTTAACTAACCCAACTTTGTGGTCTCCAGTTTTGGCTCCACTTGCATTAGTTACACAGCACAATCTAGCATCGCCGTTTGGACGAGTAGCAACGTGTATCCACGGCAACGCACAGAAAGTTGGACTTCCTGTCTTTTCTTCAACTAGCCGAATGTATGTTTTAATTTTATCTTTCATGATACTCTGTTGTCTAGTAGTTAGCCTATAAATACTTCCGCGAGGTAAAACATGGATCTAACATCATGGAATTTGTATTATAAAACACACGAAACTGAAAGTCGGCCAACAACTACTCAAATGTGTTACGAGCCAAGAGTAAATCCCGAAGGCAATGTGTTTTGCATGAATTTCTGCTACCCTTGCGAATATCAAAGTTTGCAGCCTCGTTTATCCTATACTGCCGAGCATGTAGAGTATATGTTCCAGCGGGAAGTCAAATACTTAGAAATTTTTAAGAATAAGCCGTGGGCTCCCGAAGTACTTGATATTGTAGATAACAAAATTTTTATAAAATGGTACAAGCATACTTGCAACGAATCAATTTATAAAAGTTTTGATTTAGAGCTGGCTCACCCTCAGTGGTTTGAAGATTTGGAAAGCATTATTCTAGACCAAGTTAATGAAGGGTATTTAAAAGTAACACTGTATCCACATAGTCATTTTTATGATAGCCAAGGTGTTATGAGAACTATCGACTTTTATGCTACTATAGAAAAGTCAAATCCGTATCTTACTTACGATCAAGTTACTAGCTTAATTGGTTTTGACACTAATAGGTTTACCGATGCTGTAGAAAATAATAAAGTAAATATTGAGACAATTTTTAAATCAGGCCTACTGCAATACAGTAAGTGGCCTGTAAACCTATTAACAATTTACAATAAAATTTATAATGACTAATAAAAAGAAAATTTGGTTTTTTAGATACGATACTTGGCAACACGCATATGTGCCCTTGCCGCATACTTGGTACGAGTTTAAACGTTACTATGAACTAAATGGAAAACACTCCGATGCTTGGGAATGGATTCCTCCTGTAATTAGTTACCATATGTGGACCATTGACGAAATTGTAGAAGAAGCACTAAGTCATAAAGCAGATGTTTACATGTTTAGCAGTTACATGTGGAGTTGGGATATGATTAAAGTCATTGCTAACGGTATCCGAGAAGAACTTCCTAACGCCACTATTGTGCTAGGAGGTCCACATCAGCATACTACATATACCCAACCAATGTTTTGGTTTAAAGATCATCCATATTTTGATGCTACGGCTAAGCCGGATAATTTTGGAGAGTTCTTCATTGTTGATATGTTAGACAGCATCATCGACGGAACCTTGGATTGGGCAAATGTTAGAGGCAGCTATCATAGAAGAGGATTTGGTCCTTCTGGCAACAGGAGAGAATTTGTATACCCTACAGGACTAATGTCTTCAAATATCGAACATGCTAGATCTGTTGCAAAGTGGGCCGCCGAAAATGGAAAATCTGTAAGCATTATGTACGAAACTAATCGGGGTTGTATGTACAAGTGTGTTTACTGCGAATGGGGCGGCGGAACAAATACAAAAGTAGTGCTTAAAGACATGTCGATCATTGAAGAAGATGTGTCTTATTTTAGAGAACTAAACATGCATACAGTATGGATCACTGATGCTAATTTTGGTATGATGAAGCAAGATCCTGCTATCGCAAATTTGTTAGCCTCTCAAAATGATTATATGAAATTCGTAGGTATTACTGGTTTAGCAAAATCAACAGCGGACAAACGCAAGTCTGTGCTCGAGCCATTAATTCAAGCAGGGCTAGTTACATTATATCAAATTAGTTTGCAAACAATTGACGATCAAATTTTAGAAAATATTATTCGAACTGATGTACCTCCCGAAGATAACATTAACCTTGCAAAATACCTAATTGAGAAATATGACATCGATGTTATTGTAGAATTAATATTAGGTTTACCTGGAATGAAAGTTGAAACCTTTTACAAGGAAACTGCAATCGAGTATTCATTAATGAACAGTGTAAAACCGCATACTCATCATGTTCCGTTATATGTATTGCCAGATGCACCTGTAGCAAATCCGGAGTATATTAAAAAATACGACATTAAGTGCGCACCAATTGGCATTGAAGAATCTACAGAACTACTTAAACGTACAGATATGAAATACGTTAAAATGTTCAATGAAAAGAATTACAGACCAGAAAGCACGTTGCATATTCCTATAAGCACCTATTCTTACACAGTAGAAGACTGGAAAGAAATGTTCTTTATGAATGACATGAATCTTGTAATGATGAACATGGTCATGACTACTCCATTTATTGATTTAATGTACTACCATAAAAACGTTCCACTAGAAGTAATTTTTAAAAAATTATTTACAGCAATGTCTAGTGTAGAAGAGTTTTGGGAACCGATTTATAACAATTACCTGACCCCGTTAGCAAATGGCGAGTATAGAAATAAATCTTGGAGACAGTTTGAAGTAGGACCTATCAAAGGAGCGTGGACAGTTTACACATCTTACGTATGGTTATGGTCTAATAACAGAGATAAAATTTACGATGCTATTATTCGAGAGTTTAGCGAATACTCTGACGAAATAATGTTAGACTGTTTAGAATATTGTAAAAAGAGTACATTTAATACCGACAATGATATTGTGTGGGAAAATCGTTGGAGATGGGATGAATGGGAAGAAAACGGTAACCGTAAAGTTTTGCCTAGAGAAGAAACTATTAAACTAATAACAAAATCGGCAACGATTAATTGGAATAGCAGACACGAGATGTATAGGAATATGCATACTTATAGATTCGAAACTGACGAAAAAATTAAAATGAAATTGTTTCAATTTACTAGAGCAGGTTTCGATGATAACAACTGATATACTTTGGGACCATGTAATAAATCGTGTTTCTTCTCATGAAGGAGAAGTTCGTACTGTAGGTGTAGATTTTTATCAAAACAACAAGGGCGAATTTAACGAAATTATTTCGCTATGGAGAGATGCAGGGTATACAACTGAAAAAGTAGAATGGATTAACTTTTATCCAGACGTACATTTTGATAAAATTGTGTCAGATGCATTTGCAAAGCAAGTAAATGCTACACACATACGGTCTTGGATTAGTTGTGTCCGTCCGGGAAAATCAGCACCCTGGCACCAAGACATCGACGACAACATGGACCAGTATTTAAAATTAGGACAATTGGTTCGATACACTTGCCATATATCTAAACCAGAACACGGTCAAGTAATGTTAGTAGAAAAGGAATCATTTTATATGATTCCTCAAGGTACTATAACCCGATGGCCTAGTATATTAGCATGGCACGGTGCAAGCAATTGTGGTTTTAGTAATCATTATCTATATCATTTTTTAGGTTATGAAAACATTTGACGCTATTCTAGTAACCGATACTGCTACCTATCAAGGTCCTAGATGGTCTCGCGGATACGGTGCCCATCGACTCGCAAGTCACCTAAGAAGTAATGGCTACACTGTTTTAGTTTTAGACTTTTGCTCAGCGTTAACTTTCGATCATTGGCAAGAAATTTGCAACTACGCAATCGGTGATAATACCCGTATGGTAGGGTTTAGTACAACCTGGTGGCCATATAGAGATCCAAATGGTGATGGTCCCGCAGCTAACGACATTACTGATTACACACTATTAAATTCATTACATCCAGAATGGAAACCTAATCAGTTTATGTACGATGTTGTAACTAAACAGTCTCAAAAGTGGATTGACTTTGTTAAACAAAAAAATAAAAAAACTAAAATTATCATCGGGGGTCCGAAACTAGATGCATATACAGATTTCCCAGCAGACCATTTTGTTAAAGGATTCGGTGAAAATCAAGTTTTAGATTTTCTAAACGAACGATTAAGAATTTGGCCTAAAGTAATCGAACATGATGTTAATAGTAATAATAAGGAATGGGGTTGGATAACTAGCTCTACCTCGTATACGGATTATGACTTTTTACAACCGGATGAAATGCTTAATTTAGAAATAGCAAGAGGTTGTAAGTTTCATTGTAATTTTTGCTCATTTCCATTGTTGGGACAAAAAGATACAGCAATGTATTACAAAACTGAAGAAACTATCTATAACGAACTTCTAACAAATTACGAACGATGGGGCATAACACAATATAACATAGCCGATGATACGTTCAACGACGATTTATCTAAAGTAGAAATGATGGCTCGGATTGTCCGTCGACTTCCGTTCAAGCCAAAATTTTTTGCCTATGTGCGTGTAGACCTAATTGCAGTCCATCCTGAGCAAATAGAACTATTGAAAGAAATGGGACTTCGATGGTGTTATATTGGTATCGAAACGTTTCACCCTGTTGCTAGCAAGTTTAGCGGCAAGGGCATGAAAGAAGATAAAAGAAAAGAAACACTAGTTAAAATGCATCAAGCATGGGGGGACACTGTTTCTATAGATGCGGGATATATTGTTGGCTTGCCTGGCGAACCTGAAAGTTTTATACGAGAACAAGTAGAATGGTTTAAAAGAGACGATTGTCCGATTAATCACAACATGTCTTTTATTGCACTGATTATTAGTCCTGCACATTTATTTAAATTTGTATTCCCAAGTAAAATAGATAAGGAACCAGAAAAGTTTGGGTATTCTATTCCAGATATATCTAAACCGCATTCTTGGATTAAGGACGACGGTACTGACATAACTAGCTATGAGGTTGCATGTAAAATAGCTGCATCATGCGAAAGCGAAGTTAAGACAAGAAAAAATATTTTAAATCATAATCAAATGGTAGATTCAAAGATAAATCCTCATACTGATTATTTTATTCCTCTTATCGAAAAATTAAAAAATGGCTAAGTTTATAGGAAATACATCTCACATAATAGACTGGCAACAAATAGTCGACAGTTTAGAAAATTCTACACCCGGCTATATAGGACCAAGACATTCGAAAGAAGACGACATTCTCGGCATTAAAGAAATGGATCGACTTTGGACTAACGCTGGATTTAAACTAATAAGCGAAGGTGGTACAGCAGGATGGGATATGTTTTTTCCCGGGTCGCACTTTGACAAGAAAATAGTTGATACGTTTTCTAGCTTTGTAAATGTTGATCCGTTAGATGCCTGGATTAGCAGAATACATCCCGGTAACATGACTCCGTGGCATTGGGATTGTAACGATAAAGAAGATGAGTATATCAAACTTAACACTGCTAGGTTTACGTGCCATATTTCTAAACCACAGTTTGGTCATGTAGTATTAGTTGAAGATGTGTGTATGTATTTTCAAGATCAAGGCAATGTATGGAGATGGCCGGAACGGACAAGCTGGCATGGCGGGATTAATTGTGGATTTTCTCCTAAGTACTTGTTTAACTTCTTTGGTATTGTAAAATGAAGTGTATTGTTACCGGACATACTAGCGGCATAGGTAAAGAAATCTATAACCACTTTCAATCTAAAGGGTGGGATGTTATCGGACTGTCTCGAAGCAATGGATATAACATTGTAACAAATCAAGACGAAATTGTTAATTTATCTATAGGGTGCGATTTGTTTGTAAACTGCGCATATGACGGCAGTGCTCAACTAGATTTACTAAACAAGTTGCATAACAAAGTTAAAAAAATGATTGTGATAGGATCAGTTGGTGCCGATTATTCTGAAACCTGGCAAGTGTATGGCAAGGATAAATTTGCATTACAAGAGCAATGCAAGGAGTTATCACGAAATTCTGATTCGAATATATTTTATTTAAAGCTAGCATTTTGTGAAAATTCAAACTGGCCCATACATGTAGACGATAACTATAAAGCAACCTTTAAAGAAATTTTAAAAACAATAGATTTTTGGTTAGAAGTACCTAAAATTTATAGTATAGAATTTACATTAAAAACTACTACGGCAATGCTAAAACATATCGGTAACTGAAATGATAGAATTAATACATCCTATTAAAGTTTATAAAACAAAATACACAGGCGATTTAGATACTATCATTAATAGTATTATGCCTAAGCTGGATAGTGTGTTTGAACAGACTAAATTAAATAATCAGGATTCTATGCGGTATGACGGGCTATGCTCTTACAATGTAGTTCGTGATATGCATAGATGGCCGGAACTAACACCGTACGTGGATTTTTTGAATCATCATTTACAATTGTACTGGAAAGAATTAAATTACGATACAAGTCGTCCTCCTAGTATTTTTGAAATGTGGGCAAATGTTTATAAGCAAGGATCTTTTATAGATGCACATAATCACAGCCCTATTACAATTACTGTAAGTTTTTATTTAAAGAAACCCGCCCAAGGGGGCAATATTGTTTTTGAACATCCGTTAGAAACCCTATTAAAGCATCAGCCAATAGACTACAAAAATATAGACAATTACGGGTCGTGGTTTGATCATACTGTTGAAGTAGAAGAAGGCGATGTAGTAATGTTTCCCGGATGGTTGAGACACAAGACCACACCCAATTTAGATCAAAGTGATAGAATTATTATTGGGGCAAATATAGTATGTTAAGGCAAATAGAACCTGAATTAATGGTCGATGCTAGCCAATGCAGGGCATATGCAAACTCGCCAGGTGGTGCAGGATTGAGAGCTTTCTTTATAGCAACCTTGTCTAGTTTTAAAGCACCTAGTGGAACTGTTGTAGATCTTGGGTGCGGGCCTGCGATACTTGATGTACAATTATGCCAAGAATACAACGTAACGGTTGATGCATACGACGGCTCAGATGAAATGATACATATCGCAAGAGATACTATTACTAAAGCAGGATTAACTGACCGCATTAAACTAGCCAAGTCTGATATTAATAATGTGTCGGGAAAATACGATTGGGTTATGTCTAATAACGTCTTGCATCACATGCACGAGCCAATTAAGTTTTGGAATACTGTAAAATCGTTAACTACTGAAACTTCACAAATTTTTATAACTGATTTGTTAAGGCCAGCATCAGAAGAGGATCTCAACTCAATTATTAATTTTACTACAAAGGGAGAAGATCCTATTGTAGTAGTAGACTTTATAAATTCTTTAAGGTCAGCATTTACTGTTGAGGAAATTAAAGATCAACTAAAAGACATATTTCCTACTGCTAATGTAACAAAACAACGAATGGGTAAGATACCTCATGTTCCATTCGATATGGTATCAATAACTCTCTAAGTGACTAATGCCTAATTGTTTACGGAATTTTTCTGTAAATTTCCCGTCAATACGTAATGAATAAGATTGTTCCATAATGCGCTCGCCGCCGTGCCAGTCAACATCGTTCCACCATGCTGCTCGTGTGTTTAGGTAAATTTTATTTTTCTTTTCTGGGTCCCACAGATAGAACGCTTTTTTTGTGTTAGGACGTATATGTATAAACTCATTGCGGTGCGGCTTAACAACATTAACGCCGTTCTTAGCATCTAAGTCTCTGTGCTCGAACGGAATCCCATCGGCTTCACAATGAAAGAAAATAACACGCCCAATGTAATCAAAGATGCCTTTGTCAACTAAACTTTCTACCCATTTAACAACAGTAGGAAAATGCGTAGACTCGGGGGTCATATTTCTAGGTGCAGTGCGATCATTCCAATCTCCCTGCGCCCATAAAAAGTAATAGACATAAGGGTCGTATGCACCCATTGCCATTTTTACATATCTTGTAAATTTATTGCGAATTTCAAAATTGTCAAAATCTCTATAAAGATCAATACCGCCTTGCTTAATAGGATCATCGTCGGGCAACGCTATAAACTCTTCAATGGCTTTATATACTGGTTTCCAATGTATAGGGTAGCTCATGTCTTCGAACGTAAACCCAGGCGCCATCCAAGTACCTTCTTTGGCAAACTCTCTAGCTTCTGCAAAACCACGATATATTTCTGGCTGCATTTTATCGAATGCTTCCATATCAAGAAACGGCTCCATATCAAAGTACGGAATATTGTTTATACCTTTAATCATCACATATTTATGATGGTAAAATTGCACCCGCTAAATATTGACATGAACTTACGATACGTTGGAAATTTTAAAGATTGGATTCGACCAGAGTGGGTTGAGTTCTTTATGACTGAACAAGGCCAGCCAAGACCCCCTTCAATACCTATAGACGAATATCACACTCGTGTATATCAAAAAGCTAGGGATAGCGGGTACGACATGAACGCTGTTCATTTTTGGTATTTTAAGCATACAGATGCTCCTTTTGAAATTATCCCGCCATGGTTAACTAGTAAAGAATATTACTGGTGGATGGTCAAAATGTTGCCTGCTCAATATATGAACATGCACGAAGATCCAGACGTTGAGAAGAAAGTTATGCGACACTGGATGCCGTGGACTGATTACGAACCAGGGCATGTGTTTATTATTAACAACGAACTAGTAACTGATTACAAAGCAGGCGATGTGTTTGCATACGTTGAACAAAATGCATATCATGGTTCTGCTAATATCGGGTATACTACTAGATTAGTTCTGCAAGTTACTGAGTTTTTCTAATGTTAGAATTTAATTACTATTACAACGATGTACCCGGTCACGGGCTTTGCAGAAATAACTTAATCTACACAAGTCTCATAAGTACAGATAAAAAAGTATTTTGTCAGTGGTATCACAACGATACAGAATACCATAAAGGACAGAACCAAGTAGTTGATCCTGCTAAGATGGAGGAGAAGTGGCTAAGAGAAATTAATTATCTTACTCATATGAGAAATAACTTTCCAGACCTTGTTCCTAAAATCTTAAATATTGATCTAGATAGAAAAAAACTTTTTCTAGAAATAGACGGCCCAGACTTTTGGGAACAAAGCCAGTGTAACATGGACAACTATGATAAAGTAGTACCTAACTGGCGCGAGCAAATGATCAACATAATCAAAGCTCATAAGAGTTTAGGTATCTACAAATACAGTATGCATCCTAGCAGTTACTTCGTTGTAAATGGAAAACTTAAAAGTATTAACTACTTTTTTGCCTATCGAGGTATGGAGCCTAATTTTAGTATAAAAGATGTTGAAAGTCACATTTATTCTACTAGACAAGAAGAAATGAAAAAGCACTTGGATAAATTAGGCATTGCCTGGGATGTTCCCCAATCATTTGAATTACTCGAACAACTATGCTGGGAAAGTTTTAGAACAAATTATCCTAGTGACTTTATCGACGAGGTAAAATGTTTAAAGTAATTCCATGGTCTCCAGATTTAGACTTAACTGACTTTTACGCAGAAGCATCTGCTCGAGGGTTTGAAAATAATTCAACGGAAAAGATGCTAGTTGGAAGTTTTAAAAACGAACGAGAAAAGCAAGTCTGGCTATTATACTTTAATGATAAACCAATTGGTAGTGTTGCTGCACACAGCTTTGACGAAGTTATGGGCCCAAATTCGTATCGAATTGCTGCACGTACATGTGTCTTTACGGACAAGATAACCGGTGTCTACGGTAATGCTTTGAGAACAAAAAGTGTTATAACTGAGAACCAAAACCCTACTGCACAGTTCTTGATCCCCACTTGTATAGAGTGGGCTCCAAAGGATAGCAAATTGTTTATCACTAGCAATGAAAGCCCAGTAGGTACGCAACGAAGAGTTCATAATATTTTTGGACCTTTAATGGAAAAATGCGGAATGATGAAACGTATTAAAGATGTAGAATATAGAGGTCATGTACAAACAGTTTGGGAGTTATTCCCAGACAAATTTTACGAAGTGTTAAATAAGTACCCAAGGTGGTGTTAATGGAAAGATATACTGTATTTGATTATAAGTTAGCAAGGACGCATTGCGAAGATGAGCAAATATACAAGAGCTCGGAAATTACCGCAGGGTTAGATAAACTTTTTTCTGACCCAAACCTATGCCCATGCTTAGATGACCAAAACGGTGAGGGTGTTAGTACGTTTAGATTAAAGGACTATTTCCTGTTCAAAGATGTAGACGGCATAGGGCCATTTAAAGAATGGTTTGAACAGCAGGCACTATCAGTATCTGATTATTTCGGACATCCTAACGCTACAGGTATAACATATTTTAGAGCATGGACTAACAAAATCTTTAAAGGCTGTTCGGGTAATGTTCATGACCACGACCCAGACAGTCATGCAATGGCAGTGTTCTATCCACTGGCTCCGGAAAACAGTGCAGACTTTGGTCTAGTAAGAGACGGATGGGCGCACGCACGCAATCACGAAATCGAGCCCAAAAACCTTTCTTGGCAAAACGTCCGAGAAGGTGACTTGATATTTCATGAAACCCGTGCCTGGCATACAGTGTCAGAACATAAAAGCGACGATCCTCGAATTGTGTTTGTAATAGAATTTAGGTATATATGATAATTGGAAACGCTAATCAATTTTCCGATAGGTCAATTGAAAAAATATTAAATGCAATTTCTGCAATCGGTGGTAAAGTATTATTGCCAACAGTATCGTTGTGCCAGCATTGTCACTATCACGTTCCTGCGTACAGGTATGAACTAGATGATAAAATTTACATGTGTAAGCACTGTGTATTTCATGGCATACAACATGTGCAAATCGAAAGCGATGCCGAGTTTTATCATAGCCTCGTAAAAACCAAAGGAACTATTTGGGACGGGTTAGAGCAATACATTTTAACCGAAGTTACTGATAGATGTAATGTAGATTGTCCTCACTGCTATCATTTGCCAGACAATCGCATTAAAGATGAGCCTATTGATAATATTTTAGAACGTGTTAAAAATTATCCGGAATTTCTTAACATCGTGTGTTTAGCAGGTGCAGAGCCTGCTCTTAGAAAAGATTTTGCTAAGTTATCTTGCGAAATTAAAGACACCGGTAAAGTAGTGCAAACTCTTACTAACGGAATTAAATTTGCCGACGAAGATTTTGTAAAACATATTGCTAGCGAGTATGGTCCGGGGTTAGCTGTTTGTGTCGGACTTAATCACCCGACATACTTAAATAATCCAACTATTAGAGCAAAGCAAGAGCGCGGCATTGAAAACGTAATGGAACATTTAACGATAGGATACGTGGGATATACATTAGTCGGGTTAAATGAATTGGCAGATGCCCTGCAAGAAATAACAGAAAAGGACTGGGACTCTAAAGGTTGTCGAATCCGTTGCGGCAGTGAAATTGGTCGCAATGCAACTAATGAAAGAATTTTCCTTAGCGATATTGTTAAGGCAACTAAAGCATGGGCAATTGATAACAATAAACATTTTGAAATTGATATTGCTGATAACAACATCTATCATGTAATTGTTAAAATTGACGGGAAACCGATTAGAGTTATTCAATGGTGCGACGAAACAACAATTGACCTGGAAGAGTTAAGAACTGGCCCTTGGTGCGACTTTGTAAATGATGGAATAACAAATTTCTTACATCAAGTAATTCGCAGAGATGTTTGGAAAAATAAGAATATAATTTTGCCCGACAACCCACCGTTAAGGTACATTGCCGGGCATCATAAAGATTTGCTTAGTATTTTTAAAAATTAAGCGCCTTGTGCAATTGTTCTCCAGGCACCGCCTAAATACACAACCATTGTTGCTACACCGGAACCTGCTGGGTTCCAACCTGTTCCATCAGCAATTGCAATCATACCGCTTTCTGGGTTTGCTGGTGCAGCATTAAGCAATGCTAATTTAGCAAAACCGTTAACATCTAATGTTGCTTTAGCAGCAGTAGTTAAGCCAATGCTTACATAACCTCTAGAATCTACAAATAATGATTTGCTAAGATCAGCTTGATTATTGTTGTTCCATGTTACTAGCCCAACTGCACCAGGAATCGAACCTGCCGAAACAGATGCGTAAGGATCTACTAAGTGCAATACCGCAGAAGTGTATTGATAAGCAGTACCATTCCATGCCGAAACAGAATCAGTTAACAACGAGTCAGCTGCTTGGACAATTAGTTTAGAAGCTGGTGTTCCTCTATAAACTTTTACATCTAAGCCAGTGCCCCATATTCCAGCAGTTAGAGATTCTACAATAGTATGTGAACCCGACTCTGGTAATTCTCTACGTACAATGCTTGATAGGGCAGGATTGCTATGACCTATATCAAGATATAGAGATGATGTCTTAATTGAGTTTGTGCCAATTGTAACAGTTCCGTTATTAATTGTACCGTTACCTGTAATATTTCCGTTAACGTTGATATTTCCAGTGCCAATAATATCATTTGAGTTAAGAGTTAAGTCGCCGCCGAGTGTCGGTGTTGGGTCTTCGCTTACACTTAAGATACCTGAGTCAGCTGGTGTTGCCCAACTATATACTCCTAAACCGTTAGTTGTTAAAAACTTATTTGTCTGTCCAGTGTCATCTGGTAGTGTATTAACAGCGGCCCAGCTGTATCCGCCAACACCGTCTGTCTTTAAAAACTCATTTGCATGGCCTGTATCGCTAGGTAAAGTAGAGCCGCCTGCTACAACAGCAGTGATTCTACCGTTTACGTCATCGTAGCTAAATGTTATACCATTGTTATACAAGTTACCGGCAACAAGTGCAGAGCCTACAGCATCTTGAGCTCTTTCTTGTGTAAAGTATAAGTTGTTTACGCCCTCAGCAACTAAATCAGATCCTAGTCCGTTATAGTTAACATCTAGTCTGTTAGTAGTTGCATTGAAGGCCATGCCAGTACCTGCTAAATTTTTAGCAATATTGTGGCCACCTTGCTCAATGCCATCGCCGACGTATAATCTGTAAGTATCTGTAGTCCAAACTAATTCACCTAACGCAAATTGAACGCTAGCTCTTTGGGCTTCAGTTCCTCTTCTAATCTTTAAGGCCATTATGTTATCCTCGTTATTCTGTAATCAATGACTGATTAATATAGTGTATTTATTAAAAACGAGGAAAGGGTATAGCCAAAGAAAAAGGGCTCCTAAGAGCCCTTTTATATGCGTATTTAATTACGCTGCGTGCCAAATTTCTTTAAAGCCTTCTTCTTCAGTTGGCATTTCAAAGTAATCAATCATGCTACGCATTACATGATTTGGGATATTTTTCCCAGGGCGACTAGCTAACCGTGTAGCAAGTTCAGCTGATTCCGGAGTTTTAAATACCACAGCAATAGCATAGTAATCTGGAAGCATATTGAACTTACGTTTACGTGATTTAACTGTAGTGCTAGTTTGATCCCAGATGATATCCTTGCCAGCTTCGCGAGCACGAACTACCTTTTCGGTCATCAATTTAACAGCCGTTGGCATGTAATCGTCAAACACTTCAGAGTAAGTTGATCCACACTCGCGAGCATAGTCTTCAACAAAATCGTCAGTGGAAACGACTACACAGTCCTTGGCCCACTCTTGATTAGCGATCCAGGTAGATTTTCCACTACCCGGAACACCAACTAACACGTACAGTTTTTTCATATTACGGATTGTTGCTAGAAGGCTGATTTGCCTGATAAGCAGCTAGGGCAGCAGCCACAGCAGCTTCAACAGCAGCCTTGATTTTTTCATCAGTTGTATCAGCACCGTTTGCTTCAGTTTGAACTGGAGCGGTAAATGCTGCATCTGGGTCAACGCCCAATTCGCCGATGACTTCGTAGCGGCAAGCACGACCTTTGCTGTCGTTGTAATCAGTAGGAATACTGACAACGTCTGCAGGGTTGATCTTCAAGATCATAGTGCGTTCGCCACCAAAGTGGTTCAAGTAGTACTCAGAGCAGAAGTGCAAGCCCGAAGAGCAAGTGCGATTCTGATCGTCGTCAACTTGGTTACGTTCCATTTCGCACACAGCACCAACATGGTTACTGATAGTACCACTATGGCAGTCCATGTAATCACCGCGAACTTTCTTGTAAGCCAAGAAGTGACCGTCTGGAGTGATAGGCAACTTGTTCTTTTCCAAGAAACCGTACAGTTCTGTAACTGCTCGCTTGCTAGGGTTGCTCATCAAGTTTTCCATAAAGTTAACCATTGGTTCAACAGGGAAGCCCTCTTGAAGCATAGTAACAATACGGTTGGTCAACGAGTTATGAAGCTCGGTGCCTTTCCAGAACAACTTTTCGCCCTGGACGCTAATGTTACCTTGACCGTAGTTCAACACTACTTTCTTAGGCTCGATTACGTCTTTAACAAGTTCCCAGTCGTCTGCTTTAATAGCATCAAGTACCTTTTGGTAAGTGATGTGCGATTTGTTGATAGTATGGCTGTTGGTGCCGATGACAACAACAATGTTACTGCCTTGAATCAAATATGGATATGCCATTTTAAATGCCTTTCTTTTCGTCGATAAGATTAATATACTCTGCCACTGCTTCACTGTCTGCGCTACGGAGGCTGTTTAGGAGCGGATAACGTTCCAGTACTGCTTTAGCCTTAGCACGAACTGATTCAATTGCTGCATCTGGATCAAACGTAGTCTTCGGACTGTAACGCTTAATCAAACGTGCAATTGCATATCGATCCGCATCTTTATTAGAAGCGTCTTTGAACGTAGAGACCAATTCAGTGTAAGGGCTCTTCGCATCGACTTTACTAACAATGTCATCATTATATGACAAGAAACTATAGTTGTCAAGCTCTCGACGCAAGAAAGAGTTAATCAATTTTGCATCAATTTTCTTCAGACTCTTAGTAATGTGCTCTTCGATATTGATCCAGTTCTTTTGGGTTTTGATAAACTCAATGTCACCTTTGCGCACACCGTAGAGCGTACCAATATTAACAGTATTAATACCGCAGCTACCCAAGTCACGATACAGCTCTTTAACATCAGTAAGACCGTGTGCGCTTTCGAGATTAAAGCCACTCAGCGGCATGTAGTAGTAAGTTTTAGTTGCGTCAAACGATGCAGCCTTACCTGCATCACGCCACACCATATCTCGGTGACGATAGTAACCACCGTAGCCTTTTTCTTCAAGCTTCATGATAGTAACGTTCTTAGCCAGCTTCGATCCAGCTTCACGTTCTTTCTCACGCATAATGCTAGCACGCATCAGCATACCTGCAGGCGGATTGTGCAAACGCTTCATCAATGCACGAATGTTCATGTTCTTAGATTTGTCAATCTTGTTCAACACAAACACAGTGTCACCGTTGTCGTAGCCACGAACATTGTTAGCAGCTTGTTCTTCTTTGAAGTGATACTTTGCACGTTCCAGAGCACCAATCTTAGTATCGTTAACAACAAAGTGAACTTTCTTACCAATCGGAAATTCCCAAACTTGTTCGTAGCCAGGAACACCAGTAGGCAGAGTACAAGACTGCGAGTATGACTTCAAGTTAGACGCAGTTGCAGTACCCGGATTCTTTTCAAACGCATTGATAGTAATGTTCATTTCATTAAGATCAGAAACACTGATCTTAGGAGCAACAGTGCGGCAACCATAGTTGAAGTTAACCAGCTGGAAATCACGATCTTTTGCGTACTTCTGCACAGCAGCGTTCCACAGTTGGTTGCGACCTTTGGATTCAAGGAACAATGCACGTTTCCAGTTGTTCTTGATAGCATCTGCTTCTTCTGCAATCTTGTCAGCAAGAACGGCGTTCAATGCTTCGAGCTTACTACGGATAGCTTGAATCGTTTGCGGAATGTAGGACAAACCTTCACGTGATGCCTGGAAGTCAAGTTCGCCAATGGCAAACTCAATAACAAGGTTGCAGTCCAGCAAGTGACGAAGTTCGCCGAACGATTTTTCAACGTTAGGAATTTCGATAGGGTAAGCAATATTACCCATGATAGCTGTGCTGTGATAACTGCGGTGATTTGATGCAGCGTGAACACCCGGAATGATGTTTTCAGATTCGTACTCAACGGGCTTAACTTCAAACGAGCTAGGACCAGTGACCACAGGTTGCAGTTTAAACCACTTGTAAACTTTGTGTGCTTCTTCTTCAAACTTGTAGAAATCATAACGATCTTCGACAGCAAACTTAACTTCTACTCCGTTAGCTTCGTTGGATTCTTCTTCCATCATTTTAGCAATAGACGGAACACCCTGATCGTTAATAAACGCTGAGTAGATACGCTTCATGCCGTCTTGAACAGCAGTTACGGTAAAATTGTCAGTGTAAGAAAAAGGAGACTTAGAACCCAAACCCAACGCACCAATAAACTGGTTGCTAGAGGTCTTAGTAGATTCAAAGTATGTAGTGTAGATGTTAGTAACTTGGTCATGATTCAAACCAGTGCCATAGTCGCGAATAGCAAACCAAGGCTCCAAATTAGTAGGCAGATGCACATCAAAAGGAACGTCGGGCTTGCCAGCAGCAACATGACTGTCGACAGCATTGCAAGACAGTTCGCGGATGATAGCTTTAATTTTGTTAGCGTACAAACCGCTAGACAGAATGTTAAATGCCTTGGCGGAGTTACGAATACGGAACTCGCCAATTTCGCTAACGTTGCTCATGATAGCTTCGTTTTGCGGTGCATTGTTGATAATCATTTGTGTGCCTTTCTGTGCCTGTGTTTTAAATTAAGTGTGTATTATACTGCCAGCTTGCCAAATAGTCAAGTCAAAATTGATTATAAATGACCATGTATTCTACATTCGGAACAACAATGGTAGGGCGATAGATACATTGTTCTCCGTCCCAGCCATCTTCGTCCCAAAGCGGGTCACCTGGTTGAACAACAGCAAAACGGATAACAGTGCCAGTGTAATTGCTCTTAACGTAAAACTCACTAGGCATACCAAAGTACTCACTAGCCAATTTAAGAACTTTGCGCTTTTTGTCAAACTCGCAAACGTCAAGGCTTACGGTATTCATTATCGCTCCTAACTGTTAAACAATGTGTGTATTATACTGTCACTTAGCCAAAATGTCAAGCCTTTTTAACTTGATAGATAATACCCTGTGCAGACTCTTTTTTAACAATGCCTTGTGCAGCATAATCGGCTTCGAGCAGGCGCAGGTTCTTACGATCTTTGATAGTAGGATTGTTAACTTTAATTGCAATGAACTTTTCGCGATAGTTGATGAAAATGCCCTTGTGGCTGTAAACCATTGCCAGGCCTTGTTTCATGCGTTCGGCGGCAACTTGCTCCTTTTGTGTAAAGTGAGATTGATTCGCAATACTGCGCATCTGTGCATCGCGTGCTGCCCACCATTTGTTTGTTGCTGCTTGGGTTTCGAGTTGAACTGCTTTCATTTTACTCTCCTATTAGGGTGTGTTATGCGGTTTGTTTATTGTCTCGTGCATCCATACGTGCAACTTCGTTTTCGATGTCTTCATCAATTCCTTCGTCCCAGTACTCTACCATAAAATAAGAGGCAATGTGCTTAAGATGTTCCTTCCACAATTTGCGAGCTTCTTTACGATCTACAGGACGACCATTTTTCATTTGACGATGCATACGCATCTTTTCGTAGTATTTTTCAAAACGTTCCTCCATGTCCCAACGATCGGTGTATCCGTCGAGGTCGAGTGTAAGTTTCATAGTAGGCTCCTAACTGTTAAACAAGTCTATATTATACAGCCAAAAAAATAGCCCGTCAATCGACGAGCTATTTTGTGTTGCATTTTTACAACAGCTTAGAGCATGTCGTAGTAGCTGTAGGTCTTTTCTTTGACCTTAGTCAGGACCAGTGTAGCACCGTCCGAGTTAGTGAACACGTACTTGGTACCGTTGTCATCAATCTTCTTGAGCTGTGCAGGCTCAAAAGTCATGTTTTCCCAGTCCCAGATCTCGTCACCGTCGTCGTCCTTGTCGTACTGCTTGTAGTTAACATGGACACGCTTGTTCAGCGGATTGCCATGCCACTCTTTCTCGTCGTAGTTGGTTTCGGACATTTCCTCACCGTTGATCAAGAGTTTGATCTTGTAACGAGAATCGTTGCTGTATTCTGGTTTGGTGTTCAGCATCGCCATAGCTTCTTGCGGCGATTCGTTGTAGCGGTTCATTTCTTCAACAAGTGCTTTCAGCATGTCAAAGTTGAACTGATCAAACGTACCTGCAATGCCAATGATCTTGTCGATGTGTTCTTTAGCCTTAAGGTTATCTTCGCAGTATTCACGAATGAATTCTGGCTCCAAGCCTTTGTACTCCAGCGAATAGAAGATGCGACCAGGACGGTTGCGCATGTGTGTATTTACACGCCATTTGTCGTTACAAGTAAGAACAAACAGCTTCTTGGTTGGATACACACCATCCAGGAGAGTAAGCATAGCTTCTTGCTCGTGCTCGTCGTAGACCTTTTCGAACTCGTCAAACACAACAATCACTGGTTGCTCGATGCTTTGAATAAATGCATTGAAGGCATCGCCGCACCAAGGAGCGTTGATTACAATAGTAGGAATGTCCTGCTCGTAACCTTTGATCGACAGCATTTTAGCAAGCAAAGTCTTGCCAGAACCTTTTTCACCGGTAAGCATTACACCGGTAGTTGCTGGACGATCATTAAACGAGTTAAGAATACGATCAGCACGCTTAACAGTGTCACCGTAGATCTTGCCCTTGAATTCGAACTTGTCGATCTGTTCGAGATACATCTCGCCAGTCATCTCGTTCTTTTTAATTACATAGTTGCCAGCAGGAAGGTGCTCGTGCAGATCAATTGCTTCCTTTTTAGAAACTTTGTAAGTGTTGCCATTCTTGAGAAAATAAGTCATTGTGTGCCTTTCTAAAGCCCTGTGTTAAAACTGTAAGTGTGTATTATACGAAATAATTGACACCGTGTCAACCATTAAATTCAACAAGCGTGACAGAGCCACCTTGTTCTTCAACCTTTCGGCTAAAGTCTTCGAGCATGGCCATGATGCGAATCTTATCGCCGTTGGCCAAGCCCATGCCAATCATTGGGAATCCAAAACGGTATTTGCCAAGACGCCTTGCGAGTTTGTTAAGAATAGTTTGAAAACTGTTGTATTCAAACACATCTTCGCCTGCCTTGCTTACACTATATTGAGTATAGGCATTAATAATTACCAATGCACCGTGCATACCGATTGTGTAGGTGTGCAACTTACCAGGATCGCCTGCAATTGTTTCTTGATCTGCAATCCATGCATCGGGCATTTGTTCTCGGATAGAACGTGCAATACCACTGCCCATTGTATTGAAACAATTGCAGCCATGCACAATAATGTCAAACTCTCTACGTTTGCCCATTTCGAGCAAATCGCCTTTTACAATAATCATGTTAACTCCTTAGAATGTGAAAATAGTAATCAAACCAGCTAGGATAACGATAGCAGCGGCAAACAGCCATCCAGCAGCGTTGTCGTCTTGTACAGGTGTACGCTGAACGCTTTCGACTGCAAAGTTACCAAAGATATTTTTGTGTTCTTTGCTGTAAACAATCCTGTCTGGATATGCACGCTTGAACATAAAGTAAATGAACCACAAGCCAATAACCATAATTAGGATGCCGCCAAATATGTGTACAAGTACCCCTCCGATCATGTGCCAAACAATTAGCATCATAGTAAGTTGTCCTACAGGAGTCTTAGCAAAGTCATTTACTGCAATGCCGACTTCTTTCGCAGCACCTGCTAGACCTTGCCCAACTTGGCTTCCAATCTTAACCCACTTTTCAACCTTTTCTTCACTAGGTACAGATACTTTAGATTCAGCTGCTTGATTAGCAATTTGTTTAATAATCTCTGCCTTTTGTGCTTCGGATAGTTTGCTAAAGCCAGCATTAGATACACTGTCAGTAGTGAGTGCAGCAAAGGCATTGAAGCTAACCATCAACGCAACAATTGCAATAAATTTTTTCATGTGTGTGTTCCTTAGAAAAGTGGAAGATGTTTTGTTACTGCGTCAACTCGGTCTTCACGATCCGGACCGACTGCAACTGCTGTTAGTGTAGCAACTCCGTGAAACTCTGTCAAGCCTGCATCTTTAATTAGACTGCAAATAAGACCTTTTTCTTTTGCAGTGTTGTAAACTTCCAACAGTTGTTCTTCAGTTTCTACATAAACGCAGATCTTTTTAAAACGGCCAATTAGCCACGGAGCCATACGTTCGTCGTTTAAATCTAGCACAAGTTTATTGCCGTCTTGCTTGGCTTGTCCTAGGATAGCACCTAAGCTAGCATGGGCGCCTTGTGCAATATATTTGCCTTTGCGCATCTCTTTAAACTTGCGCATTACAATTACTTGTTTGTGTTCCATTATTCTTCAACTCCGAAATGTTGGTTAATCTTACGCCGGCATTCCGTTGCGCCCGCAACATATCCAGTATACCAATCACCCGAACCATCACTGTTTAGTACACCGTCATTGATAACATCAGCACATTCCCGAACAATCAACTCGGCGAACTTTTCAACATCCTGGGCACACCAGGCCGCACAATTATATTCCCAGTTGTCTGATTCGTATATTTCTTTACTTGCAGGATTAGCCTGTAGGACAAGTTCTTTAATTCGTTCGTTCATTCGTCAACTCCGAAATGTTGTTCAATCCTCATAGCAATGATTAGACCAGGACCACCGAGTTTAGCACCATCATATTCTTGAGCAATGTTCATACATTCACGAATCACTCGTTCGGCAATGTCATAGTGTTCGCTTTCAGGAATAATACCCATACTCATAATGAGTTCTCGGATTTTAGGATTTGGTGTCATTATACTTCCTTGAATAATGGGTTGCTGGGAGTCAAATACCTAACAAATTCTAAGTTTGTGGGAAATGTGTCTAAGGATCCTTTGTGTCGCATAATACTGATAGTATGCGGCTCAGGTCGTTCTAAACCATAGAACCACATTTCTGTAGCACCGCTGTCTATTTGGTTCTTAAAGATTTCTTGTATGTTCATTGTTTGCTCCCAGCAAGTCCTTGATTAGTTGTTTCTTTTGTTCATCAGTCATACCCATTTGAACCACAATCTGTTCCAATAACTCCGCTCCAATTGTGTAGATGATGTCTTTACGAATATCCTCTTTCATTAGAGTTAGTTCGTATAAGGTCATTCTTGGGATTTCTACATCCACTACCACACTTGGTTCAAATGTAGTTGGGTCTGTGATGTTGCGTAGATTAGAAACTTTCATTCTTCAACTCCGAAATATGCTTTGACATTTTTACCTGCCAGGTCCAATGCGACACTTGCAGGAACATCGGTACCATTCCAAACATTTTTACCTGCGTTGATTACTTGAACACAATCTTGAACAATCAACTCGGCGAACTTTGTGTCGTACACCTCGTCAATTTCGTCAAAACTGAAATCTCTATTATGGACTCGCTCAAGGTGAGCTACTGTGTCATTTGTGTACTGCACTGCCACTTTAGCAAGTTCTTTAATTCGTTCGTTCATTCCAATTCTCCTGTTGCATCGTTGACCCGACCAAGGTAGACAGCCTTCATACCAATTCCTTAACAACCCAAGGTTCAGGTTTAACTTTCCAATGCTCTTTGTTCCAAAATCCCTTGGGATTTTCTTCCCAAGTATCAATCAAAGAGTTCATCAAATCAGCGTGTGCTTGGGCGACCTCTTTAGTAAAATACTTCATAGGAACTTGACTAGGGTCATTTAGACTCAATGCTCCGTGTGTATATTCAACCTTTGACAAGTTGGGTTCACCGTTTTCTACGGGATGGACTTGGACGATGTGTTTGTATGTGGTCATCGCAATGCCTCCATGAACACTTTGCGGAATTCTTCAATTGTGAATGTCTTGCCACGCCAAAAAGCGCCTGCAGGATCCATAACCTTAACAGTATTGTTGGTTACTTCTACCCACAGGTCGCCACGCTGCCTTGGAGCATTTGGTATGCAGTACGTTTCAGTCATCACAGATCCTTATCGGCAATGTGTTGATACCGAACTTGGAAATTCCAAGCATCTTTTTCGTGTTGAACGTAGTGGCCATTTTCAAACCACTCGTAGGTAACACCGTAGTCACTGTTATGATTAGCTTCAGGAGCAGCACCCGGGTATTTGCGAACACTTAGGATGTAGACGCGATTGCCACAAGTGCTTACCCATTCTTCACCGCGATGGAATGCGGGCCCTGTTGCCTTGTGAAACTTTTTCGCTCCGTTCATGATATGCTCCTGTCTGTGTAAGTTGTGTATTATACAGCCAAAAAAAAATCCTGTCAACCTTTCGGAAGACAGGATTCAAAACTACTAACGAATTAGTAGTTGTAGCGATCGACCATTACAGTCTTACGCATGATACCTTCAGGAGTGAATTCACTCATATCAGCGGAAAGCAAAGCCTTCATGATACTTGGACTGAAGCCGGATACAAGAGCAGCACCGGACTTATCTGCCTTTACAGGCACATTGTCCTTGCTGTTGATGTTCCAGAACACAACTTGTGGCATGGTGTAACCCGCTGCCGCATACTTGCGTTCAATCATTTCCATGGCACTGTCATTGTGTGTCACGCAACCGTTAAATTGCATGTCACTCAAGATTAGTAGCATCTCTGGCATTTCTGCTTGGGCTACTTGACCCTTAACTGCGACATCAAGAATCTTTTCAAATGCCTTGTGCAAGTCAGTACTCATACCCCACTTGCTACGAACCATTTGATCCATCTTCTGAACAATGTTACCCTTGAGGTGCAACAGTTCTGGAGTGGAACTGAAAGTCAAGAACGTATCCTTGAACTTACCTTGGTTCTTTTCAGCCAAGTACAAGCCTAGGCTGACTGCAACATCCATACAAGTTGTGGTGCCTGATCCACCTGCTGGGCAGCACATGGAACCGCTAACGTCAACCAAAGGAAGAATGTTAGCATCACCAACAAAGTTTGGAAGAGCTTCCCATTGAGCCACGATGTGGTCAAGTTCAGTCTTACTGTAGTTGTTGCTGTAAGAGTTGATACCCTTCAACACGTCATATGGGTAAACTGCTGCGGCGTTAACCTTAACAGTTGGGTCAGTCTTATCGACCAACTTTTGCACATACTCAGCGAACTTTGTAGTGTGACGGTTGAATGCCTTCTTGTAACGTGCGCTAGCAACGCTAGGAACGTGACTGAAGTTAATGTTGTCCCAGTCGCCTGAGCACATTTGGGTTTCAACAACCTTTGTAAGAGCAACAAGGCTCTTACGATACTGCTTTGGAGTCATTCCAAAGAACTCGCGGATTTCGCGAGCAACTTCACCCTTGCGAGGTGTCCACTTAGCAGCCAAGCCGTTTGATGCACGAAGTGCGTCGCCCAACATGGTGTAAGCTTCGGTCTTGAGATCCTTGTCAGTAAAGACAAAGATGTCGTCCCAACGACCAAGTTCAGGCACCTTCTTCAACATTGCAGACGCTGCTGCCTTGTCGGTCTTTTCAAGGTGCTTCAAGATGCTGCGGAACAACTCGCGTTCACCCGCACCACCTCGTGCATCACGTGCCCAAAGAGCAATACGCAATGCCAAATCCTTGTCTTCCACATAAGCTGCGGTAAAGGCAGGGATAATGTTCTTGCCACGGCTTGCGCCAATTCCGTAGAACAAGTCAACGGTGGACTTTGCTGTTGACTTACGTGCCTTCATACCGTTAGTGGTCTTGGCTTCTTGATTAACTACTGCGTTAACAAAAGTGTTCATGTGTGTTTCCTTTCAGATTAGATTAAAAAAATTTCAATTGCTGTTGCTAATCTTGTTAGCAGGATGACCGAGACGGTATTTTATTTTCTGCTTGCCCCCATCCCTAGTACATTAGTTCAGTCTCGCAAGCCTAACCTAACTTGTGTCTGCGTTAGATAACATATATGTCTTTCCATAAGTCGTCAGTTCCATTAGCGTTATGGTTTATACATTTCTGTATTCCCACTACAACCTTTCCACGGGTCGCCGTCTACTGCATTAGTGGCTTCGTTATGAAGTAAGTGATTGCTGTATTCATCCTATTTGTTAATTGCTTAACATGTTTCTATTATACTCTCTGTGTTGCTAAATGTCAACTACTTTTTGGCAGGATACGTTTTTTTAGGATTTGAACCTAATATCGCGTGGAGCGAATTAACCGAAGTTGTTTGCTGAATGTATCCTATGATAAACAGGTTAGTGTTTTGCCAGTTGTTTTGCATGTACTAGCACCATGTGTGATAGGCTGTGAAGTTATCTCTGCCCATCGTTTGATACGGGTATTAGCCGTGACGGTTTGCTGTAACTAACCTAGAACATGGAGCACCGAGAGGGATTTGAACCCCCGGTTTTACGGATTTGCAATCCGTTGCATTGGGCCACTCTGCCATCGGTGCATTGTTGGTACCTTGTAGTGGGGTCGAACCACTGACCTTCGCCTTGTAAGGGCGTTGCTCTACCACTGAGCTAACAAGGTATATCTTGCTGGTCCCGCTACTACGAATCGAACGTAGATCTAATTCTTAGGAGGAACTTGTTCTATCCATTGAACTATAGCGAGCATATATGGTTGCGGAAGCAGGATTCGAACCTGCGATCTGTAGCTTATGAGACTACCGAGGACGACCGGACTCCTCTACTCCGCGATAAACTGGTCCGTGTGACACGATTCGAACATGCGACCACCTGGTCCCAAACCAGGAGCTCTACCAGGCTGAGCTACACACGGATTAAACTGGAGCGGGTAGTCGGATTCGAACCGGCTTCTTTAGCTTGGAAGGCTAAGTCCTCTCCCAGGAGAATACCCGCATAAATTTGGAGGACGGGGTAGGAGTTTAACCTACCTAATCCGGGTTTGCAATCCAGTGCATAAACGCTCTGCCACCCGTCCATAAATCTTTATTAAACACACTAACGACATAGGCAATTGGATCTCCCTGTCTAACCGAACCAACTTCGGCAGTGCGCTTAATAAAAATGTCTAGCCACACACACCACATGTGCCCTAGACTGGGTTGTTACCCCGTCCACGTATTTTATTTCTATGGAAGCAGTTAGCGTTCTGCTCCTTGGGCTATTTACACGCTCCCCAAACAGGGAATGAAGGTTAAGTCCCAATGCACCTCGACACATTAAGGCAGTATCTATGCCCCAGTCAATAACGGTTGAGTGGACCCGGGTGTTAAACAGGATAGCTTCCTACTTTTTGTTTTTATCGAGGAGACTTATCGAAACTCCTCTATCTAGTTCTGTCTTCAAGTATTACCTTCAATGCACTCGGGTGAACCTCTGCGCTCCAATAATACCCAACATTACTAGCGTTCCATAGTAATATTATGGTTGCTGTAACTATCCTAAAACTTGGTGCCCCCGCGCGGATTCGAACTGCGGACCTCTCGCTTACAAGGCGAATGCTCTGGCCAACTGAGCTACAAGGGCGTAAATCTTATTTTACAAGTCTTTGCCTGACAAGTCAACCTTTCCGGTTTCGTATTTTTCTTTACGATCTAGAAATTCTTCTTCAGTCAGTGCATGCCAGCCGCAGCAATCACCAGTTGGCGAACGTCCGCAACCGCAAGTACCTTTTTTCATTTGTTCAACGCTTGGACTCATTGTCTTGCCTTTTCTAAAAATGTTATCGTAGTTATCACGATACGAGTTAGAAGTGCCTTTCGTTTGAATTGCATCTCCAGTAATATCATTCCTAGCTACCATAAGTTCTCCAAATCTATGTCTTGTCTATTTCCAAGATGTCAACATGAAGTGTTGCGTTATTACTTGTCGACTTACAACTGCGACTCACCGCTGAGATACATGTTTTCTCGTTGTTTGGTGGAGGTAAGGAGGATCGAACTCCTGACCTACGGCTTGCAAAGCCGCCGCTCTCCCAGCTGAGCTATACCCCCATATAAAACAGAATCCGCTTTTTTCATTAACAGTGAAATTTAAAATTGCTGAATGGATTCTAAAACTTTGGCTCCCCGAGCTGGGCTCGAACCAGCGACACCTTGATTAACAGTCAAGTGCTTCTACCAACTGAGCTATCAGGGAACAATATCTTTTACTTAGTCTGCCTTGGCAGTGTTACGGTCTTCTTTTGAACGACGCTTTGATTGCAGCTTTGCAATTTCTGCAGAGTGCTGTGCATCAATAAACATACGCTTCCAACCGTTACGTAGCTCTTGCGAACCTTTTGTTAGTGCAACGATTGTTTTAAACTGTTTGCTTAGTTTAAATGTACCACTAGTCTTTGCCATAATTTTCCTTTTGTTGTTAACCTGGCGGAGCGTATTGGATTCGAACCAATGATCAGAGTTTTTGCCCCGATGCTTTCTTAGCAGGAAAGTGCCTTCGACCAACTCGGCCAACGCTCCTAAATACTGGTGCTCCGAGGCGGGGTCGAACCGCCATGCCTTTCAGCGTCAGATTTTAAGTCTGATGAGTATACCGATTTCTCCATCGGAGCATTACTCGTTTACAATGCTATTGTACTTTCTTTTAATAGCATCTGCAATCTTTTTCTTGTGTTCTTCGCTTTTAGGTTTGCCTTTATTAGCTTTCCCACCAGCACTTTTATTACCACGTGAATTTCTTTTACATGCTTCGTCATAACCATATTTCTCAACTTGTCTATCCCAAACAGATTTCCAATTTGGATTATCTTCGGTTATGTTTTCTTTATCAGTTCCCCAATACAAATGTTTTGGGTTACTACATTTACTATTATTGCAAGCATGACACAATAGTATGCGTCCACTAGGAATAGTAGTATCTAAATACTGTGCAAGTACACCTTTATGATTAGTAGAGTTACCCCCACGCTCACAACATAGTTCTTCTAAGTTTAAGTGTTCTCTACGTTCTTCTCTAGGCAGTTTGATAAAATCGTTAATATCTTTCATCTTGTATTTATACTAAACACAAAGAAGCAGACATTAATGTGTTTACCTATATTCTACGCTTTTTCCACGTATAGTCAATACCATCTGGACATTTTCCATCTTTAATAGAGTCTGCACCAAACATACCGACGATTTCCATATCTTTACTTTTTATTGTAACGAATACGTTTAATTCTTTTGCAAACTTCATAGCTAAGTCTAAGCTAGGAAATGCTGTTTCTGTTTCTTTATCTATTACTTTATACATTGTTAATCTTCTTTTCTTTTGCCCACATCACAACAATAACGACATTATATTTACACTTGGCGCCTCGTAGGGGACTTGAACCCCTGGCCTCCGGCGTGACAGGCCGGCGCTCTAACCAACTGAGCTAACGAAGCAATGTTTGGCGGAAACGGTGAGATTCGAACTCACGGACCATTTCTGATCGACAGTTTTCAAGACTGTTGCAATAAACCGGACTCTGCCACATTTCCATATTTGGTGGAGTGTACTGGGATCGAACCAGTCGTGCCAGAGGCGGCGGATTTACAGTCCACTGCATCACCATTGATGCTTCCACTCCTTATACATTAATGTCCTACAGCTTTAGTAGGCCTCTCACTCTTTCGAATGACGCGGTCACACGTTAATGTATTGTAACTTGGTGCGCCAGGTGAGACTCGAACTCACAATCCTCTCGGCATTGGCTTCTAAGACCAACGTGTATACCATTCCACCACTAGCGCATAAACTATCATATTAAAACACATTAGAACGACCATAACATACAAAAAGACCTGGAAGTCAAAATGCTATGCTAATGTGTTTTAATATGGTACTCGGTAGGGGAATCGAACCCCTCTTCCCGCCGTGAAAGGGCGGTGTCCTAGACCGATAGACGAACCGAGCAAATTACCACTTCGAATTTTTAACGAACGCTGTCAGTTAGCACAATCTCTAACTAAGCATCTATTGTAACATCGCCGAACAGCTTTGTCAACAGTTTTTTTGTTGCACTAGCGATCTACTGTACATTGTGATTAAACACTAGGACTTAGTATAAGTCGTCCTGTACTCCGCATCTTTTTAACACAAGTCCTGCGGTTGCTTGTGAGCCAATACAACAAAAAAACTGCTTTGTTAATTTCTTAACATGTGTCTATTATATATCCGATAAATCAAAAAGTCAACCATTTTTTGGCCGGGCCTAGAGGAATCGAACCCCTACCCTCTGGTTCGAAGCCAGAGATGATATCCATTTCACCAAAGCCCGGTAAATATCTTCATGAGTAAAATTACAGTTGGCGTCTTCGGCGATAGTTATGCAAATGCAGAACACGGGCACGAAGAATTTCCTAACATGCGAGACAACGCATGGTTTTATCATTTAGGCAAAGAATATGAAGCAACTAGCTACGGAGTAGGCGGTGCATCCAATTATTATTCTTATGCTAAGTTTTTAGAACATCATAGCAAGTATGATAAAAATATATTTCTAATAACATATCCAGGCAGGCATCCGTCTTCAGAAATTGTTATAGAAAAAAATCCTAAATTTGATTACCTAGGCAAAGGTCCAGGTGTTGATACAGAATATGGAAAAGTACTGTTTCCATCAAGCGCCGGGACATCTGATTACCTATTAACACATGCTTCAGAGTACAATTTTGATTCTAGTACTCTACGCAAACTAAATGCAATACGTGATTACTACATGTGGTTAGAACATCGAGAATACGATCAAACAGTTACAGAACTGTTAATAGATCACATTAGACGCATTAGGCCCGATACTCTTTTTATTAATTTGTTCTATGAACGATTCTATAAAGAGCCATCGGATAAATGGAATAAACCGTTAGTCACGTCTGTCACTGGTCCAACTTTTTTAAACTATCTAGACTCTATGGTTAGAGGATTAGACAGTAACTGGAGCAAGCAACAGTTTCCACACGAAGTTGTTTCAAAATACTTCGAAACACGATGCACTTGTCACTTTAGCCAAGAAGCAAATCTAGTAATTGCACAGGATGTTAGACACGCATTGATTACAGGAATTTGGAATCCTACTGTACCTAATGCAATAGTGCATACTAACACCGAGCTAGGTTACTACTATAATCTAAAAAATCCTATACAAAAAAACGATGTGCCCGGACATTAATGGCACCGCGAGTTGGATTCGAACCAACCTAATGCCTGTTTAGAAGACAGGTGCCTATCCACTAGACTATCGCGGTATTGTTTGGAGGAAGGATGGCAGAATCGAACTCCAACCGCTTGCGCAGTCCATCTGTTTTCGAGACAGTGCTAGGCCCAGCCTAGTTAACCTTCCAATGTTTGGCAGTAGGAAAGGGATTCGAACCCTTGTACCGTTTCCGATGCACTCCTTTCCAGGGAGGCCGATTAGACCAACTCTCGCATCCTACTATGGTGGCCATGACCGGGGTCGAACCAGTGACACACGGATTTTCAATCCGCTGCTCTACCAACTGAGCTACACGGCCATTATTTGGTACCCTAGATGAGACTCGAACTCACATGCTTGCGCACAGCGACCTCAACGCTGCGTGTCTACCAATTCCACCACCAGGGCATATTGTTAAATGTTCTGCCGACATAGGCACCGTTGTCCGTGCCTTGCTCTTCCCATTGCGCTAACTATACTGTCTAATAGACAAATTGTAATTTCAAACGGACCGCGAATCCGTTCTAGTTGCGCCAAGCGTCCAGGGCTGGGACCCATACAACTAAACAAAACATTTAACAATATGGTAGTTCCTACTGGATTTGAACCAGTGACCTACACGATGTCAACGTGGTGCTCTACCCCTGAGCTAAGGAACTATATGTGGTGCTCAAGCAAGGAATCGAACCTTGAATGCTATCGTACCAAGATAGCGGTATACCATTTACCTACAAGAGCAAAACAGGATGATGTAGTATCGCCGGGAATCGAACCCCTATTTCAACTACGGTCCCCAATTGGACGGCCTGCAAAGTTTTGGCTGCAAAAGAAGATTGCTGTAGTCATCCTAAAACTGGTACCCTGTCTTGGACTTGAACCAAGGACTCCCACCTTATCAAGATGGTACTCTGACCAACTGAGTTAACAGGGCATCAAACTGGCGTCGCTGCTGGGATTCGAACCCAGATCTCTTCCTTGACATGGAAAAAATATATGCTGAACGTAACCTAAACAGGCTCACCTTTTATAAGTGTCCTAACCATTAGACGACAGCGACATTAAATTGGTACCCTCAGACAGATTCGAACTGTCACTGAACTCCTTTTGAGAGAGCGGCCTCTACCAATTGGGCTATGAGGGCATTATGGTTGATAATTATCTCTACCAACCGTGTGTCTTGTTACTTCTTTTAAAACTTCATTTAGTCTTACAATTTCAGTAGCTGCTTCTTCTAGCAAATTTGCTATTCGATCTGGCTGTCCTTCTTGCACGCTTTTTCTGTGTGCAATTTGTCTACGTATTTCTGCACGCTTTCGCAGCCTAAATACTAGACTTTGTTGTTCTACAGGTAAATGACTTTCATCAATCATTCTGTTTCCTTTGGCCAAAACATTTTAATAGGTTTACCTATACGTTTGGCATAATCATGTGTGTACCAAGTACCGCCCTTAGGTTGCCAAGAGTCTTGTAAAGGCACAACTAAAAGTAAATCACATTCGTCTACAATGTTGCGATCTCTTTCTAAGTAACTCTTAGGTTCTCTAATTTCGTCTCCGCCGAAGTAACCTTGCGATTCAGTTTTCACTGGCGGGTGGCAAACAATTCTCCACCCGTTGTGTTTTGCAATCGCAGCTACTTCGACATCAACTCCTAAACAGTCACCGTGATGAAATTCAACATCAGGACCTAGTGTAGCACAAAATTCAATAATGGCCAACAGTTGTTCATCCGTTGCGCCTTCTCTAGTTCCTGTTACACCAATCTTCATGCTAGTTGCTCACGAACCCATGCTAGACGAGCTTGCTCATCCATTGCAGTGTATTCAACAATATTAGCACGAATTGCATCCACAAGTGGGTAATACTCTTCATCTAGATTGTGCTTGATGTCCTTGTTCAAGTCTACTAACTTATCTGTGCGTGGATTGCGAGCAACCCACTTTGAAGTTAAGTAGTATGGTGACTTAATCTTAGCACTTACACCATCGTCTGTGTAGAATACGTAACCTTCGTGTTTGCACTCCTTGGCTAGTTGTTCTAAACGAGCCATGTTAGTTGTTACACTTTCTGCCCAGAAGCAATTAAGCATCCGAGCAAAGTCCATTAGAAAATGTGGGTCGTGCATTATTTTAGAATGCCACTTGTTTTCGCGGCATCCTAACAAATACATACCTGCCTTTTCTGGAACAATATGCGGATCGTCTGGATGAACACACTCAAACATAAAAGTCATGTTTTCGCAATCTGCTGTTCCTAACGATAACCGCCAGTCTGTCAAAGACATATGCGTTGCCATCATTTCCTTTGCCATTGCAACATATGGGCTGTCGGTGCTACCAGTAGTAGATACTAACAGTTCTCCGTTGTAGACAGTCATAGCAACCATAAACCCGTTGACCTTACGGAATGCAGTAACCTTAGTATCTGGAGCAAGCACTGGTGCTTCTTTTTCGATACCATAGTTGTAGATCTTTGTGAAAGGATATGTAACTAGATTAAAATCCTTGTCAACAATAGTTCCGCGGCACTCGGCAATGTATTCGTTCCACAAGTTATCGTAGAACACTTTCTTCTTGTACTTGAGTACGTAGATACCATCGCCACATTCTTTCATGTTAACTAGGTTTGAAGTTTGTACGTACTCTTGCAATTCATCTTTAAACATTGTTCAATCCAATTCTCGAATAACCAAGTTTAGATTTAATTTCTTTTCGATTCTCAGAACGGGCACGATCGAAGTCAGTGTAATCTATACCGTCCCATCCAGCTAGCCAATAGCCTTCGGCTACACATTTGGTATACGGACTATGTCGTTCGTAACCTCGGACTTTGGCTTCTTGTCCTTGCTGGTGGACTGTTCTGAGGAACTTACTCATCTTGCTACAATCTCACTAGCACGTTTCCATAGAGTGGAGTCACCTTTAGTGAGAACCTCGAGGAGCAATCGCTTTTCTTCTAGATAAGTTTTAGCAAAGGTCGCATCATGTTCAATGATGCTTGAGCAATTAGAAATTAAATCGGCTAGCTTAATTGTTTGTGCCTCAGCAGGAGCATTAGCAATATGCGCACGATCAATTGCTTTACGTGTTGCACGATTGCCATCCTCTGGCTTGCTCACATCAGTCAACCATTTAACAAGTGTAGCAATATCAATACCAAACGACATGTGAATGTCAGTGTACGTGCATCCAGTATCTTCTACTACATCATGCAACCAAGCTGCTGCAACCATGTCGGGCGTACTGCCTGGAACACTGGCAACAATTTTTGCTACTTCTGCAGGGTGAACAATATAAGGTTCGTTTGTATATTTACGAAGCTGCTTCACACTGGCGTGAGCAGCTATTGCATATACTTGTGCCTTATGCACAACGCTCATGCCACCCAACTCCATTGTAAAGCCTTCCATTATTCTCTCCATTCGTGCATTTCGCACAAGCTATGTTCAATGTCTAAAAATGTAATCATAGGCATATCAGGAAATGTACAACCCCAACCTTTAACAGTTAGAACGCTTCCCTGCATGTCGCCTTTGTTCCAAGGGTGTCCAGAAATAGGACGCTGCCATTTGCAGTTGCAGCAACAACGACCTGTTTTGTTAAACTCTTCTGCGTACCCTTCGAAACACGGCTTCATACATGATGTCCTTTTACTTCGTTATCTTTGATACGGTTAATAACATACTCTATAGACACACAGATTTCACCTGTTGAGTCCATGCCCACATCAAACGCACGATACTTTTCTAAGCCACTTGTGCCACCGTGTAAGTGACCATACAAGTGCAGAGCGCCGCGGTGCATCTGATCCCACTCTGCAATCGGATAGTGAAACATAACAATCTTGTGACCATTATATGTAATATCCAAATACTTGTGTACTTCTGCAAATGCGTTACGGAATGTAGCATCCTGCAAAGTTTTGCGATCGTGATTGCCTTCAATCAAAATCTTAGTACCATTCAAACGCATCATCATGCGTCCTGCATCACTCCCCGACATAAACGCAACATCACCTAAGATGTAAACAGTATCTTCTGGCTGCACTTTAGCATTCCATTCTTCTACCATTGCGTTGTTCATGTACGAGACATCGTCTTTAAAACGAGCACGAGTTACAGGACAGAACTTCATGATGTTCTTGTGACCAAAATGCAAGTCACTTGTAACCCATGTTCTCATTTCTTTTTCCTTTATTTTTTCAATGCTTCCATAGTAGCAAGGATTGTTGCCCATTGCTCCTTTGGATCAGTTCCGGCATCCAAATTACGGATTGCCATAAAATCTTTGTGGCTTTCAGGAATCTTAAAATAGATGTTTGCGTATGTGCAATCAAAGCTATCATCTTCATCGTGGCTATACCAGGGGTGCTCTGACATTTCTTCAAAGACATCCTCGTAATCTTCCCGATTGCCGCCGCCATTGCGTGTATGTACAACAATGTAATCATCTTCCATATACACATTACGGAAGCGGCCAAAGTCAGCTTGTGTTTTGCCCAGAACTTCCAACAGTTGGTTAGCATCTGGGTTCATTCCAAAAAGCATGTTGTACAAACTCATGTTATTTCCTTGTTAATGGCTGTATTATATTACCAAATTAGACAGTTGTCAAGCCTTAATCCAATCTGAATCGCCTAGAATTTCGATACTTTCGCTACCATCATATTCATTAATACGAAATAGTGTACCTTCTGTGATCCACGTAACAACAGCATCGTCAAGTCCGCCTGTATAGGCATCAGGATATCGCATTGCAACATACGAGTATAGTGCATCGCGGTTGTTGTCCTCGATGTACTTTACTAGCATAGGATCAAAGATCATTGCCTCGCCGTAGTCATAGTCCCAAGTGGACCAGCCAGCGCCGAAACCAGGAGAATATATTACAGCAACTTTACCATCGCGAACAACTTTGCCAGTATAAATCTCATCAGCAATTTCGTTGGGTTGATTTTTTACTAAATCATTCATATATCACCATCTCGTTCTTTTGGAACTACAAACCCCCAATCGGTTTCAATGCCGTTGATAGTATGCGGTTCGTTTTCATCGTAAGTCCAACCTAAGCATTTCATCATCTTATGCTTAACTAGCAAGTTAGGGCTGCGAAATGCTTCTGCATCTCTAAACCCCATCATGACACCGACTTCGGCAACTGCGCCGCTACGGCAAACGCCTGCATGACAATGTACTACAACATTCATTCGATTTTCAAATGCACGTTGCAGTAATGCAGTAAGTCGAGCAGCTTGCTCATCTGTAATCATACCCCAGCTCATGTCGATCATTTCACCAGAGCCATTGTTAGTCATGCCGTTGTCTTCGATGTCAAGAAACTTAAACTGATGTGTTTCTTTAAACTTGTACGACGGTGTAGGAAACTCCATATCCGGATCAACAATTTGAATAAGCATACTGTTGATACCTGCGTCGATATGTCGTCCTGTAGGGATATCAGCTAATGCTACATTCTGGATCCATGGATTCATTTTACTTTCCTTTAACTTTTTCTAGTGCATCTTTACGCATTAGAAATTTCCTGTCTTGAACAGTTTTACTAACTAACAAGTACTCTATGCCGTCAATCACTTGAACTTCTTTAACGTTGTTGCAAACTACTTGTTCACCGTTAAATCTATTTTTAAATGTAATTGCTTTCATAGCAGTTTCCTTATTATAACAGGTTCTCTTTTTTCGTGCTACCACTACACCAACGTGAAGACCAACTCACGCCTGGGATTCGAACCCAGCCCCTCTTTTTTACAGAAAGATTATTTTGATTGCTGAAAAGAACCTAAATGGTCAAAACTCATAGTACCCAACTAGTGGACCGCAATCGCGAACACTAACGGGATCTAACGTGTCATTAATTACGCCGTCAATATAAGCAACAACATGCTCAGTTGTAACAGCCATAATTTTTCCTTGCATTGGAAGTTTAGTCCAACAGTCGACGCGGTGCATTTTTGTTACTCCGATGTCTTTAAGGAATTTTTTATAAGTGCGTTCGTACACACCATTATCTACACTACTGCGGTTTGGTCCACGCTCACGCTTAATATATTCATTAAGCGCATTGCGAGTAGCCATATAGCCGTTGCCTGTTAGAATACTCAGCGCACGAACAACGCAATCGCCTTCGTGTGTAGGTTTCAGGCCTGTTGCATTACGGCCACCGTCGTTGTAAGAAATGTGTTTAATCCATCTTTGCATAGGGCGTATTATACAACCGTTTTTGAAAGATGTCAACTAAAGAAAACAGGATACGTTTCTTATTGCCGGATGCTCTACCGATTGAGCTACACTAGAGTTGCTATGCTCGTCTAGCAGTTGGAATCGAACCAACAACAGTCTGGGTGTTTAGAAATATTTGCTGAATGTATCCTAAAGCTGGAGCGGGTAGCGAGAATCGAACTCGCGAATAAACCTTGGCAAGGTTTCAGGTTACCATTACATCATACCCGCATGTATCTATTATATATCCTCTAGACAAAGTCTACAAGAAAAATTCCATCCTAGTTGTTCGCCGTACAACTGGAAAAACGGGGGTCTGTATTTTAACATATAACTTATCCTATTATACACCATATGTTAGGGTGAGGCTCTGGAGCCGGCTAGTGGATTCACACTAGGATCATCCGGCATAAATGGTGGACTTCGTTGGAATTGAACCAACGCCTCCGAAGGTCTATATCCCACGGCGTACTTCCCAGCTAATACATGAAGTCCATATAGGTTTTTGAAGCGCCCATCTATCTTTCTCAAGGACTCAACGGATTGTCTCGCACGGGAGAGTTTAATCAACCTTGTGTTGCTACTGGCGTGTCAGTCTCAAGATTAGGGACCTAGCGCACAAGGGACTCAATCCACAGCGTCTATCTTCAAAACTTGGTGCCCCATCACAGAATCGAACTGCAAGCCTCGGATTACAAAACCGATGTTTTACCATTAAACTAATGGGGCTAATTAGGTGGCGGATACAGGAGTCGAACCTGTTAAGAAGTTTGCTGTAAACATTCTAGTCTGAATGCTCTCTACAACCATGTAGAAAGTATCCGCCATAAAACTTGGTGTGCAAAGAAGGATTCGAACCTCCAACAGTACCATACTAAAAGTCTTGCGAACTTCCAAGGGACTCGAACCCTTTGCCTCAACTGCCGTCGAGCTGTCTACCGTTTCAGCACTTGCACATTATTTGGTAGTGAAGGTGAGATTCGAACTCACACCGGACTCCGTATGAAGGAGGCGCACAACCATTATGCTACTTCACCATATGTAAACACACTGCGACAAATTGCTATGCACTTGGCTCCGATTGCCAGCTGTGGAAATGTGTTTGCATATGGTAGGGGCACAGGGAATCGAACCCTGATAGACTGGTTAAAAGCCAGCTATTCTAGCCGTTGAATTATACCCCCATATGGTCCCGCTACAGAGATTCGAACTCTGACCTCGATGATTAAGAGTCATGTATGCTACCAATAACACCTTAACGGGATGGATTCGTATTTGACTTTGTCTTTTACGTGCCATCCAGGACCATACGGGGGTCTAGGATGACACTATCGTTTAGCAGTTTTGCTACGTTTCATGTCGTTCTCCTTTAGAACATTTTAAAACTACAGGGTTGCTGTTTTGAAGTTTAGATTAAAAGTATAGTTCATTATTGGTTGCTGAAACAATCCTAAAACTTGGTGCCTCTGGCAGGACTCGAACCTGCACACGGTGGCTTATCTGGCCACTGCTTTGGAGAGGTATAAGCTCTCGTCTTTACCATTAAGCTACAGAGGCAGAAATTGGCGCCCCTAATAGGAATCGAACCTATCTACGTTCGGCTTCAAATCCGACTCGCAACACAGTCCAGGGCATAAATTGGTCTCCACGGTAGGATTCGAACCTACAGCCTCCTGACTCCAGATCAGGCCGTCTACCAGATTGACATTACGCAGAGATAAAATTGGTACTCCATACGAGAATCGAACTCGTCTTTCCGCCTTGAAAGGGCAGCGTCCTAAACCGATAGACGAATGAAGTATATAAATTGGTGGATAGCAACAGAATCGAACTGTTACCGCTTTCGCAGTAGACCGGTTTAGCAAACCAGCTCGTTACCATAAACACTACTATCCATATGTGGCATCCCGCCAGGGACTCGAACCCCGACCAACAGTTTTGGAGACTGGTATGCTGCCATTACACTAGCGAGATATATTTGGTGGAACATATCGGACTCGAACCGATCAGGCTATCTGCTTGCAAAGCAAATCCGGGTGCCCATGCCCATGCCCCATTTAAACTTATTAGGGGTGACCGGTGGGACTTGAACCCACAAAAACCTGAGTCACAGTCAGGGTCGTCTACCAATTCCGACACGGCCACACCTAATAAGTCTAACACTTGGCACCCCTGGAAGGATTCGAACCTCCGACTCCTACGTTCGTAGCGTAGTACTCTAGTCCACTGAGTTACAGGGGTATAAATTGTTTGGTGCTGCCTGTAGGGATCGAACCTACTTCCTCTGGGCTTCAACCAGTCGCTATGACCACATCAGCTAAAGCAGCATTAACTTGGCACCGTAGACGGGAATCGAACCCGCCGCAGTCTCATAGACAGTGAGATATCACCCCCAGGTGAACTCTACGGTATAATTGGTATCGCGTACGGGAATCGAACCCGTCTCTGTAGCTTGAAGGGCTACGGACCTACCCAGAAGTCCAACGCGATATAAAAAACAGGATCGCTCTTTTTATTTCAAGTAAAAGTTGAATTTTATTAAAGTTTGCTGTACGGATCCTAAAACTTGGCAGGCCCATCAGGGTTCGAACCTGAAACGACTGAGTCAAAGTCAGTTGTGTTACCATTACACCATGGACCAACAAAAATGGCTCCGCGTGTGAGGATCGAACTCACCTAACCACTGATTAACAGTCAGGTCCCTGCACCTTGCTTGGATTTCGCGGAATAGAAAAAAACAGGATAGTTTTTGTCGCTAGACAACCAAAAAGTTTAGCTTTAAAGTTTGCAGAACCTATCCTAAAACTGGTGCTGCCTGTAGGAATTGAACCTACGTTGGAATTGCTTCCCCGCCTTATCAAGACGGTGCCTAACCATTCGGCCAAAGCAGCATATATGGTGGAGGATGGACGGAATCGAACCTCATGCGCTGAGCGACCCGGGTTACAGCCGAGCTTAGGACCATCCTAACTTACTTGCACCCTCCATTAATTTTCACACACTCTTTAGAATGTGTCGTATAAAATAAGCTGGTTATATCCCGTCAAGGGGGAAACGTTATACGATTTCCCAACTTACTTTATACGCTACCATTTTTTTATCCACATAAGGATAAGCCATCCGGTAGGCCGCCCGTTCTCCGCATGTTTTAAGTGCGCGGACCGGACCTCGTTTCCGGAATACTTCACACTGTTGCGATCAGTCTTGTTCTAAGAACTTGTCATCTCGCATTCGAAATGCATTGTAATATGCTGTTGCACGTTTAAACTTGTTCTCAATAAGCCTTTCGAGCTCATCTTGGCTAAGTTCGTGCTGTGCTAAAAACTCTGCATCTCTTTGTTTTCTAAAATCTGTTTCGATCATTATCAAATCTCACAAAACAAAAAACCCTGGGTTTTTAATCCAGGGTTCCTAAAAATTTGCTAGTTACTTTGTGCTTTTAAGCGTAACCTGCTCCTTCTCGGAACCCTATGGTAATCTCAGGTGTGCGATCATTACCTAGACTACCATTGCTAAACTGGTTTGACCAATAGGCGGACATACATGCCGGCACTAAGGCTACCTGTTTAACTTGTCTATGTAAAGATATCGCTTTCATTTTGTTTCTCTTCGTTTACCTTAAAAATTCGTTAGCGGAATTGCTAACATGTCCTTATTGTATTACCTTTCGGTAATGTTGTCAACCACTTTTGGTTAGCTACAAAAAATTATTTATCTCTTGCAACTAGTCTCTATTATATGAGTATTTATACTTTGTGTCAAGAACCCCTGTCAAATGTGGTATTTTTGCAACATTTGATTTGTTTTCGACATATCAGCACATGTGTACTCTTGATAACTAGACTTTAACACCTCCGGCATAGGCACTTCTACTATTTTGGCTGCAAAACTTTTTGCAACATCAAGAAAGCTAATTGCCTGTCCCGTCCCTATATTATATATGCCTGACTCTGGTACGTCAAGAAATTTCTTTTGAATTTCTACAACTTTGTCTACATGAATGAAGTCTCTTAAGTATTTGTTACTATTTTCAAAAACTTTTATTCGATCTGCTAGTTCAGCTTGACGTTTGAACTGTGCATAAGGACTTGCTTGATTTCCTTTGTGCTCTTCGCCTTCTGGACCGTAAACGTTAAAGTAACGGAACGCTTGAGCAACACTATGAGTTGGCAAGTTGTTCATCATATAACGTTCAAACATATACTTGCTCCAAGCATACGGTGTTCGTGGATCAACTGGACTAGTTTCTTTAAATTCTTGATTTAATCCGTAAACACTAGCACTGCTGCTAAATTGAAAGTTCACACCGTGGTACAAGCAAGCTTCGTACAAGTCTACGCTAAAATCATAATTTTGGGCCATTACTTTGTCTACGTCACGTTCGGTTGTAGAACTAATGGCTCCGATGTGTACTACCCAATCAAACCCGTGAATCAAAGGTAGTGTTTCACCCCATTCATACGTTACAACATCGTGCCCTGCTAGAGCATGTACCATCCTAGAGCCAATAAAGCCCTTGTTACCTGTAACTAAAATTTTCATTTTTGACTATCGCCTTTGGCTACACGGTAGTTGTCTTCGACGCTGTCGGGAGTGCTTACTTCGCAAATCATACCTTCTTCTAAGCAAACTAACTGATGCGGCAATAATGGAGGATTATGCCAAACATCACCTGTAGTTAAGATCTTTTCGTAAAGATCAGCAGTTTTTGTATCGATGTAACGAACAATAAATCTGCCTTCTATAACATACCATGTCTCGTCTTTGACTGCATGAAAGTGCATACTAAACTGGGCACCTTCGTTAAAGTGCAGCATCTTGCCACAGTATTTGTCGTTAGTTGCCCAGATGTCTTCTGACCCCCAACCTTTTTGTTGTATTCCGTCTAGTCTTGTCATTGTATTTCTTCTAGTCTAGGTGCATAGTTGCCAAAATGCGTAACTGTAATTGCACTGGCTTTGTTTGCAAACTCAATGGCTTGGCCCATATCATTAGTTTCTAAAAACTTATATGTCAGGGCTGCTAGGAATGTATCGCCAGCGCCGCATACATCAGTAACATCGCCTACATCCGGAGCAGGATACATTACACCCTTGTACATAGCACCGAACTTTCCGTGCGTTGTAATCAACCACTCTTCTGCAGCCATTGATGTTGCGCTGTTATATTCTAGTTCGTTTATCTTTATGTATAACCCGTTAAGACTTTTTAGATCTTTTTTCTTAGTATCAATGAAAACTGGAATAAGTGCTGTCTTAGCAAGATGCTCGATCAGCCTGTAATCTACTACACCTTTGTTGTAGTCACTAATAACAATAGCATCGTACCCAGTCCCGTCAACCCGATCAATAGGAGCCGACTTAACATCCTCGTCAATACGCAAGAGTTGTTGCTTGCTGCGTATATCTACTAGTCTGGTCTTCTTGCTAGCATGTCCGCATACTAGATCTACGTCACATCCTAAATTTTTTAAATTAAGATATACGTTACCTACCATTCCTTCGCGCTCAACTCGTTCAAACGGAACAAAAATAGGAACAGGGGCTTCTGGACTAATTCTGTCCACAGTCCCATACTGATAAACATCAGTACAGTTATCACCTATCAATAATATCTTGAATCGTTTTTGTTGTTGAGTGCTCTGTTCGTTCATAAAACTCTATATCAATTAAAGCTTCGCCTACAATTGGTTTGCCAATATAGTCCGATCCTTTGACCATTATATCACATTTTTCAATAAAACGCAATAACTCTGCATCCGAATTGAACAACACCACTTCGTCGACTGCTTTTAAATTTTCTAGCATCAATTTTCGATCTGCTTGTTTATTAATCGGACGACTAGGGCCTTTGAGTTGACTAACTCTTTCGTCTGTATCAATTGCTACAATAAGAAAATCCCCGAGCGATTTGGCATAGTTTAATAATGCCAAATGCCCGGGGTGCAGTATATCAAATGTTCCGTTGACTATAACTTTCTTCATCAACTATTTAAAACTTTAGCCACGCTGTTCATTACAGAAGCGATGCGTCCAATATCACGAAGCTGTTCTACTGTGTAGCCTTCTGTCTTGAGTGTGTCGTAATGTGCCTTAACACAGAAATGACACTTGCCAACAATACTAGCTGCAAGACTGAACGCTTCAAAGTTTGCCTTAGTAGTTCCGCCATGACTTGCAATTGCATTCATACGTAACTGTGCTGGCAAGCCTTTTAGGCTTTCGTCGTCAGCCATTTCAACGTATGGATACCAAACGTTGTTTTGCGCCATAATGCTTGCGGCTGTCATTGCAGCTTCTGCGTGTACAGGAGCATCTGCTAACATAATGCTCAGTACTTTTCCGTTGCCAGTTGCAGCAAGTGCAGCAACAGCACACCCCATAGCAACGTCTGCATCTAGTGTGCTACGCAAAAGAACAGCATCAAGGTTTAACTTTGTGTCCTTTGCGTAGTCTGGTAATGCATTTTTGATTGTTTCATTAAAACTCATAGTTATCCCCAAAAGATTTTATAAAGAATGATACACTGTAAAGTAATAATAATGACCGGAGCGATTGATCGCACTAATTCAAGACGATAATGATACTGTCTAATTTTACGTTCAAATTCTTTTCCGGTCATTGCTTACTCCTTAAAGTGTTTCGCCACCGACTGTACGGTTACATGCACATAGTTCACCAGTTTGTAGCGCATCAAGAATACGTAGAGTTTCTTCTGGGCTACGACCAACGTTCAAGTTGTTAACAGTAACGTGCTGGATAACGTTGTCTGGGTCGACAATGAATGTTGCGCGAAGTGCTGCACCTGCTGGAGCATAAAATACGCCCAGTTGTTCAATCAAGCTCAACTCACCACGCTGTGTATCAGCAAATTGCGTATGTGTGATCTTTTGTAGATCGCTATGAGCCTTTTGCCATGCTACTTTGCAGAACTCGTTATCTGTACTACCTGTTAGAAGAACTGCATCTCGGTCAGCAAAGTCACCTGCTAGTTTATCGTAGGCAACAATTTCTGTTGGGCATACGAATGTAAAGTCCTTTGGATAGTAAACGATTACTTTCCATTTGCCTTCGAAGCTTTGATCTGTAATTGTGAAGAATGCATCTTCTGGTTGACCAGGCTTAACTCCTGTTACTGCAAATGCTGTTAATTTATCACCAACTGTTTTCATTTTGATTTTCCTTTTAAGTTAAAGATTAAGAACTTGTGTTCCATGTTTAATATTGTACTTTTATTTAATCTATAAATCAACGTTTTCTAATAGGTTTTACCTAATATTTTTTAATAAGCGTAATAGGAAAAACTAATAACAGGAGATCTCAAATTGAGATCTAAGACTTCACTTACGCTCAGTCTTATTTTTTTCTTAAAGAACAATGACTTAGTTTTGCTAGATTGTGATGCCATACGACACCCACTAAGTGGATGCCGACGTTTGTTTGCTGAGTTGCTCAGCCACACTTGTGACAGTAGGTATTTTATTCCACGCCTTGGGCTCTGTACCTTACCCCACCTACTACGATTTTTAAGAGAACTTCGGTGTCATTGTTCTCATAGACGTTTTGGAAATTGCTGCAACCTATTACGACTACTCAAATGTTACTTGCAGTGGCAAGGCATTTTTAGGCATCCTTTCGGGTAGTGAGTAGAAGTGGCCTGCGTAAGAAGGCACGGGCATCGGCACACACATCAGATGCTTACCCAGCAGAATATTAACCGGCCTGCCAACCTTTTATGTTACGCTGATGTGCCTTTAATGCCTTGCATGCCTATACGTTATTATACTAGATTAGCCAAAAATGGACCTTTCAATTTGGCCCATTATTTTGGCTATTATGCTCATACTTCAATAATAACATTGTTGACTTTGGATTAGGGAACAATGTTATTTCGTACCCGTACTTACTTGATCTAAAGGGGTAGTGCCGAATTTTCCACCTCTTTAGATCTTGAGCAAACTCTCGTATCTCGGACGGTTTGATATTAACTGTATTCATATGGAGTGCTCGGATGACCGTAGTCCACAGGAATGTTATCGCCTTTAATATTATCGTAGTCTTGATAGTACGATTCGTTTGGCTTCAGTTCTCGCCAATCGTCGTATTTGATACGAGCTAGCAGAGTTTCTTTTTTATCTAATAAGTCACAGATAATGTACGCACTCGAACATGCACCTCGAATATTTTTAAAGGCACTGTGTTTATATTCGTTCTTTGCTAGGGCCTTATACATATCAGATCCGGGCTGGAACATAATACGAGTGATACCCAACTTTTGATTACGTAAACGGAACTTGTCGTAAATTGTAAGTTCTGTTAGAGTAGCGTGATTGTCATCGTCTATACGCAGGAGTGCGTTCTTGACTTTAATGCTACCTTTAGTAGACGGATTGTCTGGCGTTTCCTTGGTGCTCCAAGGTAGCTGACAGTCTACATGATTGACGTATAACGTCTCCCCATGAAATTTTAAGACCCACATAGGGATAGAAGAGTCTTCTAGGTGTTTTTTGTTGAAATGGAACACCACGTCCTTACAAGCGTATTCAATCTAGGCCATTATTTTATCTCCTTTAAATAACCAAAAATTTCTTTGTGTGATACAATTATAATAGTATGCGTCTTATCTGCATACCGAATTGGCAAATCTAAGTGAATCGAAACGCGAGGTGTTACACCGTCGACACAACTGTCGTTGCCTACTGTACCGACAAATGGGATCTTACCCCATTTGCCGTGTACACGATCTCCGATATGATACTTGCACTTGTATGCAGTACGTTCAAAATAATCACTTAGATTTCCCATACACTTACTTATGCTTTTGCATTAGTACGCACTTCCTCGAAAGAGTATTCCTTGACCAACTTGCCATCGCGGAACACTTCTTCTAGCATTGGAACAAATGGTCCAATGCCCTTATCAGTCCAACCAGTAGGAGCACTAACAGCACTTACCCACTCGCCACCACTCTTAAACAGTTGAACACGACCTGCTTTGGATTTCTTGCCACTATCAGTAACAGGATCCTTTTGCACATCTACCCAAGTGCCATTGATTTCTGCACTCGAGCACTTCATTGCAAACTTTTGTGTATCGCGATCGATTTGTTGCAGGAGTGCGCCGCCCATACCAAATGCAATGTTATCTGCACTCCACCCAAATGCTTGGAATCCACCGAGGATAGTGCGGATAGTATTTTCGTTAACACCGTCGCCTTGAATTAGACGAACGTTGTTGAGTACTTTGTAGCCTTTGGCATTAGTTGTGTAACCGAACTTTTCACCAAGGATGGCCACAAGTTTTCGGCATACAATATCAGGATCACCAGAGTCTGGACGGATGACAACAGTAGCGCCGCTATCAATAACTTGCTGACGTAGCTCTTCACCCCAAAGTTTTTCTGCTGCGTTGAAGATATCATAACTATCGCTAACCACTGCAACGATACTACCAGGCTTAGCAAATTGAGCAAGCATGTTTCGGTAAGCATTCACTTCACCATCACGGCCCCAGCTAGTAATTGTTGAGTGCTCTGCGGCAGGGATAGAAAAGCCGCTAACCCCAGCATCATAGTATTCGCGAGCATACAGAACACCAGAAACAGTATCACTGCCCATGAAGTTAACCAAGTGTGCTGCACCTCCGATAGCCGCTGATTCCATGCTAGAAACACCACGAGCACCGAAATCGTGCAACTTAAAGTCAATAAGGGAAGGGTCACCGGTCATCTCCAAGTAGTGAGCAATTACTTGCTTGATTGTATAACTCTGTGTTGCTACAGTAGTCGGATACCATACAGCTCGAAGCAAAGCAGTTTCAAGCCAAGTAGTTAGCCAGAAGCATTCTGGGTCGGTATTCTCAATGGTTGCGAGTACATTTTTGACTGGAACCACTGTGCCTTCTGGGACTGCTCGGATAACCACTGGGAGGTATCCGGCGTGCTTGTCAAGAATGTATTGCCATCCTGCTCGGTTGAAAGGCTCACCGTGTGCGGTAAGGATCTCATCAGCAATATCAATGTCGTCTTGCGTGATAGGTACCTGTAGGTATTCTTTGATAAAAGCCTGTAGTCCGAAGAATACAGTTCTATCGTAGCGTCCGCCCCGACTTTCGATATACGAATATACACCTGTGGTGCCTGCTGGATATTGTTTGAACATCGAGACTTTGTAAGAATCGGTGTTAAGAATAATGTTTTTTGCTAGTTTCATGATAAACTCCTTATCAGTTTGTTAAATTGCCTAAAGTCTATCTTTAGGACTTGTTGATAGTATAACATCTACCCCATGCAGTGTCAACTATTTTATACCCAAAACTTTCTTTTCTAGTGGACTCAGTTTAGCCAGAGCTTCTTGCTTTACCCGTTCGCGCTCTTGCTGTTCGAGTTTCTTTGCTTGCGCTTTGGCATCGGCGATCTTGTGTTCTGTCCACCATTCGCGGACTTCAGTATCGTCGATCAGTAAAAAGTCTGCACGGCCTTGTTTTTCAAGTTCAGTCATTGCTTTACAAGCAATGCGAGCTAGCATGTCTGTTTTCTTTTTCCACTCGCGAGCATTTGCTTGCGGATCGTCATCATAACTCATGCATGGCATATCAATATCCTTTCACCGTTACGCGATCATTGCATTCAGGACAGTCAATGTAGCGAACAATTTCGCGGTCACCAGTGTAATCACTAACTGTACGCTCTTTAATGTCTCGAGGAACGTATTGTAACGTCGAACCGCAATTTCTGCAAATTGTTTCTTTAACCACACTCTGATGCGGGACTTTACTCACAACAGTTACCATTTTAATACCCCTTCATTAGTCGATGAACTTTTGGACTAACTGTATGTTGGTCTTGTGTAAAAGTTCTAATGTAGAAATCGCGATGGCGATCACTAACTCCACTGCCGTCTACATTATAAAAATCAGCAACACAGCAATGACGAGACTTGGCCATGATCTCAAGCCAGTCCGAACGATCAATGCGTCCGACTAAGCAATAAGCATTACTAGTCCTGCGGTAACCTTGGCGCATTAACTCACCAGCAGTTACAAACGCTTCGACATCATCGGGCTCCCAAGAACCGTAAGTTATGTCGCTTTCTGTGATTTTAACTTTGCGATTCATTTTACCACTCGACAATAGTGTACATGTCAACAAATTGACGTTCTTCGTAGAAGAATTGAACCTTGAAACCGTTCTTTTCTAAGATGTCACATGCTTCTACATAATCTTTAGTGCGACTGTAGCCTTCATTAACCCAGAAAGAATCATGCAATGCTACACTACGCTTTTTATCAGCAGCAGCTTTACGGATCACATCGTCAAGCATATCTACACGCTCTTGAGGTGTAGGTCCGGCGAGTACACGAGCTTCAGTTGCAGTAATCATTTTAACCCCAATACTTTCTTATCTTGTTCAGTGAGCTTGGCAAGGGCACGTTTACGCATTTCGCCGTTACGATATTCTTCCAGCTCGTCCCAACTGTCAAGGATCACAAACTCGTGTTCAAAGACAGTGTCGTATTTGTTCTTTGCCATCCACTGGTCTGCGGCTTCTTTAGTAGACACATAATATTTGTGGTTGTGACGATCACCACCGTCCCAAACTTGAATGTCCCAACATTTAATGATTTTCATATTAGGCTCCCAAGAAGTGTTGGAGGATTTCGTAGTGATCTTCGAAACAGTCTTCGCTACGGACTTCGGCAATCGGTACCCAACGTGCCTTTTCAGCATCGTCACTGCCTTTTACTTTAGGCAGCTCGCCGTCTGGCAACTGGATGTAAAAAGCATGAGTAATGATTCGGCCACGTGGGCTACGATCAACAGCATCAAAGACCTTACTACGAACAATATTACCCTTGAGTACAGGCTCGGGAACCTTAATTTTAGTTTCTTCGCGCAGTTCACGGAGCATGGCCGCCTCGACTGACTTGTCAGTATTAGCATTGACATAACCACCTGGCAGTGCCCACAAGCCTTTACCGGGCTCGGCACGACGGCGAATCATTAACACGTGACCGCTTTGAATCACAACAGCGTCAGCAGTGCTGAAGATTGGCGGATAAGGCAAACTTGCGTATTGTTTCTTGTAAGTGTCAACAAACTCACGTTCACGGATGATTTGTTCGTACTCGGGTGTTTCCTTAAACTGACTAAGGAAGTCAAAAGTAGTTTCTGGAACAACGCCACGAATGAATGCCATGTTAGCATTACGCTTGAAATACAAGTCTCGAATGTTAACAGCACTCAGTGGTTCAATTTCTTCCACATTAACAAAAGTCCATTGCGGAAACATGTCGAGGTAGAAGCTGCTATCGTCTTTCTTGTGGCCAATAATACCGATTTTATAATCGCCGGGGCCTTTAAAATTATACATGGCATCGCTGACAATCTTTTGCACACGAACGGCCCATGCCTGGTCGTTGTAGATAGTGTCAACGTTTGCGTTAATTGATGTCCAAATACTCAGACCAGCAGTGGCATTGCGAATCATCGCTTCGCGTTCGCGGCTAGTAAACGGGTTCTTATAAGTGCGAGGTTGTGCAGCACTGCCAGTGACAACAATCAGTTTATCAGTTAGTGCAGTAGCACGTTTGACAATCTCGCAGTGAGCATTGTGGAAGGGTTGAAAGCGTCCAATGAGGACGAGGGCATCGTATTTCTTTGACATAGAAAAATCCTTTCTATAATGTTAGCGAAAAGTCTATCTCTTCGCTTTGTTTTATTTATGCCTTTATTATAGCATCGTTATCTTTTTTGTCAACCTACTTTTCCAACATAATCGGCTCGCATGTACCAATCAGGAACTTCGGTGGCCGTGTTGTACTTGTTGTTGTAGTCAATAGCATATTGACGAGCTTCTTGCTCGTTGTCAAAATACAACGTTTCGTCGATTTTAGAACCCCAGCCGCGTTCACTTTCAATGATATCAACACGGAATGCTTCTGGCAATTTTTCAATTCTGGGCATAATATACTCCTTGCTATGACTGCATTATATAGTCGTAGAAACGCCCTGTCAAGCAGGGCGTTGTTGTTAAGCAAAGATTTCTAATGCTGTGCCACATTCGGTACAAAACTTAGCAGTAGCTTTGTTTGTGTGCCCGCATGTATCGCACTTTTGTTTTGCCTTTACAGTAACTGGCTTTGTTACAGGTTTGTTGTGACCAAGGTCGCCAACAATCTTTAGAACAATGTTATGAACAGTAGGATCGAGTGTGCCTACGTGGGCTGTAACAAACTTTTGTTCACTCTTGCTACCCGGAACAGTAATACCAACTTCGTTATCACACCAGTCCATTGTGGCACTGCCGTCATGTAGATCAGCAATACTATTTTTGATACCGTTGTCAGCACAGTATTTGTCAACTGCTGCTTGAGCAGATGCAAATGTAGATGTACCGTTGGCACTTGTATCAACACCACGCATAACACCGCCAACATTTACTTGATTAACTGCGCCACTTGCAGTTACGCTATAACGGTCACCGAGTCCGCCACTGACGCCTGTAGTTGTTGCGTTTGTTGCATAGATTGGTGTATTGTAAGGACCGTATGCAGGAGTTGACTTCCAGAAATGATCTGTAATGTTAATTACAGGACGAGGAACTTCGAACTGATATTCGATACGGATTATTCCGTCTTCTTGTTTAATACCACGTGGGCCTTCTTCAATTGCGGCAGTACGTTCAATGAACTTAAACTTGTTGCCTTCTGTAAGGTTGTTGTTTTTAATCCAACGCTCTAGATCAACACTTTGCCCTGCATTGATTACTAATCCGCCAGGAACTGCGTTATCACCGTCAATAAAGACGTTTACAACTGCTCGTACTGTGTTGAGGTTTTTAAGTAGAATGCTATATTCGCTTGCAAATGGAATATAAACTGTATCCTTGAATTCACGAAGGATTTTGCCTTTTGATTTAATAGAGGCGACTAATTTTTGATTATACATCATGGTTCTTCCTTTTTACTGCGTACACTCTAAACGCATACCTTTTTAAAGAGTGTTGGTTTGTAGCACCCGCTACAAATTTATTTATTTGTCCAGATCTGTGATCTAGTCAAATCTGATTCTTAGTATGGTCTGTAATGTTATAGCCTGACAAACTTAGTTTGCTACGTTGAGGAACGTCCCCCCTGACATATTCGTACTTGATCCACTTACCTAATCCTTTGTCGATCTCTGCTACCGTCTTACCGTGCCAGTCACGTCCAAGAATGTATTTAACTTTGACCCATTTGACATTGTTCTCAGGAGCACCTGTATACTGACTTTGAAAAGAATAGTAATCAGAATGCCCACCACTCATCGAGACAATAGACAGTGGTCGACACCAGTCTTCTGGCTCAACAATATCTTCAGCTTCTAGCAGTTGTAGCGTAATCATACTTAAACTTTTTTGCTTGTTTCTGTATGGATAGTTGTTTCTTCTTCCGTCATAAAACGAGGAGAAGGTTCTTGCATCATTACAGGATTAAATGTCCAACCCCAGGACTTCCAATACTTTGCAATAAGATTGTTAGCTACTAAAATTCCGCCAAGGACTACTAAAAATCCCAGAACAGTCAAAACTGATCCGGCTAAAAATACTGCTGCTTGATCCATGTCCATGTGTGTATACTTCCTTTAAAATTGCAGTGACAGTCTTGGGTTCAAGGTGTATTCCTCACTCGCCAGTTTTACCTCGGTTACGTAAGCATAACTCAATATGCAATACATTGCCAACCTATACTGACCGCTTTCGCGTTTGCGCTTTTTCCCGACTGCCGGAAGGGTTGATCGTAACTTAGGCTTACTCTTTATGGCGTTTTTCCGTACAAGTTACTTATGTACAACCTTATAGGTCCGTATACCATCTACCACGGGCGCCAACCTTACCGCGCTGTCCTTTACTGCGTTTATCGTTGATATGACTCTCTCACAAACCCCTTGACGTCGTTAGAGCTTTTTTCATTTTCGAAGTACACAGTGCATCCATTGAATGCAGTTTCTGTGTATTCGTCTCGTTGAAACCCTTTAGTTACACTTTGAACTTTCATTTCGATACGTGCTACTTTCTTGCCAGTTTGTTCTTCAACGACCTTTTTAATCATCTCCTCGACAACCTTAGCTGAGATAGTTGCACTAACTGCAAAATCAAAATTGTAACCGTTCATCTGTGTCTCCTAAATGGTGCGCTAGACAGGGATCGAACCTGCTATCTCGGGTGTTAGAAGCCCTTGCAATACCAATTAGCCTCTAGCGCATGTCCGAATTATACAAGAAAAAAGGTTGCCGAAGCAACCTTTTTGGTTAGTTGGGTGACAAGGTCTTTCCTACCTCGCAAGCGCAGTTTCTTAGGCTGCTAGTGCAAATGCGTCTTCGTTGCTAGCAACGTTGACGTTCACTTGCATGAACTTGAATGTAGATGCTTTTGCATTTACTAGTTTTGCGTCTACGACCAGGAAGTACTGATATCACGGTTAGATGACATTACTGTACTGTTAACCCCAATCCTACGGCTTCTGCTTTGCCGAGCTGTCCACTCTGTTACTCTTTGCCCTGTCGAAACCATGTGCTGGCCCATCATAAAGAAACTTCTTTGAATACTGGCACACTTTCTGTTGCCATTTTAACAAATTCAACATTGGTCGGGAAATTATCTAAAGTTCCTTTGTGACGCATCATGCTTAACTCAAATGGTCCACGCTCTAACGCATACCAGAACATTTCAGTAGCACCTGCATCAACTTGGCGTTGAAAATATTGATTCATAAACTTCCTTATGGTGGACCAGGAGGGATTCGAACCCTCGTCCAGAACACTTTTCTCTTTGCTTCATACAGCAATAACTTACAGTATATATTTATTTTTTGGAGTTGTCAACCTTTATTTATTGCTCTGCCTTGTTAAACAAACTGTGAACAAACTGTGACATGCGAGCACTTAGTCTACGTAGTACAGGATTACTGCTATCCCATTCTCCAAAAATTGCATCAACTAATTGGCTGTCCTTGAGACTGTCTTGGCCAAACTTTAATGCTCGGTTTAGATCAGTTATTTTATTCATCTTCAAGTCATTTTCAACTTGACTTAGTATCTGTGTGAAGTATGCGTTTACTTCGCTAGGTGTTGTGTCCGGCTCGTCAGCCATGTGCGGCTTTTGATAGTAGCGTTCTTTGTTAAAGTTGTGTGGGACTTTGCTTGCGCTGGCGTCGCGGTAGATTCGGTCTAGCACATGTCTTATTTCATGTGCTAGTGTTTCAACTAGCCAATATCGTGCGTCTTCAATGTTGTTGCGATAGGGAGTAAGTTGTTTGTAATTCAAACGAATAATGAATCCATCCTTAAAGCGTCCCGCCACGGCTTGTTGGCCACCGGGAACGTAGCTAACATAAACTCTGGTGTTACCTAAACGGTTGTATAGTGGGTTGTCTGACTGGGCCAGCGCCTTGTTTGCAAATGACAACTCTTGGGCATAGGCGTGGGGCTCGTCACTGTTTTTATAGACTCCATATAAGTATGGCCTGAAATTCGAGTCCCACCGTCTAACGATGAAGTCGGCAGTTGCGCGAGCCGACGCATTTATCACGTGGTCGTCTTGTACTGTTTCTAGAATGATTTCGTTTATCTTCATTTACATCACCAATATGTCACCAACCAGGCTGCTGAGTATATTTATTTGGGAATTTTGTCAACCATTAGATCAACGGCGGCGCTGCTGATCTGCCAAATATGCAATAAGTGTTGAAATACCTTTTGCGTAATCAACTTGATTTGGATACAATCGAGGAGCACGTTTCTTAATAATTTCCAAATAACGTAACTCGCCATTGAGCACTGTTAACTTGTCTTGTAAAGTAACTGCTCTTGACATTGAATGCGCGAACCCACGATCTGGCCATTTAGCGTCAATCATAGTAACAAATTCTTTTACTGGATCTTCTTTCCTTACACTAGCAGGCTGTGCAATAGATGGTTTTTGTTCAGGCTTCTTTTGAGTATAGTCGACTTTCTTAACTACAGGTTTTTCAGCCTTATCCTTTTTGTCGCCAGTGTCGAGCTGCGTTACTGATTGAGCAGCATCAAATTTTTGCTGGCTCCATCTTTCAACTGCTTGTGCTTGACGATTGGGGTTTGGTGGACTACCAGTGCCGATTGCATCATGCGGATATAGTCCATAAATTTTAATTGTATTAGTTTCTCTATCTACAGAGTAAACAATACTGACATTATGTGTTAGGTGTGCATGTGCGTAGTTGTTGCCAAATCTGCCTTTAGCTTCAAACTTTTTATCATTGCTACCATATCCTGGAAATTTTCCAGGTAAGGCGCCATTAAACGGGTGTTCGTTTTTCCATGCCAGGAACTTTTTTGTTGCAGCAAGCAACCGTTCTTTTTGGTCAGTGTACTTGTTTACTGTTTTCCAAAATTCGCTATCTTTTTCTAGTCCGAGTACGTCCAACATTGCTTAGTAACCCCCAGATTCAAGCAACTTGAACGCATCCTCCATGGACATAGCAGGTTGGTTAGACGGCTTCGCGATTGCACTTGCAATCTCGTTAAGTGTTTCGCCACTAAATGAGTGTTCCTGGTCATTGCTAAACGACTCGAGGATCTGCTCTTTGCTAGGTTGGGTGAGTTCAGTGATCTTCATATTGTATTTAGCAGCCATTTTGTTGCAATGATCACATTATAACAGGGTCAAACACGCATGTCAACCAAAATAATAGCATAAAACTAAATAATAGTGTCAACCACGGGAGCGAATCGTATGACAGATATTTTTAAACTTATTGGCGATCTAGGTATGCCAGTAGCTGCGGCTTTAGCCGGAGGCTATTTTGTTTATCTTACAATTAAGCTATTATTACAAGGTGTATTAGGAAGTATTAAGGGCATGGCTGGAATTATTGTAGCGTTAGATAACCGCGTAAAAACAATGAACCACGACGTTGTTCGTATTGATACAATTGTAAGTAATGCACTAGGACTACGCCCTGACGTAGACCGTATTGCTAGAGCAGATGGTAAGAATGATGCAAGAAGAGACTAAAGTAACAGAAATTGAGTTAGAAAAACTTCACGAAGAGGTAATAACACTTCACGAAGTAGCACGTACTTTGGAGCGAGCTTTTAACGGTAGAGGGCAGTTAAGCGATGATATTCGTAACTGCGCCGACCGTTTAAGCGAACTTTTAAAAAGGTATTAAAATGATTTATGTAGACTACACTTGGGATTTAAACCCAAATGGTATTATTTTTGACGAAGAGTTAAACATAGACAAGTTAGGTTGGAAAGCTGGAGATGTTTTTGAAATTACAAACATTAACGGTCGAGCTATGCTACGTAAATTAGATCCAGTAGTAGCCTTTAACAAAGGGCATAAAGTAAACTTTGGAGTAGACAATAATGGATGTAGTAGAACTAGTCAATAAATTTGGTTTTCCAATCGTTATGGCGGTTGGAATGGGGTTCATTATCAAGTACGTTTGGGAATGGGCAACAAAGGAAGTTAAGCCAGTTGTAAGCGAAGCAAACACAGTGCTAATTGCACTCATTGATCGTATTCGTATGCTCGACAACGACTTGATTCGCTTGAACCAGAAAGTAAATACCGTATTACACTTACGTGGTAAGATTATTGAAAGTGATCGCGTAATGGAACAAGTTAAAGTTGAACGTGAAGCAGCTAAACAATTTGACAAAGCTGTTAGAATGGACGACAAAAAAGAAGACGACAAAACAGCAGCAGCTGGAGAGTCATAAGAATTCACCTTAGGACCATTGTAGTTAGGTGATGGGCGGCCACTGCCCGAGGATGTACGATTCGCTACCGGAAACCTCAAAAGTGGCATTTTTGTGGGCTAAATATATTCACACACAGTATTTGGAGAATATATGCTTACAATAATCTATACCCTAGTGATGGTTCAACTCACTATAGCCTGTGTTACACTATACTTACATAGAAGCCAGTCACACAGAGCAGTAACGTTTCATCCGGTAGTTGCACACATTATGCGATTTTGGCTATGGCTGTCAACTGGCATGAACACTCGTGAATGGGTTGCAGTGCATCGCAAACATCATCAGGCAAGTGACACGCCTACTGATCCACATAGTCCGCAAATATATGGGCTATGGCGTGTGTTATTTGGCGGAGCTTTTTTATACATGAAAGCGAAGAAAGATCCAGAAGTTATGAAACTAGGTATCGGTACGCCAACTGACTGGATCGAAAATAAAGTTTATACTCCCCACCCCGTACTAGGAATTCTCTTAATGCTGGTTATTGACCTATTGTTATTTGGTCCTATCGGATTTATAGTGTGGGGAGTCCAGATGCTATGGATTCCGATTTGGGCCGCAGGTGTTATTAACGGCCTAGCACACTGGATAGGGTACAGGAATTACAGTGTAAAAGATACTAGCCGTAACTTAATACCATGGGGTATTTGGATCGGCGGAGAAGAATTACACAACAATCATCACGGCGACGGAGCTAGTCCCAAGTTTAGTAAAAAATCTTGGGAATTTGATATTGGATGGTTTTATATTCGAGTGTTAGAAAAACTTAAACTAGCAACTGTTAGAAGTTAGTGGCAAGTTGATTAGCTTCTGGTATACGAGTTTTAGTACTCTTACTGTTTAATAGGACGACAATACGGCGTCCTATTTTTGTATCTAACATCATAACGATACATCCGCCAGAGGCGCGAATATATCCCGTTTTACTTACGATAAAGTCCTTAGTAGCAACTAACGGATTAGTATTGCTAAATGCTAGTTGTTTCTTTTTTTGTTTAATCTTACCTTGTGGCATATTGGATGCTCGAACAATAGCAGGATATTCGCTTGACGCAATTACTATCTTAACTAATTCCTGGGCTGTACTAACATTCATTACATTTAATCCGCTCGGGTCAGCGTAGTGGGTTTCTGTTAGGCCTAGATTGTATGCCTTCCAGTTCATTGCTGTAATACATCCGCTACGGCCAGTGGGATAGTTTTCGCACAACAAGTCAGCAGCACGGTTATCAGATTTAACTAGCATTAAGTTTAGTAGGTCCTGGCGACTTGCCCCACTAATTTGCTCGTCCATGTCCTGTTTAGCATCTAGCACAACCATAGCTGTCATTAGTTTAGTAATACTAGCAATACTGCGCTGTTGGTCAGCATTTTGGCTTTCTATGATCTTACCGTTGCCATCTGCTACTAACCAACTTGTGGCTGTAATTTTTTGTGCAAAGCAAAGGGAAGGCAACACCAGTAGTAATAAAATTAACTTCTTCATCTACAGATACTATACGTTTGTGGCTTGAATAAGTCAACAATATTATCTGCCGAACCTGCAATAAAATAAGGAAAATAATACATCTTAATTGCAGTCAACGCCCAGAAGTTTAATATATCTTCAATCGGATTATTTTTCGTGAGCAATAAATTCACCATTCCAGTTCTCCGGTAAGTCTTGTTGTTTCATAAAGTCACAACGTTCGATCCAAATTTTATAGTACTTGTCCATCTGTCCGCCAAACGTGCCTTTTAACTTTTTGCACATTGCAGCAGCGTCGTCAAACTTCTTGGATTTGTATAGTGCTTGCATTTCATTATATTGTACTAGGTCTTTTGTCCAGTCTTGACCGTTAGGACGTAATGCTGTATAGATTAAATCTGCTACACTCTTGCCTTTAGGTTGCAGGTTATCAATGCACAAGTAGAAGAAATCGTCTTTAGTACGGTTGTAAGTTTCTGCACCAATAATACATAGCACACCGTATGCTTTACAACGTGCTTCTAAACGTGCAGCAGTTGAAACCATGTCGCCTAAGATATCATAGCTGTGTCTATCAGTGCTTCCCATCTCGCCGATAAAGCCAATGCCAGTATTACAACCCCAACCCATTGCAGCCGGTGGCAAGCCTTGTGCTTCCATTTCTTTAGTGTAAGCATCAACTGCATCTAACATTTGTAGGCCAACAGCAACAATAGTACGAGCGTGATTAGGATCTTCGATAGGAGCACCATGAATGTGCATACTTGCATCACCGACATACTTGATAACCATACCTTTGTTGTCCATGATAGGCTTTGAGATAGCATCCATGTAACCGTTCATATACTTGCCTAAGCCAGCAACGTCATCGCCGTAGTGTTCACCAATAGGTGTAAATCCACGTAGGTCACTGAACATAACACTTACGTCTTTACGTACACCACGTTTGATCAAGTCTGGATCTTTTTGTAGCATCTCTACTACTTCTTTAGAACAGTAGCCAGCAAACTGTTTCTTGATTGCCTGCTTCTGTAAAAACTCGCTTATAAACTTAACACCATAGGCATGCAAAGCGACCACAACTGTGCCAGCTGTAATGGCAGTAGCGTCAAATAAGAATAAAAAGTTAGAGAAAGCATAGCGGCTAGCAAAATAACCGCCAACAGCAATAATAAGCGTTGTTGCCAAACCAACATATACCCACCTTGTTAGAAATAGTAAAATGATACCCGATACTGCAATAGCAAGTATTTCTGCACCGTCGGCATAATCAGGACGCTGTATAACTACACCATTGATCATTGTGCCTATTACTGCGGCCTGTGCTTCGTGTGGCCATATAGCCCCTTTTGAAGTTGGTAGTGGATTACCGATGCCAGCAGCACTAGGGCCAACTATAACAATTGCACCTTCTAGGTCCTTAGGCAAACTAGTTAAACTAAAGCTACGACTTTGTTGACTCCAGTCAATCCAGATTCGACCGAGACTGTCAGTTGCTACAGGACCAAATTTAGGTATGCGCATTTTTTCAACGCCACCTTCGAATAGTTTAACTTGAAAAGTTGAATCGCCAGCTGCTACTCGCAGTGTCTCCATAGCCATGCTAGGATAAAGTTTACCGTCGACAGTGACGATAAGAGGTAATCGACGATTCACACCATCTACTTCAGGTAGGGTGTTTGTAATACCAATACCTGCTGCTGAATTTTCTAACTGGGGAATGTTAGCAATTAAACCAGGGTATTGGATAATTTGATCTAAGTGCTCTGGATTAAGAACGGCTGATCCAGGAACACGAGGAGAGTTTTTTGTTTTTTGTGCAGGAGTGCTGCTCAATACTACTGGGAACTCTTTTAAAGTTTGACCCAGGACGTTGTCGCCACCAGTACGGTCTGGCTCTGGCATGAGAATATTAAGTACGACAAGGCCTGCTCCCCTTGAATATAAATCTCGTACAATTTCGGCATACTTTGCTCTTGGTAGTGGCCATTGTCCATATTTGTCTAAGCTCGCTTCGTCAATATTTACTGTTACAATGTTATTGTAAGTAGGTTCTTTGGCTGTAATAAGTGTATCGAAATAACGCAACCTAACGCTTTCAACAAACGTAGGATCTGCTACTCGCACGCCTACAACTAGGACTAAGGTTATTAAAGCCGTCCATGGGCTTGTTAAGATTTTTTTCAGCATAGCATATTTATGCTATTTTTACTGACGAACTACTGTGCTACAGCCCGCAGGATTAACGCAACTTTGTATGATTGTAAAGTTTTTGCCGCCAGTTTGCCCTAGATCTAAACTAGCAGGACCTCCTGCGTTTGTTAAATCAATGTTGGCTTTATTTGTGGTACTGCCTGACTGATTTGACACTACACTATTCCAGTTTCCGGTCATTTTAACTTCTAAGTAATGGCCTGCATTTCCAGTTTGTGTAGTGTTAATTGTATTAATATCTCCAGCACTTGTACTAAACAACACATGATTGCCCGGACCAGTTTGTGTGTGATTGACAGTATTTCCGTTGCCTTGGATTTTAGTCTCGGCATAGTTAGTTAATGTTGTGTTTGACTGATTGATAATAACGTTGTTACCCCATCCTGGGATTTCTTCTTTAAGATAATTGCTACCTGTTTGTGTAGTGGTCGCTACATTACCATTGCCGCTCAATGTAAAATCAATTCTATTTCTTTGACCTTGTTGAGTAATATTCACATTGTTATTACTACCATATGTTTGGTCAATGTATAGTTCATTGTTGCGAGTTGCTGCTCCGTTAGTCCAAGTATTAACTCGTGTTTGTTGTGTTCCTGTATACCCAGCAGTGCTACCTGGACCGCTAGTAACTATTTGATCTCCGGGTGCATTAGTTTGATTAATTGTACCATAGTAAACATATGAGTCAGACGACGATACTGTTTGAGTTCCATTGTTGTATGTTGTAGTAGTTGTAGTAGTTATAGTAGTTGCAAGATTACCGCCAACGATTCCATTTGTTTCGCCAGTTGTTACTACGGCAGTGTAATATAATTCTTCTGTGCCGTTTGATGTTGTACTAGTACCGTCACTATAATTTGTAGTAGTCACAAGTGTTCTGTAAACTCGTGTTGTGTTTCCAGTAACTACAGTTCGATATGTGTATGATGTAGAAGTGCTAGTTACTGTAGGAGCAGTTGGGGCCGCACCTGCTGTTGCACCAGTACCAGCATTGGTTACGCTCATTGTATTATTATAGCCACCGGCTTGCCCGCTTGTTGTACCACCTGTTGTGCTTGGTCCGCCGCCGTTGGCGTTAGCAACTAATCCGACTGTACTAGTTCCCGGTACACCGTCGCTGTTGACGATACAAGCATTTGATCCGCCCCATGCACCTTGACAAGCACCAAATCCTGGATTGCTTGTCCAACCTTGTGCTGTGTATCCATACGCAGGACCAAATTCTGGGTTATACAATAAGTTTCCACCGCCGTTAAGCTGAAACGTAGGGGCACGATACCAAGGACCATAGTCACCTGCCCAATAGCTGCCGTCGATACCATACATGCTAACAGTGGCATAAGCAACTGTTGCCGCTTGTGCAGCACTTAGGTTTGCACTGATTGTTAATGTTGACCAAGGAACGCTAGTGTCAATACAAGGATTGCCGCATACGGCATTAGGGTTGGGTAAGTTAGCATTGTATGTTGAGTTTACACTAGTAACTAATGCACCGGCCGCAGTATAAAATTGAATCTTTACGTTAGCAGTATCTGATTGTCCTGCTCGTCCGCCACCATTGTGTGCTAGTACACTCATAGTAAACGTGCCGCCTTGCTGCATGGTACTATCAAATACAACTTGTTGGCTAATAGTCGTAGTAACATATGCAGTAGCAATAGCATTGTATTCCACGGCCTGGCTATGTGCGCTTACACAAAATGTTAAAGCAACTAAAAATTGTAATATGCGTTTTATCATCTTTGTATCAACGTAATAATAGTGTTGCCGCCTTGATTAACACGATTCTTAAATTCTAAGTTTCCTTGTGTTTGGAATATTGTTGAATTTTGTGTAAGAGGTGTAGTCACACATTGCACATCGGCGCCGTTATCTCTACAGAGCCCAACAGTCATTTCGTCTTTATATACAACTATTCCACTAGCCTTTCTATAGTCAGGCAATACAGGGTCTACTGGCTCTAAAAACTTTTCGTCGAGCGCATTGCCAATAATTTCAAAAAGACTAGCTAAAAATCCGTTGTCTAAAAAGTTTCTTTTTAGTTTGTCTTCGTACATCTGATTAGACTGCATGTCTAACCAATTCTCTAGTCCTTTTTCTTTTAAAAAATCTATGTCTAATGGATTAAATGTTTTTTGTTGTTCTTGTACGGCTTTCTTAACCTCAGGTGGCGGGCTGATAATTAGCAAGTTACTAATAGCCATTTCGCTCAAGTCTAATACCTTAGGCGGAGTAGGTGGATGGGTCCTACTTTGAACCTTAGTAACCTGGAATGGCTGATTTAATATAACAGTTCCGGCATCGTTGCTAACTTCAATAGTACCAGTTTTGCAGCCTGCTTCGATATCTCTTCTCGATCGCATAGGACGATCATTAGGGCAACTAGGTAATAAAATAATAGTCGATTCGCCTAATTCGTCAACAGTAGCAGTAAAGTCTGTTCCTCGCACTGCCACAGTTGCGCTTGGAGTGTTTAAATTAACATTTTGCGGTGAATTTTTAGCAATCTGTCCGCTTGCATATCGAACTGTACCCAATGCTACTTTTGCACCTAACTTACCTGCTTTTGATTTTGGATCGTAGACAAAATCGTCAATTACAAGTTTAGAGTTTTCGTTTACTTGTACTTTGGTTTCGTCTTCAAATGTAATACCAACTTTTCCCTGTGCAGTTTTAATAGCATCGTTCATTTCGACGCCAGTGCCTTTGCTAGCAGTTAGTGTATTATTTTGACGCTGTATTGTAGGAGGCGCATTTAATTGCTCAGTCACTTTGCCAATAGCTGCATAAGCAGATAAAGACGAAAGCAACGGAACAAGTAAAATTGCCTTCCATACAGTCATAGCTTCCTCTTAGTTTTTCTGAAGGATTGTGTAAGTGTTTCCGCTACCAGTAACTGCAAGGTTTGCTAGATTGCTAACTGTGCCTTGTTGAGTAATACCGATAGTATTTGTACTTCCGGTTACACTCATTGTTACATGATGACCCGGACCGGCACCTCCGCTTTGTGAAACAGTAAAGTCGTTACCGCTTCCTACCGCAGTGATACTTGCATAGTGATCAAACAAGCCACTTTGAGTTACGGTTGTGTTGTTTCCAGAACCGTTGATGTTAACTAATACTTGAGCTCCAGTAGTACCATAAGCACTTTGAGTAATGCTTGTGATATTAGTTGCACCAGTAGTCGTGACACTTACTTGACCTTTATTACCAGTCATGTTTAATGTAGTTTCGTTACCGCCGCCTAGTGTGTTGCTAACTGTTGCTACGGTTTCGTCAGCATTGATTGTGCCAATGAATACATTGTTAGCACCACCGCTTTGTGTAACAGATAAACTATTGCTAGTACCGGTCATGTTCAATGTAGTAGTTGCGCCGCCACCTGATTGGTTAATGCCTACTACGTTACCGCTAGCTGTTCCTAGGCCGTTGTTGTTAATATTGATATAACCAGTGTTACCACCATCACTTACAACATAGTTTAAGTTAACGCCAATGTTTGCAAAGCCACTTACTGTACCACCTTGAGTACTGTTTACACCCAACGATAGAACGTTAGTTGCACCAGTTTGTTCGATGTTAATAGTCTGTGCGCTGCCTGTTAACTTTGCTGGATCGGTTGTGCCTCCAGCAGTACCATTTACTAGTATGCCTTTGACTTTATTACCAGATCCGTCCTGTGTCATAGTAATAGTTGAGTTGTCGCCTGACTGTTCGATATAGATACTGTTGTCCGCAGCATAACCAGAACCCCAGAACATAGCACTTGCAACAAATGCCATTAATTTAATATCTTTTCTATACATCTTATTCGCTCCTTGGTGTTTTTATTATTCTTCTTTTACACCGTCTTGTTGTTTAAAGTCCCAAATGCCCTTCCTTTGTCCTTCTTTAATGATTTCAACTACGGCCATTTCAACTGCTGCTTTAGTAGCATAAGTTCCTGGCTCATTAATTGTTAATCCTGCTTCTGCTTCAAATGCTCTTGTTCCTGCATCAAAGAATTTTAATGCAGTAACACTATCGGCAGAACTTAAAATAGTCTTCTGTACTGTTACGCTTGCTAACACTTTGCCTGTGTTTACGCTAACTGCTCGTAAACTCACTGTAACAGTGTCAGTTGACCATTGTGTCTGTTTCCCTATGCCAAATACTCGTTGACCTAGGCCACCACTAGTAGTGCTGCTGTCATATCCAACAATACCACCTTCAAAGATAATGCCTGCAAACTGCATTGGTAACAATGGTTTTGCATCTTTACCTTCGTACGCTTCGCGCATCTGGCGAATAATTAAACGTTCTTTTGTTAGGTTGTCAATACCTACACGTTCTACAACGTCAAACCACTCGCCTCGTCCTACGTTTTGCAACGCTTGTATTAAGAATGTTTCCGATCCCTGTGTAACTGCTGTGGACAAGCTGGCAATATTTGCTTGTGGTCTACGCTGTCCAGTTTTGTCCTGGAAGCTGTAAACAGCTACGCTTAACGGCTTTCCTGCCGCAGGTCCCGGAATTGCATCAAACTCCTTTTTAACACTCTTCATTTGAGTAGTTAATTCCGGAGTTTTGTCTAACTCACCTGTTGATTGCAACACTGCGCAACCACTAAGTGCTGATAAAATTGCTAATGATAATAGTGTCTTTTTCATCGATTAGCTCCCTGGCATTTGGAATGATTCTAACGGAACATAGATATTAGTCGTTGAACCAGTTGGATCTGCTACTGTTAATTGTATGCAGGTTCCGTTAGCTGAGCCAGTGCAGTTAAAAGCATCTGCTACTCTAGACCAGCTAATTGTATTGCCCTGGAAGTTAATAGATCCATTACAATTTGCAGAGTTTACACTGCAACTATTATTGGCAAACATTGCAGTAGCTACGTTTTGTGAAATCTGTGCGTAGATACGGCTTTCTAAGTTGCTTAGAAATTTTGCAAGGTTTGTATTTTTTGCATCAGCCGCGGCTTTGTCAATCGCTGCTTGAAGCTTGTCTTCACGTTCTTTTTGACGTGTACGTTCTTGATTTTCTATTGTTAGTACGTGAGAACTGTAACCAACACCGTTGAACGCCGGACTTTTGAAAGTAAAGTCGCTCAATGGTGCCGCTGTAACAATCCCAGGTAATAACAATAATGCTATTATTGTTTTTGTTTTGGACATAAGGTTCGCTCCCGACAATCCGTATTATATTTACGCATCGGTCGGGAGCGAATTATGTATAGCTATTTTCTTTGCTCTAGAGCAATAAATCAGCGAATTTCTGGAAATAAACAGTCTTGAATAAACATACGAACATCATCCTCGTCTAAACCTAAACTAGCCATTACACGAGGTGTATGTGGGTTTTGTTTTTGATTTATCGCATAGAAGTTCTGTGCTTCTGTAGTATCTTTAGCAGTATTGTTAGTAGCTGCAACACTCTTTAAATACACATCCGTAGTAACTTTAACTAGATTAATAATTTGTTCTAGCTCTTCTTCTTTTTGTACGTTGCCTGCTGCAACCATGCATGGCGTAAAGATTCTTTCTGCCCAGTCTGGTAACTTACGAGTCTTGTTCCACTGTAGTTTACTAACTTCTCCAGCAAACCAGTCAATAAGAGCATGTTCGCTATCGCCAGCAGGGCTAAAGTCATGAAAGCATCCGGTAATTTTATTCTTACCAGCAATAACATCAAACCCAAAAATTGGAGCAGGATTGTGTACATGTGGGAAGATACAGCAATGCATCATCCATAAGCCTTTAGTTTCTCTAGCATCTACAACGTCTACGTGAGCACGACGATATGCAGAACTAGTCCACACTCGGTTAACCCAGCCTGGTTGATTGAAGCGATCCATGCCTGGTTCAAATATTTCTGTTCCAGTCTTGTTAAATGAATCTTCAAGCAAATGCTGGATACCAATTAATGTATCCCAAACGTTATTGCTCATATTTTTTAGCAACCTCGTTCATTTCTTCAAAAAGTCTTCTTGCAAAATCAAAGCATACTTTTGCTTCTTCTGCCATGTCATCGCTTAAACGAGGACGAATTGCTTCTTTAATGCCGTCTGGATTGTCACCAAACTGATAGTACTTGCCCGATCCTGGAACACGTTTTGCAATCATTTGTCCACCAGACAAGTCGCCAAAATGACGAACATATATGTGCGCCATTAGACGCTTTGGATCGTCTTTAATGCTTAAAATATAGTTAATGTATTCAGTTACAACTGGACACATTTCTGGAAGCTCTGCGTTATCAGAACCCCATAGCTCAACAAAGTCTGACAAGATGCTCGGAGCACGACGAATGTCGGGGATTCCGTGGAACAGTTGATGCGGCATAGCGCATACTTCTAGCACCTCGTACATAGGGTGCTGATTTTTTAGATACACTGCGTACAGTTTAGGGTCAATTTTACCAGAAAACAACACCTTTACAAAAGGTGACGTTTCTGCTTCCCTATGCGAAGCCCATGTGAGCTCTTTTAAATTATCCATTATTCTTCCTCTAGTTTAATTTGGAGAGGAAAGCTGTTTTGTCTAGCCTGGTTAGTTGCTTCGACTGCTTTAACTTCTGCAATTTCGAAACTAAAGATACCAGCAATGCCACTGCCGGTTTCGTGGACTTCTAACATAATATTCTTAGCAGTATCTGTATTATGTTTGAAGATTTCAACTAGGATTGAAATTACAAAGTCCATGGGAGTTGAATCGTCGTTAAGGATTATAACCTTCCAACGCTTTGGCTCTTGAACGGTCGTTTTAATTTTTTCATCTAGTTGGATATCAGTACTAGGCATTTAATTCTCCAAAGTTGGGGGAGTTGCCTCCCCCGAGGTTATTATTTAATTTCGATTGTGCGAGGCTTGAGTGCTTCTGGAACAATTCGCTCGATACTAATCACTAGCAAACCGTCTTTTACTTCTGCACCTGCAACATTCATAAACTCAGCTAGAGTGTATGTCTGTTCAAAGTCTCGTGCAGCTAGTCCGCGGTGTAGATACTCAACAGAACGACTTTCAGTTATCATGTTAGTACCACGAACTGTTAATTGATCTTGATCAACTTCAACAGTGATTTCTTCCTTGGAAAATCCTGCAACTGCAATTTCGATAGCATAATGTGTATCATCATACTTTACAATATTGTGTGGAGGATAGTTACCGTTTTGGCTACCTTGGAAAAAACGATCGCTTAGGATGCGATCAAACCCTACAAGGGCTCTGTTTAGTTGTGCTAATGCGTTTGCGTCGATATGCTTTAATTGTGTCATTTTTATCTCCTTAATTAAGCAAGATTATAGTAGGGCCTCACCCGAGCACCCTACATCCTTATTATATTACTTTTTATCAGTTGGGTCAACTTCTTTGAACTCAGCATCGACTGTTTGCTCGCCTTTTTGGTTTGCTTGAGCCTCTGCCGAATCTGCTGCCTGCTTCTTAACGAACACAGGTTGCGCAGCTTCAAACAAGTCATTAACTGACTTAGTAATAACCTCTACGTCTTCTTTGGATGATGCTTCGTTAACTGCTTTAACTGCTTCATCAAACTTAGAACGCTCTTCTTCTGTTAACTGATCCTTGTACTTGTCGTACTCCTTGTTTACAGAATGAAGTTGTGCCTCCGCAGAGTTTCTAGCTTCGATTAGTTCTTTAGCCTTCTTATCTGCTTCAGCGTTCTCCTCCGCTTCTTTAACCATGCGTTGGATTTCTGCTTCACTTAGACCACTATCTGATTTGATAGTAATCTTGTTTTCTTTGCCAGTATTCTTATCTCTAGCAGTTACATTCAAGATACCGTTTGCGTCAATATCAAGTGTAACTTCAATCTGTGGAGTACCGCGAGGTGCAGGATTGATACCTTCTAGATTGAACTCGCCTAGTAGTTTGTTATACTTGAACAGGTCACGCTCACCTTGTGCTACCTTAATAGTGACTGCTGGTTGATTGTCATCTGCTGTAGAAAACACTTGTGAATGCTTTGTTGGGATAGTTGTGTTCTTGCTGATTAGCTTGGTAAACACACCGCCCATTGTTTCAATACCTAATGATAATGGTGTTACGTCTAACAATAGAACGTCAGTCTTATCGCCTGCTAGAACAGCGCCTTGAATAGCAGCACCTGCGGCAACTGCTTCGTCTGGATTGACGTCTTTACGTGGTGCTTTGCCAAACAATTTTTCAACTGCTTCTTGTACTTTTGGCATACGTGTTTGGCCACCGACTAAAATAACTTCGTCAATTTCTGCTGCATTAACACCAGCGTCTTTCATAGCAACTTTACATGGCTCGATGCTTCGTTGAATTAGGTCTTCGACCATTGCTTCAAACTTAGCACGGCTAATAGTTACATTCATGTGCTTCGGACCACTTGCGTCTGCTGTAATGTAAGGCAAGTTGATACTAGTGCTTTGTGCGCTAGACAACTCAATCTTTGCTTTTTCTGCAGATTCTTTTAGACGCTGTAGTGCAAGCATGTCTTTCTTTAAGTCAATACCGTTGTCCTTCTTGAACTCGTCTACAAGGTAGTCCATTAGACGTTGGTCAAAGTCTTCACCACCTAAGAACGTGTCGCCGTTAGTAGACAATACTTCAATTTGTTTGTCACCGTCGATGTTGGCAATTTCAATAATAGAAATATCAAATGTACCACCACCTAAGTCATAAACTGCTACTTTGCGATCCTTCTTATCTTGTTTATCAACACCGTAGGCTAATGCAGCCGCAGTCGGTTCGTTGATAATGCGTAGAACTTCTAGACCAGCAATACGGCCAGCATCTTTAGTTGCTTGACGTTGACTGTCATTAAAGTAAGCAGGAACTGTAATAACGGCCTTGGTAATAGTTTCACCGAGGTAGTCTTCAGCAGTCTTTTTCATTTTGCGAAGAACTTCAGCACTAACTTGCGGAGGTGCAATCTTTTCTCCGTTTGCTTCAACCCATGCATCTCCGTTGTCTGCTTTGACAATTGCATAAGGCATTAAGTCAATGTCTTTTTGTACTTCTTTTTCTTCGAACTTGCGACCAATTAAACGCTTTACTGCGTATAGTGTATTCTTTGGATTTGTTACTGCTTGTCGCTTTGCTGTTGCACCAACTAAGACTTCGTCTTTTGTGTATGCAATGATTGATGGTGTAGTGCGGGCACCTTCGCTGTTTTCAATTACTTTAGCAACTCCGTTTTCTAGAACTGCTACACAGCTATTTGTTGTACCCAAGTCGATACCGATGATTTTGCTCATATTGTTTTCTCCTTAAATTAAGCAAGAATAATGTAAAACCCGAAGCGTCTTACATTTTTATTTATCACGCAGAATCCTGCTTTTTTATTTCTGCGAGTAAAATTTCGTAATGCATTAAGAAAAGCTCGTATGCTTTTACGCTTACTAAAGGCTGCTCGAACTCTTGTAACTTAGTAAAAGTTACTTTTGGCAAGTTCCAATCGCTGCCTCTACTGTACATAAAGTTGTAAGCTTCTACTGCCTGTTGATGTTTATCAGCAATTTTAACAATGGCTTCTTCTTCATCGCTCGGCTTAGAAATTCCTATCGCTTCATAGATAGTTAGCATTAACCTGTCTTCTAACTTCTTGATTACGGCGTGAATTTCCGGAATGTGCTTTACTGGACTAGGCAAGTCGTTAATGTATGCTTCCGCAGCATCGTGCAACAGGCCGTACATTTGAATCTTAGGCCCGTGTGGTGCTAGGTCTTTCATTACTTGGATGCAATGTTGAGCTACACTGTAGGGAATGTAAGGAATCGTATGCCCGCTAAATCTAGGCATACGGCTAAGTGCCCATGCAATATCCGAAACGTCAATTGTTTCTGGATCAGGATTAGTAACGTCGATCTTTTTGCCCGATACGGTTTCTAGTTTCATTATCGATCGTTCTTAAACGGAGTAATATAAGAACCATCTACTGTTGTAGATGAGCGCAGTGTGTTGTAAACGTTTTGAATGCCAACTGCTTGATTCCAGGCATCTTCTAACGCATGGTGCTTTAACACAGGTGGTCGATTTGGATTAATACCTAGATCAAAAGCAGTGCGCACATCTCTTACTTGCCAAAAACTCCACGGCACACTTTTTTGTATTCTCTTGAATACTGTTTCACAAATGACTACGTCAAACCCTGCACCGTTTGACCATACACGTTTTGCACCCCAGCAGAACTTGTACAGTTGTTCAAATGCATCTTTAACATGAATGCGTCCTTCGGGATTAAACGCTTCGTCTTGGGCAGCTTGATCTTGCTGTGCCCACCAAGCAATTGTGTCGTCACTAGTAACTAGTCCGATGTCGTGACAACTATCTAAGTCGACTCTAACATAAAAACTGTCCATTTCGGGCTCTTGGACGTCTTTACCAAACGGATCAAATTTTACTGCTCCTATGGTAAGAATGGCGGCATCCGTAGATGTCGCCAATGTTTCTAAGTCAATCATTATATCTGTTTTTGGCATGTAAGCTCTTTCTATTATTTTATGAACTTACATTATAACAAAAACAGTTACATATGTCAATATAATTTTGGTGGTAAAGAATCTTTTTCTAGCTTTTTACGCCAGCGTGCTTTTGCAGCACCTTTAGCACGCTTACGAGCAGTTGTTGGCTTTTCGTAGTGCTCTTTTGATCTTAGTGTGTCAAGTGTTCCTGCATCTTCGACTTTACGTTTGAAACGTCGTAGTGCTTGGTTAATGTTTTCGTAATCCTTAACGGTAATTCCTGTACCTTTTGATTTATTGTGGGTCATTCTCTTCCTCGTCATCCTCTTCTTCGTCGTCGACAAATTGCTCAACGATGCTTTCCAAATCCCAAATCCTATTTTTGCTGATAAGATTATAAGGAGTTGTCTCGTCTTTTGTTATATAGTGTACATTAGGTTGTGCCAGCATAAATGTGACAAAACTCTTTGTAGTAGGATCGCAGTGATCAACGTCAATGATGACTACATCCACTTGCTGGGCTACACTTAACAGCCAACTTATATCAGTTTCTTCTTCATCGTAAATGAATATATTCAGATCATCAATGCTTTTGCTTAAAATAGTCTGAAACTGTTGTTTAACTGTGTTCGAAGGCTTTACCAAAAGATAACTTAGATTCAAATTGAATAGTTTATCCGGCGGTGTTATTACTGTTATCTTTCCTAAGTTCATATATCCTACTTAAAAATTGTTCTAATTTTGTAGATGCATAGTTGCTGAACTTTGGACCTTTTGTAAGTGTTTCGTTGACAAATTTGAATAGTTCAGGATCTGTCTCTGGATCTACTTCTAAGGTTTCAAACGCTCCTGCTCCATGCAATCTATATAGCTCGTCTTTGGACTTACCAAAAATATTTTTGTTAATCCTGGACCAAATTGTCCCGTCAGTTTGTTCTGCATTTTGAACATAGCCAGTTACGACCTGCTCTTCACCTGTGTCTGTCCCTGCTCGTCCTTCGTCATGTAAGTCTTTTTTTTTGAAATATCTTCTTGAGGTGTTAAGTAGTCGCCTGGACGTTCAATATCATCTACCTGAGGAAAGTCAGGTGATAATTTAACTTCTTTGCCTTCTCCGTCTATATAACTTTCGCCTGTTGCAATACGTTCTTGCATAGCAGTTTCATCAGCTTGCTTTACAGCCTCTGCTTCTGCTTCTTCGATCATTTTATTCCATTGGTCAAGTGCTGTCTCTTGTTCGTCTACTGGTACTTTGGCAGTTTCTTTAATCTGTTTGATTTGATCTGTTGTCAATGGACCATCATCTTTTTCGTAGGCTGCAATTTCTTCTTGAGTTGGTTTCTCACCTACGTCAGCAACATACAAAGGTACAGTTTCATGCAACAAATGATCTTCCTCTGCCAAGGAATCCTTACCACGATGCCATGCAAAAGTCATTTGGGCTGCTAGCAACATAATAACTGCAAGCGGATCAAAAACAATAACAATTAAGAT
>JACCDG010779537.1_pt1 | contig 171283 bp, 155 predicted proteins | sample 7442471 | NCBI WGS metagenome assembly JACCDG01 (sample SAMN15323444, study PRJNA562643) | freshwater metagenome | isolation source: river surface water | place: USA:Blue River Watershed | collected 2017-08-17 | reverse complement strand
GCGCAGCCGGTGCCGAGGATGAGGACGTGCTCTGCCATGGGGATGCGCCCATCTTGCCCTCCGTATGCCCACGGCAAGGCGGAAAACCCGCCGTGAACAACATCAGACAAGGCTTGCCCCGGGGGGGCCGTTCGGGGTTTGCTGACCGCTCGCGTCCGGAACCATGTTCCTCAGCATCCTCAAGCTATTCGCCGGCAGCCATAACCGGAAGTTCCTGCGGGATTGCGCCCCGGTCGTGCGCCGGATCAACGCCATCGAAGAGGAGTACCAGCGGCTCTCCGACGACGCCCTGCGGGCCAAGACGGCCGAGTTCCGGGCCCGTCACGCCAAGGGGGAGTCCCTCGACGCTCTGCTTCCCGAGGCCTTCGCCGCGGTCAAGAACGCCGCCCGACGCCTCTGCGGATCCCGCAAGGTCGTCTGTGAGCACGAGCAGGTCTGGGAGATGGTCCATTTCGACGTCCAGCTCATCGGCGGCATCGCCCTCCACCAGGGCAAGATCGCCGAAATGGCCACGGGCGAGGGCAAGACCCTCGTCGCCACCCTCCCCCTGTACCTGAACGCCCTCTCGGGCCGCAACTGCCAGCTGGTCACGGTCAACGACTACCTCGCCCGCCGCGACTCCCAGTGGATGGGGCACCTGCTCGAATGGCTCGGGCTGACGGTCGGCTGCATCCAGAACCAGATGGGCAGCGATGAGCGCAAGGCCGCCTACGGCTGCGACATCACCTACGGCACCGCCTCGGAGTTCGGCTTCGACTACCTGCGCGACAACGGCATGGCCCTCTCGGCCGAGGAGCAGGTCCAGCGCGACCACCACTTCTGCATCGTCGACGAGATCGACTCCGTGCTCATCGACGAGGCCCGCACGCCGCTGATCATCTCCGGCCCGGTCGCCGAGGAGCGCGAGCCGCCCTACCCCCGCCTGCGGGACGACGTCGCCAAGCTGGTGGACCTGCAGGAGAAGCTGGTCGACCGCCTGCTCTCCGAACTCCGCACGGAACTCGGCAAGCTCACCGAAGGCGCCGAGCCCTCCCAGGACGCGATGGACAAGCTCTGGCTGGCCTCGCACGGCATCCCCCGCCACCCCGGCCTGCTCCGCCTCAAGGAGAACGGCCGGCTGGTGAAGCTGCTCGAGCGTCACGAGGGCGTGCTGGCCTCCGAAATCGAGAAGGACCGCCGCTTCCACCTCAAGGAGCGCCTCTACTTCTCGATCAACGAACGCAACCACGAGGCCGACCTCACCCAGATGGGGCGCGACGCGCTGCGCCCCGGCGACCTCGACGCCTTCGTGCTGCCCGACCTCCCGACGCGCTTCGTCGAGCTGGACCGCGACGCCTCCCTGACGCCCGAACGTCGCGCGGAGCTGCGCGCCGAGGCCGAGGCCACCTACGTCCGCGTCTCGGAGGAGATCCACGCCATCGGCCAGCTGCTCAAGGCCTACACGCTCTACGAGGCCGACAAGCAGTACGTGGTCCAGGACGGCAAGGTGAAGATCGTCGACGAGAACACCGGACGCATCATGGAGGGACGGCGCTGGTCCGACGGCCTGCACCAGGCGGTCGAATCGAAGGAAGGCGTCGCGCTCGAGCCCGAGAACAAGACCTACGCGACCGTCACCATCCAGAACTACTTCCGCATGTACCGGAAGCTGGCCGGCATGACCGGCACGGCCGAGACCGAGGCCTCCGAATTCCACGACATCTACCGCCTGCCGGTCGTCACCATCCCGACCCACCGGCCCTGCATCCGGGTCGATGAGAACGACATCGTCTTCAAGACCCGCCGGGAGAAGTTCGAATACGCGGTGAAGGAGATCGTCGAGGCCAACCGCCGCGGCCAGCCGGTGCTCGTCGGCACGGCGTCGGTCGAGGCCTCCGAGGCCCTCAGCCGCCTGCTGACCAAGAACCGCGTCTCGCACAACGTCCTCAACGCCAAGCAGCACCAGCGCGAGGCCGAGATCATCGCCCTCGCCGGCCAGCGCGGCGCGGTCACCATCGCGACCAACATGGCCGGACGCGGCACCGACATCCGTCTCGGCGAAGGCGTCCGCGAACTGGGCGGCCTCTACGTGCTGGGCACGGAGCGCCACGAGTCCCGCCGCGTCGACCGCCAGCTGCGCGGCCGCTGCTCGCGTCAGGGCGACCCCGGCCGCTCCCGCTTCCTCGTCTCGCTGGAGGACGACCTGATGCGGCTCTTCTCCAACGCCGGCATCATCTCCTCCATGCTGGAGAAGTCCTTCAAGGAGGGCGAACCGCTTGAGCACCCGCTGCTCAACCGCTCGATCGGCACCGCCCAGAAGCGCGTCGAGGGCCAGAACTATTCCATCCGCAAGCGCCTGCTGCAGTATGACGACGTGCTCAACCAGCAGCGCCAGATCGTCTACTCCGTGCGCAACCGCGCGCTCCACTCCGACGAGCCCCGCGACACGGTCCTCGAGCTGGTCTCCGAGGAGGTCGAGGACCGCCTCGGCCCCGTGTTCCCGGAAGGGGGCGCGCCCGACGTCCGCGAGGCCACGGCCTTCTGCGACTGGTTCCTGACCTCCTTCCACCTGAGGCTGGACCCCGAGGAGCTGACCTGCCGCACGCTCGAGCAGTCCCGCGAACTGGCGGTCGGCAAGGTCCGACAGTTCCAGGCGGGACGCGAGTCGCACGAGCCCGCCGACATGCTCCGCTACCTCGAACGGCACGTCGTGCTGCGCGCGGTGGACCGCAACTGGCAGAACCACCTGACGGAGATGGAGGACCTGCGACGCGGCGTCAGCCTCCGGAGCTACGCGCAGAAGGATCCGCTCAACGAATACAAGTCGGAGGCCTACAAGGCCTTCGAGCGACTGATGCGCCAGCTGCGCAACGACGTCTGCACGGGGATCTTCCGCATCGCCACCTCGATGGAGGCCCTCGAGCTCATGATGCGGCGCGCGCAGGGCCACGTGACGGCCTCCGGCCCGGCCACGGAGTCCGCTCCGGCCGCCCAGGCCGCGCCCGCCGCCAAGCCTGAGCCCTTCCGCCGCGTCCTCCCGAAGATCGGCCGCAACGCGGTGGTCCGGATCCGCAAGGGACCCGAGACGCTCGAGATGAAATGGAAGAAGGCCGAGTCGCTGGTGCGGGACGAGGGCTGGGAGCTGCTCGAGACGGTCTCCGAATGACGGAGTTCCTGACCAGCGCGCGCCGCGCCTGGCTCGGCAACGCCGCGACGGCCGTCCTGCTCTTCCTCTCCTTTCCTCCGCTCGGGCACCCGTTCCTCGGGTTCATCGCCCTCGTCCCGGCCGCCCTCGCCGCCGCGTCACGCCCGGACTGGCGCGACTGGCGGCGCTCCGCCTTCGCCTGCTCCTGGCTGCTCTGGGTCGGCCTGCTGATCTGGCTGCGTCACGTGCACCCGCCCCTCGGCCCGCTGGGCCTGATGCTGCTCACCGCATGGTGCGCGCTCTTCCCGTGGGCCTGGCTCATGCTGCTGCGCTGGATCCTGCCGGCCTGCGGCGACGCAGGACTGCCCGCCCGCCTGCTTGCGATGCTCGGACTGGCCGGCGGCTGGGCGTTGCTGGAGTGGGCACGTTCGGTCGCGCTGACGGGCTTCGGCTGGCTACCGCTCGCGGCCTCACAGACGGGCAATCCGGTGATGCTCTCGCTCTGCGCCTGGGCTGGGTCCTTCGGGCTCTCGGCCGCGCTCCTGCTGCTCAACCTGGGCCTGGCCCGCTGGATGATCCGCCTGGCGGACCTGCGCAAGGCGGGCCCCGCTCCCGCCGGACCCGCGGGCTGGCTCTCGCGGCTCACGCCCGAACTCTACCTCGGCCTCGTCCCGGTGGGGCTGGCGTTCCTCGCCTTCGTCTCGGCCGGCACGCGCATGGCGACCGAAAGCATGGACGAGGCGCGCGTCGGCGTCGTGCAGACGGACTTCAACCCCTACCTGAAATGGGACTCGGCCCGGCTGGGCGAGAACGTGGAACTCATCCGGAAGCTGACGCTCGAGGCCGCCGGACCCGGAGAGGCCGACGTCGTCCTCTGGCCCGAGGCGGCGCTGCCGCTCTCGCTCGAAGAGCCCGGCTACGTCAGGCTGCTCAAGGAGACGGCCGGCACGGGCCGCACGACGCTGGTGATCGGCGCGATCGAACGACGCGGGGGCGGCTACGCCAATTCGGTCGTCGCGGTCTCCGCCGACGGAATCACGCCGGCCTACGCCAAGCGGCACCTGGTGCCCTTCGGGGAATACGTGCCGCTCGCCGACTTCCTGCCCCTGCGCAAGGTGGTGCCGATCGCGGAGGACTGCGTGCCGGGCGAGGGCCCGACGCTCCTGCCGGTGACGACCGCGAAAGGTCGCACCTTCGCGATCGGGCCGCTGGTCTGCTACGAGGACGTGTTTCCCTCCCTCGCCCGTGACCATGCGCTGGCCGGCGCCGACGTGCTCGCGGTGGTGACCAACGACGCCTGGTACGGCCGGGAAGCCGGCGCGCACCAGCATGCGGCCCATTCCGCGCTCATCGCCGCGGCCACGGGGCTGCCCGTCATCCGCTGCGGCAACGCCGGCTGGAGCGGGACGATCGACCGGCTGGGCCGCTCCCACCCCCTCACGAGCGGAGGGGACCGCACCATCTACTTCCGCGGCGGCATGCGCGCGGCGCCGGTCCGGCTGCCGAAGCGGCCCGAGCCGACCTTCTGGGTGCGGCACGGAGAATGGGCCCCTGGGCTGGGCGGACTTTTCCTGGCCGCCGCCTACGTCTGGCGCCGTCGCCGCGGGCGGGCCTGAGCGAAAAACGAAGGTCGGAGTCGACCTCCGTCCCGTTGCCATCAAGATGGGAGGCAAAGGTCATGCGCCCCCTGCCGACCATACTGCTGACGCTCCTGGCGGCCCTCCTGCCGGCCCAACAGATCAAGAAGCCCAAGTCCGAGTGGCCGGCTAACGGACTCGCGACCTTCCAGCTGCGCGTGCGGGCCATCCCGACCGTCCGCCTCAAGGTCAACGGGACCGAACTGCTCTTCGGAGTCGACACCGGCTGCCAAGGCGTGGGCGTGCTCACCCCAGCGGGCGCCGCGCTCGCCAAGGTCGAACCCGCCTTCAGCCTGCCGACGATGGGCAACTCCGGCCGGAACGAATCGACCTACGGCCTGGTCGAGACGCTCGAGGGAGGCGGCATCATCTGGCGCGACTTCCACATGACGATCCTGCCGCTCGACGGCATGAACATCCACGGCCTGCTGGGGGCCGACCTGCTCTTCGAACGCCCGTTCTACATGGACCTGACGAACAAGGTCATGACCCTGGGCAAGATTCCGGACACGTCCTCCGCCCACGAGGTGCCCTGCTACAGCCGCGGCGGACACTGCGGGGTGAACATCATGGTCGACGGGGCGAAGATCCCCATGATCATCGACTCGGGCGCGTCAAAGTCCTACCTCTGCTCGCTGCGCTTCAAGGGGAGCACGAAGTTCCTGGGGCACCTCCCGGTCGCCACCGTGCGCGGGACCTCCCTCTCCCGGGTGGAGGTCTGCGAGATCAAGGACCTGCGCATCGGCAACGCCCCCTTGACGGGCGTCGAGTTCATGCGGGACAAGGAGCACAACCTGCTCGGCAATGACTTCTTCCGCAGCCACCCCGTGGCCGTGGACATGCCCTCGAGGCGTCTCTGGCTGTTCGAGCCCCAGGGCAAGGCGTCCTTGCCGGACGCCAAGCCGGCCGAGCCTGCGCGCTGAGCGCCCTCAGCGCTTGCGACGGGACCGGGAGGGCGAACCGCCGCCCTCCTCCTCTTCACCGCCCTCGGCGGCCGGCTCCTCCTCGTCGTCCCAGCGGAGGCCCGAACCGACCGTCTTGTCGACGGCCTTGTCGTCCTCCACCTCCGGCAGATCGTCAATGTCCTCGTCGGCGGCGGCCGGACGCGCGGGCTTCTCATCGTCGTCCTCCTCGCCCGGGATCTCATGGCCCTGCGGCACGAACTCCAGGATGTCGGTGATCTCGTCGAAGGGGTGGATCTGGCGGCCCTCGATCAGGGCCTGGTTGCGCAGCTCGCTGAGCTGCTCATCCACGTCCTCCACGGTGAGCTTCTGCTCGAGCTTGATGGTGTCGTTGATGAGCTTCACGCGCAGACGCATGATGTGCTCAAGGAAGTCGGCGTAGGCGCCCTTGTCGCCGTCCTTGATGTTGGGCAGCGCGAAAAGCAGTTCCTCGGAGTCGAGGATGTGCTCCGCCACGCGATGCAGCTGGGCGGTTCCGTCCTTCTTCAGCTCGACGGGCTGGAAGGGCACGAAGGCGGCCTCGAGGATCTCGTTGGAAAGTCCGTATTCCCGGAGCGGGTCCATCATGTCGAGGATCCAGGGGAACTGGTAGGGGTCGAGGATGCCCAGACCGTCCGGATCGTAGTGCTTGGGGTCGGAGGTCTCGGTGACCCACCAGCAGCCCTCCTTGTCGTTGAAACGGATGCTGCAGTCCAGCAGCTTGGAGGTCGTCACGGCCATGGCAGGGGGTTTGCCCAAGTCCGGCCGGGAGTCAAGAGGGGTCGGCTCACCGCCGAGGCTTCCCGCTTTCCTTCACGCCAAGGACGGCTATTCAAGCGGCATGTCCTTCCTCTACGAGAACTTGGTCGCCCCGGCGCTCTACCGGATGGACCCCGAGACGGCCCACCAGGTGGGCCTCCGCGGCATGGGCCTGCTGGGCGCCGCCGCCCCGCTCCGGGCGCTGCTTGAGACCGCGCTCACACCGAAGGGCGCCCGGCCGGTCGAGGCCTTCGGACTCCGCTTCCCCAATCACGTCGGCCTCGCCGCGGGCTTCGACAAGGACGGCCTCGGCTGGCGCGGCGCCGCCGCCCTCGGGTTCGGCCACGTCGAGGTGGGCACCGTCACGCCGCGCGCCCAGCCGGGCAATGAGAAGCCACGCGTCTTCCGCTATCCCTCGCTCAAGGCGGTGGTCAACGCCTACGGCTTCCCCAACGCGGGCATGGACGCGCTGCATGCGCGGCTCTCTTCGGGTGCGGCCCGCGGGAAGCGCAAGGCGCCGCTCGGCGTGAACATCGGACGCAACAAGGACACGCCCAACGAACGCGCGCATGAGGACTACCTCGCGTGCTTCAACCGTCTCGCTCCGCTCGCCGACTACGTGACGGTGAACATCAGCAGCCCAAACACTTCCGGCCTGCGGGCCCTGCAGGACCGCGGGCCGCTGGTGCGCCTTCTCTCCTCGGTCGCCGAGGCCAACCGCGGCGTGAACGGAGGCCCGGTGCCGCTGCTGCTGAAGGTGGCCCCCGACCTCAGCCCCGCCCAGCTCGGCGACATCGTCTCAGTGGTCGGCGAGACGGGCTTCTCCGGCATCATCGCCACGAACACGACGATCGCCCGTCCGCCCGGCACGGAAGGCTGCGAGACGCGCGGCGGTCTCAGCGGAGCGCCGCTGCTCGAACGTTCGCTCGGCGTGGTGCGCTTCCTCGTGAAGGAATCGGGCGGCCGCATCCCGGTGGTGGGCTGCGGCGGCATCACCTGCGCGGCCGACGCGGGACGCTTCATGGACGAGGGCGCGTGCCTGGTGCAGGTCTACTCGGGCCTGGTCTTCAAGGGCCCCGCGCTCGCGCGTGAGATCGCCGAAGGGCTCGCCTGGCGCTCCCGACGCTGGGTCTGATCACTTCGTCGGCGCGACCGGCACGTGCACCTCGGAGTGCTTGAGGAAGAAGGGCACGAAGGGGCTGTTCCAGTAGACCGCATACGGATCTCCCGCGGCCTTGACGTCGGTCCGCTTCGCGAGCCAATCCCGCAGCTCCGCGAGCGCCTCCTCATAGTTGTCCCGGCTGTAGGAGCCTCGGATGCCGATGGCGGCGACGCGGCGTTCGGGCACGGAGGCGAGCTTGACCTGCGCGGTCTCAGCCAGATCGGCGCGCTTCGCCGAACCCGCGTCCATGTAGAAGACCATCGTGCCCGGAGAGATGCCCGCCTCCACCGGTGCGGTCATCGGGATCTTGTTGGAATCGATGTAGCGGAAGAGGCGCATGAAGAGCCCGTTGTCGGACGCGAAGTAGTCCTTCGAGGACTCCGTGCGCATCCAGCGGGCCGCAGGCAGGGTCTTGAGCTCTATGTCGCCGGGCGAGGTGCGGGGATAGGCCTCCTCGACGCCGGAGACTGAGGATGGAAGGAAGGGGGCCATGAGGAGGATCAGCAGGCTGCGCATACCGGAACCCTACGGCGTCGGGGCCGCCTTGGCAAACGTCGTCCGCAACCTTGCCAGCCGGGTCCGGCCGGGTTTGATGAACGTCACATGAGCGAACAGCCCGAAAAGACCACCCTGGCCTCCCGTGCCGGCCACAACTTCCTGACCGGCCTGTTCCTCTTCCTGCCGGTCAGCCTGACGCTTTACATCGTGTCGGTCCTGCTGGACCTCATCGGCAAGCCGGTCCAGGCGGTCGCCAAGGAGGTGATCCGCACGGTCTACGAGAGCTCGGGAAGGAGCATGCCCGACCTTTCCGCAGGCAGCCTCAGCGTGCTGCTCATGGTCGTGAGCGCGCTGGTGATGATCCTGCTGCTCACCGCCGTCGGCTGGCTGTCCAAGCGCCTCTTCGGCCGCCTCCTCGAACGCTGGTTCACCCGCCTGCTCGAGCGCATCCCCGGCCTCGGTTCGCTCTACACGTCGATCCGGCAGATGGTCGACGCGCTCAGTGGTCGCAACAAGGACACGTTCCGCCGGGTGGTGATGGTCGAATTCCCCCGTCCCGGCAGCTGGACGTTCGGCTTCGTCACCCATGAGCAGCCGACGGTCTTCTCCGAAGCCCTCGGCCGGCCGGTGGTCAACGTCTTCATCCCCGCCGCGCCCGCCCCGACGACCGGCGTCATCCTCGCGGTGCCGCCCGAGGACGTGCGCGAGACCAAGCTCACGGTGGCCGAGGCCCTCGGCCTGCTCATGAGCTTCGGCGCGGTCGTGCCCAGGCAGGAAGAGAAGTCCTGACGGATGTCGGGACCCGCGCTGCGCTGCCTGGTGCTCGGACGCGACGCGTCAGGGGAGTCGCACGACCTGCTCACGCTGCTCGAGGCCGACGAGGGGCTCCTACGCTGCCTGCTGCGCCGGCGAAGGGCGGGCGCGGGCGACTCGCCCGACCTCTTCGACGAGGCTGAAGTGACGCTGGAGAAGTCCAAGGACGGCGGGACGCGCTTCGCGCGCGACTACCGGGTGATACGCCGCCGCACGGGCGTCGGACGCGACCGCCGGGCGCTCGAGCGGGCCAGCCGGCTGGCCGGCATCCTGCGCCGGAATCCTCCGCCTCCCGAATCGGCCCCGGTCTGCTGGAAGATCGCGCAGGAGACGTTCGACGCCATCGCCGCGCGGCCGCGCCCGGACGCGGCCTACTTCAAGGCGCTCTGGCTCATCCTCAAGGACGGCGGCTGGCCGGTGCACGAGCACTGGTTCTCACGCCTGGGCGGCCGTCAGGCCGACGCGGCCGCGGTCCTCGCCGCGCCGCTCGACGCGCAGACGGCCGACGAGGAGACGGTGGCGGCGCTCTCGGCCGACCTCGAACGCTGGGCGGCCGGCGAGGTGCACTACGTGCTGCCCTGATGCGCATCGACGTCCAGGCGAGGCGCGTCGAGATGAGCGCGCAGGAGTTCGCGACTTTCCGTCCGGGGCCGGGCGCGGGGGCGGGCGGATCACCCTGGCGCGCGGAAGCGGGACGGCAATGGCACGCGTCCCTCCGCATCGAGGCCGAGCAGGAGGGCGCGGGCTGGGAGTTCGAACGCGGCGTGGCCTGCGAGATCGGCGCGCTGGGCTGGAAGGTCGCGGTCACGGGCCGCACCGACCAGTGGCGCGACCGGGACGGGGTGACGGAGATCCGGGAGATCAAGACCGTCACCTGCTCCCTGCCCCGCCGCACGGAATGGCTGCTGCAGCGCTACCCGCACCACTTCCTGCAGCTGGCGGCCTACTGCCACGCGGCCCGGCTGCGACCGGGCGCGGTGAGCGTGTCCGGCGAACTGGTCTTCGTGGACCCGACGGACGGCACGCGGCAGAAGGTCGCGTTGCCCGAGGCGGCCGAGGCCGACCTGCTCCGCCAGGCCGAGCAGGTCGCGGCCCACGCGGAGAACCGCCGCGCGAGCCACGCCCGGCTCCTCGCCCTGCCGGACCGCGCGCCGTTCGCCGACCCGCGGCCGGAATGGGAGGCCTGCGGCTCGGACCTCGACCACGCGGCGCTGGAATCCTCGACGCGGCTGCTCATCGCCCCCACGGGCTTCGGCAAGACTTCCGCAGCCCTGCGGCACGGACTCTCGCTGCTCCGGGGCGGACGCGCCGGCCGGCTGCTCTACCTCACCGGCAAGGGCACGGGACAGCTCCAGGTGCTCCGCGAGCTGCGACGGATGGCCAAGCCGGGAGAGCTCCGCGCCCTGCTGCTCAGGCCGCGGGCGGAGCATGAGGTCGACGGCATCAGCGAAGATCCGGAAGTGATCCGCCGCAACTGGGCGCTGGCCAAGATCGACCCGCCCTCGCTGCTCGACGCGGGCGCCGACCTGCGGAAGGTCCGCGAACTGGGCCGCGTGGCCGGCGTGCCTCCCTGGGACATCACCAAGGCCATGCTGGTGCACGCCGACGTGGTCATCTGCGATTACAACTACGTCTTCTCGCCCCGCAACCGGGCCGCGCTGGAGAGCGTGCCGGGCTGGGACGAATCCGACACGGCCCTGATCGTCGACGAGGCCCACAATCTCCCGGACCGCGCGGCGGAGTGCCTCTCGCTGAGGGATGACGCGCAGTCGGCCGCCGATTTCGCCCACGCGCTGCTCACGCACCGCGCGCCGGCGGGCTGGATCTCCGCCGCCCAATCGTGGGCCGACTTCCTCGGGCGTCTGCCCGCCGCCGACGCGACGACGCCGGAGGACCGGCTTGAGGCGATGGCGATCGCCGACCGCTTCGCGCTGCTCGCCGCCGAACAGCCCTTCAGCACCGACGGACTGCCCGATGACGCCCGGCAGGCGGTCTGGGACATGGCCGCCTGGTCCGAACGGCTGGAGTCCTCCGATCTCGGCTGGCTGCTCTGGTCCCCCAAGCCCGGCACGCTCAGCCTCGACTGCCTCACGGCCGCGCGCACGACGGGCGAACGGCTCCGCTCCTTCGGTCACGCGCTGCTCATGACCGCCACGCCGGGCCCCAAGGGCGCGCTTGCGGCCGACTGCGGGCTGGATCCGGACACGCTCGTGCGCGTGGACGCGGCCGCGCCCTGGAGGCAGGGCGCCTACTCGGTGGCGATCGACGCCCGGGCGGACACACGCCTCAAGGCGCGCGAATCGACCATGGCTCTCACCGCCGCCAGCCTGCGCCGGCTCTCGGAGGACGGCGCGGTCGCGGCGTTCTTCCCCTCCTACCGCTACGCGGAGGCCGTCGTGGCCGAGCTGCGCAAGGCGCATCCCGAGGTCGACGTCGCCCTGCAGCCGCGTGGCCTGGGCCCCGACGGCACGGCGCGCTTCGTGGAGGATTCGCTGAACCGCTTCACGGTGCTGTGCCTCATCCTCGGCGGATCGCTCGGCGAAGGCGTCGACATGCTCGGCGGCCGCATCCGTTCGGCGGTCGTGGTCGGCCCCGCCCTGCCCGAGGTGAACGCGCTGCAGGAGGCGCGACGCAAGATGTTCGTCGCGGACGGGGCGGAGGACGCCTTCTCACTCGCCTACGTGCGACCCGGGATGCGCAAGGTGAACCAGGCGCTGGGGCGGCTGGTGCGGGCCCCGGGACACTCGGCCCGGGTCCTCCTGCACTGCCGGAGGTTCGCCGACGAGACCTACCGCGTCCTGCTGTCCGGAGAATACGGCGACCCGCCGGTCCTCACGGACGACGGCGAGTTCGCGGCCTGGGCGGCACGGAGCTGACTCAGACGCGCACGACGACCTGGTCGAGGGGCCGGCGGATCTTGGCCATGCCCGCATACTTGTCCTCGGCGGAACGGTAGCCGGCGGCGCAGGCGACGACGGTCTCATGGCGGGTGCCCTTCAGGCCGAGGATCTCGTCATACTTGGCGGGGTCGATGCCCTCGAGCGGGCAGGTGTCCACCCCGAGGACCGCGGCCGCGGCCATGAACTGTCCCAGAGCGATGTAGACCTGGCGGGCGGCCCACTCGCGCTGCCTCTCGGCGGGCATGCCTTGGGCCACGTTCTGCAGCATCATCTGCCGGTAGGGCTCGAGCTTGGCAGGGTCGGCACGACGCTCGGAGACCATCTGATCGAAGAACGCCTGCACGTCGGCCGCGTTCACCGACGTCTGGCGCGTGAACACCACGAGGTGCGAGGCGTCGGTCACCTGGGACTGCCCCCAGGAGTTCGGGCGCAGGAGCGCGCGCTTCGCCGCGTCGGTCACGACCAGGAACTTCCAGGGCTGGAGGCCGTAGGAGGACGGGGCCAGCTGCAGCGACTGCTCGAGGACCTTCCAGACGTCGGCCGGAATCGGACGCGTGTCGAAGGCCTTGGTGGCGTAGCGCCAGCGGAGGGCGGCATCGAGCTGGGCGGGAGTCGTGGCTGGGGTCATGGCTTCGTTCATGGTCCACCGACACAACCCGCCGCACGGGGCCCTGTCAAATCACGCGGGCGAAAGCGCGCCGCCCGAGAGCACGTAGCGGCGTGACGCACGTTCGGCGAACTCGCGGCTGTGCGTGACCAGGACCAGCGCCGTGCCGAGCGTCGCGACCACCCCGAGCATGAGCGACATGACCTCCTCGGCCGTGCGTTCGTCGAGATTGCCCGTGGGCTCGTCGGCCAGCAGCACCGGCGGACGGTTCACGAGCGCGCGGGCGAGCGCGACGCGCTGGCATTCGCCGCCTGAGAGCTTCGACGGAAGATGGTCGGCCCGGGCGGCGAGACCGACCTGGCCGAGCAGTTCGCGGGCGCGGCGGGCGGCCTCGTCGGAGGAGACGCCGGCGATGCGTGCGGCGAGCGCGACGTTCTCCAGCGCGGAGAGCTCGGGCATGAGCTGGTAGTTCTGGAAGACGAAGCCGACCCCGCGTCCGAGCGCCATGCGCGGCGGACAAAGTCCCCGCCCCGGCAGGAGCACCTCGACCTTGCCGGCGTCGGGCAGGTCGAGTCCGCCGAGGATCTGCAGCAGGGTCGTCTTGCCCGAGCCGGAGGAACCGCGGATCGAGACCGACTCGCCCGACCGGACCTCCAGCGAGACCGCGTTGAGCACGGAGAGCGGCCCCGCGGGCGAGGCGTAGGACCGGGACAGTCCGGCGGCTCGCAGCACGGGCTCAGGCATCGCGCATGGCCTCCGAGGGCTTGCGGCCGGCGGCCCAGAGCGCGGGGAAGAGCCCCGCGGCCGCCGTGGTGACCAGGGTGAAGAACGCCGCGACCAGGAAGTCGGAGGCGTCGTAGTGCAGCGGCACCCGGGAGAACTGATAGACGCTGGCGACCATGTCGCCGTCGCCGAACAGCCGGTTCACCGCACCGAGGATGCCGTCGCGGAAGGTCAGGATCGTCCAGGTGAGACCGAAACCGGCGAGCGTGCCGATGAGCCCGATGAGCAGCCCCTGAAGCGCGAATAGCAGCACCAGCTCGGCACGTCCCGCGCCGAGCGCCGCGAGGACGCCGACCTCGCGGGCGCGGCGGATGACCGCCGAGAAGAGCGTGCTGCCGATGGAGAACGAGGCCACCAGCGTGATGATGAACATCAGGAAGAAGAGCATGGTCTTCTCGAAGCGGATCGCCTCGAGGAAGTTGCGCTTCACGTGCTGCCAGGGGATGAAGGCGAGGCCCGGACGCGCGGCGGAGAGCCGGGCGGCGACGGATTCCGCCTCAGCGGGCTCCTTCAGGCGCAGCGTGAGCCCATGGGCGCGGCCGCCCAGCGCCCAGAGGTCGTCGAAGCGGCGCAGCGGGATGAGCGCCGCGCGGTCGTCGACCTCCGTGAAGCCCGTGCGGATGACCGCGCAGACCTCGAGCTCGACCGGGAGCGGCGCCCGGCCCTTCTCCGCGCGCTCCGCCATGGCGGGCGACCAGAGCTCGATCTTGTCGCCCACCCGCACGCGGAGCGAGCGGGCGAGCCCGGCGCCGAGCGCCACGCGCCCGTCGTCGATCTCATCGAAGGAACCGAAGGCCACGTAGCGGCGGGCGGGCTGGTCGGGGTCGGAGGGGTCGATGCCGCGCACGCCGGCCACCGCGGAGAAGTCGCCGTTGCGGATGAGCGCGGGGCCCTCGGCGTAAGGCGCGGCCGAGCGCACCGACGGATCGGCCTTCAGCGCGCGGGCGAGCTCCGCGGGACGCTCGACCGGCGCGGCGGCGGTGACCACGCAGTCGCCGAACGACTCGCGGATGCGCAGGCGATGCTCCTCGCCGAAGCCGTTCATCACCGTCTGCACCACCAGCAGCGAGGCCACGCCGAGCGCCACCCCGAGGATGGACACCGTGGCGAACGCCGGGAAGCGCCGTCCCGGTGGGAACAGCTGCCTCAGCGCGAGATGGAGGAACCAGGGCACCTGCGTGCGGTCAGGGATTCGAGGACGGCCGGAGCGTGGGGAACAGGATCACGTCGCGGATGTTGGCCGCGCCCGTGAGCAGCACCGCCAGGCGGTCGATGCCCACGCCCAGTCCGCCCGCGGGCGGCATGCCGTGCTCGAGCGCCAGCAGGAAGTCCTCGTCGACCTTGTGCTGCTCGGCACCGGCCTGGATCTGGAACATCTCCCGCTGGACGCCCGGATCGTTCTGCTCCGAGTAGGCCGGGGCGATCTCCTGGCCGTTGATGCACAGCTCGAACACGTCGATCGTCGAGGCGTCGCCGCGGGTGATCTTGGCGAGCGGGCAGAGCTCCTTGGGGACGTAGGTGACGAAGGTCGGCTGGATGAGCGTCGGCTCGATCAGCTTGCCGAACACCTCGTTGGTGACCTCGTAGTCCTCCCAGTCGGCGCGGGGCTCCTCGAGCCCGAGCGCGCGGCAGGCGGCGATCTTCTCCTCCTTGGTGCGGGAGAACCACTGCGGGTCGCCGGTGCGCTCCAGGATGAGGTCCTTGTACTTCGCCTCGCGCCATTCGCCGCCGAGTTCGATGACCGTGCCGTCGTGCCGCGTGATGGAGGTGGTGCCGAGGGCCTCGCGGGCCGCGGTCTGGATGAGTGAGCGCACCAGCTCCATCATGCCGCGGTAGTCGCTGTAGGCCTGGTAGGCCTCGAGCATGGTGAACTCCGGGCTGTGGCGGGGCGAATAGCCCTCGTTGCGGAAGACGCGTCCGATCTCGAACACGCGGTCCAGGCCGCCCACCAGGCAGCGCTTCAGGTGAAGCTCCAGGGCGATGCGCAGGTTGAAGTCACAGTCGAGCGCGTTGAAGTGCGTCTGGAACGGGCGGGCCGCCGCGCCGCCGGCGACCGAGTGCAGCGCGGGCGTCTCGACCTCGAGGAAGCCCCGGCTCCAGAGGAAGCGGCGGATCGACTCGATGATGCGGCTGCGCGCCATGAGGCGGCGGCGGGACTCCTCGTTGACCACGAGGTCGAGGTAGCGCTGGCGGTAGACCTGGTCCTGGTCGGCCAGGCCGGCCCACTTCTCCGGCAGCGGACGCAGGGCCTTGGCGAGCAGACGGTACTCCGTCACGCGCACCGTGACCTCTCCGGTCTTCGTGCGGAAGAGACGGCCGCGCACCCCGACGAAGTCGCCCATGTCGAGGAGCTTCTTGAAATGGGCGTCGTAGCGGTCGCCGAGGGCGTCGCGGGTGAAGTAGCACTGCTGGACGCCGGAGCGGTCCAGCACCTTGACGAAGCTGGCCTTGCCCATGACGCGCAGCGCCACGATGCGGCCGGCTACGGAAACCTCCGGACCCTCCTCGACGCCCTCGGGCAGAAGCCCCGGGCAGTCGGCGGCGACGTGCGTCTGGTCCCACTCGGCCCGGAAGGGATCCTCCCCCGCCGCCCGGAGCTGGGCGAGCTTCTCCAGACGCACGGCCCGGAGGTCATGGGAGATGGCGTTGAGGTCGGGCTTTTCGCTCATGTCGGCTGCTGGAAAGGGGTGCCTTCCGGAGGGCGGGGAGGCAAGGGCGAAAGGGTCGGGCGCGCGGGCGTTTCCGTGTTGCGGAGGCGGGCGCGCGGGGGATAACCAGACCTCCATGAAGGCGTACCTCGAACTGCTCGGCCACGTGCGGCGGAACGGCGAGCGTCGCCTCGACCGCACCGGCGTCGGCACCTTGGGCATCTTCGGCGCGCAGATGCGCTTCGACCTCGCGGAGGGCTTCCCGCTGGTCACCACCAAGAAGGTGCACCTCAAGTCCGTGGTGCACGAACTGCTCTGGTTCCTCTCCGGCAGCACCGACAACGCCTGGCTGAACGAGCGCGGCGTCAGCATCTGGAACGAGTGGGCGACGGCGGAGCAGTGCGCGAAGTTCGGCCGCAAGGCGGGCGACCTCGGCCCGGTCTACGGCCACCAGTGGCGCCGCTTCGGCGCGTCGCGCCTTCCGGACGGCTCCTACGCCGACGACGGCGTCGACCAGGTGCGCCGGCTCGTCGAGGAGATCCGCCGCAACCCCTCCAGCCGGAGGCTCATCGTCACCGGATGGAACCCGAAGGAGGCCGACCAGGTCGCGCTCCCGCCCTGCCACACGCTCTTCCAGTTCCACGTCTCCGGTGACGGGCGCCTCAGCTGCCAGCTCTACCAGCGCAGCGCGGACCTCTTCCTCGGCGTGCCGTTCAACATCGCGAGCTACGCGCTGCTGACGCACATGATCGCGCAGGTCACCGGACTGAAGCCCGGACACTTCGTGCACACCTTCGGCGACGCCCACGTGTACCTGAACCACCTCGAGCAGGTGGACCTGCAGCTCTCGCGTGAGACGCGCCCCCTGCCCCGGCTGGTCCTCAACCCCGACGTGAAGGACCTCTTCGCCTTCAAGTTCGAGGACGTGGCGGTCGAAGGCTACGACCCGCATCCGGCGATCAAGGCCCCGGTGGCCGTCTGACGTGGACCTCGGCCGTCCGCTCATCGCCATCGCCGCCGTCGCGCGCAACCGCGGCATCGGCCTGGCCAACCGGCTGCCGTGGCGCATCCCGGAGGACTTCGCGTTCTTCAAGGCGACGACGATGGGCCACGTGCTGCTGATGGGACGCAAGACCTACGAGTCCATCGGTCGTCCCTTGCCCGGCAGGACGACGGTCGTGCTCAGCCGGTCGGGCTTCACCGCTCCGGGCGTGACGGTCGCCAAGGACTGGACGGAAGCCGCGGCGGTGGCGCCGGACCGGAAACTGTTCCTGGCGGGAGGCGCCGCGCTTTATGCCGAGGCCCTGCCCTGGTGTTCCGAGCTCATCCTGACCCACGTGGAGCTGGAGCCGGAGGCCGACGCCTTCTTCCCGGACTGGCGGGGGGTCTTTGACGAAGGCAAGGTGCTGGAGACACATCCCACCTGCACCATGCGTCGCCATCTGCCCTTGAGGCGGGGGTAAAGGGCAGCGGTCGGGTCTCGTAACTTGGGAAAAAGGCTTTTTTTGCTGGTTTTCTCCTTTCCAACCCCTCCCCCCGTCCTAACTTCCCGAACATGCCGGACGGCCTGTTCATCTTCTTCGCCGCCCTGACGCTCGGGGCTGCCTCCCTCCTCGTCCTCAGCCGCAACGCGGTCACCTCCGCGATGGGCATGATCCTCGCCCTCGTCGGGGTTGCGGCGGACTTCTTCCTCCTCGATGCCTACTTCCTGGGCGTGCTGCAGGTGCTTGTCTACGCCGGCGCCGTGATGGTGCTCTTCCTCTTCATCATCATGCTCCTCGACACCGAGGACCCTGGCGACGCCTACCCCTGGAAGAAGGCGGCGGGCGGCCTGGCCGTCTTCTTCTTCCTGGCGGCCGGCGTCCTCTGGCTCTTTCACTGGTCCGGCGCCGCGCCCGGCACGGCCGCCGGGGCGACCCCGCCCGAGCTGACCGCCAATCCGGCCGAGTTCGCGACCGCCGCCAAGGCCTTCGGACGCCTCCTCTACACCAAGTACCTCCTGCCGCTCGAGATCGCCGGCCTCCTCCTCCTGACCGCGCTCGTCGGCGTGGTCTCGCTGAGCAAGGACGCCCCCGCCGGACAGGCCTGAAGCCATGGAAAACACCGCCCTCGCCCACCATCTCATCCTGGCCGGACTGCTGTTCGCGCTGGGCTTGGCCGGCGTCCTCGTGCGCCGCAACCTCCTCGTCGTCTACATGTGCCTCGAACTCATGCTCGCGGCCGCGACCCTCGCCCTCGTGGCCTTCTCCCGCTTCAACCGCACCATGGACGGCGCCGTGCTCGTGTTCTTCGTCATCACCGTCGCGGCCGCCGAGGTGGCCGTCGGACTCGCCCTCATCGTGGCCCTCTACCGCCGGCGCGGCACGGTGAGCTCCGAACGTCTCGACGTCCTCCGCCCCTGACCCTCCGAAGATGTCCTCCGACCTCTCCTCCCTCGTCCACTGGATCCTCTTCCTGCCCCTCGGGGCCGCGGCGCTGCAGGCCCTCCTCCTCCGCCGGCAGGGCGCGGTCGCCTCGTGGCTCTCCACCGGCGCGGCCTTCATCGGCGCCGGACTCGCCCTGCGCATCCTGCTGACCTCCGAGGCCGACGTGCGCTGGCATGCCGAGATCGCGCGCCTCGGCGACATCTCCCTCGGCGTCGGCTACCTCGTCGACGCCCACGCGCGCCTGATGCTCTTCGTGGTCACCTTCGTCGGGGCGCTCATCCACCTCTTCTCCGTCGGTTACATGGCCGACGACGACGCGCGCGGCCGCTTCTTCGCCGGACTGTCGGTGTTCATGTTCTCCATCCTCGGCATCGTCGTGGCGGACAACCTCCTGATGACCTTCGTCTTCTGGGAGCTCGTCGGCTTCAGCTCCTACATGCTGATCGCGCACTACTTCGACCGCGACTACGCCGCGGCCGCCTCGCGCAAGGCCTTCGTCGTGAACCGCGTCGGCGACCTCGGCTTCATCCTCGGACTCGCCTTCTGCCTCTCGCGCTTCGGCACCCTGCAGTTCGAGGAACTGCGCGCCCTCTCGCCCGCCGGCGGCTGGCCCTTCGCGCTCGGCGCCCTGCTCGCTTGCGGCTTCATCGGCAAGTCCGCCCAGTTCCCCCTGCACGTCTGGCTGACCGACGCCATGGCCGGCCCGACGCCCGTCTCCGCCCTCATCCACGCCGCGACGATGGTCGCCGCCGGCGTGTACTTCATGGCGCGGATCTTCTTCCTGCTCGACCCCTCGCTGCTCCAGATCGTCGCCGTCTCCGGCGCCGGCATGGCCGCGCTGGGCGGCCTCTGCGCGCTGGCTCAGACCGACATCAAGAAGTCGCTGGCGTACTCGACCCTTGCGCACCTCGGCATCATGGCCTGCGCCCTCGGCCTCGGCCGGCCCGAGCTCGCCCTGCTGCACATGGCGATGCACGCCTTCTTCAAGGCCACGCTCTTCCTCGGCGCCGGCTCCGTGATCCACGGCTGCCACCACGAGCAGGACATGCTGAAGATGGGAGGCCTGCTGAGGAGGATGCCCGTCACCGCGGCCGCCTTCATCGCGGCCACGCTGTCCAACTGCGCCGTGCCCTTCCTCGCCGGCTGGTATTCCAAGGACGCGATCATCGAGGCCGCCTTCCACTCCGGACGCGCCGCCGAGGCGGCGCTGCTCTCCTTGGCCGCCGTCGCGACCTGCCTCTACAGCGCCCGCATGATCCGCCTGGTCTTCCTCGGCGCGCCCGCCTCCGAGGAGGCGTCGCACGCCCATGAGTCGCCCTGGACGATGACCCTGCCGCTCATCGTGCTCGGACTCGGCTACTCGCTCTTCGGGGGCCTCCTGGCCGCCGCGATGATCCCCGCCTCCTCCCTCGCGACCGTCGCGGAACCGCTGCGGACCATGGCCTTCCACGCCACGGCTCCGGCGACCCTCGTCGGCCTCGCGGCGCTGGCGCTGGGCGCCTTCGCCCTGAAGTTCTACGCCGTCGAACCGGGACGCGACGCCCTGCGTGACCGCCTTCCGGGGCTCTACGCCGCGCTTGAACGGCGCTGGATGGACGGGCTCTACCGCTGGTACGTCGACTCCGTGCAGCGGCGCGTCGCGGAACTCATCGCCTTCCTCGACCTGCTCCTGGTGAACGGGCTGGCCGTGCGCTGGGTCGCCGCCGGCGTCCCGGCCCTGCTCGGCTTCCTCGCCGGACGCGTCTTCCACGGCGGACAGGCCCGCGCCTACGCCGCCTGGACCGCGGCGGGCGTCATCTTCATCGCCTGGATCCTCATCGCCCGCTGAACATGGCAGCCCTTCCCGCCCACCTCCTGCAGGCCGTCGTCGCCACGCCCGTCGTGACGGGCCTGCTGCTCATCGCCGGCCGCAGGCTGCCCCGCTCACTCGGCGCCCTCATCGCCTTCCTCGGCTTCACCGTGCCGGCGGCCGTCGCGCCTTGGCTGCTGGTCGAATGGGCGGACCTGTCGATTCCTCCGGAGGCCTTCAAGTCAGCCGGACCTTGGGGCGTCAGTCTGGCCCTCAACGGCTTCAGCGCCCCGCTGCTCGCGATGACCTCGCTGGTCGGGCTGGCGGCCGGCATCAAGGCCCTGACGCAGGACGTCGAGTCGCGTCACGCCTACCTCGGCCTGCTGCTCTTCATGCTGGGGGGGACGCTCGGCGTCTTCGCCACCGATCACGTCGTCGGCTTCTACTTCTTCCACGAGTTCGCGCTCATCCCGACCTTCGTCCTCACGCTCTTCTGGGGCGGCGAGGGCCGTAGACCCGCGGCCATGCAGATGGCGATCTACCTAACCGTCGGAGCGATGGCCTCCCTCGCAGGCATCCTCATGGCCGTCGACGCGGCGGGCCTCGACTGGACCAAGGCGACCTTCGAGTCCGTGGCCGACGGACTGGCCGCCAAGGGCGCACCCTCCGGCGCCGGCGCGCTCGCGCTCTTCGGCTTCGGCACCCTCGCCTCGCTCTTCCCCTTCCATTCCTGGGCGGCGCCCGGCTACTCGGCCGCGCCCACGCCCGCCGCGATGCTGCACGCGGGCGCGCTCAAGAAGTTCGGCCTCTACGGACTGGCCCTGCTCGGCCTCACCTCCCTGCGCATCACCGAGGGCGCGCTGGGCGACTGGCTGCTGTGGCTCGCGCTGGGCAACGTGGTGCTGATCGGCTTCGTCTGCCTCACGCAGGTCGACCTCAAGCGCCTCGTCTCCTGGAGCTCCGTGGCCCACATGGGCCCGGTGTTCCTCGGCCTCTGGGTCGCGGGCGCCCGCGGCTCCGCATCGGGCCTCGACGCCGCGGTGCTCCTGATGACCGCGCACGGCCTCTCCTGCGCCGCGCTCTTCCTGCTCTCCAACGACGTGCGCGTCCGCGCAGGATCCTACCGCTTCGAGGACATGGGCGGCCTGGCCTCGCGCGCGCCGGTGCTCGCTGCGTTCTTCGTCGCCGCCTCGATGGCCTCGCTGGGACTGCCCGGCTTCGCCAACTTCTGGGGAGAGATCGGCGTCTTCCTCTCCCTCCGCGCCGAGCCCCTCTGGATCCAGGCCCTGGTCGCCTCCACGGTCGTGATCACCGCGGTCTACACCCTGCGCGCGGCCGCCGCCGTGTTCTTCGGACCCGCCTCCGCCGCCCTGGACGCGCGCGTGGCCGCGGCGCCCTTCGGCGACCTCTCCTGGCCCTCACGCGTCGCCGCCGGCCTGCTGCTGGGCGCGTCGCTGACGCTCGGCTTCCTTCCATCCCTCGTGACCGACTCCACCAACCGCGTCTCCGCTGACGTCGTCAAGTACGTCCGTCCCGCCGCCAAGACCCCTTCCGCCCGATGACGAGCCCTATCGCCGAAATCGACCTCGCCTTCAAGGCGCTCGCCCCGCGCACGTCCGACTGGACCGCCATCCTGCCCGAACTGGGCGTGGCCGGCCTCTCGCTCTTCGCCCTGCTGCAGGCGCTGGTCATCCCGGAAAGACTGCGCTGGCTGATCCCTGCCACGGCGCGGGCGGGCCTGCTGCTCGTCGCGGTGATGGCGCTGACCCCGGAGGCCGCCTGGACGCAGGCCGTCGACGCGCCGCTCTTCGGCGGACTGCTGCGGCACAACCTGCCGATGCCCTGGGTGCGCATCGTCTTCCTCTCCTCCGCCTTACTCACCAGCGTGCTGGCGGGACGGTTCCTGACCGCCCGGGGCGCCGGACTGGCCGACTACCATCACGTCCTCCTCGTCGTCACGGCGGCGTTCATGCTCCTCGTGCAGTCCGACCATTTCGTGCCGTTCTTCGTCTCGCTCGAGACCGCGGCCGTCGGGCTCTACGTGCTGGTCGGCTACCTCCGCCGCAGCGAGGCCTCGCTCGAGGCAGGCGTGAAGTTCCTGGTCGCGGGCGGCCTGAGCTCGGCCTTCCTGCTCATGGGCATGGTGCTCGTGTACGGCAGCCTGGGAGCTCCCGGCGCCGGTGACTCGCTCGCCTTCCCCGTCATCGCGAAGGCGCTCGCGGCCGGCAAGGGCACGGTCCTGACGCTCGCCGGCGCGGCCATGATCGTCGGCGGCGCGGCCTTCAAGCTCGGCGCCTTCCCCTTCCATTCCTGGATACCGGACGTCTACCAGGGCGCGCCGACGCCCACGACCGCCTACCTGGCCACCGCCTCGAAGGCGGCGGGCGCCCTCGCGCTCCTGCTCATCGCCACCGGTCCCTTCGCTCCGCTCGCGGCCAAGCTGGCTCCGGCCCTGGCCGGCCTCTCCCTCCTGACCCTGCTCGCGGGCAACCTCGCGGCGCTCGCGACGTCCGACATCAAGCGCGCCCTGGCGCTCTCCGGCGTCTCGCACGCGGGCTTCCTGCTGGCCGCCATCACGGTCGCGGTGGCGAAGCCGGACGCGACGGCCTTCGGCTTCTCCGTCGAAACGGTCGTGGTCTACTACCTGCTGGCCTACGTCCTCGGCTCGTTCCTCACCCTGCAGTCCCTCGCCGGCGTCCCCTCCGCCGAAGACCACGTGCGGCCGCTCACCTCCCTGCGCGGCCTGATCCGGCGCTCGCCCTCCCTCGCGGCGGGACTCTGCTTCGGCATCGGCTCCCTGGCGGGCGTGCCCCCTTCGGTCGGCTTCGTGACCAAGCTCCTCGTGCTCGCCCTGCTGGTGCAGGCCGGACTGTGGTGGGTACTCGGCGCGGCCCTCATCGGCGTGGCCGTGAGCATCCATTACTACTTCGGCATCCTGCGCGAGGCCGTGGCGCGGCCGGGCGACGACCGCGAGGAGACCGCTCCGCTGGAGACCGGATTCGTGTCGCGGTTCGTCATCGCCGCGCTCTCGCTCGCCACCCTGGCGGCCGGCGCGCTGATCCTGCTCTGAGCCTCAGCTTCCGCGCGCCTTGCCGCGCGGGTGATGGCGGCGATGGGATTCCGTGAGCGCGGAGCGCTCGACGGAGGCGTAGATCTGCGTCGTCGAGATGTCGGCGTGCCCGAGCATCTCCTGGATCGAGCGCAGGTCGGCGCCGCCCGCCAGCAGGTGCGTGGCGAAGGCGTGCCGCAGCAGGTGCGGCTTGACGGGGGCCTCGACGCCGGCGCGCCGGGCGGCCGTCCTCACGCCGAGCCAGAACGTCTTGCGCGAGATGGCAACGCCGCGCGCGCTGAGGAAGAGCGCGCTGCCCGTGCGGGGCCGGGCCAGGGCCGGACGCGCGTCCCTGAGGTAGCGCGCCAGGGCGCGCAGCGCGGCCTCGCCCACGGGCACGACGCGGTCCTTGGAACCCTTGCCGCGCACGCGCACCACCGCTTCGCCTTCGTCCACCGACTGGAGCTCCAGACCGCAGAGCTCGGAGATGCGCAGACCGGAGCCGTACATCAGCTCGAGCATCGCCCGGTCGCGCAACCCCTGGGGCGTGCGCTCATCCGGCGCGGTCATGATGCGCGCGGCCTCCTCCGCGGTGAGGCGGCCGGGAAGACGGCGGCGGAAGCGCGGTCCGCGGGCGAGCTCGGTGAAGTCATCGCGCCGCAGGCCCGCCCGCACCAGGTGGGCGGCGAAGGAGCGCGCGGCCGAAAGGCGGCGGGCGAGCGAGGCGGGCGCGTGCCCGCGCCGATGCATCGAACGCACCCAGGACTCAAGGTCGGCGAGGACGGCCTCGGTCCAGGCGGAACGCCCGGCCCGGGCGCAGTGACGGGCGAACTCCGTCAGGTCGGACTCGTAGGCGGAGACCGTGAGCCGGGAGAGCCCGCGCTCGAGCGCGAGATGGGCGAGGAACGCCTCGAGCGGCTCCGCGAGGCCCGCGGGAGCCGGTGACGGACGCGATTTCGGACGCCTGGCCATGCCGTCATCAGTATTGCCCCGCCGTCCGCGGAGTCCATAAGGTTCCGGCATGCCGAGCCCGCGCGAACGCGCCATGAAGCCCACGGACCTGCGGGGAATCCTCCGCTACGTCCCCATGTTCCGCGACCACGTCTTCGTGGTCGCGGTCGACGGCTCGGTCGTGGCCCACGAGAACTTCGCCAACATCGTGACCGACATCGCGGTGCTGCGCAGCCTGTCCATCAAGGTGGTGCTCGTCCACGGCATCGGCCACCAGCTCGTCGGCCTGGCGGGCGAGCACAACGTCGCGCTTTCCGACGTCCAGGGCGAGGGGATCACCGACGCCTCGACCATGTCGCTCGCCCGCGAGGCGTCCGCGCTCGTCTCCCAGACGGTGCTGGAGAGCCTCTCCCAGGCCGGCCTGCGCTGCGCCATCACCAACGCCGTACGCTCGACCAAGGTCGGCGTCCTGCGCGGCAAGGACCACCTCTACACCGGCAAGGTCGAGAAGGTCGACACGGCCCTGCTCAAGTCGATGTTGTCGCAGGATGTGCTCCCGCTCGTCACGCCCATCCTCTGCGACCGCGAGGGCATGTCCCTGCGCGTGAACAGCGACCACCTCGCCATGGAACTGGCCGCGGCCCTCGGCGCCTCCAAACTCATCTACCTCACGCCCTTCCCGGGCCTGCAGGTCGACGGACAGGTGCAGGTCAACCTCCCGGAGGACGACCTCAAGCGCCTGCTCGCCGACCGGACGGCGAAGCTCGACCCGCGCATCCGCAGCAAGGCGCTGCAGGCGGCCAAGGCGCTCGACGAGGACGTGCCCCGCGCGCACATCCTCGACGGGCGCGTCTTCGGCTGCCTGCTCACCGAGATCTTCGACAAGGTCGGACTGGGCACGATGATCCACGCCAATGACTACGACCGCATCCGTCAGGCGAAGAAGAAGGACGCGCAGGCGCTCTACAACCTGGCCAAGCACGGGGCCCGGACGGACGCGCTGGTCTCCCGCACGCGGCAGCAGATCGAGCAGACGATCGGGCAGTTCTACGTCTACGAGATCGACGACAGCATCATCGGCTGCGCGGCGCTGCGCCCCTACGGCGACGGAAAGGTGATGGAGCTGGGCGCGGTCTACGTGCAGCCCTTCTACCACGGCCGCGGCGTCGGCCGGAAGCTCGTCGAGTTCGCCAAGCGCCGCGCCAAGGAGCTCGGGGCGCGCAGGCTGATCGCGCTCACGACGCAGACCCAGGGCTTCTTCCAGTCGGCGTGCGGATTCGTCGCCGCGTCCGCGAAGGACCTGCCGGCCGAACGCCGGGCGGAACTCAGGGCCAGCGGACGCAACTCGCAGGCGCTGGTCTTCCCGCTCGCGCGGCTGACGGACTCGGTCCGCTGACTGAGTCAGCCTCCGCGCGGCGTGAAGTAGCCGCGCTGCTTCTCGCTCACGGGCCGGCCGAGCTTCTCGAGCACGGCGAGGAAGTCGGTCCAGACGGTGCGCTTGGCGGATTCGGAGGGCGTGTGCAGGAGGTAGTTGGGATGGAATCCGAGCAGCACGGGCACGCCCGCCGCCTCGTGCCAGGTCCCGCGCACCTTCTGCACCGGCTGCCTGATGCCCAGCAGCGACTCATGGGCGTGCGCCCCGAGCGCCATGACGACCTTGGGTGAGACGGCCTGGATCTGCGCCAGCAGGTAAGGACGGTTGAAGGCGAGCTCGCGCGCGTTGGGCTGACGCTTGACGAAGGCGTTCGCAGGCTCGGGCCGCCATCCCATCACGGGCAGCAGGAAGACGTCCTTCTCCCCGAGCTCGGCCGCGGCGAGGATCTTGCGGAGCAGCGCGCCGGCGTCGCCGGCGAAAGGCACGCCGGACTCCGCCTCCTCCAGGGTGGGCGCTTCGCCGACCAGCACCAGGGGCGCGTCGGCCGGACCGACGCCGAGCACGGGCTTGAGTCCGGGCTTCAGGTGACGGGCGGTCTCAGGGCACTCCAGGATGCGCTTCCGTATCCACGCCAGCCGCTGCTCATTGGAACCTTCGGGCAGGGTGAACTGGGGCGGGTCGGCGACCTCGGGGCCCGCGGATGAGACGGCGGCGACAGGCTTCGCCCCCGCCGGGGCGGCCGGGCGGGCCTCGACCGGCCTCGGGGAGCGCGGAGGCGAAGAGGCGACGATCGGACGTTGCGGCGCGGCCGGGGACCCGGCGGCCGGCTTCGGGACGGACGCGGGCGGAGCGGCGCCGGCCAAGGAGCGCAGGAGGCGCACCGATTCTTCCGACACCGTGACGTGACGTTCGCCCTCGGCCTTGCGGCGACGCAGCTCCTCGAGCAGCGCATCCAGTGCCTCGGCCGGGTCGATCACGCGCCCATCGACTGCCGACCTTGCGGATGGGTCAACCCGCAAAGCCGCCCCGCAACCCGGCTTGGAGGGGTTTCCTGGGCGGAATCCCGATTGTGAATAAACTTGCCTAAAACAGCTGGGACGACCTAATGACAACTCAGGTTCAGTTCCTGAAAATAACCAAACCAAGGAGCTGACCCCGCAAGAATCCGGTGAGTTGACGGTCGTAAAGACGGCAAATCGAAATCCGAAGGTCGGAAACGGGCAATGCGGCGAAGGTAAGAAAACAAAGAAAAAACATGGAAAACAAACTGTTCGTAGGCAACCTGGCTTGGGCCGCAACCGAAGCCGACATCCGGGCTCACTTCTCCCAGGCGGGAGAGGTCACGTCCGTCGAGGTGATGATGGACAAGTTCACGGGACGTCCCCGTGGCTTCGCGTTCGTGACGATGGGCAACGCCCAGCAGGCACAGGACGCCATCGCCAAGACTGAAGGCGTGGAGTTCATGGGTCGTCCCCTGAAGGTCAACGTGGCCCGTCCCCGTGAGGAGCGTCCCTCCTTCGGCGGTGGCGAGCGTCGCGGCGGCTTCGGCGGCGGTGAACGTCGTGGCGGCTTCGGCGGCGGCGATCGCGGCGGCTTCGGCGGCGGCGAGCGTCGCGGTGGCTTCGGCGGCGGTCGTGGCGGCTTCGGCGGAGATCGCCGTGGCGGCTTCGGCGGCGACCGTGGCGGCTACTGAGACCCGACACCAGTCACTCACCGGGGCGCCGTCAGGCGCCCCTTTTTTTTGCCCGGAGGGAGCGGGCTTGAGACCCGTCTTGCATCCTGCATCCTAGGGTCATGGAGCTGGAGAACTGATGCAACCCAGGGCCTACATCTGGATGGCCGGGTGCCTGACCCTGACGGGGGCCGCCTGGCTCTGGCTGCGGCCGGCGCCGATCACCCTCAACGTGGCCGGGCCGGCCGGAACCTTCGGCATGGCCATGCCCGAAGCGGCGGCGCGCACCGGCACGGGAACCCTGCTGCTGGAAGCCTTGGCGCGCCATGCCCCGGAAAAGGGCCGGAGCGCGCTTCAGGCTGACCTGGAGGCCGCACGGAGCGGCGCAGGCCGCGTCGACTTCGCCTTCACCCCTGACCGTAAATCAACCGATTCATGGAGCCGGGGAGACGCGGTCCGCAAGCCCGCCCTGGTGCTGCCTTCGGAGGCCGTGCTGCAGTCCAAGGGCGTCGACGACTGCTTCCTTCTCATCCGCTTCGAGCCGGCTTCAGGACTGCTCGAGACCCCGGCGCGGCGACGTTGGATGGGGGTCGCGCTGAGCGACGCCGTGCGTGAGGCCAGGTCCGCCACGGTGGCCGTCGGCGAGGAAGGGCCTCCGACGCGCCTCGTCGCCACGATCGCACTGGACTTCGGTGATGGCGCCAAGGCGGAGGCGACGTTGAAACGCCTCATCGCGGAAGACGCGTCCTCCCCTGCGCTCGGGTTCACCGCCACGCCCGGCGCGGCCGCCACGAGCAGAGTCAGCGGCCTGGTCGTGATCAGACTGGAGGCCGACGCGCGGCTGGTGAAGGCCGCGCTTTCGCGCTGAGCGTCAGACGGGCTCCAGCGTACCGTCGGCGCGCAGCCGGCGGTAGTAGCAGCCCGAACGCGAACGGCCGTCCGCTCCCTTGGTGTGGCAGGCGCCCTGCCCCGCCGGCCTCACGCGGTAGAGGATTGAGTTCTGCTCGCAGTTCACCCGCACCTCGATCAGCTCGAGGAAATCTCCGGAGGTGAGCCCCTTGATCCAGAGTTCATTGCGGGAGGTGCTCCAGAAGGTCGCCTTCCGCTCCTTGAGGGCGGTGGCGAGCGCCAGCTCATTCACGTAGCCAAGGATGAGCACCTCGCCCGTGGCGGCGTCCTGAGCGACCGCCGGAATGACGTCGGCCTCCCCTGAGGCGATTTTCCTCAGCTTCCTGAAGTCCAGCCTCAGCTGGGCCCCTTCCTCGAGCGCCTTGTCTGCCATGCGGACAATCTGGCAGGCACTCTGGCGCTCATTCAAGGCTGGAATCCCCTGCGTTTTGGCCATACCCCGATGACGTCATGTCCCTCAATACCGCCGCTCTTTCCCGCGCCGCCGACGAGGCCCGCGGACTGTCCATGGACGCCGTGGCCGCCTGCCATTCGGGCCACCTGGGCCTCCCCCTGGGAGCCGCCGAGATCGGCGCCGCCCTCTACGGACATTTCCTGCGTCACGACCCCGCCGACCCGCAGTGGATCAATCGCGACCGCTTCGTCCTTTCCGCCGGTCACGGCTCGATGTTCCTCTACTCCTGGCTGCACCTCGCCGGCTTCGACCTGCCCGTCGACCAGGTGAAGGCCTTCCGCAAGCTTCACTCCAAGACCCCCGGCCACCCCGAGTTCGGCGAGACCCCCGGCGTCGAGGCGACCACCGGCCCTCTCGGCCAGGGCACCGGCAACATCGTCGGCATGGCCGTCGCCGCCAAGATGGCCGCGGCGCACTTCAACACCCCTGAGCACAAGGTCTTCGACCATCTCGTGGTGGGCCTCGCGGGCGACGGCTGCCTGCAGGAGGGCATCTCCCAGGAGGCCGCCTCCTTCGCCGGACGCTTCGGCCTGGACAACCTCATCATGCTCTACGACTCCAACGACGTCACCCTCGACGCGATGGCCTCGAAGACGCAGAACGAGGACACCGCCAAGCGCTTCGAGGCGGCGAACTGGGAGGTCATCGTGGTCAAGGACGCCAATCAGGTCGCCCCGGTCGCGGCCGCCCTCGACCAGGCCCGCGCCAGCCGCAACGGCAAGCCGAAGCTCATCATCTGCAAGACCGTCATCGCGAAGGGCATCCCCGAGGTGCAGGGATCTTCCAAGGGGCACGGCGAAGGCGGCGTGAAGTTCGTCGACGCCGCGCGCAAAGCCCTCGGCCTGCCGGATGAGAAGTTCTTCGTCTCGGCCGAGACGCGCGCCTTCTTCGCCGAACGCAAGGCCCGCCAGGCCGCCGAGCACGCCGCCTGGAAGCGCGGCTTCGAGGCCTGGACCAAGGCCCAGCCGGCCAAGGCCGCGCTCCTCGCCAAGGCCGCCAAGGGCGAGCACGGCGACATCGCCTCGCTCCTCGCCGCCATCCCCGAGTTCGGCAAGAACGCCCTCGCGACCCGCGTCTCCGGCGAGACCTGCATCAACGCCGTGGCCAAGGCCGCGCCGACGGTCCTCTCCGGTTCGGCCGACCTCCATGGCTCGACCAAGAACTACATCAAGGAGGTGGGCGACTTCGACGTGGCGACGCCCGGCGGCCGCAACCTCTACTTCGGCATCCGTGAGCACGCCATGGGCGCGATCCTCAACGGCATCGCCTACCACGGGGTGTTCAAGGGCTCGGGCGCCACGTTCCTGACCTTCTCCGACTACCTTCGTCCCTCGATCCGCGTGGCGGCGCTCTCCAAGCTGCAGACGTTCTACATCTTCACGCACGACTCAGTCGGCGTGGGCGAGGACGGCCCCACCCACCAGCCGGTCGAGACGGTCAGCGCGCTGCGCTGCATCCCGAACCTCGACGTGGTCAGGCCGGCCGACGCCGAGGAGACGGCCGCGGCCTTCGCGCACGCGGTCTCCCGCAAGGACGGCCCGGTGGCGCTCATCCTTTCCCGCCAGAACGTGCCGTCGCTCGACGCCATCCCGGTCGCCGAACGCCGGCTAGGCGTGCTCAAGGGCGCCTACGTGGCGCGTCGCGAGACGGCTGCCCTCACGCACGTGCTCATCGGCACGGGCAGCGAGCTCCAGCATGCGCTCGCCGCGGCCGAGGAGCTCGGCGCCGGGGTGCGGGTGGTCTCGATGCCCTCGATGGAAATCTTCGCCCGCCAGCCCAAGTCCTACCGCGACGAAGTGCTGCCTCCTTCCTGCGCCAAGCGGGTGAGCATCGAGGCCGGCGTGACCTCCACCTGGGGCCGCCACGTGGGCCTCGGGGGCAAAGCGATCGGCACCGACACCTTCGGCCTCTCCGCCCCGGGCGACGTGGTCATGAAGGAAATGGGCATCACCAAGGAGGCCGTCGTGGCCGCCGCCAAGGGGCTCTGAGCGCTCGGACGGTCCTCCCGGAGGGGCGGACCCAGGTCCGCCCCTTTCCGTGTCGGCTCACTTCACCTCGGTGAGCGAGGAGACCGGCAGGCGGAAGAGGTCACCCTGTTCGCTGGCGAGGAGCAGCGTGGACGCGTCTGCCCAGGCGCAGCCTTCGAGCTGCCAGGAGAGCAGCGGCGGCGAAAGCGCCGCACCGCGCGCGCGCCCGGAGAAGAACGCCTCGCCCTCGGGCGGCAGGTCGAACACCCAGGCGAACCGGTAGGTCAGCACGGCGAGCTTCGTGCCGTCGGGCGAGACGGACGCGTCCGTGACCATGCCGAGCGCGTCGAAGCGGGCCACCTTGACGGGCGTGGCCTTGGCGCCCTCGGCCGGAATCTCGATGCGCCAGAGGTCGGTGAGCGTGTCGCGGCGATGCTTGGTCAGCAGGTAGACCTTGCCGCCGCGCATGAAGGCGGCCTCACAATCATGCGACAGTTCCGGATCGGGAAAGACGTCCTGGTCCGGCCAGGAGAAGGCGACTCGGCGGGCGGAGACACCGGGCGCTCCCGGGGCCGGCTCCTGCAGCACGTACAGCTGGAGTTCCTTGCGGAGCGAAAGGTTGTTGCCGACGTCCGCGACGACCATGCGGCCGCCCGCCTCGCCCGTCACGGCTTCCCAGTCCGTGCGGGCCGCGCCGACGACCTCGGACCCCATCCATGGCGTTCCTCCGTGCACGGGGAACGATCCGTCCGCACGGACCGGTACGAGCCGGGGACGCGGGCCGTGGTCGGTGACGGCCCAGAAGACTCCGGGCATGGACGGACTCGCCCACAGGCCCGAACATTCGGGCAGCGCCGTGCGGAGCAGCCGACCGGCGGACTTCAGCTCGACCGGAGCGGCCTTGGGTGCGGCACGGCTGACCGGGACGGGCTCGGCCCCCAGCCTCAGGGCGAGAAACAACATGGCCGTGAGCGCCGTCCGCATGGCTCCATCGGATAACGTCCGGGCCGCCGCATGGCAACCCAGGTCGTTTTTCGTGGCGGCGGACCGCAGGAGGATGAACATCCGTGCATGGCCCGCTCCGCCCGCGACCTATGGACGGCCCGCCTCAAGGGCGGCGCCGACCGGGTGACGTCGCCCTTGCGCGCCCGCAAGGCGCCGTCCGCGGCGCCCGCCGCAGGCCGCGGCTGCCGCGGAATCATCCTGGGCATCGACCCTTCCTTGCGCGGGACCGGCCTCGCGGTGGTCGACGCGCGCGGGGAGCGCCCTCGCCTGCTGGCCAGCCTCACCGTCCGCCTTCCGGCCGGGATCACCCAGGCGGAGTGCCTCGGTCGGATCGCGGCGGAGTCGGAACGGCTGGCCCGGGACCACGGCGTGACCGATGTCGCCGTGGAGGGCACGATCTACGTGCAGAACTTCCGCACCGCGCAGGCCATGGGCGCCTCCCGCGGAGCGGCCCTCGGCTCCGTGGCGCGACTCGGACTCAGGGTCACCGAGTACGCCCCGGCGCGCATCAAGCAGTCGGTCACCGGACATGGACGGGCGACGAAGGCCCAGGTGGGCCGCATGGTGACGGTGACGCTGGGCCTGGAGGTCACGCTGCCGGAAGACGAGTCCGACGCGGCGGCGGCGGCGCTCTGCCACGCCTTCAACGCGCGCTGAACCTCAGTCTTCCGTCACCGCGAAGCGGTCCGCGCGTCCGTTGGCCTCGCTCCAGCGGGCCATCAGTTCGTCGAGCGGCACGGGGCGCACCTTCTGCGCCAGGTTGGCAGCGCCCGCGTCGACGCAGGCGCGCAGCTGTTCCCAGACCGCCGCGTACGAGCGCGTGAAGCGCAGGGAGCCGTCGCGGATCAGACTGGAGGCCTGGCAGCAGCCGCCCACCTCCGTGCAGGTGAAGCGGCCCGCGCGGAAGTCCTCCGTCGAGGCCGAGAAGAGGTCGAAGCGCGCGAAGTGCAGGCCCGGAAACCGGCGGGCGAAGGCGGTGACGGCGGCCGAGAGCTCGGGCGTGAGCAGGTCGGGGCGGTGGACGCAGCGCGCGCCGTGACCGTAGCTGCCGGTCGGATTCAGCGTGACCGTCTCGCCCGCGGGCACGATCCGCGTGAGCTCGCGCGAATGGCAGCGGAGGTAGAGCGCAGCGCGCGTGACCGCGCGGTCGTCCAGCCAGATCAGCTCCTCCAGGGTCTGCTCGCCGTCCCCGCGCACGGTGACGGCGCGCTTCTCGACGACGGCCATGATCCGTCCGTCGTCGCAGCCGGGACTGCGGCGCCAGACGACCTCGAACTCACGTCCCTTGACGAGGGGCTGCAGCACCAGGTCCTCCTCGGCGTCGCGCATCAGCCTTTCCAGCGCCACCCCGTCGCGGACGATGCGGAGCCCGGCGCCGTTCTCGGACACCTCCGGCTTGCAGACGAGCGGGAAGCCGTGCTCCGTCGAGAAGGCCGCGGCCTCGCGGATGCGCACCTCGGCGGGATCCTCGCAGGAGACCGCCAGGGTCGGGCAGCAGCGGGAGTCGCGCTGGAAGGGGCGCAGGAGGAGCGAGCGGGCGTCGCCGGTGAAACCTCCGATGCGCCCGAAGGAGGGGTTGGCCGAGGCGAAGGCCGTCAGGCTGCGGTGCCGCAGGCTGAGCAGGGCGATTCCGATCCGGAGGGGCAGGAAGAGGATGGCCGACCTCCAGCCCGACGGCTGGAGGATGCGGCGCACCTTCATCACGATCTCGCGGCGTCCCCGCCAGGTCAGCGCCGGCACGATCCAGTGCGTGAGGAACCAGATGAGCGCGAAGAGCCCCAGGACGATCCAGGCCGCGTACTGCTTGTAGCGCGGGAACTGCTCCATGAAGGGAGGTCCCAGGGTGCCGCCGAGCAGCATCAGCACGGGCGTCCAGACCAGGGCGGCCACGAAGAGCAGCATCGCCAGCCGGGGCAGACCGAGCCGCAGGATTCCCGCCGTCACGAAGGTCGGCACGCGGCTGGCCGGGATGAAACGGGAGCTGACGATGACCAGCATGCCCCGCGGGGAGCCGAACCAGCCCGCCATGCGGTCGATCTCGTGCTCCTTGACGATCCACTTCAGCGGGGCACGGCGCAGGGCGCCCCGTCCGAGCCAGCGGCCCAACGCGTAGAGCACCATGTCGCCGATGAAGATCCCGACGGTGCAGGCGAGGGCCGCCCACCAGAAGCCGATGATGCCCTCGGCGGCAAGCAGTCCCGCGGCGAGGCAGGTGGGATCCTCGGCCACGAAGGTGCAGAGTATGATGATGAGGATCAGGATCCAGAAGCGTGCGCCGCCGGAAACCACGAGGTCGGGATACGGCTCGGCCGCCGGGACGGGCGCGGCGCGCCGCGCGGCCTTGCCGGCCTCGACGTCCGCGAGGAAGCCCCGGATGGGCCCGACGGCCTCACGGCGGAGCTCCTCGCCGTGGCCTCCCTCGAGCTCGAGCAGGCGGGCCTGGGGCATGAGCCGGGCGGAGTAGCGGGCGGCGTCGACGGGCGTGATCCAGTCGGACGCGCCGTGAACGATGAGGGCGGGGCCGTCCCACGCGCGGAGCTGCGCCTTCGCCCCGGAGAGGTCGCTGTCGAAGAACACGCCGGAATAGCCGCGGTTATAGGGCATCCGGTCGGCCAGGCCGAAGTGCGGCGTCGCGACGTCGAGCAGCAGGAACGGAAGGTGGTGGAAGAAGTAGACGAACTTGTTGGCGACGGCGTTGCCGAGGAGCGTGTACTCCTGGGCGCCGGGAGCGGAGACCAGCGTCAGCGACGCGACGCGTTCCGGATGCCGGCTGGCGACCTCGAGCGCGACCATGCCCCCCATGCCCTCGCCGACGAGATGGAAGCGGCCCCGGCCGAACCTGGCCTCGAGTTCCGACAGCAGGTCGGCGGCGAAGGCGTCATGCGCCATCGAGGGCCGCGAACGGTGGCGACCGGTGGGCCAGCGCGCCGCGTGGACTTCGCGCACGCCTCCGAACTTGAGGATGTCGTCGGCAAGCGCCCACTTCCGTTCCCCGTGGTCCGGCAGGCTCGGCACCACGACGACCGGCAGCATGCCGTCCGTGCCGGCGGGACTGAGCCGGGTGACCTCGATGGCGCGGGCCAGCTCGGGCCTGGGCTGACGGTCCTCCGAAGTCACCCAGCGGGAGACGAGCACCGCCAGCACGTAGGCCGCCAGCGCGACCCACTTGCCGGGGACGCGCCGGATGGTGCGCTTGCGTTCGGCGAACGAGGACATCGGGGTGGGACATCCAAACCGGCCCCCGTCCCGGGGCAAGAAGGTAAGGGCCGGGGCGTTTTGGCTTCCTATGCGTCGGGCGGTTGGATTGGCTCAAGTCAGTGCAATCCAGCGGCAAGGAGCTACCCGGCCTCAGGGTCACCGTCGACAGGGTGGTCCACCAGATGCTCCCCGACCGCGCGGACGAGACGCCTCACGCCTTCGCCTACTTCCTGACCATCCTGAACCTCTCCACTGAGACCGTGCGCATCATCGGCAGAAAATGGGTGCTGCGCGCCGAGGACGGGAGCGTGCAGGTCGTGGAGGGGGACGGCGTGGTCGGCAAGTCGCCCCTCCTGGCGCCGGGCGAGAAGTTCTCCTACAGCAGCCACCATCTCGCAGCCGGCCCGGTGCGCGCCGAAGGCGCCTTCCACGGCGTGACCGGCCATGGCGAACGCGTGTTCGTGCGCATCCCGCCCTTCGAGATGACCCCTCCCTCCCCCGCAACTTGAACGCATGAGACTGACGGACCTGAACTCCGGCCGAGAGATCGGCGCCAACTGCATGCTCGCCGAGTTCGGCGGGCTGCGCGTGGCGTTCGACTGCGGCCTGCACCCCAAGCTCGAAGGGCGCAAGGCCCTGCCCCGGCTCGACCTCGTGCAGACGCCGCTCGACGGCGTGATCCTCACGCACTGCCACCTGGACCACCTCGGCTCGCTCCCCTTGCTCCTGCGCGCCCATCCCTCGGCGCGCGTGTTCGCCTCGGCCGCCTCGACCCTCTTCGCCCGGCGCCTGCTCAGCAACTCCGTCCGCGTCATGATGCGCCAGAGGGAGGAGACGGGCCAGGCCGACTACCCGCTCTACCTCGACAAAGACGTCGAGCGCGTCGAGAACGCGCTGGCGGCGGCGCCCGTCGGGGTCCCGCGCACGATCGGACGGGGCGGCGAGGAGATCGCCTTCACCTTCCACCTCGCCGGGCACGTGGCCGGCGCGGTGGGCTGCCTCGTCGAGCACCGCCGACGCAGGCATTTCTTCACGGGAGACGTCCACTTCCAGCCGCAGCGGACGATCGGAGGCGCCGACTTCCCGCGCAAGCCGGTGGACACGCTGGTGATGGAGTGCACGCGCGGGGCCACCACCACGGTGGCTTCGGCCGGACGCGCCGCGGAGGAACGCCGGCTGCTCCGCAAGATCAACGAGGTCATCGACCGCGGAGGCTCCGTGCTGCTGCCCGCCTTCGCCTTCGGGCGCATGCAGGAGATCCTGCTCTTCCTCGAGGAGGCCGCGGCCGAGGGCCGGCTGGCGGACGTGCCGGTGTTCTGCTCGGGCCTCGGCCTCGACCTGTGCGACCACCTGCACGAGGCCTCGCGCAAGACGCGGCAGGTGAAGTTCGACCGCGCCGTCCTGCGCGACCTGGGCGTGGTGCCGCTCTCACGCAAGTACGTGCAGCCCGGACGCAACATGCCCGACCAGGGCGTCTACGTGCTGTCCAGCGGCATGCTGGTCGAGAAGACGCCCTCCTGGCGCGTCGCGGCCAACATGCTCGACCATGAGGAGAACGCGGTCCTCTTCGTGGGCTACTGCGACCCCGACACGCCGGGCGGCGAGCTGATCGGCATGGCCCCGGGCGGAAAATTCAAGTTCCGCGGACTCGACCACGAGGCCACGCTGCGCGCGGAGGTCGAGCGCTACCACCTGAGCGGACACGCCGACCGCGAGGAGCTGGTGGACTTCGCGCGCTCCCTCTCGCCCAAGGACGTGGTGCTTACGCACGGCGATCCGCCCGCCCGCGCCTGGATGAAGGAAGCCCTCGCCGCCGCCCTGCCGGGAGCGCGGATCCACGACCCCGAGCCGGGCGTGCCGCTGGACCTGTGATGCGCCTTCCGGCATCGGTCGAGGACTGGCGGGAATTCACGCTCACGCGCGGACCGCGCATGGCGGCGGAGGAATTCCTGCTGCGTCTCGCGGAAATCGGGCCCGAGGAGCAGCGCGCCTCGCTCTGCGGCCTGCCGGACGCGCGCGAACTGGCGCGGCGCTTCGAGGCGGCCTGGCCGCGGCGTGAAGCGGCGCTGGGCGGGGTGCCCTTCCTGGTGAAGGACGTCTATTTCCACGAAGGACGCACGACGGGCGCGGGTTCGACGTTCCTGGCCGAGGAGCTGGGGCCGGCGCTCCGCACCTCATCCCTGCCCGCCGCGTTCCGAGACGACGCGGGCGCGGTGGAATGCGGACGGACGCAGATGAATGAGTTCGCCCTCGGCCTGTCCGGCGAGAATCCCCATTTCGGCGACTGTCCCCATCCCGCGCTGGCGGACCGGCTTTCCGGAGGTTCGAGCTCCGGCTCGGCCTTCGCCGTCGCACGAGGGCTGGCGCCCTTCGCGCTCGCCACGGACACGGCCGGTTCGATCCGGGTGCCCTGCGGCCATTGCGGGGTCTGGGGCCTGCGTCTGTCGCCTGACGTGGCGCCGGTGGGCGAAGTCTTTCCGCTGTCACCGGGATATGACGCCCAGGGATGGATCGCGCGCACGCCGAAGGACCTGCGTCAGGTGTCGGCCGCCGTGCTCGGCGAATCACCGCCCGCCGGGGCGGGCCTCTGGGCGGGCGACCTCGGGCTGGGCGCGGATCCCGCGTGCCTGGCCGCCGCGCGCGAAGTCGCGCTGAAGGCGGGGGCGCAGGAGGACCGCGCGGCCTCGGAACTGCTGCGCATGGCTTGCGCCGGCGCGGCGGAGGCCTGGCCGGTCATCGGCGCGGCGGGCGCGGCCCGCGTGCACGCCGCCTGGCTGGACCGGCGCAAGGACCGGTACGACCCCGTGGTCTGGCGGCGGCTGGACGCCGGCCGTCGACGCACGCCGGAGGAGCTTCGCAGGGCCGAGGCGGCGCGAGAACGCGTGACCGAAGCCTTCCGCGCCGTGTTCCGCCGCCATCATTTCGTGGCGATGGCCTCCACGCTGGGTCCGGCCCTGCGCAAATCGGAGGCCGATGAGGCCTCGCGCACCGGCCTGCTGGGGCTCAACGCGCCGTCCTCCCTGGCGGGACTCCCGGCCGTCGCCGGTCACGCACGGCTCGAGGACGGAAGGACGACGGGCGTGCAGTTCCTCTTCCCCGACATGGCGAACTTCGGCTGGGACGCGCTGCTGTCCCGTCTCTGAGCGCGCTCAGAGGCGACGGCGGCGCAGGTGCGCGGCGGGCTGGCCCAGGGCCTCGCGGTACTTCGCGACCGTGCGGCGCGCGATCCGCACGCCCCGGCGCTGAAGCTCGGCCGTGATGGCCTCGTCGGCGAGCGGTGAGGCGGGGTTCTCACGGGCGAGGATGTCGGCGATCATCTCCTGCACGCCCTCCTGCGCGACGGAGCCGCCGTCGGCCGTGGCCACGCCTGACGTGAAGAACCAGCGGAACTCCCTCAGCCCGTGCGGCGTCAGCATCCATTTGTTGGCGGCGGCGCGGCCGACGGTCGTCTCATGCACTTCCATCTCCCGGGCGACGTCGGCCATGGTGAGCGGACGGAGGCGCGAGGGTCCGTGCTCGAAGAAGTCCGCCTGCCGTTCGACGATGATGCGGGCCAGACGCTCCACCGTGCGCTGCCGCTCCTCGATGGCGCCGATGAGGAACTTGCCCTGCTTCATCCGCTCGAGGATGTAGGCGCGCTCCTTGTCGCCGAGCGCGGCGCCGGCCAGCATGTCCTTGTAGGCCGGGGCGAGACGGAGCCGCGGGACGTGGCGGTCGTCCATGGCGATCTTCCAGCCGCCCGCGCCGTCGGGAGTGACGATGGCGTCCGGGACGACGACCCGGTTCTCATCCCGGGAATACTGGCGGGAGGGCACGGTCTCGAGCCGTGAGAGCTCGGCGAGCGCCTCCCTCACTTCGTCGGGGCCGGCGCCGAGGATGCGGCCGCATTCGTCAAGACGGCGCGCCATGAGGGGTTCCCACGCGTCGGCGACCAGCCGGGCGGCGGGCGAGGCTCCGCGGCCGCGCTGGCGCAACTGGGCGAGGAAGCATTCGCGCAGGTCGCGGGCGCCGACGCCGGGCGGATCGAATCCGAGCAGGAGCGCATGCGCCGCCACGACGGCCTCGTACGACTGGCCGCTGCGCAGCGCGACGGAGGAAAGGTCCTCCTCCAGGAAGCCGCGCTCATCGAGCGTGGCGATGAGGAGCCTGAGCGCCTCGCCCACCGCGGGGTCGTCGGTCGCGGTGCGGGCCTGTTCCGAAAGACGCTCGGCGAGGGAAGTCTCGCCGGTGAGGGACTCGAACATGTGCCGGCGACGCTCATCGTCCTCCTGTGAGTAGCCCTGGGAGCGCATCTCCTCGTAATAGCTCTCGTCCCAGTCCTCCTTCATCCGACGGAGCGCGTCGAAATCGTCGTCGCCCAGCCTCAGTTCGCCGTCGCCCTCCTCTTCGCCGGAATCCGGAGCGGAGATGGATTCGAGCGGCTCGGAGGAGCCGCCCTCGACCTCCTCGAGCAAGGGGTTGGCGGCCAGCTCCTCGGCGAGCTCGCGACGCAGCTCAGCCGCTGGGACCTGCAGGATCCTGAGCGACTGCCGGAGCTGCGGCGTGAGCACGAGGCCCTGGACCTGCTTCTGAGACTGGTTGACGCCCTGCTCGGCCATGGAAGGAACGCACGCTAATGCGCTCGGGACGGCTTTGGCAAAGAGTAAGCGTCCCGATACGGCTTGATTCGCACGGACGCCGTCCCAACGATTGAGACAGGGCCCCTCTCCCTGCATGCGTCAATTCGCGTTATTCATCAATGACCAGGTCCGGGGGCCCCACACCGAGGCTGAAATCGACGCGATGATCGCCCGGGGTGACGTCACGGGCGAGACCCTTTGCGCTCCCGCGGGCTCGACCGAATGGGAACCGCTCTCGAACCACTTCAGCTTCGGCAGCAAGCTCAAGGTCAACCGGGGCCGTCAGGCCGAACCGACGGCCGCGGCACGGGAGGACGTCGACCTGGAGCAGCGCAGGAAGCTGCTCATCTACGGTCTGGCGGACTCGGTGACCATCGACCAGTTCGACCGCTCGGAGGCCCAGGCGTTGATCGACGCGCACGAGGCCAAGGTCCGCGCGCGCATCGCCAGGCATCGCTGGGCCGGGATCGGCGGCCTGGCCCTGGGCCTGGCCTTCGGCGCCTACGCCGGGCTGCGCACCGGAGCCGACCGTCCGCTCACCGGCGCCGCGGAAACGATCATCGGCAAGGACGACAAGGTCTCGGCCCAGCTGCGCGGCCTTGACCGGGAGGTGGCCCAGTTCGCCAAGCTCAAGGAGACGGTCGCCGCCCTCGCCTTCAGCAAGCCGGCCGGCGGCACCCCTGCGCTCGGCGTGATCACCGCGCGGCTGAAGAGCGACCCGTCGCGATCCTTCCGGACCAAGGGCCAGGTCAGCCTGGCGCCGTTGACGGAAAAGGCCGCCCGCTGGAAGGCCACGGTGGACGGAGACCTCAAGGTCATCCTGCTTCCGGCGCCGATGCCCAAGGCGGTGGCCGAGAAGGCCGCCGCGCAGGCCGAAATCCTGGACGTCGTCCTCTCGCCGATGCTTGAAAGCGCGAAGTTCGAGGAGCTCAGAGAGGAGCTTGTGCGCGGATTCCCTGAACTCACGGGCAGTTCCGAATCCGACCGGCTCAAGGCGGACATCCGACAGATGAAGATCGCGGAGCTGGCGGCCATCGCGACCCGGGTCGACGCGCGCGCCTCCCTCGCCGCGTCGAACTCTTCCACGGCCGAGTGGGCTCGCCATCTCAAGGATTTCGCGGCGAGGGTGCGCGGTCTTCAGGACCGCATCCGCATCAACGTGGACATGCAGGCCAGGCGCAAGCTGTGGAGCGACTTCAACGCCGGGGCGGGCTCCGACCTGGCGGCATGGATGCTGGCCTCCGGCGGCAAGGAGGTCACGCCCGGGGCCGACGGCGCCTTCGTCGTGGACGAGGGGCCGCGGCTCGGCGAGGCGGACGCCGCCGCACGCATGGTGATCGTCACGCGGATCAACGGCGACCCCGTCCATCTGACCTGGGGCTCGCCCTTCCTCATCCTGGGCGAACTGAGGAGCGAGGCCCTTCCGGCCGACCACTTCCTGCTCAGCGAGAAATACAAGGTCGTCGACAAGCCGGTGACCGGAGGACGGCTCTTCGCCGCGAAGCTGCGGGTCGGAGGCAAGGAGCTCGTCGTCGAACGGCGCTCCCCGCGCTGGCACTTCCTCACCTTGGCGCGGGAGAAGGATCCCGACGTCATCCACCTGCTGGTGGACGAAGCGACGCACGGCCGACATTCGGCCGGAGACGCCGTGCCGGCCGCGGAGATCATCAAGGGGGAGATCTACCTCAAGCTGTCCGAGTCGGCCGTCCCGCCGCTCCTGACTCCGGTTCCCTGACCGGGCTCAGTCGCGACGCGTCCAGCAGTCGGGCTGTGAGCAGTCACCGAGCTGGGGAGGCGTGAGCCTGGTCACCTTGCCCGTCACGGTGTCGACCACGGCGAGCCACGAACTGCTGCGGCTGGCCTGCGTGGCCACCACGTGGCGCCCGTCCGCGCACCAGGAGGCATGGGAGAGGTCGAACGCGCTGGCGGCCGGAACCTCCTGGACCGTGCCGGCCGCGAGGTCCGCCACGGCGAGGCCGAGCCGGCCGGACTGGAAAGTGAAGACGAGCTTGTTCTCGACGGGATTCCAACGCGGCTCGGTGGCGTAGGAATAGCCCGTGGAGAGCCGCGAGGTGGCGCCGCCGGCGGAGGAGGCGAGGTAGATGCCCGGCCTGCCGGTGGGTCCGCTGGTGAGCGCGAGGCGCGCGCCGTCCGGAGACCAGGCGGGGTCGGCGTTGACGGTCTGGGACCCGGACGCGGTGATGACGCGTCGTGCGCCCTTGGCGTTGGCGTCCGCGACGTAGACGTCCATCGTGCCCTTGTTGGAGGACACGAAGACGAGACGTCCGTCCGGACCCGAGCTGGCGGCGCCGATCGCGCCGCGCACGCCGGTCAGGAGGGCCCGCGGCGCTCCGACGCCGTTGGTGGTGTAAAGACCGGGGAAGCCGTCGAGGGAGGCGATGAAGTTGATGCGCGTCCCGTCATGGCTCCAACGGGGCGCGATGGAGGTGTTGCGGTAGGAGGTGAGGCGCAGCGTGCGGGCGCGCGCGAGCGTGGTCTTGCAGATCTCGTCGTGGCCGGTGCCGCGGGAGGTGAACGCCACCTTGGTGCCGGCGTAGAGGGGGCGCAGGCGGAGGGCGCGGCCCACGCCCGCGATCACCGCATCGGCGGCGAGCAGCGCCAGCTCCTCCTCGTCACGCCCGCGCACCTCCTTCTGGAAGGCGAAGCGGGCGACGTCGCAGGCGACGGTGGCCGAAACGCCCTGGCGGCTGATCACGACGCGCGCGGCCCCGTTGGGCTGAAGGCGGACGGCCCCGTGGAGCGAGAGCGCGAACTGCACGAGGTCTCCGAGGGAACGGTCGTCGCACACCACCGAGACGGAGACCTGTCCGCGCTGCAGTTCGGCGTCGACGGCGTCGGTCACGACGACGTTGCCCTGGGCGAGGGCGAGGAAGGGGATGAAGGCGGCGAGGATGAGGCGGAGGCGGCGCATGCTTGGGGCGAAAGGAAGGTTAGCAGTTTGACCCGACGGAGGGCGGGACTTCAATCCCGCTCATGCCGATCGATCCGGATTCCGTGCGCAAGGCCCTGGCGGGCGTCCGCTACCCGGGCTACAGCCGCGACATCGTGGCGTTCGGACTGGTCAAGGGCGTGGACGTCTCGCCCGAAGGCAAGGTCTCGGTGGGGCTGGCCGTCACCACCGCCGACCCGGAGGTGCCCAGGAAGCTCTACGCGGACATCGAGGGGGCCCTCGGGGCCCTCGGAATCCTGAACCCCGAGATCGCCATCACGGTCACGGTGCCCAAGACAGGCCCTGCGGCGCCGACGGCCAAGGCGCCGGCCGACGCGGGCGTCGGCTCAGTCAGGCACATCGTGGCCGTCGCCAGCGGCAAGGGCGGGGTCGGCAAGTCCACCTTCGCCGTGAACCTGGCCTGCGCGCTGGCCCGCTCCCTGACCGAGTCGGGACGCCCGGGCAGGGTCGGCCTGATGGACTGCGACATCTACGGTCCCTCGGTGCCCCTGATGATGGGCGTGGCCGGCCGCCCCATGATCGAAGGGGAGGTGCTGCTGCCTCCGGAGAACTTCGGCGTGAAGGTCATCTCGATGGGACTGCTGGTGGACGAGTCAGCTCCCGTCATCTGGCGTGGACCGATGGTCATGAAGACGATTTCGCAGTTCGCCACCAACGTGCGCTGGGGCGAACTGGACGTGCTCCTGATCGACCTGCCGCCGGGCACCGGTGACGCCCAGCTCTCCATCGTCCAGACGATGGCCCTCTCCGGTGCCGTGGTGGTGACCACCCCCCAGACGGCGGCGGTCACGGTGGCCCTCCGCGGGGCGGCGATGTTCGGCAAGGTCAACGTCCCCGTGCTGGGCGTGGCCGAAAACATGAGCTACCTGGAGACGGCGGACGGCGGGCGGCAGCACGTCTTCGGACAGGGCGGTGGCCTCAAGGTCGCGGAGGCGCTGGACACCGAGCTGCTCGGCGAAGTGCCGCTGGACCCCGCGGTGAGGATGGGCGGCGACCATGGGATTCCGGTGGTCATCAGCCATCCGGACGGGAACGCGGCCCGGGTCTTCAGGTCGGTCGCGCTCGCCCTGCTGCGCAAGCTCAGTGCGACGGCCGGATGAAGGCCCCGCAACGTCGGCTTGCCTCCATGGGCGGGATGACGCAACATAACCGCGTTCAATGAGCGATCAGCCGGCCATCAGCGGAGGGGAGTCCGAGTTCGCCTCCAAGTCGTCCCTCTACGCGGAGTTCCTCGCTGAACGGGAAGAGATCCTCCGCCACAAATGGATCGAATCCGAAAAGGCCGGACATGACATCGGCTTTGAGCGGGCCCTGATCGACTGGACCCGCAACCACCGCGCCCGCTGGAGACAGGAACGCAGGGACGGACGGCGAGCTTCCTGACGGCAATGAAAAGGCCGGCGTCCCGAAGGACCGCCGGCCTGTCCGAGCGAGGGCCCGAAACTCAGCCCTTGATCTCCTTGTGCAGCGTGTGGCGGCGCAGGGAGGGGTTGTACTTGAGCTTCTCGACCTTCTCCTGCGAAAGCTTCTTGTTGCGGGTGGTCATGTAACGGGAGGGGCGCTTGCCCTCCTTGCGGGCTTCGGTGCACTCGATGATGACGGTTTCGCGGGGCATGGCTCGTGACGGTTTGGAAGGTTGAGGAATGGTTCCCGGCCGGGGGGTGGGCAAGCCCGAAAAAGGGCCGGGCGGCCCAAACAGGCCGCCCGGCGAACCCTCTCAGAGTGGCTGAATCAGCCCCAAAGGCGCTTCTTGTGGCGGTTGTTCTTCGAGCGCTTGCGGCGCTTGTGCTTGTTCATCTTCAGACGACGCTTCTTCTTGAGGCTTCCCATGGGTGTCAGGTGAGGAGCATCAAGGGGGGCGACGGCGACGCAGTAAAGCAGAAACTAGGCGGCGATTCTCGTTTCGACCGCCCAGAAGCCCGGACCCCAGCAACGCTGAAGAACCGACCGCAGGGCGTCGAAGTCAGGGCGGCCCCGCACGAGGCAGAAGCATGCGCTTCCGCTGCCGGTCATGCGGAAGCTCCGGCCGACGGCCGCAGCCGCGGCCTCGAGGCCGACGGGCAAGGCGAGGTACTTGCGGAACACGGGTGACTCCAGGTCATTGCCCAGCAGGGAGGGGTCAGTCTCGGGCCTGGCCATCCAGCCCTCCAGCAGGGACTCAGCCTGCGCGGGCGGACGCAGCACGCCGTGCCGGACGAACAACGCGTAAGCCTCGGGCGTGGGCACACCGAAAGGAGGCTTGATGACGATGACGCTCCTTCCCGCCAAAGCGCGGCAAACGGACGCAGGCAGCGCCTCGAGCCTCTCTCCCCTGCCCCGCATCACGGCGGGCAGTCCGCGGACGAAGAAGGCGCAGTCCGAGCCGACCTCGAGCGCGACGGATTCCAGGAATTCCGGCCCCCTCGGATCGCCCGAGGCGCGGTCCAGCAACCTCAGCGCCGCAGCCGCATCCGAGCTGCCTCCGCCCAGACCGGCGCCGTTCGGGATGCGCTTCGTGAGACGGAAACGGCCGCGCGGAATCTCCGGACGTCTCCGGGCGTAGGCTTCGGCGGCCTTGAGCACCAGATTGGAGGCGTCGAGAGGGATGGAAGGGTCGTCGCACGCAAGCGCCCACTCCGCGGCGGGTTCAAACGTCAGCTCATCGGCGAGCTCCAGGGGGACGACCACGCTGACCAGGTCATGGAAGCCGTCCGCCCGGCGCCCGACGATGGCGAGCGACAGGTTGAGCTTCGCTGGCGCGGCTTCTGCGTGCACGCGGCGGAGATTGCGAAGGGCGCCCGGGGAGGCGAGGCCTTTCAGGCCCGAGGATGGGCCTTGCGGCGCACTTCCCTCAGCCGCTGGACGGTGAGGTGGGTGTAAATCTGCGTCGTCGAGAGCGAGGCGTGGCCGAGCTGCTCCTGGACGAGCCTCAGGTCGGCGCCTCCGGAAAGGAGATGCGTCGCGCAGGAATGCCTGAGCTTGTGGGGGGTGAGGTCGGCGGGCAGGCCCGCGAGGGCGAGCCGACGCTTGAGCATGAGCTGCACGGCACGGGCGTGCAGCGCGCCTCCGCGGGCGGCCAGGAATGCGGGCTCACCGCGTGCGGGAGTCCCGCGCATCGCCCAGTAGCCGCGCAGGGCCCGCATGGAGGCCTCGCCGGCGGGCACGTCGCGCTCCTTGGAGCCCTTGCCCGTGACGCGCACGACGCCGGAGGCGAGGTCGACGTCTCCGGCCTTCAGCCCGCAGAGTTCGGAGACGCGCAGACCGGCTCCGTAGAGCATCTCGAGGATCGCCTGGTCCCGGGCGGCCTCGAGGGCGGCGGCGGGCGTGGCCGGATCGGCCGAGGTCTCCAGCAGCAGCTCGGCCTGCGTCTCCGTGAGGAACTTGGGCAGGGCCTTCGGCAGCTTGGGCAGCACGAGCCCGGCCGCCGGAGTGGCGTCGATGCCTCCGCGTTCGCGCAGGTCGGACAGGAAGGCGCGCACGGCCGAGACCTGGTTGTGGACCGACCGACGTTCGTGGGTCGACTGACGCTCGATGACGAAGTCGCGGAGGTCGCGCGGCGTGAGCCGCGACCAGTCGCCGTCCCACCCGCCGTCGGAATCCTTCCATCGCGCGAAACCCTTGAGCGACCGGCCGTAGGTCGCGCAGGTGCGCGGAGAGAGCCTCCGGGACTCCCGCTGCCTCGCCAGGAAGTCCTCGACGGCGGCCCGCCCGGGCCATTCCGCGCCCTCACCTCGCTGAGGCTGGGGGCGCCGCTTCCTCACTGGGGCTTGCGACCGTGCTCGGCGCGCACGGTGATGCCGATGCCGCCGCGCACGCCGAAGGCTCCCGTCACCTCGCACCAGACGGGATCCAGCGCCGCGACCAGGTCGTCCAGGATGCGATTGGTGAGGTGCTCGTGGAAGACCCCCTGCTGGCGGTAGCTCCAGAAGTAGAGCTTGAGGGACTTCGACTCCACGATGCGTGGACCGGGCACGTAGCGGATGGTGATCCGGGCGAAGTCAGGCTGGCCGGTGGCGGGGCAGAGGCAGGTGAACTCCTCGGTGCTCAGCTCGACGGTGTAATTGCGGCCCGCGTTGCGGTTCGGAAACGTCTCCAGCGTCTGCTGGGGCCGGTTCTGCGTGTTGCCGAGATGGGAGAGGCCCTGGAGGTCCTGCGGCTGGGTCGACATGACCACAAGGGAACCGGACAAAGGTGGCGGCGCAAGCGGAGAACCGGGGGAGGAACCTGCTTGCCACCCGGCCCCGGCGGGCTTGCCTCACTTCCACCGCCGAATGGAGCCAAGGCCCATCGCCATCCTCGGGGCCTCGGGCTCCATCGGCACGACCACCCTGGCCGTCGTCAGGGCGCATCCGGGACTCCTGCGGGTCTCCGGCATGGCCTCCTTCAGCCGCTGGCGCGAGCTGGTGGCCCCCGCGAAGGAGTTCGGCGTGCGTCACATCGCGCTGGGCGATCCGACCGCCGCGGCCGAGGCGCGCGCCTCAGGCGCCTTCGACCCGGGCACGACCATCCTCTCCGGACCCGAAGGACTCACGGAGATCGCCTGCATGCCGGAAGTGCGCACCGTCGTGTCCGCGGTGGTCGGCACGGCCGGCCTGGTTCCGACCCTCGCCGCGCTCAGGTCAGGCAAGGACGTCGCCCTCGCCAGCAAGGAACTGCTGGTGATGGCGGGCCGGTTCGTCACCCGGGCCGCGGCCGAGAGCGGCGCACGGCTGCTGCCGGTGGACAGCGAGCACAACGCCCTTCACCAGCTGCTGCGCGGACGCCCGCAAGCCGAAGTCTCGCGGCTGGTCCTGACCGCTTCGGGCGGCGCTTTCCGCGACACGCCCTTGGAACGGCTCGGGGAGGTGACGCCCGAGCAGGCGCTGCGGCACCCCAGCTGGAGCATGGGTCCCAAGGTGACCGTGGATTCGGCCACCATGGCGAACAAGGGGCTGGAGATCGTGGAGGCCACATGGCTCTTCGGACTGCCGCAGGAGCGCATCGACGTGGTGATCCACCCCCAGAGCGTCATCCACGCGATGATCACGCTTTCGGACGGCGGCATGCAGGCCCTGCTCTCGCCGCCCTCGATGGCCTTCCCCATCCAGGACTGCCTGCTTCAGCCGCAGCGTCCGCCCTGCCCCGCTCCCGGACTCGACCTCACCAAGACCCACGCGCTCACGATGAGCCCGCCCGATCCCGCACGCTACCCCTGCCTGGGCATCGCCCGTGCGGCCGCGGCCTCCGGAGCCTGCGCGCCGGCGGCGTTCAACGCGGCCAACGAGGTCGCGGTCGGGGCGTTCATGGCCTCCGGGCTGCGCTTCACGGGCATCGCCGAAGTCGTGCGCCGCACGATGGAAAGGGGCTGGACGGCGGAACCCGGCTCGCTCGAAGATGCCCTGGCGGCCGACGCCGAGGCCCGTCGCCTCGCGGCGGGACATGCGGCCAAGCTCACCCTCTGACCATCCATGGACACCCTTTCCGTCAGCGACCTGCTCAGCTCCCTCTGGGGCGTCGCGCTCGTCGCCCTCTTCTTCGGCGGCTCGATCTTCGTGCACGAGCTCGGCCACTTCCTCGCGGCCCGCAGACGCGGGCTGAAGGTGGAACGATTCTCCATCGGCTTCGGCCCCAAGGTCGTCGGGTGGACCGGCAAGGACGGCGTCGACTACCGGATTTCGCTGATCCCGCTGGGCGGCTACGTGGCCCTGCCGCAGCTCGCCGAGATGGAGGGCGTCGAGGGTCCGGTGGCGGAAGGCGCCGAGGAACTCCCGAAGATCTCCTACGCGGACAAGATGATCGTCTCCGTGATGGGGGCGGTCTTCAACGTCATCTTCGCCTTCGTGCTCGCCTGCGTGCTCTGGTACACCGGCACGCCGGTCGCCGAAGGGTCGCGCAGCACGACCGTGGGCTACGTGCCCGAGACGGTCGTGACGGCCTCCGGACATCTGGCCGAACTCGGGCTCGGACGCACCGTGCCCGGCCCGGCCTTCGTCGCCGGCATCAAGGCGGGGGACGTCATCTACGAAGTCGACGGGCAGCCGGTGAAGACCTTCAACCAGATCCAGGAGGCGATCATGCTCGGCAACCGCCGCGACGCGGCCGGGCAGCCGGTGGCCACCCTCACGCTGCAGCCTCCTCCGGGGGGCTCGATGCCCAGGCACGTCGAGGTGCGGCCGGCCCGCGCCGAACTCAACCGGCGCAGCGGCGACAGCGTGCGCATCATCGGCATCCAGCCGGCCTCGCAGGTCGTGATCGGCGAACCGCTGCCGGGATCCCCCGCGGCCAAGGCGGGGCTGCGCCGCGGCGACCGCGTGGTGTCCGTGGACGGACGTGCGATCGGCAACTTCGCCGAATTCAGGGAAGTGCTCCGTCAAGGCGGCGCCCCGACCCGACGCATCGAGGTCGAACGCCAGAAAGGCGACGCCGCCGAGCGCCTGACTCTGGAAGTCGAGCCGCGCACGGCCCCCGTGCTCAATCCGGTCGGCCTGATCGAATATCAGGACGGCGAGAGGACCCGCACCATCGTGCTCGTGCCCTCGACGCGCGACATCGTCACGCCCGCGGGCGAATCGCCGCGCGACCGGCTCATGGTGCTGGGCGTCTCCCCCGAGGATCCGGCGCTCGCCGAGACGCTGCGCATCGGCACCGCGGTGGACAAGGTCGACGCGGGCGAACTCTCCGCGGTGCGCTCGCTGGACGACCTGCAGAAGGCGGCCGGTGGCGCGGCCCGCGACATGACCGTCTTCTGGACCCGGGCGGACGGCGAGACAGGAAACCTCATCCTCAAGCAGGCCTCCTTCCGACGCGCGCCTCCGGTCGAGCACGCCCAGATCGGCGCCGCCTTCCTCTCCCGGACCGAGCTGGCGCACCTGCCCCCCTGGGAGACCTGCGCCAACATCGTGGCCTCCACGCTCCGCACGCTGCAGCGCCTGGTCGACCGCGACTCGGACATCGAGGTCAAGCAGCTGGCGTCGGTGATCTCGATCTCCAAGACCTACTACAATCTTTCGGAGGACATCCGGCGGGTCATCTGGTTCACGGTCCTCATCAACATCAACTTGGCGATCCTCAACCTGCTGCCCATCCCCGTGCTGGACGGCGGCCACATGCTGATCGCGACCATCCAGCGGCTGACCGGCAACGCCCTGGGGGGCAAGGTCATCGTCTTCCTGCAGTACGCCTTCATGGCGCTGCTGCTGAGCTTCATGGGCTACGTGATGCTGCACGACGTCCGCCGTTGCTCCGGCGACAGCGAGCAGCAGCTCAAGCAGCAGCTGCTCGAACGGCACGTCTACCGCCCGGCGGAATTCGGGGCCAAGAAATAGCCTCAAGGGCGGTTTTCGCCTCGTCCGGCGGAACCGGAGGGCCAAGATGAAGGTCATCCCCGCCATGGAACCCTCCGCGACCTCCCGCTCACGCCGATCCTTCCTCGCCGGATTCGGCGCCGCCTTCGCCACGCTCGGGCTCTCACCGGCCCTCGCCGCGGCCGACGCCGCCAAGGCCGCCGAGAAGGCGCTGCCGCGGAAGAAGATCACCGACCCCTACGTCTACAAGTTCTCCATCGGCAAGTTCGAGGCCTGGTCGATCAGCGACGGCTGGGGCACCTTCAAGGAGGGGGTGACGAAGAAGATGTGGCCGCCCGCCGAGCGCGCCCAGATGCAGGAGGTCATGCGGTCCCGGGGCGAACGTCCCGACGACATGACGCTTTACATCAACATCCTCCTGCTGAGGAAGGACAAGGAAGTCATCCTCGTCGACGCCGGCTTCGGCAACGTCGAGCGCGACACCTGGGGCTGGCTGGGACAGGCCATGGCCTCGCCCGAAGTCGGCATCCGGCCCGAGGAGGTCACCCACGCCCTGCTCAGCCACTCGCACATCGATCACATCGGCGGCTTCGCCAAGGAGGGACGCATCATCTTCCCGAACGCCGCGCTCCACGTGCTGAAGGCCGAAGTGGACTTCTGGCGCGGCAAGGAGCCGGACTTCACCAAGTCGCACCGCACCGACAACATCCCGCAGATGATCAAGAACGTGCGGAACTCCTTCGACACGCTCCAGCCCAACCTGGTCCTGCACAAGGACGGCGACCAGATCCTCGACGGCGCCATCACGATCCTCGCCGCCCCGGGCCACACGGACGGCCATGCCATCTACCGCATCAAGTCCGAAGGACAGTCGCTGCTGCACCTCTCCGACCTCGCGCACAACCACGTGCTGATGTTCGAGGACCCGGCCTGGTTCATCGACTTCGACCATGACCCGGAGGCGGCGATCGCCTCCCGACGGAAGTGGTTCGCGGAACTGTCCGCCACGCGCGAGCGCGCCTACGGCTTCCACCTGCCCTGGCCGGGGCTCGGCGTGGTCGCCTCCAACGGCCGGAAGGGCTACCAGTGGCTGCCCGAGGCCTGGCGCTGGGACTTCTGACGCCCGTTGACGGCGGCCGCCGCGCCGCTTGATATGAAGGCATGCCCGGCGACTACTGCCCATCGCGCACCCGCACGGTGCGGCGCCTGACGCGCGCCGTCCTCGCGGGCGACGTGGGCATCGGAGGGACCAATCCGATCCGGGTGCAGTCGATGACGACCTCCGACACGGAGGACGTGAAGGCCACGGTCGGGCAATGCGTGCGGCTGGCCGAGGCCGGCTGCGAGCTCATCCGCATCACGGCGCCCAACAAGGCGGCCGCCGCCGCGCTCCGGGAGATCCGGCGTGAGTTCCGCGCCGCCGGCTTCCGCCAGCCGCTGGTCGCCGACATCCACTTCCTGCCCGCGGCGGCGATGGAGGCCGTCGAACACGTGGAGAAGGTGCGGGTGAATCCCGGCAACTACGCCGACAAGAAGAAGTTCGCGGTCCGTGAATACACTGACGCGGCCTACGCGGAGGAACTGGATCGGCTGCACGAGGCGTTCTCGCCGCTCGTGCTCCGGGCCAAGGAACTGGGTCGCTGCCTGCGCATCGGCACCAATCACGGCTCGCTCTCCGACCGCATCATGAACCGCTACGGCGACACGCCGCTGGGGATGGTGGAGTCCGCGCTGGAATTCGTCCGCATCTGCGAGTCGCACGGCTTCCGGGAGCTGGTGCTGTCGATGAAGGCCTCGAATCCCAAGGTGATGGTCCAGGCCTACCGGCTCGCGGCCGCCCGCATGGCCGAGCTGGGCATGGACTACCCGCTGCACCTCGGGGTGACCGAGGCGGGCGAGGGCGAGGACGCGCGCATCAAGTCCTCGACGGGCATGGGCGCGCTGCTGGCCGACGGGCTGGGCGACACGGTGCGCGTCTCGCTGACGGAGGACCCCTGGCATGAGATTCCGGTCTGCCGCGAACTGGTGCGCCGCGCGGAGGCGATGGCGGCCGCCGGCGCCAAGGGGGTGGACGCGCCGGCCGACCCGGCCGATCCCTACGTTTTCACGCGTCGCGCGGCCCCGGCCGTCGCGCTCAGTTCAGGCTGCGCCGCGGGCGGAGACCAGCCGCCGAGGGTCATCGTGCGGGGATCGACGGGGCTGGAGGACTGGAGGCAGGCGGTGAAGGAACTGCTCGAGGCCAACGCGAAGCAGCGTGAGGCCAAGGCCGAAGGCCTGCTGCTGCAGGTGCGCACGAGGGAGGACCTGCCGGCGCTGGCCTCGGTGCGCAAGGCGCTCGGCCCCACCCTGCCCTCGGTCTGGGCGGAGACATCGCTGCCCGCAGAAGTCTTCGACTTCGGGGGCGAGGGCTCGACGCTGGTGATCGTCAGGCGGTTCGGACCGCAGGACGCCGCCGAGCTGCGGGAATGGACCTCACGCTGCTCGACCGCGGGCGCCCGGCTGGCGGTCGACCTCGATCCGAAGGACGTCGGCGCGCTTGCCGAAGCCCTGCGCGGAGCCGCGCCCGGGACGCTGGTCGCCTGCTGCTCCCGCCCCGCCGCCGGGATGCACGCCCTCGGCACGCACCGCCAGCTGGTCCGGGCCCTCCGCGAGCACGGCGTCGACGCCGCGCTCTGGATCCGCGCCACGGAATCGAACGCGACGCTGCTTGACGAAGGATTCCAGTCGAAGCTGATGGAGGCCTCGATCCTCGCGGGCGGCCTGCTGGTCGACGGCTACGGCGACCTCGTCTCATGCGAGACGCCCGGCAACGCGGCCAAATCGCTCTCCCTCGGCTACGACGTCCTGCAGGGCGCGCGGGCGCGCCAGACCAAGACCGAATACGTGGCCTGCCCGAGCTGCGGCCGCACGCTCTTCGACATCCAGTCGACGACGCTCAAGATCAAGGAGCGGACCGGCCACCTCAAGTCCGTCACCATCGCGGTCATGGGCTGCATCGTGAACGGCCCGGGCGAGATGGCCGACGCCGACTTCGGGTATGTCGGCGGCGCGCCCGGCAAGATCAACCTCTACGTCGGCAAGACCCCGGTGAGGTTCAACATCCCCCAGGAGGAGGCCGTCGAACGCCTCGTCGACCTCATCAAGGAGAAGGGGAAGTGGGCGCAGCCTTAAGGCTGCGAGGAGCACGTGGGCATGAGTCAAGGGGACAAGGGGAAATCACCCTCCTTGCCCCCGCGTCACCTTGCCCACGTGCCCCCAACGCAGGCTCAGCCTGCGTTCGCCTCAAGCGCTTCGATCAACGGCTTCGAATCGGGGAGGCCGTGCGGATGGTGGTCGCCGCCTTCTTTCGGAAAGAGCAGGACGCGTCCGCCCGCCTGCTTCCAGAAGGCGACGACCTTGGCGGCGTTGTCCTCGTAGGGCACGACCTGGTCGGCGGTGCCATGGCAGGAGATGAGCGTCACGCCGGCCTTGACCGCCGCGGCGAAGCCGGCGTCAGGACGCACGGACCGCTCCTGGGCGGCGACGTCATCGGCGAAGCCGAACTCGGCCTTGTAGAGCTTCCAGTCGTTGGGACTGCCCTTGCCTTTGCGCTCGAGCTGCAGGCCGCCCGGCCACGAACGGATGTCACACACGCCGTTGTCCAGGTAGAGCACGCTGATGCGATCCGGATGCAGCCGCGTCCACGCGTTCACGTACAGGCCGCCGCGCGAGATGCCCAGCAGCGCGGGCTTGGGCGAAAGGTCCCTGACGCCGTGCAGCTCGTCGTAGAGCGCTTCCCAGACCTTCATCGAGCCCGGCAAGCCGAACCGGTTGACCTGACGCACGTAGGCGACGTGCCAGCCCCGTTCGACCAGTCCGTCCTCGAGCGCACGCAGGTGCCCTGCGAACTCCCCGACCCACAGCCACGGGCGGCCGGCCGCGGGCTTTTCGGGAACCTTCAGCGTCACGTCGGCTCCGGCGACCTTGAACTTCTCCACTTTGATCGCCGCCGGGAGCAAGGCGGCGGCGAGGACGAGGAGCATGGCGGGGGCAAGTCGGGGCATGACGCGACCCTAGCCCGACGATGCGGGCGGGCAAGCGCGGTCAGATGACTGCTCCTTGCCAGCATGCCATAAACCTCCCATCAATGTGGGTCATTCCTTTCATGAAACCCGTACTTCTGGTGATCCGTGACGGCTGGGGCGAGAACCACGACGCCCGTCACGACAAGTTCAACGCGATCAAGGTCGCGGACATCCCAGTGTCGCGCCGGCTGACCAAGGAGTGGCCGCGGACCGAGATCCTGGCCCACGGCCTGGACGTCGGCCTGCCCGTCGGGATCATGGGCAACTCCGAGGTCGGCCACCAGAACATCGGCGCCGGACGCATCGTCGACCAGGAGATCGTCCGCATCGACAAAGGCCTCACCGACCCCGCCGCCATGCGCCGCATCCCCGCCTTCCGCGGACTGGTCGAGAACGTGAAGTCCACCGGCGGCACGGTCCACCTGATGGGCCTCTGCTCCGAGGCGGGCGTGCACTCCACCCTGCCCCACCTCTACGCGCTGCTGCGCCTGCTCAAGGAGGAGGGCCTGACCAAGGTCTGCGTCCACGCCTTCATGGACGGACGCGACAGCCCGCCCACTTCGGGACTCGGGTACCTGCGGCAGCTCGAGGCGGAACTCGCCAAGATCGGCGTCGGCCGGGTGGCGAGCGTGTCCGGGCGCTTCTGGGCGATGGACCGCGACAACCGCTGGGAGCGCGTGAGGACGGCCTACGACGCCCTCACCGGCGCGCCCGCGCCCGAGGCGGAGTCCGCCACGGCCGCGGTGCAGGCCTATTACGACCGGCCGACCGACTCCAGCATGGTGGGCGACGAGTTCGTGCCCGCCACCCGGGTCAAGGGAGTCCCGTTCATCCAGGACGGCGATTCGGTGCTCTTCTTCAATTTCCGCGGAGACCGCCCCCGCGAGATCACCCGCGCGTTCATCGACCCTGCCTTCAAGGGCTGGGAACGCCCTAAGCTGCTCAAGCTCTTCTACGCCACGCTGACCAACTATGAGAAGGGCCTCTGCCCCAACGTGGTCTTCGACAAGCCGCCGAAGATGGTGAACATCCTCGGCGACTGGGTGGCGAAGCAGGGCGTGTCGCAGTTCCGTACGGCGGAGACGGAGAAGTTCCCGCACGTCACGTTCTTCTTCAACGACTACCGCGAGGAACCCTTCCCCGGGGAGGAGCGCGGCATGGCCCAGAGCCCCAAGGACGTGGCGACCTACGACCAGAAGCCGGAAATGTCGGCCTCACAGGTCACGGAGATGGCGAAGTCCGCCATCCTCTCCGGCAAGTACGGACTCATCGTGGTGAATTACGCCAATCCCGACATGGTGGGCCATACGGGCTCGCTTGAAGCGGTCTGCAAGGCCTGCGAGGCGGTCGACCGCGGGCTCGGCACGCTCCTCGAGGCGGTGGACCGGGCCGGCGGCAAGGCGCTCGTCACGGCCGACCACGGCAACGCGGACCAGATGTGGGAGCCGGAGGAGAATTCGCCGCACACGCGGCACACGCTGAACCCCGTCGAGGTCGTGCTCTACGGGGCCGGCTGCAAGGACCTCAAGGTCCGACCCGCCGGCAGGCTCGCGGACATCGCTCCGACGGTGCTGCAGCTGATGGGGCTGCCGAAGCCGCCCGAGATGACGGGCGAAAGCCTGATCGCCTGAGGCCGCTCAGAATCCGGTCGGAAAGACGATTCCCAGGGAATCACCGACGGCCCTGACCATCTCCACTTCGCCGGGATCGGCGCGCCCGTCATGCAGCATGGCCACGCCGCAGGCACGCACGGTCTCGCGGCGCTGGGCCACGCTGAGACGCAGGAGGGAGGCGAGCGCGGCTGCCACCTGGGCGGAAGACGGAGCTGACCCGTAAGGCGGCGGACGCGGCACCCGCAGCTGCGCGAAGGCCCTCAGGTAGGCCCGCTCCTTCTCGGCCTCTTCCTGCGCGGAGGCATGCACGAGGGCGGACAGCACGACGGCATGCGCCTCCTCGACCGCGATCGCCGCGGGGGCGATCGGCGGAGGCAGCCCGAGATGACGGCGGAGCGCCGACTCGAGCAGGACGTGAAGGAGGGCGTCATCGGTCATCGACGTGGCCTGGGAGACGCCGTCGCGGATCAGCGCGCGCTGGCCGGGGGAAAGCTGCCGGAGCGTCGGCAAAGCCAGGTCCAGCAGAGGGAGTCGTGAGCCACGGGGCAAGGCGCGGACAATGGGCTCGAACTTCAACACCTCGCGCACGACCTCTCCGCCGGCGAGTCCTGCCAGAGCCTTGAGCTGATCGTCACGGACGGCCGCATCCTTTGCGAGAATGAGCGAGAAGACCACGGCCAGGGAACCGACCAGGTCGGTGGCGGCGGCGACCAGCGGTTCGGGCAGCGCGCCACGGAAAGTCACGGCCTCCTGGATCTGATGCGGCGTGGCGTCGGGCACGGACGCGGTCGCGGCCGGGCGCACGGGAGCCGCACCGGCGAAACCGGAGGCCGCCGGAGAAGCCGGCGCCTCGGCGTCGGCCTGGCGCCGGGCGGAAGCCGGGATGCGCAGGTCGCCTCCGGAGGCCGGATCGATGCGCTTCAGACGCTCATCCAGCGGCGGGTGCGTGGAGAAGAGCGATTCAAGGAAGCCCGGGGTCGAGGCGAAGAAGAGATGCCTGGCCTCGTCGTCCCCTTCGGCGACCGTCGCCCCATGGGCCGCGATCTTGCGGAAGGCGCCGGCCAGGCCCTGAGGATTGCGCGTGAACTGGACGGCGGAGGCGTCGGCCAGGAATTCACGCTGACGGGACACGCAGGCCTGGATGATGCGGGCGAAGAGCATGCCGCCCGCGCCCACGACGACCAGGGCCAGACCGGCGACCAGGATCACGAGATTGCCGCCCTTCTTGCGTCCGCCGCCCGAGGAACCCGCGAGCCGCATCGCCAGATAGCCCAGCTGGACCAGCGCCAGCAGGCCGGCCACCGTGCCGATGAGGCGCAGATTGAGCCGCATGTCGCCGTTGCCGATGTGGCTGAACTCGTGCGCGATGACGCCCTGCAGTTCGTCGCGCGTCAGGCTCTGCAAGGCGCCGCGCGTGACGCCGACCGCCGCGTCCTCGGGCGAATTGCCCGCCGCGAAGGCGTTGATGCCCGCGGACCCGTCGATGACGTAGCATTCCGGCACCGGCAGTCCGGAGGCGAGGGCCATCTCCTGGACGATGTTCAGGTAACGGCGCTCAAGCGGATCGGCCGCGCCGCCGACGACCAGCCTGCCGCCCAGGCTGCGCGCCACGGCGCCGCCGCCGGAGGAGAGTTCAGCGATGCGGACCAGGGAACCTCCGAGCACCACCACGAAGGCCGTCCCGGCGGTGGCGATGAAGAGCTTGGGCTGCCACCACTGGGGTGCGACGCCCTGCGCCTTGGCCAGACCGATGACCGCCACCGCATAGAGCGTGCCGGCGAGCGCCGTGAGGGCGCAGGCCAGCAGCACGACGAGCAGGGCCGTGCGGCCGCGGGCGTCATCCTGAGCCCGGAAGAAGTCCATCTGCGCGGCCATCGCGCGTCAGGCCCTCAGAAGGAGACCTTCGGGGCGGCCTTCTCCGCCTCGTTCTCGATCTTGAAGAACTCGGCGGGAAGGAATCCGAAGAGGTTCGCGATCAGTACGCGCGGGAAGGTCTCGCGTCCGTTGTTGTAGAAGAGCACGGCGTCGTTGAAGGCCTGACGGGCGAAGGCGATGCGGTTCTCCGTGGAGGTGAGCTCCTCCATCAGGCCTCGCATGGTGGCGTCGGCCTTGAGCTGGGGGTAGTTCTCGGAGACCACCAGCAGCCGGCCCAGGGCGCCGCTGAGGCCGGATTCCGCGGCGACGAGGTCGCGCATGGCGGCGGGGTCGGCGGGATTGCCGGCGAGGCGGACGTTGGCCTGGGTGGCCTTGGCGCGGGCCTCGACCACCGCGGTGAGAGTCTGGGACTCATGGGCCATGTAACCCTTCGCGGTCTCGACCAGGTTGGGGATGAGGTCATGGCGGCGCTTGAGCTGCACGTCGACCTGCGCGAAGGCGTTGCGGAAACGATTACGGAGCTCGACGAGTCCGTTGTACATCCCGACGACGATGAAGCCGAGGACGAGGAGGAGCACGAAGACCGTGAGCAGGAAGGGAATCATGACGTGAAAGATGCCCGCCTCAGGCTCCTGCGCAAGCGCAGGAGAGCGCCCTCCATTAGAATAAAACCAGACTATTGGAACGGCCGCTCAGGGCAGTTCGGCCAGCCGGGCGCAGACTTCGTCGATCAGGAAGGCCGGGGTGGAGGCCCCGGCGGTCACGCCCACGGTCCGGTAGCGGCCCACGGCGGCCAGATCGAGCTCAGCGGCCGTCTCGACATGGAAGCAGGGCAGTCCCTCGCGTTCGACGAGGCTGGCCAGCTTGACGGTGTTGGCCGAATGGCGTCCGCCGATGACCACGACGGCCTCGCAGCCCTGCTTGCGCAGCTCCACGACGTCGGACTGCCGATCCTTGGTGGCGCCGCAGATGGTGTCGAAGACGAGGGCCGAAGGGACGCGGCCGCGGAGGCGTGCCGCGAGCCGCTCGAACTCGTCGGTGAACATGGTGGACTGGGACACCATGCAGACCTTGTCGCCCAGGTCGGGCAGGGCGTCGATGTCGGCTTCGTTGGAGATGACGTGCCCCCTGCCCTCGGCGTATCCCATGAGGCCGATGACCTCGGGGTGCCTGGGGTCGCCGAAGATGACCGTGGTGAAGCCCTTCTTGGCGTGCAGGCGGACCTTGCCGGCGATGATGCCGACGTCGGGACAGGTGGCGTCGCGGAACTCCAGGCCGAGCGACTTCAGGTATTCGCGACGTTCGGGAGAGATCCCATGCGCGCGCACGACCATGACGGCCTCCGGCGCGGTCCTGGCGTCGACCTGCACCTTGGATTCGCTGCGGTAGTCGCCGACCTCGCGGATGCCCTCGCCGGTGAGCACCTCCATCATCTGGCGGTTGTGAATGAGGGGGCCGTCGGTGTAGACGGGGTGACGTCCCTTGCGGGCGTACTCGCGGGCGATGTCGATCGCGCGCTCGACGCCCCAGCAGAAGCCCGCCGACTTGGCCCGGATGACCTTCATCACGGCCAAGGTGTCCGCCGGGCGGAGGGGTTCAAGCAAAGTCGGCCGCAGGCGGCCTCAGGGGGCGGGCACGCCCCAGACTTCGGCCTCGATGTAGTCGTTGGTCGGCGAGGAGGAGTTGCCCTTGGAATGAAAGCGCACGTAGCGGCCCTTGACGGCGGAGACGGGGATCACCCTGCCCTCGTGGGACTCGAAGTAGCAGAAGTCCTTGCCCTTGCCGAAGCCCAGCTCGCCCTCGGCGTCGTTGTTGTAGACGGTCGTGACGTCCTTCTTGAAGTCCTTGTCGTCGGAGATCTGGACCACGACGTTGAAGTAGACGCGCGGCTCGCGATGGAAGTGCCAGAGGGCGATGGCGTGGATCGCCGCGCTCTTGCCCAGGTCGACCTGCATCCACTGGTGGCCGCGGGGCAGCTCGACCTCGAAGCCCTCCTCGCCGCCCTTGTCACCGTCGGTGAGGAAGGAGAAGTCGCCGGCATTGGCTTCGCGGGCGCTGGAGGTGACGAGCCGTCCGAAGGCGAGGTTCTTGGCGTCGGCGGGCACCTTCGGGAGGGCGCGCGGGCCCTTGGCCACGGGCTCGAGGTTGGAAACCTTGACCGGCCGCGGCGTGCCCAGCGCGACCGACTTGGGCAGGACGAGAGGCAGGGGCTTGTCCTCGGCGGCGACGGCGAGCGGGAGGACGAGGAGGCAGAGCAGCGTGGACTTCATGGGGATGGAAGATGAGACAACTCCGAAGCACCCGGGTTTCAAGCCTTGGGAGCCTCGAGGGTGCGCACCCTCCGGTGGCGCAGGGGGAAACGGAGGGTCACGGCCGTGCCCGACCCCGGGGTGCTGCGGATGTCGACCGTGCCGCCGTGGGCCCGCATGATGCGGAGGAGGATGAGCATGCCGACGCCGGCGCCGGAGCCCTTGGTGGTGTAATAGGCGTCGAACACGCGGGTGAGGCGCTCGACGGGGATGCCGACGCCCGTGTCACGGACCTCGACCGACACCCATTCGTCGTCGTGCGCGATGGCCACGTCGATCTCGCCGCCGCGGTCCATGGCCTCGAGCGCGTTCTTGAGTACGTTGAACAGCGCCTGCTTGACCTGGTTGCGGTCGCCGAGGATCGGCGGCACGCCCGAGGCGACGTCGACGGAGACGCGGACGCCGAGCTGCTCCATCTGGTCGCGCAGGAGGGCGACCGCGTCGGCCACGACGGCGACGAGGTCGGTGTCGGCCAGCACGGGCGGCGCGGGCCGCACGGCCCCGAGGAAGTCCCGCACGATGCCGTCGAGCCGGGCGATCTCGGAACGGCAGACGGCGGCGGACTCCCGCACCTTGCGGGCGGAGGGCGAGTCGCCGAGCTTGGCGGCCTCGCGCTCGAGCAGCTGAAGATGGATGCCGATCGCGTTGAGGGGATTGCCCACCTCGTGGGCCACGCCTGCGGCGAGGGTGACGATGGAGTCGATGCGTTCGCTCTCCACGCGGTCCTCGGTCTGCACGCGCTCGGCGGTGACGTCGCTGAGCACGGCCACGCGGCGGGCCAGCTCAGGGGACTGGGAGTCGCTGACACGCGCGAGGTGCAGCCGGAGCACGCGGGACTCGGGGTAGCGCACCTCGACCTCGCGGGAGAGGGCCGCCGAATCGACGGGCAGGTCGAGCGCCGCCGCCAGGTCGGGGGCCAGACGGCGGAGGTCGGGCCGGCCCTCGGGCTCGGAGGGAAATCCGAGCAGATGGGCCGCGGAGGCGTTGGCGTATTCGACCGTGCCGTCGTGAGAAAGCACCAGCACCCCCTCGCGCAGGGTGTCGAGCACCGTCTCCATGAGGTCCCGCTCGCGCTCGAGGCGCCGGGCCAGGATGGCGAGGTTCTGGGCGTCGAGGTCGTCGATGCGGCCGAGGACGCGGTCAAGGGGGCTGGAGCGGCGGCGGCTCATCGTTTCTGGAGCCGTGCGGCGACCTCGGCGACCAGCAGGCGGGCGACCTCGCTCTTTGAGGACGGACCGAGCTGACGTCTGAAGCCGTCGCGACCGACCAGGGTGATCGTGTTCTCCTCGGAGCCGAAGGCGCCCTCCGCACCGGCCACGGAATTGGCGGCGACCAGGTCGACGCCCTTCCGATCCAGCTTGGCCCGTGCGTTGGCTTCGACGTCCTCCGTCTCGGCGGCGAAACCGACCAGCACCTGGTCAGGACGGCGACGGGCCGAGAGGGCCGTGAGGATGTCGGGCACAGGCTCCAGCTCCACCGTCATGCCGCGCCCGTCCTTCTTGAGCTTGGACGTCTGGCGCGACGCCGGGCGCCAGTCGCTGACGGCGGCGCACATGAGCAGGACGTCGCAGGGGCCGAAGAGCGCGTCCGTCTGGCGCAACATCTCCTCGGCGGTCACCACCGGGTAGAGCATCACCCCCGCCGGTTCGGGCAGGGAGACCGGGCCGGAGACCAGGTCGACCGTCCATCCGGCCGCACGGGCCGCGGCGGCCAGGGCATAGCCCATCTTGCCCGAGGACGGATTGCTGATGAAGCGCACCGGATCGAAGAATTCGCGCGTGGGACCCGCGGTGATGAGGCAGCGGACGGCCATCGGGGAGGATGATGGCGGCGGAGGAGTCCGAGGGCGAGCGTGAAGGCGTCCTTTGGCGCTTCCCACCGGCCCCGGGTGCGGCCAGATTGCCCCTCAGATGGACATCTACCTGGCCACCGGCAATGCGCACAAGGCGGAGGAGTTCGGCCGTCTCTTCGCGCTTGCGGGCATGCGGAGGATCAAGGTCCGCTCGGCCAAGGAGCTCGGCGGCATGCCCTTCGTGGACGAGAGCGCGGGCACCTTCGTCGGCAACTGCCGGCTCAAGGCCGAGGCGCTGCTGAAAATCGTGCCGCCGAAATCATGGGTGCTGGCCGACGACAGCGGACTGTGCTGCGACGCCCTGCAAGGCGGCCCCGGGGTGGATTCGGCCGTCTATGCGGGAACGGGAGCGACCGACGCCCAGAACCGGGCGAAGCTCCTGACGGCGATGAAGGACGCTCCGCCCCACCGTCGCGGAGCACGCTTCGAATGCCACCTGCTGCTCCTCGGCCCCAACTGGACTGACGTCAAGTTCGTCGGGCAATGCTGGGGCAAGATCCTCGAGGCCGAGGCGGGCCGGGAAGGCTTCGGCTACGACTCGCTCTTCGTGCCCGCGAATCATGACCGCACCTTCGGCCAGCTCAGCGCGGCCGAGAAGGACGCAGTGAGCCACCGGGCCAAGGCCTTCGCGCAGCTGACCGACTGGCTCCGCGAGAACGGCTACGGCAGGTGAAGGCGGTCGTGAAGACGGCCCGGCTGCCCTGAACCGGGGGCCGCGGCCAGTTGTGCGTCGGTGACGCGCCTGACCACGGCGTGGGCCAGGAGGGAGACCGCGATCACCAGAGCCGCCTGAAGCGTCAGCAATTGCGTGGCCAGAATCAAGGACGGCTGATCGTCAGCACGCTCAATCATCGCCTTCGTGAGGCGACCGAACACATTGGTGACCAGCCAGAACGTCCACCAGGTCGGCACCAGGGCGGGCACAGGTTGATCCCTCCATCCGGACGGGCTGTGACTGGCCTGCCACAGCTCGCGCATTCCCCGGTAAGGAAGCACCAGATTGACGAAAGGAACGAAGTAGAAAAGCAGCGCCTTCCCGGGAGTCTGCGTCAGGCCTTCCGCACCGATCGCCCTGACGTGACGGTTGGCCAGCAGAATCCAGCGGGCGAAGAACGCGGCGGTCAGCAGGAAGGTTCCGATCGTGACAACGGACAGCAGCTCCTGACGCTCATCATTTGCCTCGAGTTCCTCCGTCGTCCAGGCCGGGCGCGCGATGAGCTCCCACTGCATCGCATGGGAGACCAGGAAAACCGCGCTGACGACGGCATGCAGGATCAGAAGGGCCTTGAGCAGCCGCGCCGCCTCGGCGAACTTCCGGCGGGAGCGGTCGTCAGGAGTCGGTTCCATGACCATGAGTATGGCATGCCGAACCTGGCGACAAGCCCCGAGAGCGGCGTGCGCCGCGCGGCCCTCAGAAGAACACCGCTTCGGACAGCGCCTCGGCGGGGCCCATCAGCGCGACGCGCTGGGTCACCGTGCCGGGCTCGCGGCCGCGGGTGAACGTGATGCGCGCCTGCGTGCCCTTCTCCGCGTGCTCCCAGAGGAAGCGTGATCCGTCCTCATAGGTCCACTCGGCCGCCAGGTTGTCACCGGCGGGCGGAGCCTCGGAAATCGAGAACTCGGCGGTCACGTGCGAGCGGCCGAGTCCGGCGCAATGCGTGAGGCAGGACTTCATCCACGTGAGCAGTCCGGCGGCCTCGCCGCGCAGGCCGCGCCCGTGCGAGACCGAGACCTTGCGCAGGCCGCGCACGAGGTCGGCCGGCGCATGGGCCGCGAGGAACTGTCCGAGGGCCTGACGGACCGGCAGGCAGCGCGCGACCGCGAGGTCACGCACCTGCTCCGGACGGGGAAATCCGAGGGAGAAGACCGCATCGCCCACCAGCGAACGGTCGGTCACCACGCGTCGACAGCGACGCGTCCATTCCAGCCAGGGCCCGAGTTCCTCGGCGGTCACGCCGTGCGCCCAGAGGTTCGTGGGCAGGTCGCCTTCCAGCCAGGTGGAGACCAGGGACTCGAGTTCGGGGCCGGGGCGGCCGTGGGCCAGGAGGAGGGCTTCGCAGCAGCGTTTGCCGCGGCGGGCCGGATCGAAGAAACAGAGCACGTTGACCTTGGCCTCGAGCGGGGCGTCGGCGGCTTCCGCCGGACGTGCGGCGAGCACCACGAGCCGGCAGGGGTAGCGCTGCGCGAAGAGGATCGCCTCGTCGAATCGGGCCTGCGCGTCGGCGGCGCCGACGCCCGCGCCGAACATCAGCACCACGTTCATCTGGGAGGCGCGCGCGGCCTCGTCGCCCTCGTCGGCCCAGGCCTTGTCCAGCGCATGGAGCGCGCCGGACACCTTCACCGGGAAGCCCGGCAGCGCGTCGAGGATCGGATGCGGCATGGCTCAGCGGCCGGCGTTGCGCCAGGCGTGGCCGTGCGCGCCCAGCAGGGCGTCGGCCCCGGCGGGCCCCCAGGAGCCGGCGGCGTAGGACTCGAGCCCGTGACGGCCGTCCATGGCCCAGGAATCGAGCAGCGGCGTGAAGAGACGCCAGGAGGCCTCCGTCTCATCGCCGCGGATGAAGAGCGTGCGGTCTCCGACGATGGCGTCGAGGATGAGCCGCTCGTAGGCCTCGGGGGTGTTCGAGCCGTAGGTCGTCGCGTAGCGGAAGCTGAGGCGGACCGGCTGCGTGCGCGGCTCGAGGCCGGGCACCTTGGAGTTGAGCACCAGCGTCGTGCCTTCGTCGGGCTGGATCTGGATGACGAGACGATTGGGCACGAGGTCGTAGCGCGCGTCTCCGGCGAAGAGCCCCGACTCGGGCTGCTTGAACTGGACCGCGATCTCGGAGACCCGGCGGGCGAGCCGCTTGCCCGAGCGCATGTAGAACGGGACGCCCGCCCAGCGGGAGTTCTCGATCGAGAGCCGCAGCGCGCAGAAGGTCTCCGTGGGGGAGTCGGAGGGGATGTCCTTCTCCGACAGGTAGCCCGGCGCCTTCTCCCCGCCGGCGAGGCCCTCGGAATACTGTGCGCGCACGGCGTCGCCGCCGGCGCCGAGGCGCAAGGGCCGGACGGATTCCAGCAGCTTCACCTTCTCGTCGCGGATGTGCTCGGCCGAAAGCGAGCGCGGCTGCTCCATCGCGGTGAGGGCCAGCAGCTGCATCGTGTGGTTCTGCAGCATGTCGCGCGTGGCGCCGCTGTGGTCGTAGTAGCCTCCGCGCGAGCCGACGCCGAGCTCCTCGGCCACGGTGATCTGCACGTGGTCGACGTGGTGCCGGTTCCAGAGCGGCTCGAACATCGGATTGGCGAAGCGCTGCACCAGCAGGTCCTGGACGGTCTCCTTGCCGAGGTAGTGGTCGATGCGGAAGACCTGCGGCTCGCGGAAGTTGCGCGCGGCGACGGAGTTGAGCGTGACGGCGGAGGCGAGGTCGCGGCCGAAGGGCTTCTCGATGATGACCTTGCTCTCCAGCGGCGTGCCCAGGTTGCGGGCGGCGAGACCGGAGCGACCGAGGTTCTCGAGGATGGCCTCGAACACCGTGGGGGGCGTCGATACGTAGAAAACGAGCTGCAGGGGGCGCCCGGCGGCCTTCTCGGCGGCGGCGATGCGCTGCTTGAGCGCCTCGTAGGCCGCGGGCTCGTCATACCCGCCCGCGACGTAGGAGGCGTGGTCCTCGATGCGGCGCCAGATGTCGGGACGGAACTCACGTCGCGAGAAACGGGCGATGTCCTTGGCGGCCTGGACGCGGAATTCGGCGTCCGGCACGGCCTTGCGTCCGAAGCCGACGAGGTGGAAGTCGGCGGGGAGGAGGCTGTCGACCGCGAGGTTGTAGAGCGCGGGCAGGAGCTTGCGGGCGGCGAGGTCGCCGGAGGCGCCGAAGATCACCACGCAGGTCGGCTGCGCGCCCCGGTGCTTGCTCAGCCCGGTGAGGAAAGGATGGCGGTCGGTTTCGGACATCGGCTTCAGGGGCGGCGACGTCCGAAAAGGACTTCGCCGCGGTGGTGAAGGATGCGTACGGGACCCTCGTGGCAAACCATAACTTCCATGACGTCGAAACGATGGTGCGCGACGGAGGGCGCCTGACGGATCCAGGCCGCGGCGGCCCGCCTCAGGGCGGCCTTCTTGCGCCGGTCCACGGCGCGCAGGCCCTCGCCGGCGACCTGCGTCATACGGGTCTTCACCTCGACGAAGACGACCACCCCGCGCTCGAGCAGGACGAGGTCGAGCTCGTCCCTTCCGTTCCGCCAGTTGCGGGCCAGGACGCGCGCGCCCCGGGCCCGGCAGACGTCAGCGGCCAGACGCTCACCCTTGGCGCCAAGGCTTTCCTCGGCACGGCGGAGACCCATCAAGCGAAGCAGACGACGGAACATGCGGCAGGCTGGCCTGCCGCGAGGCGCCGGGTCGAGCGCCCGCCGAGGGGGTTCTTGACCTAGGGAACCACGGGATGGTATCCCTGTCTCCCACCCCACACCCATGCGCCTCCCCGCCCTCCTCGCCCTCGCCTGCGCCGCGGCCCTCTCCGCGGACCCGATCCCCGAAGCCGCCCGCCAGAACGGCTGGTTCATCGGCGCCCAGGCCTACACTTTCAAGGAGTTCTCCTTCTTCGAGGCCGTCGCCAAGACCAAGGAGGCCGGAGGGAAGACCATCGAGCTCTTCCCCGGTCAGTCCGTGAAGCCGGGCTCCAAGGAGAAGACCCACCACTCGATGAGCGACGCGACCATGGCCGAGATCAAGGCCGAGCTCGCCCGCCAGGGCATCCACGCCGTCAACTACGGCGTGGTCGGCGCCAAGAGCCGGGACGAGGTCCAGGCCATCATGGCCTTCGCCAAGAAGATGGGCCTCTACGCCGTCTGCACCGAGGCCACGGAGCAGGTCGCCCACTGGGAGGAGGCCGCCAAGCAGTATGACATCAAGGTGTCCTTCCATGAGCACGGCGGCTCGATGGACAAGCCCAAGTACAAGGTCTGGCATCCCCTCTACATCCTCGGCGTGGTCGAGAGCCGCGACGAGCGCCTCGGCGCCTGCGCCGACCTCGGCCACTGGTGCACCTCAAACCTCAAGCCCATCGACTGCCTCCGCATCCTCGAAGGACGCATCGTCAGCGTGCACATGAAGGACAAGGCCGACTGGGGCCGTTCCGAAGTCGTGGTCGCCGGCAAGGGCGTGGTCGACATGGACGCCTGCATCAAGGAACTGGTCCGCCAGAAGTTCGACGGACACATCTCGGTCGAGCACGAGAACGACTGGAAGGACAACGTGCAGCAGGTGAAGCACAACATCGACTTCGTGAAGCAGCGCGCGAAGTAAGACGCGGCTTCAGCACGAAGCACAGGCCCCCGGACCTCCGGGGGCCTTTTGCGTGCGCTCAACCCTCGGGGGTGAAGCCGAGCACGACATCCCAGCGCGCGGAGAGCTCTCCGGCCCTGGACCCCTTGAGCGGAGAGAAGTCGAGGGTGACGCTCTCGCGCTGGGCGGCGTCCTTGATGGCCTTGTAGACCATGTCGTTGGCGTTCATCTCGTGCCCCTTCACGTAACACTGGGTGATGAGCTCCTTCTTGCCCTTGATGCGCACGGCGAGATGGATGTGCGGGGTGCGCGGACGGTAGGGCACGGGCTTGATGGTGCGGAAGAGGTATTCGCCCGAGGCCCCGGTCAGGAACCGGCCGAAGCCCTGGAAGTTGCCGTCGCGCTTGGCGGCGTTGCCTGACTTGGTGTGGATGTAGACGCCGTTGGCGTCGGCCTGCCAGATCTCGACGAGGGCGTTGCGGACGGGCTCGCCGCGCTCATCCAGGATCCGGCCTGACAGCCAGGCGACCTCGCCGACGGCGGGCGTCAGCGAATTATTCAGCACGAGCAGGTCGTTGTCGGTGTCCAACGGCAGCCGGTCCGGATAGAAAGGCCCCTCGGTCTGCTTCGGGGTGCGCACGAGGGCCTCGGCGAAGGCACCGGGCACGGCGAAGGCGGCCGCCCCGAAGGCCAGACCCCGAAGGAAGTCACGGCGATGACGGAGGTCGTCGGGCAGCGGGGATGTCGCCATGAGGGCATCCTGCGCCCGCAACCCTCCGGGGCAAGCGCCGGGTGACCCGCACATAACCTTCCCCTCCGCCCTTCTTCCCCTTAACTTCCCAGGCCATGTCGGAGAACGTCCGCAAACAGATCCAGGCCCTCAGGAAGGAGGTCCAGAAGCACGAGGAGCTCTATCGCAGGAAACATGCGCCGGAGATCTCGGACTTCGAGTTCGACAAGCTGGTCGACCGGCTGGCCGACCTGGAGCGGGCCCACCCGGACCTGGCCGGACCGGACCTGGGGATCGGCGACGACAAGGCGGAGGGCTTCCAGCAGGCCGACCACCGGACGCCCATGCTCTCCCTCGACAACACCTACGACGAAGCCGATTTCCGCGCCTTCGGCGACCGCCTTCACAAGGCGCTCGGCGGATCCGGACTGGAGCTCATCATCGAACCCAAGGTCGACGGCGTGGCGGTGTCGCTGACCTATGAGGACGGACGGTTCGTGCGCGCGGTCACCCGGGGCAACGGCACGCGGGGCGACGACGTCACGGCCAACGTCAGCCTGATCCGGGACATCCCCCGCACGCTCAAGGGCGCGCCGGCGGTGCTCGAGGTGCGCGGCGAGATCTACATGGAGCTGGAGGAATTCAACCGGCTGAACGCCGAGCGCGAGGCCGAGGGCGAGGCCCTCTACGCCAACCCGCGAAACCTCGCCGCCGGCACGGTCAAGCTGCTCGACGCCGAAGAGGCCGCCCGACGCCGGCTGAGCATCGTCTGCTACGGCCTCGGCGCCTGCGAGCCGGCCGACGCCTTCGGCACGCTCAAGGAGTTCAAGGCCAAGCTGAAGTCCTGGGGCTTCCCCGTGCGTGACGACATCGACGTGCGGCACGGCATCGACGCGGCCTGGGAGGCGATCCGGAAGCTGGACACGCTCCGACGCGGCTTCCCCTTCCCCACCGACGGCGCCGTGGTGAAGGTGAACCGCATCGAGGACCAGCGCCGGGCCGGCACGACGAGCAAGTTCCCGCACTGGGCCGTGGCGTTCAAGTTCCCGCCCGACCAGGCCGACACGGTGCTGCGCTCCATCAGCATGCAGGTGGGACGGACGGGCGTGATCACGCCCGTGGCCGAGCTGGAGCCGGTGCTGCTGGCAGGCTCGACCGTGGCCCGCGCGACCCTGCACAACGCGGGAGAAATCGCCAAGAAGGACATCCGTGAGGGCGACACGGTGCGCATCCAGAAGGCCGGCGAGATCATCCCACAGGTGCTCAAGGTGGTCCTCGAGAAGCGCCCTGCGGACGCCCGTCCCTTCGACTTCGAGGGCCGCCTGAAGGAACTCGGCCTCGACGCCACCCGCGAGGGCGAGGAGGCCGCCTACAGGCTGCGCGCCCCGTCGCGTGAGATGAAGATCCGCCGTCTGATCCATTTCGCCGGCAAGCAGTGCCTGGACATCGACGGGCTGGGCGAGGCCGTGGCGGAACAGCTGGTGGACCTCGGGCTGGTGGACGCTCCCGTGGACGCGCTGGCTGTGACCGCGCCCCAGTGGCGCCTGCTGGAGGGCTTCAAGGACAAGTCCGTCGACAACATGTTGTCCGGCCTCGCCGAGGCCAGGACGCGCGAGCTCTGGAGGGCCATCCACGCCCTCGGCATCCCGAACGTCGGCATGCAGACCGCCAAGGACCTCGCCCGGCACTTCAAGTCCATGGACGCCCTTGCGGACGCGAAGAAGCCGGACCTGCTCATCACCAAGGTCGGGAAGAAAGGCGGCGTGTCCCATGAGTCAGTCATCGCCGGCGTGGGCAAGGAAGTCTCGGACTCCATCCTCTCCTTCTTCAGCGACCCCAACCACCGCGACTGGGTGAAGGCCATGCGCAAGGCCGGACTGAACCTCACCGAAACCGCCGCCGCGGGCGGCTCCGTCGAGGGCATCGCCGGCAAGACCTTCGTGCTCACCGGCACCTTGCCGACCCTCGGCCGCGACGAGGCGCGCGACCTCATCGAGAAAGCCGGGGGCAAAGTCTCCGGCAGCGTCAGCAAGAAGACCGACTATGTCGTGGCCGGCGAAGAGGCCGGATCGAAGCTGACCAAGGCCCAGGAACTCGGCGTCACGATCCTCGACGAAGCCGCCCTGCGCAAGATGCTCGGCGAAGCATGAGCGCCCCGCAGGACCTGCCTCACGCCGCCGCGGACCTGGCCCGAAACGGTGACGCGGCAGGCGTGGCTGAATCGCTCAGGCAGGGGCTCGGGGTCGACGCGCGCGACGAGAAGGGCAACACGCTCCTGATGCTGGCCAGCTACCATGGCCGGGCAGAGGTCGTGAAGCTGCTGCTGGATGCGGGCGCGGCGACGGACCTGCGCAACGACAAGGGCCAGACGCCCCTGGGCGGCGTGGCCTTCAAGGGCCACGTCGAGATCGCGCGGCTGCTGCTCGCCGCCGGGGCGGATCCGAAAGCCGACCAAGGAGGGTCGACGCCGGCCGACTTCGCGGCGCTCGCAGGCAGGACCGAAATCCTCGCGCTGCTGGAATCGGCGCAGCGGACCGCGGGCAGGCCACGGTCCTGGTTCGGAAGACTTGCAAGCTGGCTGAGGGGCCTGGGGTCCGGGGAACGGCGTTGACCCGTCGCCTTCACGCCCAAGCATCGGACCGTCGCATGCTGAACTCACCCCGCATCTGGATGGACCGCGAAATCGAGGCGTTCGGGAAGTCGCTGCCGGAAGGCTCCCTGGTCCTCGACGCCGGCGCGGGCAAGCAGGCTTACCGGGGCAAGTTCGCGCACTGCAGGTATGAGGCGGCCGATTTCGAAAAGGTCGACAAGCCCTACGCCAAGAGCACCTACGTCTGTGATCTCAAGGCCATCCCGGTCGAGGACGGACGCTTCGACGCCATCCTCTTCACGCAGGTGATGGAGCACCTGCCTGACCCTCAGGCGGTGGCCAGGGAATTCCACCGGGTGCTCAAGCCGGGAGGACGCATCCTCTACACGGGTCCGTTCTGGTATGAGGAGCACGAACAGCCTTACGACTTCTACCGCTACACGCAGTTCGGCGTGCGGCAGGTGTTCGGACAGGCGGGACTGGAGGTCGTCGACCTGCGTTGGATGGACGGCTACCTCGCCTCCGTGGCTCACCAGCTCAAGCGCATGCGCAGCGCCCTGCCGCTCAATCCGCTCGCCTACGGCGGGCCGCTGCGGGGACCGACAGTCTACCCGTTCTTCATGATGCTGAAGCTCCTCGCCCCGCTGCTGGCGCCCATGGCCGCCTGGGCCGACGCCGGAGCGCGGCACACCGCCTCGGGCTTCCCGATGAACTACCTCGCGGTGATCAGGAAGCCTTCCTGATCACTTGCAGCAGCCGGAGCGGGGGGCGGCCACGTCGGCGAGGCGGGCGCGCAGGTCGCGTCGCTCGGCGTCGTCGGTGGCGCCCGCCAGGAGAGCCTCAAGGTGACGGACGGAACGGGCGCGGGCGTCCGCATGACGGGCTGCGGCGAGACGCGAGGCGCCCAGCTTCCAGAAGGCCAGGACGAGGAGCAGCTGCACGACGAAGGCGGTCAGGTATCCCGTGATCTTCTGAGTCGCGCCGACGTCATTGGTCGCGTTCTGGACGAAGGCCAGGCCCGACTTGGTCAGAGCGACGGCGAAGAGGAAGGCCACGACCAGGAGCAGCGCACCGGTCCAGCGGGAGCAGCGGGCGGCACGGCGGAAGGGGGCGGCGAGTTCGGAAGTCTCCTTGGAGCAGCTCATGCGGCGGAACATGGCGGGAATGGAGGTCGGGAGCAAGCCCCGCCCTTGACCTGCCGCCCCGCCGCAGGTGTAGTCCGGCGTGGCCACGAAGCTCCTGCTCCTCGACTGCGACTCGACGCTCTCGTCCATCGAGGGCGTCGACGAACTGGGCCGCCTGCGCGGTCCGGCGACCTTCAAGGCCGTGGAGGACATGACCAACGCGGCGATGAACGGAGGCACGCCCATGGAGGCCGTCTTCGCCAGACGCCTCGAAATCATCCGGCCCACCCTGTCCGAACTGGAGTCCATCGGCGCGCAATACGTCGCGACGGTGGAGCCGACCGCCAAGGCGGCCCTGGACCGCCTGCGCGACGCCGGCTGGAAGATCGCGATCGTCAGCGGAGGCTTCACCCAGGCCATCCTGCCCCTGGCCCGGCATCTCGGCATCGAACGCGTCGAGGCGGTCACGCTGCGGTTCCATGCCGACGGCTCGTATGCCGGCTTCGACGATTCCTGCCCGACCTGCCGGACCAAGGGGAAGAACGCCGTGGCCCGTAAACTGAAGGAGGAGTTCCAGCCGACCAGGACGGTGATCGTCGGCGACGGCGCCAGCGACCTCGAGGTCAGGGAAGACGTCGACCTCATGGTCGGCTTCGGCCGCTACGCGAAGCGGCCCAAGGTGGTGGCCGGTGCCGACGCCTTCATCACCTCGCTCGACCAGCTGCCCGGGGTCCTGGGCTGAGAGGCAGGCAAGTGGACACAGGTGCAAAGGTGCAAATCGGCGCCTTGGGCTCCCGTGCAAAGGTGCAAAGGTGAGATACGACCGTTTCGGGTGTCAGGTGGATCGGGTTGGATTGAGCGACCTCGCTCAACCGCGGCCGACCAAGGGTGGTCAGCCCTACCTCAAGACAAGGGCATGAACTCAAAAGGCGACCGGAAACCGGATGATCGGCTGGCGGCATTCCGCACCCTGTCCTCTGTCATCGATTCGCTCATCCGTTCAGCCCTTCTTTCCGCCCCACCCCTGGCTCTTCCGCCACTTTTGCACCTTTGCACTTTTGCACCTTTGCACTCAATCTTTCCCGATGCGCCCCCTCCTGCCCCTCATCGTCGCCGCCTGCGTTGCCTTCGTCCAGGCGGCCGAATCCGCGGCCCCGGCCGCAGCCCAAGGACCCCTCCGCGTCTTCATGCGTTCCGGGCCGAAGTCCCACGGACCCGGCTGCCACGACCATCCGGCCTTCCTGCGTGACTGGACCGTGCTGCTGAAGGAGCGCGGCGCGCGCGTGACCGGGGGCGACGTCTTCCCGACCGCCGCGGATCTCGCCGACGTCGAAGTCATGGTCATCCACCGGCAGGTGGGCGGCAACTTCAAGCCCGAGGAGCAGAAGGTCATCGACGACTACGCCCGACGCGGCGGAGGCTTCGTCGTGATCCACGCGGGCGCCGTCGCCGGCGGCGACGCCTCCGCGGACCACTACCGCGACATGATCGGCGGCTCCTGGCGCCAGAAGGTCACCAAGTGGCGCGAAGGCCCGATGCAGCTGACCTTCGTCGACCGCGGGCACCGCATCACCGCGGACGTGGCCGACTTCGGCATGGACGACGAGATCTACTACGACATGGACCTGCGCGCCGACATCCACGTGCTGGCCACCGCCCCCACGCCGAAGAAGAAGGACGACGGCTTCGAGGCGCAGCCCCAGATCTGGACCTATGAGAAGCCCGGCGCCCAGCGCGCCTTCGTCTTCATCCCCGGCCATCGCTACGCGAACTTCGCCCGTGCCGACGTCCAGCGGCTCCTCCTGCGCGGCATCGCGTGGGCCGGACGACGCGACCCTTCCCTGCTGACCGGCGGGAAGTGATCGCGCTCAGACGCCGAGCAGCTCCTTGAGACGGCGGCGGCGGTAGCTGAAGATGCCCTCGACCTTGGGCTTCACGAACGGATAGGCCACTTCGCCGAGAGGCCAGAGCGGGAGCTTCCAGAGCACCTCGTCGTCCATGCGCGTCCTGCCGCCCTCGTCAGAGAACGTGTGCGTGTGGATCCAGAGGGCGTAGGGCCCGCGCAGCTGTTCGTCGACGAAGCCGTAGGGCGGATCCCAGTGGGCGATGCGCGTGCGCCAGCCGAAGGGGATGCCGTGCAGCTTGAGCCGGTAGTCGATCAGCGTGCCGACGCGCATCTCGATGGGCGTCGGGGTGAGGATGCGGAAGTCGAGCTCCGGAGGCGTGATGGCCTGCAGGTTCTCGGCCCTGGAGAAGAAATCGAAGACCTTCTCGACGGGCAGAGGCAGCAGCGCGGTCTCGAAGAAGCGATGCACGCCCCTGGGCAGGGACTTGGGTCGCGACAGGTGGTCTCGGCGGTGGTGGCGGATGACTTCGCTGTAGTCGCTCACGTTCGGGACGCCGCAGACTGGACCCGGCCGAGGTGACTGTCAAGGGACCGGACCGAAATCGGCTTGCCGCCCACGCCCGCGCGATTTCCCTAGGAGGCCGGCCCCATGTCATCCCCCCGTTCCCGCAACCGCACCCAAGGCGCCTTCGGCAACCGCCGGCCGCGCCCGCTTGGATACATCCCCGAGTCACCCCGGGAGATGCCCGTCGTCTCGGAGGAAAAACAGCGGACCATGGCCGAGAATCTCGTCAGTTTCTGCAGCGAACTGCTGGAGAACGCCCAGATGGAAATCAACAAGGCCAGGGCCAACAACCTGCCGAATTCCGAACTGAGACAGCTGCAGCACACCCTCACCAAGGGGGCGATGAACATCGGCATCAGCGTCTGGAACGCCTCCATCATGGGCGACAAGGCGATCATGAACGCCAGGAAAGTCATCGGAGCCCTGCCCCAGGCCCAGGGCGTCGACGAGCTGATCGACGAACTGCTGGACAAGAAGGCCCGCCTCTTCCCCGACGAGAAGTACCTGATCACCAACTTCCTCATGCCTTTCAGCGAGCGAAACGGCGGGTCGTTCACCATCAGCGCCGTCAACGTCAACCCCGAGGGCGTGCAGAAGGCGGACCTGTCGGACCTGGTGAAGGTGGGCGGCTGAGCGGCTTTCCATTTGCACCCCGCCGCGGAAAGGCAGGAATGGACGCATGGCATCCATCGCCCTCCGTGACGCTGAAGTGATCGACGAGGGCCGCCGTTTCCGGGCGGACATCCTCATCCGCGACGGCCGCATCGAACGGGTCGGGGACCTGGCCGGCGCGAAAGCCGAGCGGGAACTCGACCTGAAGGGCAAGCTGGTGGTGCCCGGCCTGATCGACGACCAAGTGCACTTCCGCGAGCCCGGTCTCACGCACAAGGCCGAGATCGCGACCGAGTCGAGGGCCGCCCTCGCCGGAGGCGTGACCTCCTACATGGAGATGCCCAACACCAACCCCCCGGCGACCACGCTCGAGGAGCTCGAGAAGAAGTACGCCCGCGCGGCGGCCTGCTCCCCGGCCAACTACTCCTTCTTCCTCGGCGGCACCAACACCAACGCCGAGACGCTCAAGGCCATGGACCCGCGCAAAGTCTGCGGCGTGAAGGTGTTCATGGGCTCCTCGACCGGAGACATGCTGGTCGACCGCACGGAGGCCCTCGAGTCGATCTTCCGGCACTCCCCCGCCCTCATCGCCACGCACTGCGAGGACACCCCGACGATCAAGCGGGCCGAGGCCGAGGCGCGCGCCCGCTGGGGCGAGGACGTGCCCGCCGCCGAGCACGCCCGCATCCGCTCCGTCGAGGCCTGCTACGCCTCCTCCTCCCTGGCCGTCTCCCTCGCGCGCAGGCACGACGCCCGCCTGCACGTGCTGCACATCACCACCGCGAAGGAGCTCTCGCTCTTCTCCGCGGAGCCGCTTGGCGCCAAGAAACGCATCACCTCGGAGGCCTGCGTGCACCATCTCTGGTATTCGGAAGAGGACTACGCCCGGCTCGGGCACCGCATCAAGTGCAACCCCTCCGTCAAGACGCGGGCCGACCGCGACGCGGTCCGGGCCGCCGTGGCGTCCGGGGTGATCGACGTGCTCGCCACGGACCACGCCCCGCACACCAGGGAGGAGAAGGCCCAGGGATACTTCAAGGCTCCTTCGGGCCTGCCCCTCATCCAGCACCCCCTGCTCATGCTCATCGACATGGCGGCCCAGGGCGCCTTCAGCCTCGAGACCGCGATCGCCCGGGCCTGCCACGCTCCCGCCCGACTCTTCGGCGTGCAGGGCCGCGGCTTCATCCGCGAGGGACACTGGGCCGACCTCGTCGTGGTCGACCTCAGGAAGCCGACGAAGGTCAGCGCGGACAATCTCCTCTACAAATGCGGATGGTCGCCCCTTGAAGGCCATGTCTTCAGCGCCTCGATCGAGCGGACCTTCGTCAACGGCGCGTGCGTCTACGAGGACGGCAAGGTGCGCCCGGACGCCCCGGCGGGCATGCGGCTGACCTTCGACGGGAACGCTCGCTGAGGGAAGCCGCGCAGGACCGGGGATCAGTCCGCCGGAATCTCGTCCTTGGCGCCCGCCTCGTAGCGTTCGCACCAGGCGCGTGACCAGGAGGCGTAGTCGCCCGCCCGGATGTGGGCGTGCGCCTGGGCCATGAGGTCCTGCAGGAAGTGTATGTTGTGCAAAGCCAGCAGCGTGCCGCCCAGGCTCTCGCCCGCGTGATGGAGATGACGCAGGTAGGACCGCGAGAAATGGCGGCAGGCGTAGTTGTCCAGCCCTTCGACGAGCGGCCGATGGTCGTCCTTGTACCGCAGGTGCTTGAGATTGACCGGACCGTCGGGCGTGAAAGCGCCGCCGTGACGGCCGATGCGCGTGGGCATCGTGCAGTCGAACATGTCCGCCCCGAGACCGACCATCTTCAGCAGCTGGGCGGGCGTGCCCACGCCCATGACGTAGCGGGGCTTGTGGGCGGGCAGCAGGGGCGCGACGAGGCCGACCTGATGGAGCATGTGCTCCTCCGGCTCACCCACGCTGACGCCACCGATGGCGTGTCCCGGGAAGTCCAGCCCGCCCAGCTCCTCGGCGCAGCGGATGCGGAGGTCGTCATAGACCGAGCCCTGGTTGATGCAGAAGAGGTGGCGGCCGGAGGCGAGGAAGCCCCGTTCCTTGGCGAGGGCGAGCATCTCCTTGGCCCACCGGACCGACCGCGTGACGGCCACTTCGCAGGCCGCGCGTTCGCAGGGATAGGGAGGGCACTCGTCGAGCACCATGGCGATGTCCGAGCCCAGCTTGTCCTGGATGTCGAAGCAGTCCTTCACGTCGAGGAACAGCCGGTTCCCGTCGAGGTGGGAGCTGAAGTGGATGCCGTCGTCCGTGATCTGACGGAGCTTGGCCAGGGAGAACACCTGGAACCCGCCGCTGTCCGTCAGGATCGGCCGGCTCCAGTTCATGAACTTGTGCAGTCCGCCGGCGGCGGCGACCACGTCGCGGCCCGGCCGGAGGTTCAGGTGGTAGGTGTTGCTGAGCAGGATCTGGGCGCCCGTCTCCTCCACCTGGGCCGGCGTGAGCCCCTTGACCGTGGCCTGGGTGCCGACGGGCATGAAGACTGGCGTACGGACCTCCCCGTGGGGGGTCTGGAGGACGCCGAGACGGGCCGCCGAGCGCGCGTCAGTCTGCAGGAGCTTGAACACCCCGAAAACCTAGGGCTCGGCCGGGCACGCTGGCAAGGGGAAGGCGCCGAGCCGGCGGAGCTTGCGCAAGCGGACGCCGGCGTGCCACGCCCCCCTCGGACTACAGCGAGAAACTCTCCCCGCAGGAGCAGCTGGCCTTGGCGTTCGGATTGGAGAACTTGAATCCCCCGCCGATCATCTTGTCCGAAAAATCCAGCACCGTTCCGCGCAGGTAGAGGGCCGACTTCGGGTCGACCAGCACCTCCACCCCCGCGGTGCGGACCAGGATGTCCCCGGCCTTGGGGGCTTCGGCGAAACGGAGACGGTAGGAAAGGCCGTTGCAGCCTCCGCCGGAGATGGCCACGCGCAGGAACGGGACGCCGCCCTCCCGCTCACGGAGCGCCATGACCTTCGCTCCGGCGGGCGCGGTCAGGCGGACGAGCCGTTCATCGGCCTGCCGCGGGGCGGTGGTGACGTCGCCATCCATGATCCGGAAGGGAACGTTCCGGCCCGCGGATGGCAAGCGTGCGCCCAAATCAGGCTTGCCCGGAACGGACCGCCCCGCCATCAAGAAACCTCCCGGGTGACGGTCGCGTAGCTCAGTTGGTTAGAGCGCTGCATTCACATTGCAGAAGTCACAGGTTCAAGTCCTGTCGCGACCACCACCCGGGAAGCGCCGCCCGAAGTTACAGATTTATTAGATTATTATACTTTAATCGGACGTCGTTCTGGGCTTCCTAAAGGACGTCCGTTTCTACAAAAATGCTTCTGGTCACCCCCTGAAGAAGCATGTCAGAGAGCCCCGCATCCCGGTCCAATGAGACCGTCGCCCAGCTGCTGATCCGCATCCGCGAAGTCCATGAGAAGCGCGGCAACTGCACCATGGCCCTGAGGGCGGACGTCTGGATGCGCCTGGGCGGGGAGGACCTCGACATCAGTCCCGCCAACTTCCACCGCGCGGTGGCCCGCTGGCTGGTGAACGCCGGCCTGGTCTCCAAACGGGACGCGGACGACGTGGCCGCGGCCCTCTACTGCCTGGGCGTGACCAACTCCAACAACCTCTTCCAGAAGGTCCATCAGGGCAAGACCGAGCCCCATGGCATCGGACGCAACGGCCGGCTGAACGGCCGCGGCCGCCGGCGCCTGCAGGGCTGAGGCCCGCTCGGCGGCCCGCCGTTGACTTCGCCCCGGCCGTCCGGGATGATGGACGGATGAGCCGCCACCAGGAGAGGCGCGAAAAGGACAAGGAACGCGCCCGTTCCTTCATCGAGCGCCGTCTGGACGACATCCGGCGCCGGCTGGGGCTGAAATCGCACGACGCCCCGCTGCCCGGCGAGGCCGCCTACGATGACACCGAGATCGGCCGGGCCCCGGGGCAGCTGCCCGCCGCCTCGCCCTTCGAGTCCACCGCCCCCACCCGCTTCCGGGTGCACTGCTACGACGAGAACGCCTGCAAGATGGAGGAGTTCTCGGACCTGGACGCCATCGGACGCTACGCCGGACGCCCCGGCATGGTCTGGATCCAGGTCCTCGGCATCACCGACCCCCAGGTGGTGCACGTCGTCGGCGCCTTCTTCGACATACCGATGCTCGCCCAGGAGGACGTGCTGACGAGCACCTCCCGCCCGAAGTTCGAGGAGCATGGCGACAAGATCCTGGCCGTGGCCCGCTCCGTCCGCATCGGCGTCGAGGAGGACACGCCCCGCGGACAGCAGATCTCGGTCATCGCGGCCCAGAACTGGGTCATCTCGTTCCATGAGAACGACGAGAAGGTCTTCGACGCGGTCGAACGGCGCATCGCCGAGAACAAGGGCAACATCCGCAAATGGCATGCGGGCTACCTCTTCTACTCCCTGCTGGACACCCTGGTCGACCGGCTGCTCTACCAGACCGAGGAGATCGAGGACGCCATCACCGAACTGGAGGACTCCATCCTGAAGGGCACCGACGACTGGGACCTCAACGAGGTCTACCGGCTCAAGCGCGTGGTGGTGCGGCTCAGCCGCCTCGCCCAGCCGCTGAAGGACATGGTCAGCGTGCTCGAGCACTACGAGCACCCCCTCCTACCCTCGTCCCTCGACATCTACCTGCGCGACCTCTACGACCACTCGATCCGCGCCGCGGACCGCATCGAGCACGCCCGCATGGTCCTCCAGGACCTCCAGGAATACCACCATACGCAGCAGGAGCGTAAGACGAGCGAGGTGGTCCGGGTGCTCACGGTGATGAGCTCGGTCTTCATCCCGCTGACGTTCCTCGTGGGCGTCTGGGGCATGAACTTCGAGTTCATGCCGGAGATCCACACGGAATGGGGCAGGAAGTACGGCTACCTGCTCGCCTGGGGCACCATCGGCCTGACGGCCCTGGGCATCACGCTCTGGATGAAACGCAAGCGCTGGTGGTGAGGGCCTCGCCGGCCCGGCCTCACGCGCAGTCCTGGGCGTCGACGTCCAGGACGTCGGCGACGTCGGCGTCGCGCAGGAACTTGGCGCGGAGCGGCAGCAGCGCGGCCAGCAGGGGCTTCACCGCGGGCACGAGGTACCACACGTGGAAGCGGTGCTGATCCTGCACCTTCTCGAAAGGACACGGAGCCGGGCCGCGGATCTCGGCAAGGCCCGGATGCAGCCGCTCGAACTCCTTGACCCACGCCTCGGCCACGAAGGCGACCTTCTCGGCGTTGCGACCCCGGAAGAGGTGCCGCACGAGATGCCGCTCGGGCGGGTAGCCGAACTCGACGCGGCGCTCCATTTCGGCCGAGACGAAGCCGGCGTAATCCAGACGCTTGGCGAACTGCACGGGGTCGGAGGCGGGCTGGAAGGTCTGCACGACCACGACCCCCTCGAGGTCGCCCCGTCCCGCCCGGCCCGCCACCTGCGTCAGGAGCTGGAAAGTGCGCTCCGGGGCGCGGAAGTCGGGCATCTGCAGCGAAAGGTCGGCGTCCAGGATGCCGACCAACGTCACGCGCGGGAAGTCGAGGCCCTTGGCGATCATCTGGGTGCCGAGCAGGACGTCGTAGCGGCCGGCCCGGAAGTCGGAGAGCACCTTGCGGAAGAGGTCCTTGCGGCCCATGGTGTCGGCGTCGAGGCGGGCGACCTTCATCCGCGGGAAGAGCTGGGCGAGGGCCTCCTCCGCACGTTGCGTGCCGTAGCCCTTCCAGCGCACCTTGGGTGAGCGGCAGGCGGGGCAGGCGACCGGAGCCGGCTCCCGGTGGTCGCAGAGATGGCAGCGCGCCGTGTCGTCGGTGCGATGCAGGGTGAGGGAGACGCTGCAGCGGGGGCACTGCACGGCCGCCCCGCAGTCAGGACAGACCAGCGACCGGGAGTGACCGCGGCGATTGAGGAAGAGGATGGACTGCTCCCGGCGCTGCATGCGCTCGCGCAGGCCGTCGACCAGCTCACGGGAGAGGATGTGCTGGCCCTTGGAGTGCAGGACCTCGCGGCGCATGTCCACGATGCGGAACGCCGGCATCGGGCGGTCGTCGACCCGCGCGGGCATGACGTCCAGGGCGTAACGGCCCGCCGCGGCGTTGCGCCAGCTCTCCATCGAGGGCGTGGCCGAGCCCAGGACGCAGGCGGCCCCCAGCAACGAGGCCCGCATCACGGCCACGTCGCGCCCGTGGTACATCGGCGTCTCCGACTGCTTGAAGGAGGCCTCGTGCTCCTCGTCGACCACGATGAGCCGCAGGTCCGGCAGCGGCGCGAAGACCGCCGAGCGGGCTCCGACCACCACCCTCGCCTGCCCGAGCGACATCGCCATCCAGGCGTCGAAACGTTCGCCCGCGGAGAGATGGCTGTGCCAGACGACGACCTTGGTCCCGAGGTCGGCGAGACGGGAACGCAGACGCCCGACGGTCTGGGGCGTGAGCGCGACCTCCGGCACCAGGAACACGGCGGAGCCGCCTTCTGAGACGACCTTGCGGATCAGCGAGACGTAGACCTCGGTCTTGCCCGAGCCGGTGACGCCGTGCAGGAGATGGGCCCGGAAGGCGCGGGAATCGAGCGTCGCGGACACCGAGGCGACCGCGGCGGCCTGCTGGGGATTGAGGGCGTGGCCGGCGGCAGGGACGCCCTCCGCCTCGGCGAAGGGGTCGTCATACGCGACGCGGAGCAGCACGCTGGAATCCTCATGGACGACGCCCGAGCGGATGAGCGCGTCCACCGCCTGCTGCGACAGTCCGAGTCCGTTGACCGCCTTGGCCCGGTCGGCCGGCCCTTTCTGGGCGGAGAGGAAATCGATGAGCTGGGCCTGGCGCGGCGCGCGGCGTCGCAACTTGTCCAGCGCCTCGGCTTCCGGAGGACGCGCGAGCGTGAGCATGCGGCGCAGGACCGGGCGGACGCCCTTGCGGACGGCCGCGGGCAGGAGCGTCTCGAGCACCGAATTGAGCCCGCATCCGTAGTACCCCGCCATCCACTCGGCGAGCCGGCAGCAGTCAGGGGTCATCACCGGCTGCTCGTGCTCGAGGAGCATCACGCTGCGGAGCTTCGCGTCCGGCGGAGGCTCCGCCGGACACTTCCAGACGACGCCCAGGCTGGTGCGCCCGCCCAGGGGGACGCGCACGAGATGTCCCGGGCGCAGCTGGCCCTTCAGCGCCGCCGGCACCGAATACGAGTAGGCCCTCGCGCCACCGTCGAAGGGGACGACCTCGGCCACGCCGGGCTCGATCTCTCCGAAAAGGTCTGGCACGCGGGGACAGTCGCCAAATGGTCCGGGCTTTACAAGCGGCGGCTGGGGTCAGCCCCCGTCGCCGTTGGAATGCGCCGCGATGCGGGCGCACATCAGGGCCCAGAAGCAGCCGATGCAGTTCGCCACGACCAGCTGCAGGGAGGTCGGGAGGGAATAGAAGATGAAGGTCCCCGGCAACCACACGCAGTAGTTGGGCAGGAGATTGGGCAGGACGAGCCGGCGGTACCAGCCCGGTCCCATCGAAGCCCGCAGGCGGGACAGATCCCAGCCGTAGTCCTTCCAGAGGTGGGAGATGGCCTGCAGGGGCGCGCCGATGAACACGGTGAAGCCGAGCATGTCGACCGCGACCTTGAGGCTGACCGCGCGGAGGCTGGGCTCCTCGCCGAACCAGCGCGCCTGCAGGGAGTAGAAGCCGCTGATGAGCACGCCCATGAGCGCCCACCAGACGAGGCAATGCACGAGGTCGGGCAGCGGATGCCTCGGGCGCAGGCGGGGGAAGGCCATGCGGAAGCACCAGGGCACGAGCCCGGCGGAAAGGGACGACCAGACGGCGGCGAAGACGAGCGGCGATTCCACGTTGAGCGCGCCGATGCGGTCCAAGGCCCGACGAACCTCGTCGACGCGGTAGTAGCTGACGGTCAGGGCGGTCGCGAAGCCCAGGATGATGAGCAGCGGGAAGAAGTTGTCCCGCACGGCCCGGAGCCCGGCGGTCCAGGGAGGAGGAAGCGCCTCCTGGCTCATCCGAGGATGCGGCGCAGGAGCTGGTCGACCAGCCCCGGGTTGGCCTTGCCCTGGGTGCGCTTCATGATCGGGCCCTTGAGCGCGTTGATGGCCTTCTCATTGCCGGCGCGGTATTCGGCGATGGACTTGGCGACGGACGGATCGGCCACCACCTCACGGATGATCTTCTCCAGCTCGCCGGTGTCGCTGTTCTGGCGGAGGCCCTTGGCGTCGACGATGGCGGCCGCCTCCTGTCCGGTGCTGAACATGTCGGCGAACACCTCCTTGGCCTGCTGCTTCGAGATGACCCCCTCGTCGGTGAGCTTGACGAGGCCGGCCAGGGAGGCGGGCCGGATCGGGCAGGCCGCAAGGGGGATGGGCGGCACGGCGGCGGAAAGGTCGCGGAGGAGGTCGTTGGCGACGAGGTTGGCGATGCCCGACGGGTTGGCCGGGTGGGCGGCGACGGCGGCCTCGAACCACTCGGCCAGCGCGCGGTCGTTCACGAGGACCGAAGCGGCGGTATAAGGCAGGCCGAGCTTCTCGACGTAGCGGCGCTGGCGGTCGTAGAGGTTCTCGGGGACCTGCTTGGCGAGGCGTGCGACGGTCTCGCGGGAGATCCTCAGGGCCGGGATGTCCGGATCCGGGAAGTAACGGTAGTCGTGGGCGTCCTCCTTGTCGCGAAGGACGTAGCCCCGGGCGAGCTCAGCGTTCCAGCCGCGCGTCTCCTGGGTGACGGAACGGCCGGCCTCGAGTTCACGGATCTGGCGGGCGGCCTCGTAAATGACGGTGCCGCGGACGCCCGAGATCGAGTTGAGGTTCTCGGTCTCGGTACGGGTGCCGAGCCTGGCGTCGCCACCGCGGCGCACGGAGACGTTGCAGTCGCAGCGCAGCTGTCCCTTCTCCATGTCGCAGTCGGCCACGCCGGCCTGGGTGAGCATCGCGACCAACGAACGGAGGAAGGCCTCGGCCTCCGCGGCGGAGCGCAGGTCGGGCTCGGTGACGATCTCAAGGAGCGGCACGCCCGCGCGGTTGTAGTCGACGAGCGATCCGCCGCCCGCATGGCTGAGCTTGCCCACGTCCTCCTCGAGGTGCGCATGATGGATGCGGACGGACTTGTGCTCCCCCATCACGTTGCGCGAGGGACCCGGCAGCTCGATTTCGACGCGTCCGCCGACGACGACCGGAAAGTCCTTCTGGGTGAGCTGGTAGTTCTTGGGATTGTCCGGGTAGAAGTAGTTCTTCCGGTCCCAGGCGCAGCGCTCAGGAATCTCCGCGCCCACGACGAGACCGAAAAGGACGGCCCGCTCGACCGCCTCGCGGTTGACCACCGGCAGCGTGCCGGGAAGGCCGAGCACGACCGGGTCGACCTGCTCGTTGGGCTCCTGACCGAACCCCCAGGGGGAGGACGCGAAGACCTTGGCGCGGGTGCGCAACTGGACGTGGACCTCGAGGCCGATGACGACTTCCCAATCCGAAGGCGTTTGGCTCATAGCGGGGCTTGCTGATGGGCGTAGCCATGGGCGTCCTCGAACAGACGGCCCGCGGCCAGCAGCTTCGACTCGGAGAGCGGCGCTCCGACGAGATGGAATCCGACCGGGAGACGGCCGGACTTGCCGCAGGGCACCGAGATCGCCGGAAGACCGGCGAGATTGGCAGGGATCGTGAAGACGTCCTCGAGGTAGAGCTGCAGGGGATCCGCGGCCTTCTCTCCGACCTTGAAGGCGGGCGTCGGGACGGTCGGGGTGAGCAGCACGTCGACGCCCGAGAGGGCGGCGAGGTATTCGGCGCGGATCTTCGCGCGGGCGCGGAGGGCGCGGACGTAATAGGCGTCGGCGTAACCGGCGCTGAGCACGAAGGTGCCGAGGAGGATGCGGCGCTTCACCTCCGGGCCGAAGCCCTCGGAGCGACTGGCCGTCATCATCTCGACCGGCGTCCCGGAGACGGCGGAGCGATGTCCGTAGCGGACGCCGTCATACCTTCCGAGATTCGAGGAGGCCTCGGCGGTCGCGACGACGTAGTAGGTCGGGACGGCGAGGTCGGCGGAGGGCAGCTCGACCTCGGAGACCGCGCAGCCCTGCGAGCGGTAGAATTCGACGGCGGCGTTGACGGCGGCGGCCACCTCGGGGGCGACGCCTTTGCCGAGGAAGCCCTTCGGGACGCCGATGCGCAGCCTGCGCGCATCACCGGCGGGCGTGAGCGCGCGGTCGGAGGGGCCGAAGCAGGTCATGTCGCGGGCGTCGGCCGAAGCCAGCGCGTCGAGCAGCAGCGCGCAGTCCTCGACGCTGCGCGCCATGGGACCGATCTGGTCGAGCGAGGAGGCGAACGCCACGAGGCCGAAGCGCGAGATGAGTCCGTAGGTGGGCTTGAGCCCGACCACGCCGCAGTGCGAGGCGGGCTGGCGGATCGAGCCGCCGGTGTCGGAGCCGAGCGCCAGCGGCACGAGGCCGGCGGCCAGCGCGGCGGCGCTGCCGCCGGACGATCCGCCCGGGATGCGTTCGAGGTCCCAGGGATTGAAGGCCTTGCGGAAGGCGGAGTTCTCGGTGGAGGAGCCCATCGCGAACTCGTCCATGTTCAGACGTCCGTAGAGGATGGCGCCCGCGGCGCGGAGCCTCTCGGCGACGTGCGAGTCATAGGGCGAGACCAACGGCGCGAGCATCTTGCTCGAGCACGTGAGCGGCTGTCCCTTGACCGCGACATTGTCCTTGATCCCGACCGGGATGCCTTCGAGCGGCCCCCTGCCCTGCCCCGCCTTGCGACGGACGTCGGAGGCGTCGGCCTGCGCGAGCACGTCGGCCACGTCGAGGTGCGTGAAGGCTCCGACCTTGTCGTTGATCGTCCGGTGACGGGCGATCAGGGCCTCGCACAACGCGCGCGAAGTGAGCGCGCCGGACGCGAGACGACGTCCGAGTTCGGCGGCGGAAAGCCCATGGAGCGCGTCGGCCATGGCTTATGACTCGTCGTCCACCACGCGCGGGACGGAGATCTGGCCGTCGCGCGAAGCGGGCGCGATCCGCGTGACGGCTTCGGCGCCGAGAACCGGACCGGGCTCATCGGAACGCAGGGCGGATTCGTCGACGACGCGAGCGCCGTCCGCCGTCGCGGGCAGGTCGGCCTGCGCCAGCGCCTGGAAGTGACCGAGAATCTGTCCCAATTGGGAGGCGTAGAGCGCCTTCTCCTCGGCCGAGAGACTCAGACGGGCGAGCTTGGCGAGGTGGTCGATGTCGAAACCTTCGGCCATGCTCAGCGCTGCACCGTCCAGCCGGCCCCCTTCTCCAGCGCCGTCATGACAGCCTCGAGCGCCTTGGCGGCCTCCTCGTCGGTGAGCGTGCGTGACGCGTGGCGCCAGCGCATCTCGAAGGCGAGCGCGCGGGAGCCCGCGGCCAGCCTGCCGCCGCTGAAGACGTCGAAGCAGGTGACGGCCTCGAGGGCGAACTCCTTTCCGGCGGCCTTGGCCGCGGCCTGACGGACGCGCGACTCGACCTCGGCGGCGGGCACCGCCTCGGGCACGACCACGGAGACGTCACGGGTGACGGGCGGGAAGGAGGAGAAGGTCTCGAAGCGCGGCGTCTTGCGTCCTTCGGCGAGCGCGGAGCGTGGGATGAGCGCCTCGCCGGCGACGACCGGCCCGCGCAGCCCGAGCGAACGCGTCCAGCGGAGGTCGAGCACGCCAGCGGCTCCGTCGAGGGACCGGGCGCGGTCAAGCAGCGCGGAGGCGTGGCCCGCCTGCCAGAGTCCGCCGGCGGCGGCCCCGAAGGAAAGCCGGACCTGGCCGGCGCCGGCGAGCGCGGCGACGTCCAGCACCAGGCGCTTCATGCGCTGCGCGTCCCAGGGCTCGCGTGACTTCCAGGAACGCGTCACCGGATCGGCGAGCGCGGCGAAGGACACGGCGAGATGCTCGCGCACCTGGCCGTCGGGCTGCGGGCGGAAGACCACGCCGACCTCGAAGATCGCGCGCAGGTCCGCATGGACCGAGGCGTTGAGCGCCAGGGCGCCGGCGAGACCGGGCAGCAGGGACGCGCGCAGATGGGTCTGCTCGGCCGTCAGCGGATTGTCGATGGCGAGGGCGGCGGCACGCTCGGCGCCGAGCGTGCGGGCCAGCTCGGCCGCGTCCCGCATCGAGTAGTGGCAGCACTCCGTGAAGCCGGCGCCGATGAGCCGGGCGGCGACCTCGCGGGCGAAGGCGGCGGAAGGCGCGTCCTCGTCGCCGGGGACCGGAGCGGCCGGACGGCCGACGGGGACGTTGTCCGTGCCATGGACGCGCACGAACTCCTCGACCAGGTCGATCGGGCGCGTGACGTCGGAGCGGAAGGACGGAACCGTGACGGACAGTCCGGAGGCGGCGGACTTGACCGTGAACCCGAGCCGCGTGAGCGCGGCGGACACGTCGGCGTCGGAGACCGGGGCGCCGACCTTGGCGGCCACGAAACCGGCGGGAAGGTCGACCGTGACGTCCGCGCGCGGCGGACGGCCGGCGGCGACGGCGGGACCGACGGGCTCGGCGCCGGCGAGCTTGACGAGGAGATCGGCGGCGAGGCGCGAGGCGAGCTCGACCCCTGCGGGATCGACGTCGCGGGCGAAGCGGTGGGAGGAATCCGTGCTCACGCCGAGACGGCGGGCCGCGCGGCGCACGTCGGCCGGACGGAACCAGGCGGACTCCAGGAGGACCTCGGTCGTGGCTTCGGACACGCCGGAGCCGGCGCCGCCCATGACGCCCGCGAGGACCAGGGCGCGCGCCTCGTCGGCGATCACGCAGACCGTGCCGTCGAGCGCGACCTTGCGTCCGTCGAGCAGTTCGAGCGTCTCGCCGTCACGGGCGGGACGGACCTCGATAGCGCCCTTGACGGAGGCGGCGTCGAAGGCGTGGAGGGGCTGGCCCAGCTCGAGCATCACCCAGTTCGTGACGTCGACCACGTTGTTGATCGGGCGGAGCCCCGCGGCTTCGAGATCGCGGCGCAGCCAGTCGGGCGAAGGGCCGACCTTCACCGCGCGGAAGGCGCGCAGGGCGTAATAGGGGCAGGCCTCGGAAGAAAGGCGCACCGGGCGCGGGCCGCCGGAAGCCTGCAGCCCCGCGGGGGTCGACAGCGCGAGCGGAAGCAGCGGCCGGCCGAGCGCGGCGGCGAGTTCGCGGGCCACGCCGCGGAGACCCAGGCAGTCGCCGCGGTTGGGCGTCACCGAGATCTCGAGCACCGTGTCAGGCGGGCCGTAGAGCGCGTTGAGCGGCGTGCCGACCGCGGGAGCGCGGGGCGTGAGGATGAGGAGGCCGTCCTCGCCCTTGCCGAGCCCGAGCTCCTCCGAGGAGCACATCATGCCGGCCGAGTCGACGTCGCGCAGCTTGGAGACCTTGATCTCGAAGCCGCCGGGCATGACCGTGCCGGGGAGCGCGACCGGCACCCGGTCGCCCGCCTTGAAGTTCTTGGCGCCGCAGACGATCTGGCGCGGCGTGCCGTCGCCGACGTCGACCTGGCAGACGCTCAGACGGTCCGCCTTCGGGTGCTTCTCGAACGACCTGATCTCGCCGACCACCACCTGCGGCAGCGGGGCGAGACCGAAGGTCGTGACTGACTCGACCTCAAGGCCGAGCATGGGGAGCACCTCGGCGACCCGTTCGGCGGTGACGCCGGCGAGGTCCACGTGGCGGGCGAGCGACTGGAGGGAGACCTTCATGCGGGCTCAGGCGAACTGGCGCAGGAAGCGCGCGTCGTTGGCGTAGAAATGGCGGATGTCGTCGATGCCGTGGACCAGCATCGCGATGCGTTCGAGGCCGAGGCCGAAGGCGAGCCCGGACCACTCCTTCGGGTCGAGGCCGCAGAGCTCGAGCACCTTGGGGTCGACCAGGCCGCAGCCCATGATCTCGAGCCAGCGTCCCGAGAGACGTCCGAGATTGGGCGAACGCAGGTCCATCTCGAAGCTCGGCTCCGTGAACGGGAAGAACGAAGGCCTGAGGCGGATCTCGGCGTCGGGTCCGAACGTCTCCTTCACGAAGAAGTCGAGGACCCCGCGGAGGTCGGCGAGCGTGACCTGGCGGTCGATCCAGAGCCCCTCGACCTGGTGGAAGTTGGCGGAGTGCGTCGCGTCGACCGCGTCGCGACGGAAGCAGCGGCCCGGCGCGACGATGCGGAACGGCGGCTTGCGCGAGAGCATCGTGCGCACCTGCACGCTGGAGGTGTGGGTGCGGAGCAGGACGGCCTCGGTCCCCTTGCGCGGGGCGTCGGCGGAGCGGAACGCGGCGGGCAGGTAGAGCGTGTCCTGCATGTCACGCGCGGGGTGGTCCGCCGGCGTGTTGAGCGCGTCGAAGCAATGCCATTCCGTCTCGACCTCCGGCCCTTCGGCCACGGTGAAGCCGAGCTTGCGGAACGAGGCGAGGATGCGCTCGCGCGTGCGGCTGAGCGGGTGGGCGGAGCCGGCGGGGACGTCGGGCGAGGGCAGCGAGGGGTCGGCCGGTGCGCCGAGCGCGGCGGCGATCTCGGCGTCCTCCACCTTGGCGAGGAGGGCGGCGAGCAGTTCCTCGACCTCACGCTTGGCCTCGTTGAGCAGACGGCCGACGACCGGACGCTCCTCCTTGGAGAGCGCGCCCATGCCCTTCATGACCTGGGTGAGGGAGCCGTTGGGACCCACCACGCGGGCCTTGAAGGCCTCCATCTCGGCCCGGGTCGTGACGGCGGCGGAGTCCTGCCGGGCGGCGGCGACGATGCTGGCGAGCTGCTGCTGCATGCGAGGTGTTTTGTGCGTGACGGGAGCCGGGCGGCAAGCGAAAGCACCCCCTCGCAAAACAGGAAGCCCCGGTGGCCGGGGCTTCGCGAGGAGGGCCGCTGGGGCGCGGACTCAGGCGAGGGCGGCCTTGGCCTTCTGGACGATGGCCTCGAAGGCGGGCGCGTCGTGGATGGCGAGCTCGCTGAGGTTCTTGCGGTCCATGAGGACGTTGGCCTTCTTCAGGCCGGCGATCAGGCGACTGTAGGTGATCCCCAGGGGCCGGCAGGCGGCGTTGAGGCGCACGATCCACAGCTGGCGGAACGTCGACTTGTTCTTGCGTCGGTCGCGGTAGGCGAACTTCTGGGCGCGCTGCGACGCCTCGAGGGCGTACACGTAGAGACGCGACTTGTTTCCGAAGTAGCCCTTGGCCGACGCGATGGTGCGGCGCTTGCGCGCCTTGGTGGCCGGACCGTTGGTTGCTCTAGGCATGTTGGTATTTGGTTTGCTTGGTTTTTATGGGCGGGCCTCGGGGTCGCCTTAGACACCCGTTCGGCCCGAGAGGGGACTCAGGCGAAGGGCATCGAAGCCAGCATCTTCTTCTCGAAGCCGGAATCGACCCGCTTGGACTTGTTGGCGCGGCGGCGCTGCTTCCGGGACTTGGAGCTCAGCAGGTGACGCGTGTTGGGGGAGCGACGCATGACCTTGCCGGAACCGGTGATCTTGAAGCGCTTGGAGATGGACTTGCGGGTCTTCTGCATGGCGGAAAGAGGTCGAACAAAGAGCTCGGGCCGCGGCTTGTAAAGGGGAAAGGGGGCGAAAAGGCCGTCTCCTCGCCCGGTTTGACTCGGTGCGGAGCGTCCGTCTCTGTGCCTCGAACCTCCCTCCCACCATGATTTCCATCGGAAAAGTCCCCAAACTGAACTTCAAGGTCGACGCGGTGGTCGGCGGAAAGACCGTCTCCCTCCCCTTCTCGGAGCTGATGGACGGCCCGACCGTGGTCTCCGTCTACATGCGGAACAACACCTCGGCCTGCGACAAACAGGCCGCTGAACTGTCAAAAGTAATGCAAGTCGTTGCTAAAAAAGGATTTAAGTTGATAGCCATCTCCCGAGACAAGGTCGGGTCCCACGAAAAATACGTCCAGAAGCACGGCTACAAGTACGCCCTGGTGGCGGACCCTGATGACCTCTTCTCCAAGTCGGTGGACGGGATGGTTGAGAAGTCCATGTACGGAAAGAAGTTCCTCGGGCCGGCCCGGGCCGCCTATGTCTTCGACGTCAAGGGAAGGCTCGTGGCCGCGGTGCCCAAGGTCGAGGCGGCCGCGCACGGCGCCCAGGTGCTGGAGGCGATCGCATCCTTGAAGTGAGGGGAAGCCCCGTTGAATCGGGGCTTGAACCTCCTCCGGGAAAAAGTGACTTTCCCCGGACAGACGCACGCACAGTTACCTAATGGCAACCCCGTATCGCCCCTCAGGCCCCAGGCCGAAACCGTCCAATCTGAACCAGAGGAGGGACCAGCGGAAGGAGGACAAGGGACCGCGTCGCAACGACCGCATCCGCGCCACGGAAGTCCGCGTCCTCACCGCGAAGGGCGAGATGCTCGGCATCATGCCCACCTTGCGGGCGCTGGACCTGGCGCGCGAGGCCGGAGTCGACCTCATCGAGATTTCGGCCAACGCGCAGCCTCCGGTCTGCAAGCTGATCGAATACGGCAAGTTCCTCTACGAGGAGGCCAAGAAGCACAAGCATCAGAAGTCCGCGAGCAAGGTGAAGGAGATCAAGCTCCGCCCCCGCATCGACGTGCACGACCTCATGATCAAGGTGCGACGTGCGGAGAACTTCCTGTACCACGGACACAAGGTGAAGCTGCTGCTGCAGTACCGCTACCGCGAGCTCGAGCACCCCGAGATCGGCGTCGACACCATCCAGCGCGCGATCCAGGAGCTCGCCCACATCAGCACGCACGACAACGAGCCCAAGCGCAACGGACGCACCATCGTCGTGGGCCTGACGCCCGTGCAGCAGAACCGTCGCAAGCTCGTCCACAACGCCGCTCCGGGCGAAGAGGACGGCGAGGACGATTCGGCGGAGACGGACGGCGACGAGCAGGAGTGATCCGGTGTCTAGGGCGTGGAGCATCCTGACCGCGGCCCTGGCGCTGGCCGCGGCCGCCACGGCCGAGCTGCGGGCGGCCGACGTCTACCTCGGCGACTCGCTGCGCCAGCTGGGCGCGACGAAGCTGCCGCCCCAAGGCGGCGACCGCGCCGGCTCCGAACGTCACGGCGGCGCCGGCAAGCCGACCCTCTACGCCGAAAGGGACCGGGACCACGTGCTCGTGGACGGGGTCAAAATCATGCTCTCCGAGCCCGTGGGGCTGCTCAAGGGGCGGCTCACCGTGGCCCGCGTGGACTATGACAAGGTGCTCGTCCCGCTCTTCTGGCGCACCGCCGAGCGCAAGGCCGTGCGCCGGATCATGCTCGACCCCGGGCACGGCGGAAGCGACCCCGGCAAGCAGCACGCCAAGTACAACGAGAAGACCGTCGCCTTCGACACCGCCGTGCGCGTCAAGGCCGCGCTGGAGCAGCAGGGCTTCGAGGTGCTCCTGACAAGGAGCAAGGACGCCTCGCTCGACCTGCCGGCCCGGCCGGCGCTGGCGGGCAAGTTCGCGGCCGACCTGTTCGTCAGCATCCATTACAATTCGGCCGGGACGAACGACACGACCAGCGAGGGCATCGAGACCTACTGCCTGACGCCTCCCGGGACGCGCTCCACCAACGTCGCCAAGGGCAAGGCCGACGTCTCCGCGGAACCGGGCAACCGTTTCGACGCGCGCAACCTGCAGCTGGCCTGGTGCGTGCAACGCCAGCTCCTGGCCAGGACCCGGGGCGAGGACCGGGGCGTGCGCCGGGCGCGCTTCGCGGTCCTGCGCACCCTGCCCTGCCCGGGCATCCTCATCGAGGGCGGATTCGTCTCCAGCCGCCGTGAGGGCGCCCTGATCGGATCCCCCGCCTACCGCCAGCAGGTGGCGGAGGCCATCGCGGCCGGCATCGCGGAATACGCCCGCGCCGTGCAGCCGGCCGGCCGCTGACCCTGAAAGGGCTTGCCAAGGACCCGGCCCGGGGTTTTTTCAACGTTCCCTCGGACCCGTCGGCAGTCGCCGCCGGACCTTCCCGCGGGAAAACCACCACCACAACCAAACCCCGGACCCGTCCTCAGCGACGACCGGGACAAACAGTCCAAAAAAATGAGCATCATGGAAAAACTGCTCGCCGACTCCAATTTCGGCGCGCTCAAGGCCCACTCCGTCGTGAAGGCGAGGATCACCGAGATCCGTGACGACAAGTTCGTCGTCGTCGACATCAACGGCAAGTCCGAGGGCTTCATCCCCCAGTCCGAATTCCCCGACATGGCCGAAGTCCAGGTCGGCGGCGAGATCGAGGTCTACCTCGAGCGTCTTGAGAACAAGGACGGCACCCCGACCGTCTCCTACGACCGCGCCCAGCAGATCCGCAAGTGGGAGAGCATCGAGGCCAACTGCCAGGAAGGCAGCGTCGTGCAGGGCCGCGTGAAGGCCGTCGTCAAGGGAGGCCTCATCGTCTCCGTCGGCGTCGACGCGTTCATGCCGTCCTCCCAGATCGACGTCAACCCGCCCAAGAGCCTCGAGCCCTACGTCGGCCAGACCTTCGACTTCAAGATCATCAAGATCAACAAGGACAAGAAGAACCTCGTCGTCTCGCGTCGCGAGCTCATCGAGGAGCAGCGCGGCGAGAGCCGCCGCAAGCTCCTGGAGGAGGTCAAGCCCGGCGTCGTCCGCCGCGGCGTCGTCAAGAACATCACCGACTACGGCGCGTTCGTGGACCTCGACGGCCTCGACGGCCTGCTGCACGTCACCGACATGTCCTGGGGACGCATCGGCCACCCGAGCGAAGTCGTCAAGGTCGGCGAGGAGATCACCGTCATGGTGGTCGAGGTCGACCGTGAGCGCGAGCGCGTCTCGCTGGGCCTCAAGCAGACCCAGCCCAACCCCTGGGAAGGCATCGAGAAGCGCTACCCCGCCGGCCAGAAGGTCAAGGGCAAGGTCGTCAACCTCGTCGCCTACGGCGCCTTCGTCGAGATCGAGGGCGGCGTGGAGGGCCTGGTGCACGTCTCCGAGCTCTCCTGGACCAAGCGCGTCCAGAAGCCTTCCGACATCCTCAAGGTCGGCCAGGAGGTCGAGGCGGTCATCCTCAACGTCAACAAGGACGAGCAGAAGATCTCGCTCGGCGTCCGGCAGCTCGAGGCCAATCCGTGGGAGAAGGTCCGTCACAACTACCCCGTGGGCGCGCGCGTCCGCGGCAAGGTGCGGAACCTCACCAACTACGGCGCCTTCGTGGAGCTGGAGGACGGCATCGACGGCATGGTCCACGTCTCCGACATGAGCTGGACCCGCCGCATCAACAACCCGGCCGAAGTCATGAAGAAGGGCGACGAGGTCGAGGCCATCGTGCTCGACGTCGACGTCGACCAGCAGCGCATCTCCCTCGGCGTCAAGCAGACCCAGACCGATCCGTGGAGCGAGATCGACCGCAAGTTCCGCATCGGCGACCTCGTCACCGGCAAGGTCTCCAAGATCGCCAACTTCGGCGCCTTCGTGGAGCTCTCCGACGAGATCGACGGCCTCGTGCACGTCTCCCAGCTCGCCGAACAGCGGGTCGAGAACGTCAAGGACGTCGTCAAGGTCGGTCAGGAAGTCACCGCCCGCGTCATCAAGATCGACAAGGAGGACCGCCGCATCGGCCTCTCGATCAAGGCCGCGAACTACGACGCCGACCGCCTGCAGGCCGAAATCTCCAGCTACGAGCGCATCAAGGGACCGTCCACCGGCGGCGCCCCGGCGTCCTCGGGCTCGGGCTCCTCGAGCTCGTCGTCCGGCAGCGGGGACTTCAACAGCCTCGGCGACCTGCTCGACAAGGCCGGCAACTGAGCCGGTCCTCAGGCGAAGACAGGGCCCCGGGCGACCGGGGCCTTTTTTTGTGCCCATGGGCCGGAGGGAGGCCAAGATGCGACCATGGCCGTCCGTGCCCGTGGCTACCGCAACTTCGCCCTCCGCGCGGCCTTCGCGCTGGGCTGCGTGCTGGCCTTCTCGCTCTCGGGCGCGGCGGACCGGTTGCCCTGGGCGGCGCTGGCGCTGGACGCGACCTGCGCCGCCTTCGTGGTCTGGCGCGTGATCACGGCAAGGACGTCCGCGGTGTACCTCCTGCTCTGGGGACCGCTGGCATGGCTCGCGCCCAAGACCACCGCCGCGGCGGTCTTCCTCTTCGGCGGCCGCAAGCACGGGGTGCTCGCCGCCGCCAAGCGCGAGGTCAACCGGATCGCGCGCTCGCTGGGCGGCGACCCCGAGGCGGAAGGCAACCGCATCCGCGTGCTGGGCGATCCCGAAGGTTCCGACACCCTGCGGGAACTGCGGGCCCAGATCCTCGGAGCCCGACGGCGGATCCACGTCTCGACGTACATCCTGGCGGAGGACCGGGTCGGGCGGGAGCTGATCGGCCTGCTGGCGAGACGCGCCAAGGAAGGCGTGACCGTCCGGCTGCTGCTCGACGCCGTGGGCAGCTGGGGCGCGCCCCTGACGCTGTGCCGCCCGCTCCGCCGCGCCGGCGGCCAGGTCGCGCGCTTCAACCCCGTGCTTCCCTTCCAGGGCAAGGGTTCGGCCAACTGGAGGAATCACCGCAAGATCGCCGTGTTTGACGGTGAACGCGCGGTGATCGGCGGCCAGAACCTCGGGCTCGACTACATGGGCGACACGCCCTCGCGCCGACGCTTCCGCGACTGCTCCTTCCTGATCGAGGGTCCGGCGGCGGGCGCCCTCGAGCAGGTCTTCATCGCGGACTGGTGCCAGGCGACGGACGAATCCCCTTCGTCCCACGAGGCGTTGCTGCGCGAAAGGCCGGCCCGGGCCGGAACGGCACGGACGGAGATCGTCGCTTCCGGTCCCGACAGCCTCGACGACCCGCTGTGGGACGCCTACGTGCGGCTCTTCTCCTCGGCCCGGCGCAGCATCACGGTGGTCACGCCGTACTTCGTGCCCGACCGCATGACCTTCTCGCTGCTGCTGGCCGCGGCGCAGGCGGGGCGGCACGTGCGGCTGATCGTGCCTCGGAGGTCGGACCACCGGCTGGTGGACTTCGCCCGCCGCTGGCACCTGCGCACCCTCCGCGAGTCGGGCGGAGAAGTCCTCTTCTACGGCCCCGGCGTGCTGCACGCCAAGCTGACGCTCGTGGACGACGAGGCCGCCGTCATCGGGTCGGCCAACCTCGACATGCGCTCGCTGTTCCTGAACTACGAGGTCGCCGCGGTGGTGAAGGACGCGGCCGCGGTCGCGGAGATCAAGGCCTACTGCGACGCGCTCGCGTCCCAGTGCGGAGACTACTCCGAAGACCTGTACCGGCGGAGCCGCACCCGCACGGGACGCGCGATCGAGGCGCTCTCTCGCGTGCTCGCCCCGCTGCTATGATCAGCCGAGGAAGGCGTTGAGCCGCACCGACAGTCCTTTGTCAGGCAGCAGGAATCCGTCGTGTCCGGCATCGGTGACGACCTCATGGTAGGCGGCGTTGACGCCCGCGGCGGCCGCGGCGGCCATGAGCATGCGGAGCTCGCTGGTGGGATAGAGCCAGTCGCTCGAGAAGCCGACCGCGAGCAGCTCAGGACCGTCGGCCTTGAAGAGCGTGCCGGCGGCGGCGCGGGCGGTGAGGTCGAAGCGGTCGACGGCACGGGTGATGCGCAGCCAGCTGTTGGCGTCGAAACGCCGGACGAAGGAGGTGCCCTGATGCTCCAGGTAGCTCTCCACCTGCCAGCGGACGGGGTCGCCGGGACGCGAACCGGGGACGACGGCCCGGCCGAACTTCTGGTCGAAGGCGGCCGAGGAGAGGTAGCTGATGTGGGCGAGCATGCGCCCGACGGCCAGGCCGGACTCCGGTCCTTCTCCGGGGAGGTAATGTCCGCCGCGGTAACCGGGATCGCGCTCGACGCAGGCGCGCGAGACCGCGTTGAGCGCGATGGCCATGGGCGACTGGCTGAGTCCGGCGGCCAGCACGGCGATGCGCCCGACTTCGGCGGGGTGATCCGCGCACCAGAGCAGGGCCTGCATGCCTCCCATGGATCCGCCGACCACGGCATGGAGCCGCGAGATGCCCAGATGGCGGACCAGCAGCCGCTGGGCCCGCACGATGTCACCGAGGGTGATCTCGGGGAAGAATCCTCCGTAAAGGGCCCCGGTGCGGGGGTCGACGCTGAGCGGACCGGTCGAACCGCGGCAGCCGCCGAGGCAGTTCATGCCGATGACGAAGAAGCGGTCCGTGTCCACGGCCTTGCCCGGCCCCACGTAATGGTCCCACCAGCCCGGCTTGCGGTCATCCGGCGCATACTTGCCGGCGACGTGATGATCCCCGCTCAGCGCGTGGGCGACGAGGATGGCGTTGGAGCCGTCGGGCAGGAGCGTGCCGTAGGTCTCGTAACGGAGCGTGAGACCCGGCAGTTCACCTCCCAGTTCCAAAGGAAAGGGGGCTTCCGAGACGAAGTCTTGGAATGCGGGCGGGGGCAGTTCCCGCGCGGCCTGGACCTTCGGGTCGGACATGGCGCAACGGCACTCCAACCCCAAGCTCGGGCGGAGGCAAGTGGCCATTCGGTGTTGCCACGTCATAACGGGGACGGAAGATGCCCTGCGATGTCCCACGAGCACGGTCATGAGGACGGGTGCTGCGGCGACGCTTCACGGCGCGTCGACGCGGCGGTGACCCGGATGAAGGAGAAGTCCCTGCGGGTGACCGCGCCCCGGATGAGCATCCTGCGGGTGCTGGCGGAGTCCGCCGATCCGCTGAGCGCCGAGGACGTGCATCGCCTGGCCGGCCACGGCGCGCTCGACCTGGTCACCGCCTACCGCAGCCTCGGGGCGCTCGAGGAGGCCGGCGTGGTGCAGCGGCACCCCATGGAGCGCGGGAAGACCCTCTACGCCCTCGCCTCGGGCCACCATCACCACCACGTCGTCTGCCGCAGATGCGGACGTGTCGAACGCCTGCCCGGCTGCGACACCTCGCGCATCGAGGGCGCGGCCCGGGCCAAGGGTTACGCCGACCTCACCCATGTGATGGAAGTTTACGGCGTCTGCCCGAACTGCGCGGCTCATGCCTGAGTTCCCGCGGACGGCCTTCATCCTCGGAGCCGGACTGGGCACGCGGTTGCGCCCGCTCACGGAGCGGACGCCCAAGCCCCTGCTGCCGATCGGAGGCAGGCCCATGGTCATCCGGGCGATGGAACGCCTGCGCGCGGCCGGGGCGCGACGCTTCATCATCAACACGCACCACGCCGCGGAAGCCTGGACCGTCGCCTTCCCCGAAGGCCGCTGGCTGGACGCGGAGGTCTTGCTCGTGCATGAACCGGAGCTGCTGGACACCGGGGGCGGACTGGCGAACGTGGCCCGGCTGCTGGCGCCGGAGGACCGCGACCTGGTCATCTGGAACGGCGACATCCTCAGCTCCTGCGACATCGCGGCCGCGGCCGCGCACCACCGCGCCAACGGAGCGGAGGCCACCCTGGTGGTCCGGGAGCAGGGGCCCAACGCGAACGTGCGCATCACCGACGAGGGCGACGTGACCGACATGCGCGACCGTCTGGGATCGGACGACCGGCCCTACCAGTACGTCGGCGTCTGCGTCGTCACGGCCGACTTCGCCCGGGGGGTGCCGGCCCGCAAGGAGTCACTGGTCGAGCACTTCCTGAGGCGCATCCAGGCGACCCGTGGCTCGGTGCAGGGATTCCTCGACCGCAGCGAAGAGTGGCACGACCTCGGCACGGTCGAGGAATACGCCTCCGTGCGGGCACGCTTGGAGCGCCCCGCGCGGGGATCGCTCGACGTCGCGGCTGCCGCGGCGCTGCACGGGTGCGCGCCGGCCGAAGGAGGCGCGGTGCTGAAAGGAGGGTCGGGGCGGAGATTCCACCGCGTGCTGACCGCCTCGGGCTCGCCCGCCGTGCTGTGCGTCTATGACGACAGCCGGCCGGAAAACCTAGGATACGGGGCCATCTGCGCCGCGCTGCACGCCGCGGGCATCAACGCCCCGGCCGTCCTGGCGGAGGACCGTGCGGCGGGCACGCTGCTGCTCGAGGACCTCGGAACGACCGACCTCTGGACGCTGGCGCAAGGCTCCGGCTTCCCCTGGGAAGCCTTCGCGTCCGCGGTCGAGGCCGCGGCGAAGCTGCATCGCGAGGGGCCGGCTGCGACGGCGGGGGTGACGCTGATGGAGCCCTTCGGCGATCCGCTCTACCGCTGGGAACGGCAGTACTTCCTGGAGAACGCGGTCGGACGTCGGAAGCCGGACCAGGGCGCCGTCCGCGAGGCCGAGTCGCTCGCCGCCGAACTGTGCGCCCAGCCCCTGGTCACGCTCCACCGCGACCTGCAGTCGCAGAACGTCATGGTGCGCGACGGACAGGCCTGGTTCGTCGACCTGCAGGGCCTGCGCATGGGCTGCGCGGCCTACGACTTCGCCTCCCTGGCCTTCGACCCCTACCTGACCCGGCCGGACATGCAGCTCTGGCGCGTCGACCTCGAGGACCACGCCCGGGAGGCCTCGGGCTGGAGCGGGTCGCGCGACGCCTTCACGCATCTCCTGCACGTCGCAGCGGCCCAGCGGCTGATGCAGGCGTGCGGCGCCTACGGCTTCCTGGGAAGGGTCAAGGGACGTCCCGAATACCTCGCCCACCTGCCGCAGGGCCTGCGCAACCTGGCGACGGCGGCGTCGGTGGCCGGCAAGCGCAGGCTGGCGGCCCTGGCCGCGGAGCTGGCGGAGGAATCCGTCAGGCCCCGTTGACCTTCTCGTCGAGGAAGCGGACCAGCTCGTCCTCCGTCATGCGCACCTGGGAGAGCGTGTCGCGGTCGCGGACGGTGACGCCGGCGTCCTTCTCGACCGTGTCGAAGTCGACGGTGATGCCGTAGGGGGTGCCGATCTCGTCCTGACGGCGGTAGCGGCGGCCGATGGCGCCGGAGGCGTCGTAGAAGACGTTGAACCGGCGGCGCAGACGGCGGTGGAGCGCCTCGGCGCGGGCGACGAGCTCGGGCTTGTTCTTCACCAGCGGGAAGACCGCGGCCTTGAAAGGCGCGACGCGGGCCGGCAGGCGCAGCACCGTGCGGGCCTCGCCCTCGACGACGTCCTCATGGTAGGCCGTGGTGAGGAGCGCGAGGAAGACGCGGTCGACGCCGACCGAAGGCTCGATGACGTGGGGGATGAAGCGCGCCTTGGCCGCCTCGTCGAACCAGTCGAGCTTCTGTCCCGAGACCTGGCTGTGCTGCGTGAGGTCGAAGTCGCCGCGGGCGGCGACGCCCTGGAGCTCCTGCACGCCGAAGGGGAACTCGAACATGATGTCCGTCGTGCCCTTGGAATAGTGGGCGAGCTTCTCGGCCGGGTGGTCGTAGAGCGAGAGCTTTTCGCGCGGGATGCCGATGGACTCGAACCAGGCCAGGCAGCGCTCGATCCAGTCGCGGTGGGCCGTGGCCCAGTCGGCCGAGGGCGCGATGAAGTACTCGATCTCCATCTGCTCGAACTCACGCGAACGGAATATGAAGTTGCGTGGGTTGATCTCGTTGCGGAACGCCTTGCCGACCTGCGCGATGCCGAAGGGCAGCTTCACCCGTCCCGTGTCGACGACGTTCTTGAAGTTGATGAAGATGCCCTGCGCGGTCTCCGGACGGAGGTAGGCCGTGGCCGAGGCGTCCTGCATGGCCCCGACGTACGTCTGGAACATCATGTTGAACGACCGGGGCGGCGTGAGCGAGCCGGGCTTGCCGGTGGCGGGAGAAGGGATGAGCGCATGCTCCTCGGGCTTCGCCTCGGTGTAGTCGCGGAGCGTGACGGGCTCCATCTGGCCCTGCTTCGCGAGCTTGCGCTTGAGGTCGGCGGCCATCTCCTCGGCACGCGCCTGCATGCCCTCGGACTCCAGCAGCGAGACATAGCCGATGGTCTCGCCGGCGACGCGGACGGGCGCGAAGAACAGCTGGTCGGCCCGGTAGCGCATCTTGGACTCCTTGCAGTCGACGAGAGGGTCGGTGAAGTTGTCCACGTGGCCGGAGGCCTTCCACGTCGTGGGGTGATGGATGATGGAGGAGTCGAGGCCGACGATGTCGTCGCGACGGTGCACGAAGTCCTGCCACCAGGCCTGCTTGATGTTGTTCTTCAGTTCGACGCCGAGGGGGCCGTAATCGAAGAAGCCGTTGAAGCCCCCGTAGATGTCGGAGGAAGGGAAGACGAACCCGCGCCGTTTGCACAGGTTGATGATGGAATCCATCTTGTCGGTCTTTTCGGCCATGGCTGACCTCACCTAACCCCGCATCCCGCAGGGGCGGCAAGCCTGTTCACCGGGCCGGAGGAAGGGGCTCGGTCGTGAGGCCGCGCGCCTTGGCCCGCCAGGACTTGGCCGCTTCGGAAAGCGCGCGGAAGGCCGCGGAGAGGTCGGACGAGGCGCCCTCCATCACGCCGCGGGAGGCGTCCAGCGAAGCGGCGATTGAACCCAGGGCCGCGGATGCGTCGGCCAGCCTGGCCTGCAGCAGGGCGATGCGTTCGGGCGAGACCGAGGCGTCGGCCGACTCCACGGCCTCGCGGAGACGGCGGCAGGCGCGGGCGGCATCCTTGAGACCCGGTCCCTCGGCAAGGGCCTTGGCGGCGGCATCCAGCCCATCGGTCCGGGCCACCCAAGCGAGGTTCAATTCTGAAGCGAGCCTCGGATCCGCCAGCGAGTCCCATCGGTCCAGGTCGGCCTCAAATTCCTGGGCAAGGGCGATCAGATCGCGTCGGGCAAGATCTTCGAATCCCTCCGCAAGACGCTCATATTTCTGCTGCATGGTGCCGCCCACGGCGGGAATTTCGTCCCTCGCAAATCCCGCGGAGGCAGGCCGATCCTGCTGCCAGACAAGCTCCACCTGAAGCAGGCCGGAAGCAGGACTGACGGCCGCCAGACGGGCCACGAGCCCGCGGGCGACCTCCTCGTGCACGAGGTTGGATTTGAGGCGGCCGGTCAGGCCATTCTGAGCGAGCAGGTCAGGGTCGACCTCCAATCGCAGCTCAGGCCTCAGCCTGCCCTCGCCATCGGCGCAAAGACCGATTGATTCGACCTGTCCCACCGCGACTCCGTTCACCCGCACGGGCGCACCTACAGCAACGCCTTCAACGGAGAAATCCGCCCGGACCACCGCTGAGACCAGCGGAGCGGTCCAAGAAATCCACCATGTCCAAGCGGAGAAAGCGGCGAGACACAGCGCCAAAGCCGAAAACAGGATGCCGAGCGAACGTCTGCTCATCCGGCGGACTGCGGGTAGCTGCCCAGCCACTTGACGACCTCGCACCTTCCCTTGAGCTCGGAGACGGCCGACTGGACTTCAGCCGATTCCCAGTGTCCCGGGAAATCGATGAAGAACTGGTATTCCCACGCGCGGCGGCGGCTCGGCCGGGACTCGATGCGGATCAGGTTGATGCCGCGGTCGGAGAAGGCCTTGAGGGCCGCCTGCAGGGAGCCAGGCTCATGCCTGAGCGCGAGGACCACGCTGGTGACCTCCTCCTTGGCGCCGGGAGGATTGGCGGCGGCGCCGATGACGAAGAAACGGGTGGCGTTGTCACGGCGGTCCTGGATGCCGCGCGCGAGCACGGGGACGCCGCGGGACTCGGCGGCGGAGGCGGAGGCGACGGCGGCGCGTCCCGTCGGCTCGCGGGCCACCTGTTCGACCGCGCCCGCGGTGCTCTCGGTCTCGGTGAGCGTCGCGCCGGGCAGATGACGGGAGAGCCAGCCGCGGCATTGGGCGAGCGCGATGTCCTTGGAGAGCACCTGCTTCACCTCGGCCAGGGGGCCCTGCCCCACGAGGCACTGCTCAACGGAGAGCGTCACCTGGGCGACGACCTTCAGTTCGGATTCGGCCAGCAGGTCGAGGGAGTGGCTGACCACGCCCTCGGTGGAGTTCTCGACCGGGACGACGCCGTAGGAGGCCTCGCCGGATTCGACCGCGGCGAATACGTCGGCGATCGAGCGCAGGGGCAGCGCCGGGACGCTGGAGCCGAAGGCGCGGACCTGGGCCTGCTGCGTGAAGGAGCCCTCCGGCCCGAGGTAAGCCACGGGACGCTGCATCTGGGCGCCGATGGAGAGAGAGATGACCTCGCGGAAGACCGCTCGGACTCCGGAGGCCGGGATGGAGGGGGCCGCCTCGGTCAGCGAACGCAGCAGCTGCTCTTCGCGCTGCGGAGCGTAGACGGGGGCGCCGGCGCGCTGCTTGGCCTCGCCGATCAGACGGGCTACCTCGAGCCTGCGACCCAGCAGGGCCAGGATCTCGCGGTCGATCCGGTCGACCTCGCGCCGATGGTCCTCGAGGCTCATCAGGCGGGTGGCGCTTCTGTGCCGGGGCCCTCGGCTCCGCCCTCCGCGGGCAGGCCGACGTCGGCGTCGCCGACCGCGACCGGCGTGGTGGCCCGGGCGATCCATTCCGAGATCTGGGCGGGGGAAAGAACGTCGGACGCGGGCAGTTCGCCGAGTGAACGCAGCCCCGTGAAGTCGAGGAATCGGTCGGTGGTGCCGTACTGGATGGGCCGGCCAGGAAGGTCGGCGCGACCGGTGACCGCGACCAGCTCGAGCTCGAGCAGACGCGTGAGGGCGCTGTCGACGGAGACGCCGCGGATGGCCTCCATCTCCGGACGCGTCACGGGCTGGCGGTAGGCGACGATCGAGAGCGTCTCGAGGGCGGCGGGACTGAGACGCTGCGGGCGCGGCTCGCCGCGGAGCAGTCGCACCCAGTCGGCGTAGACGGGGGAGATGACGAGGCGGAAACCCTCGGGGCCCTGCAGGATGCGGCAGGAGTCGTTCGACTCACGCATCTCGGCCTCGAGCGCGTCGACCGCCTCGCGGATCTGGGTGGCAGTCAGGAGCGTGGGCACCTGGTCGATGATGTCCTGGATGACCTCCTGCACGGGTGCGGACGGGGGCGCCGAAGCCGGCTCGGACGGGAGACCTTCGGCCGGCTCCGCGGCGGACGAGGCCTGGGCGTGATACCTCTGGACCACCTTCTGGATGTCCTTGATGGACACCGCTTCAGAGGTCGAGAGCAGCAGAGCCTTGATGATCTTCTTGAGGTTGAATTCCACGGGCGGGCGGACTTTTTAAAACGGATTGTCGGCTGATGAAGGGCGGCTCAATGTCCGCACCCGCACCCTTGATAGACGGGCCGCCTCCACTGACAACCGCAGACTTTCCCATCCCTATGACCACTCCCTCCTCCTGCCGCCAGCACTCCTCCGTCGTCGTCGACGGACCCGACCGGGCCCCCAGCCGCGCCATGCTGCGGGCGGTGGGCTTCACGGACGCCGACTTCGGCAAGCCCGTGGTGGGGGTGGCCTCGACCTGGTCGATGGTCACGCCTTGCAACATGCACATCGACCGCCTCGCGGATGAGGCCGCCCGGGGCGCCGACGCGTCCGGAGGCAAGGCCGTCATCTTCGGCACCATCACCGTCTCCGACGGCATCTCCATGGGCACGCCCGGCATGCGCTACTCGCTCGTGTCGCGCGAGATCATCGCGGACTCCATCGAGGCGGTCGCGGGCGCGGAGGGCTTCGACGGCCTGGTGACCATCGGCGGCTGCGACAAGAACATGCCCGCCTGCGTCATGGCCATGGCGCGGCTCAACCGCCCCTCCGTCTTCGTCTACGGCGGCACCATCATCCCCGGCCTGCACCGGGGCCAGGCGGCCGACATCGTCACGGTCTTCGAGGCGGTCGGCAAGCACGCCGCCAGGCAGATCGGCGACGCCGAGCTCAAGGAGATCGAATCCTGCTCCATCCCCGGGGAGGGCTCGTGCGGCGGCATGTACACGGCCAACACCATGGCCAGCGCCATCGAAGCCCTCGGCCTCAGCCTGCCCGACAGCTCGGCGCAGCTGGCCAACTCGAAGGACAAGCTCGCCGACTGCGAACGGGCCGGCCGCGCGGTCATCGAGCTGCTCGGGCGGAACATCCGCCCCTCGGACATCCTCTCCAAGAAGGCCTTTGAGAACGCCATCACGGTCGTGATCGCCCTGGGCGGATCGACCAACGCCGTGATGCACCTCATCGCCATGGCCCACAGCGCGGGCATCGCGCTTTCGCTCGAGGACTTCGAGCGCATCGGCCGCAAGGTGCCCGTGCTCGCCGACCTCAAGCCGAGCGGCAAGTACAACATGGCCCACTTCGTGCGCATCGGCGGCCTGCAGCCCCTCCTCAAGATGCTCCTCGACCAAGGCCTGCTCCACGGCGACTGCCTGACGGTGACCGGCAGGACGGTGGCCGAGAACCTGGCCGACGTGAAGGGCTACTCCGCCGACCAGGACGTGGTGCGTCCCTTCTCCAATCCGGTGAAGGCGGACAGCCACCTGCGCATCCTCCGCGGCAACCTCGCGCCGGAGGGAGCGGTGGCCAAGATCACCGGGAAGGAGGGCAGCAGCTTCACCGGCAAGGCCATCGTCTTCGAGTCGGAGGAAAGCGCGCTGAAGGGCATCCTCGACGGCAAGGTGACGGACGGCCACGTGATCGTGATCCGCAACGAAGGCCCCCGCGGCGGACCCGGCATGCGCGAGATGCTCGGGCCCACGAGCGCGATCATGGGCAAGGGGCTCGGCAAGACCGTGGCCCTCATCACCGACGGACGGTTCTCGGGCGGCAGCCACGGCTTCGTGGTCGGCCACATCACGCCCGAAGCGGCCTGCGGCGGCCTCATCGCGGCGGTGAAGGACGGCGAGACGATCACCATCGACGCCGTGCGCAACGAGATCAATCTGGACGTGCCCGCGGCGGAAATCGCCCGACGACTGGCCGAATGGAAGCCCGCGCCCTGCAAGGAGCGCCGCGGCACGCTCGCCAAGTACGCCAAGCTGGTCTCCTCCGCCTCGCGCGGCGCGATCACGGACGGCGACTGAGGGGAACCCGCGGCTGTCCGATGTTGCCAACCCCGGAGCCCGGGGCGAAATGAGCCCGTGGCCTCCTCCTTCGACCGATTCCGCGCCGGACTCCTCAACTTCAACGCCGACGGCTTCTCGCTCGACCTCAGCCGGGCGCCCGAGCCGGAGGGCTTCGCCGCAAAGATGGAGGCGCCCCTGCGTCGGGCCTTCGACGCGATGGACGCCCTCGAGAAGGGCGCGGTCGCGAACCCCGACGAAGGACGCATGGTCGGCCACTACTGGCTGCGCGCGCCCGGGCTCGCGCCTGACGCGAAGACGGCCGAGGCGGTCCGTTCAGCGGTCAAGGCGGTGGAGGCCTTCGCGGCCGACGTGCACCGCGGAGCGGTCCGCGGCGAGAAAGGCGCATTCACCGACCTGCTCTGCATCGGCATCGGCGGCTCGGCGCTCGGCCCGCAGTTCGTCGCCGACGCGCTGGGCGGGAAGACGGACCGCCTGCGGGTGCACTTCATCGACAACACGGACCCCGACGGGTTTGACCGCGTGTTCGACGCCATCGGTGACCGGCTGGGCACCACCCTGGCGGTCGTGACGTCGAAGTCGGGCAGCACGCCCGAACCGCGCAACGGCCAGATCGAGGCGGCCGCCCGCTGGAAGTCCGCGGGCCTGAGCTTCGCCAAGCACGCCGTGGCGGTCACCGGCGAAGGCAGCCAGCTGGACGGGGTCGCCGGCAAGGAGGCCTGGCTGGCCCGGTTCCCCATGTGGGACTGGGTCGGAGGCCGCACGAGCGAGCTCGGACCGGTCGGCCTGCTTCCCGCCGCCCTGCAGGGGCTGGACATCCGCGGCCTGCTCGCCGGGGCCGCGCGCATGGACGAGCTGACCCGCATCCCGGACGCCCGTCGCAACCCCGCCGCCCGGCTCGCCCTCGCCTGGCATCATCTCACCGAAGGGCGCGGCTCGAAGGCGATGGTCGTGCTGCCCTACAAGGACCGGCTGCTGCTGCTCTCCCGCTACCTGCAGCAGCTCGTGATGGAGTCGCTCGGCAAGGAGCTCGACCTCCGCGGAGCGAAGGTCAACCAGGGCCTCACGGTCTATGGCAACAAAGGCTCGACCGACCAGCACGCCTACGTCCAGCAGCTGCGTGACGGGGTGGACAACTTCTTCGCCGTCTTCATCGAGGTGCTGAATGACCGCGCCGGCGCCTCGCCCGAAGTGGAGCCGGGCGTGACTTCGGGCGATTACCTCCAGGCCTTCCTGCTGGGCACGCGGGAGGCGCTCACCGGCGGAGGCCGGGCCAGCGTCACCATCACCGTGGAACGCGTGGACGCGCGCACCGTGGGCATGCTCATCGCGCTCTTCGAGCGGGCGGTGGGGCTCTACGCCTCACTGGTCGGCATCAACGCCTACCACCAGCCCGGGGTCGAAGCCGGCAAGAAGGCCGCCTCAGCGGCCCTGAGCCTCCGCGCCAAAGCCGTGGCCGCCCTGCGCTCCAGACCCGGCCAATGGATGAAAACCTCGCAGATATGCGGGGAAAACGGGCTTGAAGGGTCGGAAGAGCTGGTCTACAAAATCCTTCTCCACGTCGCCGCCAACCCCGGCCCCGTGACCGCACGCCTCTCCGAGGATCCGGCGGAAGCGCTTTTCACCCACTCCTGACCCCAGCCCCATGAACAAGAAGCTCAACCTCTTCATCCGGATCTTCGGCATCGTCGCCGCCCTGGCCGCAGGCGCCTTCGCCTACCTGCTCAAGGGCAAGATGGACGCCGCGATGAACGCCACCGCCTGGGCCGTGGCAGACCCCGAGGTCGGCGCCCGTCCCCAGTTCGACGCCCGCATGACCGACATCGGGTCCAAGGTGAAGCCGCTTCTCGACGCCAAGTCCAAGAAGATCCTCGAGCTCGAAGGCAACGTCAAGGACCTGCGCGCGGAGGTCGCGGACAAGACCACCAAGATCGAAGGCCTCACCGCCAACGTGACCACCCTCGAAGGCGAACGCGCCGAGCTCACCCGCAAGCGCGACGAGCTGACGGGACAGCTCACCGAGGCCACCAGCAAGCGCGACTCGATCGCCGCCGAACTCGACGCGGCCAAGCAGGAGATCGTGGCCGAGAAGCAGAAGACCGCCGCCATGTTCACCAAGGAGCAGATGGAGGAGAGCATCACCAAGGTGACCCAGGCCGAGGAGAAGCTCGACAAGGCTCGCGGACGCTACGTCCAGCTTTACGGCTGGGCCGCCGGCAAGTCCGACACCAAGCCCCCCTACCCCCGCGATCCTCTCGTCGATGAGGCGCCGGCCGGCACCCCCGGCGCCCCCAGCTTCGGCGCCGAAGGCATCGTGACCAAGGTCATCTCCCTCGACGCCTCGACCGGACTCGTCGCCTTCTCGGTCGGCGAACACAGCGGCGTGCGCGCCGACGTCGGCTTCGAGCTGATGGTCGCCGGCGTCAAGGCCGGCAACGTGCGCGTCTCGGCCGCGCGACCCAACGTCTCCTACGCGCAGATGCTGCCCGGCTTCGAACTGAAGCAGGTCACCAACGGCGCGGTGGTCAAGCTGGTCCCCTTCACCGGCGGCAACTGAGATGCGTGCCCTCCTCATCCTGCTCACGCTCTCCGCGCTCGGCCTGAGCGGCTGCAGCACCGTGGAGAAGCGTGCGGACGACTCCCTGCCCCAGGCCATGCCGGCCAACTGGCAGGGCGGCCTCCCCGGCTTCCAGAACCAGGGATCAGGCTTCCGCTGATGGCGGCCGGCGAGCCCGTCCCCGCGCAAGCCCGCAGGGGACGCCTGCTCGTGGTGGCCACGCCGTTGGGCAATCTCGGCGACATCTCCCAGCGCGCCCGCGAATCCTTGGCGGGCAGCGACCTCGTGGCCTGCGAGGACACCCGCACGACGGGCAACCTGCTTCGTCTGCTCGGCATCGACGGCCCCCGCATGCTGGCCTATCATGAGCACAACGAGCGCGAGGCGGCGGAGGCGGTCGCGGAACGCATCCGGCAGGGCCTGACCGTCGCGCTCGTGACGGACGCGGGCACTCCGGCCATCAGCGACCCCGGTTTCCGCCTGGTCCGGGAATGCCGCCGGCTGGGCCTCGAGGTCTCTCCCGTTCCCGGGCCGTGCGCGGCGACGGCCCTGCTCTCGGTCAGCGGACTGCCGACCAACGCCTTCCGCTTCGTCGGATTCCTGCCGCCGAAGTCCGCGGCCCGGCGCAGGTTCCTCACGCAGGAGGCGGCCGAGGCCGGCGAGACGCTGGTGCTGCTCGAGTCCTGCCACCGGATCGAGGCGCTGCTCAGCGAGATGCTCGAGATCCTGGGGCCCGACCGGGTCGCATGCGTCGGGCGCGAGCTGACCAAGACGCATGAGTCCCTGAGGACGGGGCCTTTGGGCGAACTGGTGCCCGCGACCCTCTCGGGCTCGCTCAAGGGCGAGTTCACCCTGGCCGTCGCGCCGAAGGGGTTCACGCTCTGAGCCGCAGGGATTGACCGGTCGCGGCGCGTCGTCACGCTCCGGGCAAGATGGCGGGATTTGACGACAGCCTGGTCCGTGAATACTTCGAGATGAGCGGATTCTTCGTCCGCCAATCCCGCAAGTACGCCGTCCAGTCGCGGCGCAAGCGCGCGGACGAAGAGGGCGACCTCCTCGTGATCAACCCGGCGCCACGACGGGGCGGCGAACTGCCCTTCCAGCTCTTCGGCTCCGACCTGCCGGGACTCTCCGCGGCCGTCGTCGCGGTGAAAGGATGGCACACCACCAAGGCCGTGACCCCTGCGATGATCCGCAAGGGCGACCTGCTGGAGTTCGTGCGCAAGGAGGCGGTGGAAGCGGCCAAGGACGCCTTCGCGGACCTGACGACCGAGGACGGCCGGGCCCTCTCCAAGGTGCTCGTGCTGCCCGGCATACCGGCCCAGGAGCCTCAGCGCTCCGAAAGCGTGACATTGCTCAAGGAGAGCGGCGTCGACCACGTGCTCACCTTCCGCACCATCCTGGAGAACCTGGTGCAGGCCGTGGAGGCCAACCAGAGCTACGCCAAGTCGGACACGCTCCAGCTGCTCCGCCTGCTGCGCGTCTACGACATGGTCAAGGTCGCGCAGCTCGAGCTGTTCGGAGGGCCGCCGCGATGATCCACCCGCTCGCAGCCATCTGCGAACGAGCCAGACTGGACGCGTCGGCGGAGGTCGGCCCCTGGGCGCTCGTCGAAGGCGAAGTCGGCGCGGGCTGCACGGTGGCGGCCCACGCGGTGATCAGGGCGGGCGCGCGTCTCGCCGAGCGCGTCCACGTGGACCATTTCGCGGTGGTCGGCGGAGATCCGCAGGACCTGGCCTTCGACCGCACGACCGAATCCTTCGCCCTGATCGGCGCAGGCACGGCGCTGCGCGAACATGTCACGGTGCACCGGGCGACGCAGCCCGGCGGCGCGACCACGGTGGGGGCCGGCTGCCTGCTGATGGCGGGCAGCCACGTGGCGCACGACTGCCGCGTGGGCGACAAGGTCATCCTGGCCAACGGCTGCATGCTGGGCGGGCACGTCCAGGTCGGCGACTCGGCCTTCATCAGCGGCGGAACCGCCGTGCACCAGTTCTGCCGGATCGGCCCGGGAGCCATGGTGTCGGGCAACGCCGTCATCACCGAGGACGTGCCTCCGCAGGTGATCGCCCACGGCCGAAACGAGGTCTCCGGACTCAATCTGGTCGGACTGCGCCGTCGCGGCGTGCCGGCCGAGACCGTCGCCGAACTCAAGCGCGCCTACCACGCCGTCTACGGCCCCGGCGGCGACTGCGCCAGGCTTGCCGGAGAGGCGCTGGCCGCAGGAGAATGCCGCTCGCCCGAGGCGCGGGAATTCCTCCAGTTCTTCCTCGGCGGACGTCGCGGACGTTTCGCCTCCCCCCGATGACACACCCTCCCATTGCGATCACCTGCGGCGATCCCGCCGGCATCGGACCTGAGATCACGGCCGCCTGGCTGACCTCCAACCCGGCGCTGGCGGCCGAGACCGTGGCGATCGGCTGCGAGGCCTGGACCTCGGCGCTCAGGTCGCCCTCGCTGGCGGTCGGTGACCGGAATCACCGCCCGGTGACAGGCAGGCCCGACGAGGCCGGCCAGCGCGTCGCGCTGGCCGCGATGGAGGAGGCGGCGGAAGGCGTGAAGATCGGACGCTACCGCGCGGTCGTGACCGGACCGGTCAGCAAGGAAGGTCTTGCGGGCATAGGGTTCGCGCATCCCGGACAGACCGAGTTCTTCGCGGCCAGGTGGGGCGGCACGCCCGTCATGGCGTTCGCCGGCGGCAGGATGACGGTCGGGCTCGTCACCTGGCACATCCCGCTCAGCGCCGTGCCCACGGCCGTGACGCAGGAAGCGATCCGACGCACGGTCCTCGCCCTGCATCGGCTCAAAGTCCGGCTCGGCGTCCCACGCCCCAGGATCGCCGTCTGCGGCGTCAATCCGCACGCCGGGGAGAAGGGCCTGATGGGCGGCGAGGACATCGCCGTGGTGCGGCCGGCGGTGGAATCATTGCGCGCCGAAGGCGTCGACGCCGAAGGGCCCCTGCCGGGAGACACCGTGTTCCACCGGCATCTGATGGGCGATTACGACGCCGTCGCGGCCATGTACCACGACCAGGGGCTTGGGCCGCTCAAGTCGGTCGACTTCGCGACTTCAGCGAACCTCTCCCTCGGCCTGCCATACGTGCGCACGAGCCCCGACCACGGCACGGCCTACGCGCTCGCCGGCACGGGGCGCGCCGACCTCGGAAGCTTCGATTCGGCGGTGCGCCTAGCGCTGCGGCTGACGTCGTGAGGATCTTGCTTCTGCTGGTCCTGGCGCTCGCCTCCCGGTCGCAGGCGGCGACCCGCATCGCGTCATTCAGCCCCGGCGCCACGCGCACGCTGACCGACCTCGGGGCCGGCGAAGAGATCGTGGCCGCCACCCGCTGGTGCCCACTGCCCGCCGAGCATCCTGCGCCAAGGCATTGCGACGCCTTCGCCCCGGACATGGAGAAGCTGCGGTCAACGCGGCCGGAACTCGTCATCCTGCCTCGGTTGGCGAATCCGCTCTGGGCGGAACGTTGCCGCAAGGCGGGATACCGCACGCTCCTGCTCGAGCCGGAGTCATCCGCCTCCGTGGAAGCTGACATCATTGCCATCGGCGAGGCCGTCGGAAGGAAGCCGGCCGCCAAGGAGCTGGCGGCGAAGCTCGGCCCGACGCATCTCGACGCGGGCCCGAGACGCAAGGTGGCCGTCATCTGGAGCGGCGTCACAGCCGGGGAGGATTCGTATCTGGCGGGACCGCTCAGGACCTTCGGCTTCACGCTCGTGCCCGCCGGAGGCTCATGGAACCGGCTCGACTGGGAAACCCTGGCCGCAGCCAACCCGGGGCTGATCATCTGGGTGGAGGAATCATCCCAGGACGGCCCCGTCATCAAATCCGAGGCCAAACGGGCGCAGCTGAGCCAAGTCCCTGCCGTGAAGGACGTTATGGCCGTGCGAGAAGGAGCGGTCTACGTGGCGCCAAGCGGATCCGAATGGCTGCCGGGCTCGGGCCTGGTCAACCTGAAGGCTAGACTGAGGGATTTGCCCCGCTGAGCAGTCGGGCGGTCGGATTGACAGCGGGGCGCTCGCTTGCAAGATATGGAGTCCAATCCCAAAACCATGAACACCAAGTTCCTCAAGCTCCTGTCCACCGTCGCCTGCGTGCTGGCGCTCTCCTCCGCGGTCCTCTTCGCCGATGAAGAGAAGAAGAAGGAGTGCCCCTGTGAAAAGGAGAAGCCCAAGGCCCTCGTGGTCTCCGACGACGAAAAGAAGAAGGAGTGCCCCTGCGAGAAGGAGAAGCCCAAGGCCGCCGACGAAGAGAAGAAGGACTGCAAGAAGTGCTGTCCCTCCGAGAAGCCCAAGGCCTGAAGTCCCGCTATTTGACCTGACCCGGAGGCGGACGTTGTCCGCCTCCGCTGTTTTCAGGTCAGAGCGACCGAGCGAGACCGAGTTCCTGGCGCACGAAGGCCGGGAAATCGGGATGGATGGGGACTCCGGAGGCGCGGGCGAAGGCCTCGTCCTCAGGGCCGAACTCCTTGCCGCTCCTCACCGCGCAGGCGCGGATGCCCGCGTTGAGTCCGGCCTCCCAGTCCGTGCGACGGTCACCGACCATCCAGCTGCGCGACAAGTCGAGCCCATGCGCGGCCCCCATCTCCAGGATGAACCTGGGGCTGGGCTTGCGGTAAGCCGAAGGCTCGTCCGGCCGCTCCGGGGCCGCCATCACGGAACAGAACCCGGGGGCCGGCAGGTCGAGCAGGTCGAGCATGCGCGCATGACAGGCATGGTACTGCTCCCAGGTGAAGAAGCCGCGGCCGATGCCGCTCTGGTTCGTCAGGATGAAGAGAGCGTAGCCCTCATCCATCGCCGCCAGCAGAGACTCCCTGACCCCCGGGATGAGCTCGATCTGCTCCACCCGGCAAGTGTGGTGGTGGTCTCGGATGAGATTGCCGTCCCGGTCCAGAAATAAGGCTGGTTGGCCTGCCATGAGAGCCCAGCGAACCCGCTCCGCCCCGGGGAGCAAGGCCAAGGAAAGGGGGCTTGACCGAGGGGGCGGCAGGGGTAGAACCGACCCTCAACCCAGCGCAGAACCATGGCCAACCCGAAACGCAAGCAGTCCAAGCGCCGCAGCCGCCTCCGCCGTGGAGCCAACCAGTTCCGCGCCCCCAAGCTCGTCCGCGACGCCGAGTCCGGCGCCCTCCGCCGCTCCCACCGCGTCGACCCGATCACCGGCAAGTACCGCGGTCGCCAGGTGATCGAGAAGGCCGCCTGAAGGCCGTCGTCGGGCTGAGCCCGCGCGCATGACTGACGAAGCTCCGAAGACCGGCCATCGCATCGCCCTGGACTGCATGGGCGGCGACCTCGGTCCGTCCGAAGCCGTGGCGGGCGCCGCCCTCGCCGTCAAGGAAGGCAGCATCGGCCCCGCCGACACCGTCGTGCTCGTCGGGCATGAGGACAACCTCCGCCTGCTGGCGCAGGAACATCGCGCCTTGCGCGGCCCCCGGGTCGAGTTCAAGCACGCCCCGGGCATCGTCTCCCCCGACGACGCGCCGATGGCGGTCCTCAAGTCGAAGCGCGACTCCTCCATGGTGATCGCCCTGGAGATGCTCAAGGAGGGTCGGGTCGACGCGGTCGTCTCGACCGGCAACACCAAGGCGCTCGTCGCCGCCGGCACCATCAAGGTCAGACCGATGGAAGGCGCGGAGAGGCCGGCCTTGGCCGCGATCATGCCTCGTCGCGAGGGCCACTTCATCATGCTGGACGTCGGCGCCAATCCCGAAGCGACGCCCGAGCATCTCGTGCACAACGCCGTGCTCGGCTCCATCTACGCGCAGAGCTCGCTCGGCATCGCCCGGCCGCGCGTCGGCCTGCTCACCGTGGGCACCGAGGAAGGCAAGGGCGGCCCGCGCATCAACCGCGCGCACGCGCTGCTCAAGGCCATGGGTGACCGCATCGAATACGTCGGCCCCGTGGAGGGCTTCGACGTCTTCGGCGACGCCTGCGACGTGGTCGTCACCGACGGCTTCACCGGCAACCTCATCCTGAAGACCATCGAGGGCCTGGTGTACATGCTCCGCGACATGGTCGGCAGCAAGGTGAAGAGCAACCCGGTCTATCTGGCGGGCGGCATCGCCATGTTCCCGCTGCTGCGCGAACTCAAGGGCAAGCTGAAACCGGAACGTTACGGCGGAGCGCCCCTGCTGGGACTCAACGGACTGGTGATGAAGGCGCACGGCTCGAGCAACCGTCAGGGCATCGCCAGCGCCATCCGCCTCGGCTCGGAGGCGCTCGGTCACGGAGCCGGCCGGCGCATGCGGACCGCCCTGGCCGAGGCCAACGCGGTGATTTCCTCGACTCCCGCGGAGTCCTGAGGATTTTGGTTCCCTTCCGGGCTCACCGGGGCTTATTTCGGAGGGCGATGAGCAGCGCGCCTTCCGTCTACATGCGGGCCATCGGGGTCCATGCGCCGGAGCGACGCCTCACCAACGCCGAGCTTTCCACCCAGGTGGACACTTCGGACGAGTGGATCAGGACTCGGTCGGGCATCACCGAGCGTCGCATCGCCGGTCCCGGCGAGAATCCCTCCGACATGGGAACCAAGGCGGCGGCCCAGGCCCTGGAAAGGGCCGGGCTGCGTCCGGAGGACATCGACCTCCTGGTGGTGGCCACGATGACCCCCGACGTGCCCTTCCCCTCCACCGCCTGCCTGCTCCAGGCCAAGCTGGGGCTGCGGCGGGACATCCCCTGCTTCGACGTTTCCGCCGCGTGCTCCGGATTCATCTACGCCACCCAAGTGGCCTCCGACATGATGCGAGCAGGCCCCTACCGCAGGGCCCTCGTCGTGGGCGCCGAGAAGCTCTCCAGCGTCGTCGACTGGCAGGACCGGTCGACGTGCGTGCTCTTCGGCGACGGCGCCGGCGCGGCCGTGCTTGAGACGACCGAGGAGAAGGAAGTGGGCCTGCTCGGCAATCTGCTCGGCGCCGACGGCTCGAACGCGGAGCTGCTGCACTGCACCCACGGCGGATCCGCCGAACCGGCCTCGGAGACCTCGGTGCGCGAGCGTCTACACTGCCTCCGCATGAACGGCAAGGAGGTCTTCAAGCTGGCCGTCCGCGTGATGGCCGACGCCTGCGAACGTCTGCTGGCCCGGTGCGGCGTTAAGTCCGACCAGGTCGCCTGCTTCATCCCCCACCAGGCGAACATCCGCATCATCGAGGCGGTCGCCGATCAGCTGAAGGTCGGCATGGACCGCTTCCCTTGCAACCTGGACCGTTTCGGCAACACCTCCGCGGCCTCCATCCCCCTCGCGCTCGAGGAGGCGTGGCGGAACGGCCGCGTCCGCCACGGCGACCTCGTCCTCCTCGTCGCCTTCGGCGCCGGGCTCACCTGGGGCGCGACCCTTCTACGCTGGCATGAACCCAAGAACTGACATCCTCATCCTCCTCTTCCTGACGGCCCTGACGGGCGCCGTCGAGGCCGCCGAATACGTCCGTGAGGGCGGCCATTGGCGCGTCAAGGCCGGCCAGCCCGACGCCGACGAGAAAGTCGTCCTGGCCAAGATGGACGAGGCCTCGGCCGCCCAGGAGTCGGGAGACCTCGGCCAGGCGGCCAAGACCTGGGAACGCATCGCCGACGCCGAGATCAATTCCGAGTCGGCGGGCCGCGCCCTGGTCGAGCTCGCCCTGATCCGCATCCACGAGCGTCGGTTCGACGACGCCTCGGAGCTCATCGCCAGAATCGCCTCGAAGCACGGCTCCTTCAGCCGGTTCGACCAGGCCGTGAAGGTGCAGTTCGACATCGGCGCCACCTATGCGGCGGGCGAAAGCCGACGCCTCGGCGGATGGTTCCCCTGGTTCAGCGACCGGGCGGCGGCATTCGCCGAATGGGAGAAGACGGTCAAGCTGGCCCCGAACGGTCCCTGGGCGGACGAGGCGCTCATCCGCTCAGCCCGGCTCGCGCTGGTGCTGGAGGACACGCCGCGCGCCGACACCGTGCTGGAACGTCTCGTCAGCGACTACCCCGCTTCGCGTCACCTGCCCGAAGCGCTTGAACTGCTCGCCCGCCTGCGCAGCGCGGAGTCCATGGGCGCCGCCTGGGACCAGGCCGCCTGCCTCGAGTCCGCCGAGCACTGGCGCACGATCATGGAGCAGTTCCCGTCCGACCCGCGCGCGAAGGTCGCGGCCGAGCAGGTCAAATCGCTGCGCGACCGCGCCGCACGTTCCCGCCTCCTGATGGCCCAGTTCTACTGGCGCAGCCGCAACAACCCCGACGCGGCCCGGCTCATGGCCAACGCCTGCCGCACCGTGGCTCCCGAATCCGAGGCGGCCAAGGAGGCCGAAGCCCTGATCGCCGAAATCGAGAAGCTCGGGGAGCCCCCGCGCAGCCTGGCGGACGCCGTGCTCGGCCCCTACCCCCGGCCCCGCAAGGCGGCGGAGGCCAGGCCCGCCCCGGTGGGGGAGGACATCGACGCCCTCGGCTTCCGCAACGAAGGCGCGCGCCCGGTGATCGACAACGAGCGACGCTGATGCGCTCCCGGCTGTCACTCGCGCTCCTACTGCTGACCGGCTGCTCGGCCTACCGGCTGGGCGGCCCGCCCCCGCCCTTCAGGACCATCGAGGTCGTCGCGGTGCGCAACGCCACCTCGCGCACGGGCGTGCATGCGGCGCTGCACACCCGCCTCGCGGAGGCGTTCGCGATGGACCCTCGCGTGCGGCTCGGGCCGGGCGGAGCCCGCCTCGAGGCCGAGCTCATCAGCTTCCGCCGCGAGGCGCTCTCGGCCAGGGTCGACGACGCGCGCGACTTCGCCAGCCATCGCATCACCTTCGTGGTGCGTTGCACGCTGACGGCGGAGGGCGGAGCGAAGACCGTCTTCAGGGACAGGGACTTCACCGCCGTCCACGTGTATCAACCCACCGGCGACACCGCGGCCGGCGAGCTCAGTCTCGGCCCCGCGGCCTACGCCGACATCGCCTCGCAGGTGCGTGAGGCCGCGCTGTCCGCCTGGTGAGCATGCCGGACCGGATCGTCGCGCCCTCCCTGCTCGCCGCCGACCACGGCGACTTCGCCGCCGGCGTGCGACACGTCGAGGAGTCCGGCGCCCCATGGCTCCACCTGGACATCATGGACGGGCACTTCGTGCCCAACATCAGCTTCGGTCCGCAGGTCGTGGCGGACCTCCGGCCGCGCACCCGCTTGCACTTCGACGTGCACCTGATGCTCTCCCGGCCCGACCGCTACGTGGACGCCTTCGTGAAGGCGGGCGCGAACCGGATCACCGTGCACGTCGAGGCACAGCATGACGTCGGCGCCACGCTGAAGGCCATCCGCGCCTCCGGCCTGCCCGCGGGCCTCGCGCTCAATCCGGACTGCGACCCTTCCCGCGCCCTGCCCTATCTCGACCAGGCGGACCTCGTCCTGTGCATGACCGTGTTCCCCGGCTTCGGAGGGCAGTCCTTCATGCCCTCGGTCCTGGAGAGCGTCAGGACACTCGCGGAGGAAAGGAAGCGGACGGGGCTCGCCTTCAGGATCGAGGTCGACGGCGGCGTCAACCTGGAGACCGGCGCGCTGTGCCGCGGTGCCGGCGCCGACACCTTCGTCACCGGCACCGCCTTCTACAAGGCGGCCGACCGGCGGGCCTTCGTCAGGAGGCTCACGGACTAGCCGCGCCCTCCTCGCGCTCCTTCCGCAGACGGAGCTGGCCGCAGGCGGCCTCGATGTCGTGTCCCTTCTCCCGCCTCAGCGTGGCGGTCACCCCGCCCGTGCGGAGTTCCTTCACGAAACGGTCCTGGCGCGTCAGCGAGGGCCGCTTCCAGGGAAGGCCTTCGACCGTGTTGTAAGGGATGAGGTTGACGTGCGCGTGGAGGTCGCGGGCGATGGCGGCGAGCCGACGCGCCTGATCGAGCGAATCGTTCACGTCCTGGATGAGGATGAACTCGAGCGTCAGCATGCGACCGTGCCGGCGGGCAAAGGCCCGCGCGGCAGGCAGCAGCTCCTCCAGCGGGTACTTGCGGTTCACCGGCATGATCTGCTCACGGACTTCGTTGGTCGCCCCGTGGAGGCTGATGGCCAGCCGGAAGCCGAGCGGCTCCTCCGCGAGCCGGAGGATGCGGGGGACGACGCCCGAAGTGGAGATCGTGATGCGCCGGGCTCCGAAGCCGAAGCCCCAGGCGGCGTTGGCCGTCCGCAACGCCGCCATCAGATTGTCGTAGTTGGCCAGCGGCTCACCCATGCCCATGACCACGATGTTGTCGAAGGACGCCAGACCCCGGGAGGCGCGGGCAGGGTCGGCCTGATCCTCGATCCGGCAGACCTGGACGAGCTGGGAGACGATCTCACCGGGGGAAAGGTCCCGCTTCCAGCCCTCGAGACCGGAGGCGCAGAACTTGCAGCCGTAGGCGCAGCCCACCTGGGTGGAGATGCAGATGGTGCGACGGGACCGGTGCTGGCCGACGCCCTCCATGGGAGCCCGGATGATGACCGTCTCGATCAGGGAGCCGTCCCTGAGGCGCTGCAGCACCTTCTGGGTGACGTCGGAGGCCGTCTTCTTCCCCATCAGTTCGGTGGCCGAGAAGTCAAACGTCGCCGCAAGCCAGGAGCGGAGTCCTGCGGGAAGATTGGTCATGGCGTCCGGTGATTCGGCCCGGCGTCCGTAGACCCATTCCATGATCTGTCCGGCGCGATAGCGCGGGTGTCCGTCGGTCGCCAGCCGCTCAGCCAGACTGTCGGGATTTTCACCGTGAATCGGCGGTTTTTCGGGCTTGAATGCCATGTCAGGGTGATCGGGACGGGGGGCGTTGCTCAGGGCTCCGGGAGGGGCCGCCTTCCTGCTTGCAAGGGGGTTTTTTTATGCCCACAACCCACTTTTGCAATGAGCAACAAGGACTCCAACCTGCAAGCCGTCAAAGCGCAGCAACTCCAGTCGGCGATCGACCGGGCGGCCGGGGGGAAGGAAGCCTTCTGCATCCACCAGACCTGGGGCATCGGCATCATCCGGGCCTACGACGCCGACAAGAAGCTTTTCACGGTGGACTTCCCGGAGCAGGGCAAGAAGGGCCACGTCATCGACTCCGGCTTCTTCCTCGCCAAGATCGACTTCCTGAACCCCGAGGGCGTCATCGCCCGTTCCTACTCGGAAACCGGCAAGTCGGCGGTGGCCCAGATGCTCAACGAAGACCCCGCCGCCCTGGTCAAGGTCCTGCTCGCCGAATACCCGACCGGGGAGTGCACGTCCTACGCCCTGGAGGCCGCCCTTGACCGCATCCATTTCGCCTCCCTGAGCGCCGGCAAGGACCGGACCGCCGCGTTCAAGTCCTGGTGGACCAAGGCTCGCGCGGCCCTGCGTCGCGACCGCGCCATCCTGGTGCCCGAACGCAAGGGCGGCCTTTACGCCCTGCTCGAAGCCCCGAAGGACCTCGGAGAGGACCTCTTCGCCCAGTACGAGACCTCGCCCGGCCTCGAGCGCAGGCTCGCCCTGCTCGCCGAGCTCGCCGAAAGCCCGGCCGCCGAGACCCGCTCCGCCGCCACCGAGGCCAACCTGGCCAAAGTGTCCGGCGACCTCGCCAAGGCCGTGTCCGCCGCCGCCTCCCCGGCGCGCCGCCGCGAAGGCCTGCCCGCCGCCCTGGTCGGCATCTGGAACCGCGACAAGTTCTTCCGCTCCGCCATCGAGCATGTCGAGACCGTGAGCCCGACCGCCTCGGACATCATCGCGCTTTGCAATGAGCAGGACCTCGCGCTCCTCGCTCTGCACATCCCCCACACCAGCGAGAAGATCCGCGCGCTGCTCGACCTCATCCGCGCCCATCATGGCGAAAAATGGTCCGAGCGCGCCTTTGACCTTCTCCGCAGCCGCGAGATCGGAACCGCCAAGAGCGGTTCCGCGAAGCTCGTCTCCGAGACCGTCTCCTACCTTTGCGACGCCGGCCTGACCGCCGAAGTCGCGGCCCGCCTCTCGCAGTGGCTGGAGGCGCGCGAGCTCCGCGCCCCCGTGATCATCTGGGTCATCAAGAACCGCGACTCCCGCAAGTACGCCGAGATCGTCGGCCCGCTCGTCGGCCCCTCGCTGCTGGGCGCCATCCTCTCCTCCATCGACACCGAGGCGCTCGAGTCCAACTCCTCCGCCCGCATCCCGCTGACCTACGAACTGGTCAAGGACAAGGACCTGGTCGGGCAGCTCATCGCGCCGGCGGGCGGCCCCAAGGCCGACACTGAGACCATCTGCGACCTGGCGCGCACGCTGCGTGACAGCCAGGGCTTCGATGACATGACCCGCATCAAGCTCATCAGCCGCATCGCCAAGATCGAGCCGCTCGTCCAGCGCCTGACCCAGGGCAAGCGCGGCGACGAGGAGTCGGCGGAGAAGGAGCTCGTGGTCTCGGAGTCCAGCCGGGCCGAGAAGGAGCGCGAGCTGGCCGACATCGTCCAGAACAAGCTGCCCGCGGTCAAGGAGGCCATCCAGGTGGCCAAGGAGCACGGCGACCTCCGTGAGAACTCCGAATACAAGATGGCCCGCCAGGACCATGACACCCTTTCCGCCCGCCGGGCCGAACTCGAAGCGCTCCTCAAGAAGGTCCGCGTGACCGACTTCAAGGACGCCAAGCCCGACGTGATCGGCATCGGCTCGACCGTGACGCTGGAGCGCGGCTCCGACAAGACGCGCGTGACCTATGACATCCTCGGCGCCTGGGACGGCCGGCCGGAAGAAGGCGCCCTCGCCTACATCTCCCCCTTGGCCAAGCAGTTCCTGAACCACCGCACCGGAGACACCTTCGCGACCAACATCAACGGGCGCACGGAGAACTGGACGGTGCTTTCCGTCGGACGCTGGGTCGACAAGCGCTGAGCGGCCGGGCTTACGCTTTTGACACCGCGCCCGCGGGCGGTCAGAAGCAGACAGCCCGATGCCGTCCCCCTGGGAATCACTTCGCCTGCTCGCGGACCCGACGCGGGCCAGGATCGTCGCCCTCCTGCGGCGCGCCGAACTCGCCGTGGGCGAGCTCCAGGAGGTGCTCTCCATGGGCCAGTCGCGCATCTCCACGCACCTGGCCCAGCTCCGCAAGGCGGGCCTCGCCGAGGACCGTCGCGACGGGAAGCGCACCTACTACTCGCTGGCCCACGGCCTCCCCGCACGGGTCTCGGCCCTGGTCGACGCCGCCTGTGAGGCCGCCTCCGGCGAACCCCAGTCCGCCGCCGACCTGAGGGCCCTCGGCAGGATCGTCGAACGCAGACGGCGCAAGGCTGAGCAGCATTTCGACCGCGTGGCGGGAAGGCTGGGCAAGCATTACTGCCCCGGACGGTCCTGGGAGGCCGTGGGACAGATGCTGCTGCTCCTGACCCCGAAGGTGCGGATCGCCGACCTCGGCGCCGGCGACGGAACGCTTTCACGTCTCCTGGCCCGGGGAGCGGAAAGCGTCCACTGCGTGGACAACTCGCGACGCATGGTGCAGGTCGGACGTGCGCTCGCCCGCAAGGAACGGCTGGACAACGTCACCTACCTGCTGGGCGACATCGAGAAGGTCCCCCTGCCGGACGGCGCCGTGGACCTCGCCCTGCTCAGCCAGGCGCTGCACCACGCCGAGAACCCCCGTCAGGCCCTGGCCGAAGCGCACCGCATCCTCCGCCCCGGCGGCCGGCTGCTCGTCCTCGACCTGAAGGCCCACAAGTTCGAGAAGGCGCGCGAGATGTACGCCGACCGCTGGCTCGGATTCCAGGAGAACGAGCTCTGCGACTGGATCGAGGAGGCGGGCTTCCGCGAGGCGTCGGCCCGCGTCGTGGCCCGCGAACCCAAGGAGCCGCATTTCGAGACCTTGCTGGCCACAGGAGTCAAGGCGGGGCGCTGAAGTTATTCACAGCCCGGGGAGTCCCGCCCGGGGGGCTTATGGCTTGGCATTTCTCATGGCCGAGGGTTACCTTGGAAGCCCCACCCCAAGGACCCTTACCGACCATGACGGCCCATACCGAATCGCGCACCTTCCGACTGGCCAGAGCGGCCATCCTCGCCGTCCTGATCGCAGTCACGCCGGCCCCCTCCGTCGTGCGGGCCCAGGCGGCCGGCGCGGTCGTCGGCGCGGGCGCCAAGGCGGACGAAGACCCGGTGGCGACGCTCTTCCGGGAAGCCGAGCAGCTCTATGACGCCAAGAAGTACCGCGAGGCGTTGGAGAAGTACGTGGAAGTCGAGAAGAAGGCCCAGGAGGCGGCGGACATGTACAAGGCCGTCATCTCCTTCCGCAAGGCGAGCTGCTACTACTTCATGAAGGACTGGCCCCGCACGGAGGCCGAGCTCACCTCGTTCCTGGCCAAGTTCCCCAAGGGCACCCAGGACTTCTTCGACGCCGACAACCGCCGGGGCGTGGCGGAACTGACCCTCATCGAGTCCTTCTCGAACCAAGGCAAGTGGGACGCGGCCCTGGCCCGCCTCGAGAAGATCCGCAACAGCGTCACCGAACGTGTCGAGGTGCGCGTGAACGCCTTCGCGCTCTCCGCCAAGATCAGCGTCGACCGGGCCAAGTCCGGCACCGAAGAGGCCAAGAAGGCCGGCTATTCCCAGGCGATCGGCTTCCTGCAGCAGGCCATCGGCGAGGGCGTGAACACGCCGGAGCGCCGCGAGGCGGCGATCCAGCTCGTCGAAATCTACACCAAGCTCGGGCTCGCCAAGGAGGCGGAGCAGCTCAAGGCCAAGGTCGACGCCTTCAAGACCGGCTCACCGGCCGACCTGATCCGCTCCAACTTCCAGCTCCTGAGCATCGGCGACGCGCGCTTCACCTCCGCCGACTCCGCGGTGGACGAGGCCGTGCGCGACACGCTCTACCGCCAGGCCCTGGCCAGCTACCAGGGCACGATGCGCTCGGCCGCGGTCGCACGCGACCTCGCGAAGGCGATCAAGGCCAAGGAGGAGGCGCTGGAGGCGCTCAACAAGGCGAATCCCAAGCCCAACGATGAGACGAAGGTCCGCCTCGAGCAGGCCAAGCAGGACCTCGAGGGCTTCCGCAAGATCGACACGGACTTCAAGGCCAACAAGGACTACGACGCGTTCATCTCCTACCGCATCGGACTCTGCCTGCTCGAGCTCGGACGCCCCTGGGAGGCCTACGTGGCCTTCAAGGACATCTTCGAGCGCAACGCCGGCTTCTCGCGCATCACGGGGGCCTACTACTACTACGTCATCACGCTCCGCCAGATGGGTCGCCGCGACGAGGCCCAGAATGTCTGCAAGGAGTTCCTGCAGAAGTTCCCCAAGGCGGACGAGACCTCGCCGGTCGCCATCATGCTGGGCGAGATCTCCCAGGACAACGAGGACTACAAGGAGGCCATCAACCATTACAAGTGGGCCCGGGACAACGTCTCCAACCTCTCGCCCGACGCCGCCATGGAGCTGGATTTCCGCATCGCGGCCTGCCAGTTCTCCCAGTTCGAATGGGACGAGGCCCGCAAGGCGTTCGACGCCTTCTCCGCCAAGTACGAACGGTCCCCCGTGCGCCAGCAGGTCCTCTACATGACCGCCCTCTGCTGGTTCTACCAGGGCAAGTACAAGGAGACCAAGGAGGGCTTCGACAAGTACCAGGCCGAATACCCGAAGGGCATGTTCATCCCCGACGTCCGCTATCGTCAGGCCATCGTCCGCTTCGGGGTGCAGCCGCCGGAGACCGAGGAGACCATCCGCATGTGCGAGGAATGGCTGAAGGACTACGCGAACGACAAGTCCGACGAGATCCAGGTCCAGCTGCCCGACGTGCACACCCTGGTGGGCGACGCCAATATCCGGCTCGCCGAGGGCTTCGACAAGGCCATCCGCGAGGCCGACCTGGTCGCGCGCGCCGCCCAGAGCCCCGCGGCGCGCGCCCAGGCGCTCGCCAAGAAGGGCGAGATCGAGAAGCAGAAGGAGGCCTTCACCGCCAAGGCCATCGACGCCTACGTTGCCGCGGCCAAGCTAGGCAGGCGCAACGCGAACGCCCTGGAGTTCGTGCTCCGTGAGCTCAACAAGATGCTGCCCGGCCGAGGCGAGCACCGCCGCATGCGCGAGCTCTACATGGAGCTCTACAACTGGGACACCAAGGACCCCAAGGCGCTCACCTACCTCTACGAGGTCATCCGCGCCACCGAACGCATGGGGGACCGCAAGGAGTTCGGCGAACGCTCCGAGGAGATCCAGAAGAAGTTCAGCGGCGAGCTCGCGAAGGCCCGCCTCAAGGTCGACCAGCTCGAACGCGCCACGCCCCCGGTCCAGGCCGCGATCGACGCCGCCAAGAACGAGGTCAAGGCCCTCTCGGCCAAGCTCGCGGACGAGCTGGCCGTGGTCGAGAAGGAGCGCCAGGCCGCCATCGCCCGCGCCAAGGACAACGCCCTCAAGATCCTCTCCGACGCGGTGGCCGGGAACATCAACGACCGCCGCCAGGAGGGAGCCGAGAAGCTCATCGGCTTCCTGGCCGAGAAGCTCGCCAAGAAGGTCAAGCGCGTCCGCCCCGGAACCAAGCCCGAGCCGGGCGCCTACACTTCCGCCGACGCCGAGGTCGAGATGCGCAAGCTGCTCCGCCTCGACGAGAACAAGGACTCCCTCGTGGCCCAGGCCCGCGGATTCTACGCGCTGGGACAGCTCGCGGTGTACACCCGCGAGCCGGCCAAGACCGAGCTGAACTTCAGCAAGATCGCCGCGAACTACAAGGCGGACGAACTCAGCCCGACCATTCTCGCTGTCGTCGGCGACCACCTGCTCGAGAAGGGCGACCTCGCCAAGGCCGAGACCTATTTCGCGGCCATCCTCACCGTCGCCCGCTCCTCGGAATACGCCGACTACGGCTACGCGGGCCAGGCCGAGATCCAGCTCCGCCGCAAGAAGTTCAAGGAGGCGCTCGCGCTCTGCGACGAGGCCATCGAGGCCCGCGCGCTCATGTCCAAGGAGCTCAACGTGATGTTCATCCGCGCCCAGTGCCTGGCCGAGACCCAGAAGTACGACGAGGCGAAGAAGGGCTTCGAGGAGATCGCCAAGACCAAGGAATGGCGGGGCGACAAGACCGCGGGCTCCCTCTTCTGGCTGGGCATGATCGAGGAACGTCAGGGACGGCTCCCCGAGGCCCTCGCGTTCTACCGTCGCTGCTACCAGGGCTGGAAGCGGTACGAGAGCTGGTCCGCCAAGGGCTACCTCGGGGCGGCCAGGATGCTCGTGAAGCTCAACCAACGCCCCGACGCCAAGGTCCTGCTCACCGAGATGCTGTCCAAGGACCGCATCAAGGACACGCCCGAGGCCGACGAGGCCAAGAAGCTCTCCCTCACCCTCTGAAACGCCATGCGCACCCTCCGCACCCTCCTGCCCGCCGCGCTCCTCGCCGTCTCGGCCTCGGCCCAGACCTTCGTCATCCGCAACGAGCGGTGGGAGGTCAACGACCCCTTCAAGATGGACACCGCATCCATCCCTCCGAAGCCGCTCGTCGACCCGAAGAAGGCCACCATCAACCAGGTCACCGGCTCCGTCCAGCGCACGGTCCTCCAGGGCGGAATCGAGGTGACCAACACGCGCAAGCTCTCGGAGGTGACCCAGGTCATCTGGCCGGAGATGCCCCGCCTGGTCGAGGCCCGCGCATTCGTCAACCGCGGCGATCCCGCCAAGGCCCTCGACAACGTGGAGGCCGTGATCAAGCTGTTCGAACCGCTGAAGAAGGTGCCGGGCAGCCTGTGGCTCGACGCGACGGTCATCAAACTCGACGCCCTCGACCGCCTCAACAACGACGCCGCACTGGGAGGCTTCCTCGACACCCTCGAGAAGGATGAGGCCGCCTCGCTGCCCGAGCTGGCCACCAAGATCCAGCTCTCGCGCCTGCTCCAGCGCTCCCGCCGCGGGGACCACGAGTCGGTCATCCGCGAGGCCGACGAACTGATCGGCAAGATGGACGACGCCGGCGTGCTCGCCCGCCTGCACATCGTCAAGGGCGCCTCCCTGCTCGCCACGCGCAAATACGAGGCGGCCATGAACGCCTACCTCCGCGTGCCGGTCTTCTACGGAACGGAGCAGGACCAGGTGCCCAAGGCCCTGCTCGGGGCCGCCCAGGCCTTCCGCGGCATGGACGGTCCCGCCGTCCGCGAGCAGAAGCTCGAAGAGACCTCCTTCCGCTACCTCCGCGACATCCTGGTCACCTACCCGGTCTCCAAGGAGGCCGACGAGGCCCGCAAGATCCTGCCCAAGGAGGAGATCGCCAAGGCCGAGGCGGAGCAGAAGAAGCTCGCCACCGCCGGCCTCCTCCCCGACGGCGCAGCCATCAAGAAGGCCGCGGTGCGCCCCGAGGACGACCAGTCCGCGAACCGCTAAGAGTCCTTGCCCACCTCCCGAACCCCTCCTATACCAACCCGACACCCCCACGTCAGACTCATGAAGACGAACCTCCGCCCCCTCCTCTCACCCGCTCTGGCGCTCGCGCTCCTGACCGCCCTCGCCGGCGCCCAGGAGGCCGCGCCCGCCGCCGCGGCCGCCGCCCCCGCGGTGCACAAGAAGACCCTCATGGACCTGTTCCATGAAGGCGGCTGGGTCATGTACCCCATCGCCCTCGCCTCGGTCTTCATGATCTGGTTCATCGTGCAGGGCTTCATCAGCACCAGCCGCAAGCGTCTGCTGCCCGCCGAACACGTCACCCAGCTGCGCGAGCTCTTCAAGGCCGGCAACTACGTCGGCGCCTACGCCTTCGCCAAGTCCAACGCCTCTCCGATCTGCGACGTCGTGCGCGCCGGCGTGGCCCTCACCCCGGACGGAAAGAACATGACCGAGGAGTCCATCGTCTCCGAAGTCACCCGCGTCCAAGGCGACCTGATGGGCAGCGCCTCCTACCTCTCCGTGATCGGGGTCTGCACGCCCATGATCGGCCTCACCGGCACGGTGACGGGCATGATGAGCGCCTTCGAGACGCTCAGCTCCTCCGGCGTGGGCGACCCCTCCAAGCTCTCGGGCGCGATCGGCGAAGTGCTCGTGGCGACCGCCTCGGGCCTCTTCATCGCAATCCCCGCGTTCATCGCCTACTACCTGCTCCGCAACCGCATCACCAACGGCATCCATGACGTCCAGGAAGTGGTCGGCGGCCTGTTCCGCGCCTTCCCCTACGACGAAGTTGCCGGACACAAGATCGGCGACGAGGAGATCTACGCAGCCAAGCCCGACTGGAACGCGGCCCCCGCGAGCCAGCCCCAGGCCTGAGCGTCCACCCCTGAACCCCCGGGACACCCAGCACCATGGCAGGCGGAGGCGGAGGCGGAGACGGAGAGCCGGAATTTCAGGTCGCGCCGATGATCGACGTGCTCTTGGTGCTCCTCATCTTCTTCATGTCGATCACGTCCTCGCAGGTGCTCAAGGTCGACAAGAACATCTCGCTCCCCGTGGCCAGCCACGGCGTGAAGCGTGACGACAAGGCGGCGGCCGGACTGATCAACATCTCGTGGGACGCGACCACCGGCCAGGCGAAGTACAAGCTCGACGACCGCGAGCTCGACCCGAACGACAAGGACGGCATCTCGAAGGAGCTCGAGCGCCGCAAGGGCGGCAACGAGAAGTTCCGCCTGCTGATCCGCGCCGACCGCAACTGTCACGCCAAGTACATCTCGAAGGCCCTCGAATGGGGAGCCGAGGCCGGCATCGACAACATCGCCTTCTCCGGGCTCAACCGCGAGGAATGAGACCATGAGACAGGCTAAGCAGGAGGCCCAGGCCGACGCAGGATTCCAGATCGCACCGATGATCGACGTGGTCTTCGTGATCATGCTCTTCTTCATGGTCATGGCCGGAGCGGTCAAGGTGGAGCACGAGCTCAAGACGACGCTCCCCGGCAACGCCGAGACGGCCCAGGAGACGGAACTGCCCGACGAGGTCACGATCGGCATCTCGGAATCAGGCGAAGTCACGCTCAACGAAGATCCGCTGGGCGCCCCCCAGGACCGGGTGCTCGAAGGCCTCTACTCCCAGATGGTCCAGATGCGCAAGGCGGCCGAACAGGCCAAGACGAAGATGCTCATCACGGTGCAGGCCGAGGAAGCCGCCCGCTACGAGCGCGTGATGAACGTGCTCGACGTGCTGGCCCGGGCGGAGATCACGAACGTCACGTTCGCGGTCTCCGAGACGGAGTGAGGATCCGCACGTCGCCCCGCGAAGGCCGGCCTTAGCCGGCCTTCTTCTTTTCAGGCGCGGCCGGCTCCGGAAAGCAGCACGTCGCGCAACGCGGCGAAGTCGTTGCCGACCTTCAACGGCGCCGGCGGCGGAAGTTCGCCGGGGAAACGCGAGACGGCGGGGTCCCCGAAGGCCTCCCGCAGGACGTCGGGGAACTTCGCCGGATGGGCGGTGCCGAAGACGACGGCCTCGTCCGGCGCGCCAGGGACGGCCAGCAGGTCCTCCGCGGCCTTCCATCCGACGGCGGTGTGCGGACACATGACGTAGCCGCCGGCCGCGCGCACGCGGCGCATGGCCTCCAAGGTCTGCGCGTCGTCCACGGTGACGGAAGTCACCGCCGGGCCGCCCTCCCGCCACGCCAGCAGGCGGTCGAGGTTGTTGGGCGCCCCGATGTCCATCGCGTTGGACAAGGTCGGCGCGGACCGGCGCGGGCGGTAGACTCCGGTGCGGAAGAGCTCGGGCAGCGGCGAGTTGACGTTGGTCGCGGCCACGAGCGCCCCCAGGTCGAGGCCCATGCGGCGCGCAAGCTGGACGGCGCCGACGTTCCCGAGGTTGCCCGAAGGCACGACGACGGCCATGGAACGGCCGGCCGGCACCAGACGGCGCGCATGGAAGGCGAAGGGCACCTGCGCGATGAGCCGCACGGGGTTGATCGAGTTGGCGGTCAGCAGCGGCTCGCCGCGGCGGAGCGTCGCGTCGGCCAGCGCCCGCTTCACCAGGGCCTGGCAGTCGTCAAAGGTGCCGTCTACGGAGAGCGCGACGACGTTGGGCCGTCGCCGCGCGATCTGCGACTCCTGCACGGGGCTCACCCCGACGCGGGGATAGAGCACGACGGCACGGACGCCGGGGACGCCGTCACAGGCCTCGGTGACCGCCCCGCCGGTGTCACCGGAAGTGGCGGCCAAGATGGTGAACCGGGGATGCTCGGCGGACAGCACCCGGGCCGTGACCCGGACGAGGAGCCTGACCGCGAAGTCCTTGAAGGCGGCGGAAGGTCCGTGAAAAAGCTCCAGCACCGAGGCGCGGCCCGCGACGGAAGGAGGCAGTCCCTCGGGTCGCACGAGGGGCACGGGGAAGTTGAAGGACTCCCGGCAGAGGTCGCCAAGGACTTCGGGGCCCAGGTCGCGCGCGAGGTAAGGCGCAATCACCGCCTCGGCCAGCGCGGCGTAGCCGGACCTTGCATGGCCGTCGAGAAAGCCGGAGGGGAGACTCGGGATGCGGACCGGCACCCAGAGTCCGCCGCCCTCCGGCACGGAGGAAAGGAGGACGTCGCGCAGGCCGGCGCGGAGGGAAGGATTCGCGGTGGAGACGAACTCCAGCTCAGGACTCGGAGACGACATGGACGCCCTGGGGATTGATGCGGGAGACGTACGGGGTCGCCTTCAGCTGGGCCGCGGTGAAGACGGCGGCCACCGCCTCGGCGGCGCGGCGGGCCGTCTCCTCGCCCTCGCAGAGCGCGAAGACGCTGGGTCCGGCGCCGGAGATGGAGAAGCCGAGCGCGCCGGCCTCCAGGGCGGCCCGCTTGGCGCGGTAGAACTCCGGGATCAGGCGCTGACGGTGAGGCTCCGCGATGAGGTCATGCAGGGAACGGCCGATCAGCCCGTAGTCCGACTTGAAGAATCCGCACAGCAGGCCGCCGAGGTTGCCACTCTGCTGGGTCGACGTCTCGAGCTGCACCTGACGGGGCATGATCTCGCGGGCCACCTTGGTCAGCACGACGATGTCCGGATGGACGACGGCGGCCCAGAGTCGGTCCGGAATGGGCACGTCCATCACGTCGAGCTCGGCGTTGGAACGGATCAGGGTGATGCCGCCCAGCAGGCAGGGAGCGACGTTGTCGGCGTGCCAGGCGCCGTCCGCGGCGGCCTCGCCTGCCACGACGAAGGGAAGGAGCTGCCGACGGCTCAAGGGCGAGCCGAGCAGGTGATTGATCACGAACGCCCCGCCCACCGCGCTCGCCGCGCTGGAGCCCAGTCCGCTGCCGAAAGGCATCTTCTTGTGGATCTCAAGTTCGACGCCGAGCTCGGGACGGGCGAGATGGCGCAGGAGGCCCAAGGCCGCCACGCCGGCGGTGTTCTTGGCCGGATCGAGAGGCAGCCGGCCGTCGTCTCCGGTGATGCAGGTGATCCGCAGCCCGGGCTTCGTGGAGAGGCGGGCGACGATCTCATCGCCCGGGCGCTCGATCGCGAAGCCGAGCACGTCGAAGCCGCAGGCGACATTCGCCACGGTGGCGGGTGAGAACACCCGGACTTCTTTCAACGCTGTTTTGGCCATGTTTCCCCGTTTTGGAGCGAGACGGCTGACCTTTCGGATTGCTCCGCCAAGGGTCAACGGTGAACATGGAGTTTGCACTGTCGCCGATGTCCAACCGTCTACATCAGAACGGGTTCGTGACCGTCGCCGCCGCCTCCCCCGCCCTGCGGCTGGCGGATCCGGCGGCGAACGGCCTGCTTTGCGTTCAGGCCCTGGAGAAGGCCGCCCAGGAAGGCGCGGAACTGGTGGTGCTCCCCGAGCTCTGCCTGACCGGCTACACCTGCGGCGACCTCTTCGGGCAACGGACGCTCCTGCAGGGCGCCCTCAGGGCCCTGGGGGTCGTCACCGAGGCCACGCAAAGGCTCGGACTCAGCGCGCTGGTCGGCCTTCCCCTCGAGGTCGACGGCCGTCTCTTCAACGCCGCGGTCTTCGTCTCCCACGGGAAGGCGCTCGGCGTCATCCCGAAGACCCACCTGCCCAACACCGGCGAGTTCTATGAGCAGCGCTGGTTCGCCTCGGCCCGGGTGGCGGGCCGCAAGGAGATCGAACTCCTCGGCGCGCGCGTCCCCTTCGGGACCGACCTGCTCTTCCGGGCGGCCGACGTCCCCGACTGCGTCGTGGGCGTCGAGCTCTGCGAGGACCTCTGGGCCGTCGAACCGCCCAGCGGAGCGCAGGCGCTCGCCGGCGCGACCGTGCTCTGCAACCTTTCGGCCAGCGATGAGCTGCTGACCAAGGCGGCTTACCGGCGCGACCTGGTCAGGTCCCAGTCGGCGCGCTGCCTGGCGGCGTACGTCTACGCCGCGGCCGGCGCGGGCGAATCCAGCACCGACGTGGTCTACAGCGGCCACGGCCTCATCGCCGAGAACGGCGTCGTGCTGGGTGAGTCGGAACGCTTCCGCTTCGACCTGGCCCTGCTGGTCTCGCAGGTCGACGTCGACCGGCTCGCCGCCGAGCGCCGCCGCAACAGCACGTTCTTCGGCACGCCGGCCGACGGCGCCTTCCGTGAGGTCCGTTTCGAACTCGGCCACCCCGCGGGACAGACGCCCCGCCTGCGCCGCAGGTTCAGCCAGCATCCCTTCGTGCCGCCGGACGCCCAGCGCCGCGATGAGCACTGCCAGGAGATCTTCGCCATCCAGTCGACCGGCCTCGCGCGGCGCCTGCGCCACACGGGGTCGAAGCACGTCGTCATCGGCGTCTCCGGCGGCCTCGACTCGACCCTGGCGCTGCTCGTCACGCTGGAGGCGTTCGGACGGCTAGGCCTGGACCGCAAGGGCATCGTGGGCGTGACCATGCCGGGCCCCGGCACGACGGCCCGCACGCGGCTCAACGCGCTCAAGCTGATGGAGACGCTCGGCGTCTCGTCCCGGGAGGTCCCGATCGGGCCGGCGGTCGAACTGCACCTTCGCGACCTCCACCATCCCGCGGGCAAGCACGACGTGACCTTCGAAAACGCGCAGGCCCGCGAACGCACCCAGATCCTGATGGACGCCGCCAACCAGATCGGCGGGTTCGTCATCGGCACCGGCGACCTCTCCGAGGCCGCCCTCGGCTGGTGCACGTTCAACGCGGACCACATGTCGATGTACCACGTCAACATCGGCGTGCCGAAGACCCTGGTGCGGCATCTGGTGTCGTGGGCCGCGCACGCACGCCACGTGGGCCCCGAGCGCACGGTCCTCGAGGACATCGTGGCCACGCCGGTCAGCCCGGAGCTCCTCCCGCCCGGCGCCGACGGCTCCATCGCGCAGCAGACCGAGCTCATCGTGGGCCCCTACGAGCTGCACGACTTCTTCCTGTTCCACGTCGTGCGCAACGGCTTCCGGCCGGCCAAGGTGCTCTGGCTGGCGGAGCACGCCTTCGCCGGCAAGCACGACGCCCAGGCGCTGCGCCACTGGCTCAGGACCTTCCTGTCCCGCTTCTTCTCCCAGCAGTTCAAGCGTTCGGCGATGCCCGACGGCCCGAAGGTCGGCTCGGTGGCCCTCTCGCCCCGCGGCGACTGGCGCATGCCCTCCGACGCCGAGGCGGCGGCGTGGCTTGCCGAACTGGGCTGACCCTGCATTGGTGGTGGCGTGACGACGCCCGTCCAGACCCATCCCGAAGCCACCGCCGAGCTCCTGCGGGCCCTCGGCCCGTCCCGGGTCCTCACGGACGAGGCGACGTGCTTCGCGGCCTCGTTCGACAACATGCGGCTCTCCTTCATGCCGGAGGCGGTGGTGCGTCCCGCCGCCGAGGAGGACGTGGGCGTCGTGCTGCGCCTGGCCAACCAGCACAGGGTGCCCGTCACGGTCCGCGGCCGCGGGACGGGCAACACGGGCGCGAGCTCGCCGATCCGCGGCGGGTGGGTGATCCACCTTGACCACTGGGACCGCATCGAGATCGACCCGGTCTCAGCGATGGCCACGGTGCAGCCCGGCGCCATCACGGCCAGGATCAATGACGCGGCGGAACCGCACGGGCTGTTCTTCCCGCCCGACCCGTCCTCGATCAGGCACTGCAGCATCGGAGGCAACATCGCCACCAACGCGGGCGGCCTGCGCGCCGCGAAGTACGGCGTGGTGCGCGACCACGTCTACGCCCTCGAAGGATTCCTGCCCACCGGCGAGAAGGTCCGCTGGGCGGCGCCGTTGCGCAAGTTCGTCAGCGGACTGAACCTGCGCGACCTTTGGATCGGTTCCGAGGGCACGCTCGGGGTCATCACCTCGGCCACGCTCAAGCTGGTGCCCCTGCCCGCCGCACGCCGCACGTTCCTCGTCGCCTTCCGGACCGACGAGGGCGCGCTCGAGGCCGCCGCGGAGCTCATGCGGCTGCGCCTCAACCCCGCGGTCCTGGAATTCCTGGACACGCAGACCGTGGCCGCGGCTGAGCGTCGTCGCGGCGCCCGCGTCTTCACGTCGGCCGAACTGGGCTCGGAGGAGACGAACGCGGTCCTGCTGCTTGAGCTCGACGGTCATCCGGCGGCGCTCGCGGACGACGCGGCCAAGGCCCGGCAATGGATCGCCCGGCACGCGGCGGCTTCGCGCGAGACCGACGATCCGGCGGAAGCCGAACGGCTGTGGGACATCCGCCGCACCTGCTCGCAGGCGATGTACGCCCTGGGGAACGCGAAACTCAACGAGGACGTGGTCGTGCCCTTCCGCAGCTACGTGCCGCTCATCCGTTACACCCGGGAGCTGCGCGACCGGCTCGGACTCGCCACGCCGACCTTCGGGCACGCGGCGGACGGGAACTTCCACGTGCACATCATGTACGACCGCGACGACGCGGAGCACCGGCGCAAGGCCGAGACGGCAATCCATGAAGTGATGACCAAGGTCGTGGAGCTCGGCGGAGCCATCACGGGCGAACACGGCATCGGCATCGCGAAGTCCCCCTTCCTCCGCCTCCAGCACACGCCCGCCGAGGTGGGCGCGATGCTGGCGGTCAAGCGGGCGCTTGACCCCAACGGAATCCTCGCGCCCGGCCAGATGTTCGAGCCGATGAACGTCTGGGAGCACCGACCGGTGAAGGTCACCCTGCCCTGGGACAAGCACTGAGATGGGCCGCGCCGTCGCCGTATTCGACTGGGACGGGGTCGTCATCGATTCCGCCCGCGCCCATGAGCTCTCCTGGGAGGAACTGGCCGCGCAGGAGCGCCTGCCCCTCCCGCCCGACCACTTCGTGCGCGGCTTCGGCAAGCGCAACGAGTTCATCATCCCGGAGATCCTCGGCTGGTCGCGCGACCCGGCGGAAATCCGCCGGCTGGCCGACCGCAAGGAAGTGCTCTACCGCGAGCACGCGAGACGCGGCCGAGCCGCGGGCACCGGCGAGATCCGGCTGCTGCCCGGGGTCATGGAGCTCACCGCCGGCCTCCGTCGGCTGGGCGTGCCCTGCGTGATCGGGACCTCGACGCCCCGGGCCAACCTCCTGCTCTCCTTCGAGCTCTTCCCCGGCCTCGGAGACGGATTCGCGGGCGCGGTCGCCAGCGAGGACGTGACGAAGGGCAAGCCGGACCCGGAGGTGTTCCTCAAGGCCTGCGCGCTCGCGGGCGGCGACCCCGCCTCGTCCTTCGTCTTCGAGGACTCCTTCTCCGGACTGCAGGCCGGACTGTCCGGCGGCTTCGTCACGGTGGCCCTCGCCACCACCAACACGCCCGAGGCCCTCGCCGCGCAGAAGCCCCACCGCATCGTGAAGGACCTTTCGGAGGTCGATCCCGCCTGGCTCGTCCGGGGACTGCCCCGCTGAGCATGGAGTTCCGCCTGCACTCCGAGCACGCGCCGGCCGGCGACCAGCCCGCGGCCATCGAGGCCCTGGACGCGTCGCTGCTGGCCGGCAACGCGAGGCAGACGCTCCTCGGCGTGACGGGCTCGGGCAAGACGTTCACGATGGCCAACCTGATCGCGCGCCGGCAGCGGCCCGCGCTCATCATCTCGCACAACAAGACCCTGGCGGCCCAGCTCTACGGGGAGTTCAAGCGCTTCTTCCCCGAGAACGCGGTCGAATACTTCGTCAGCTACTACGACTACTACCAGCCGGAGGCCTACGTGCCGCAGACGGACACGTTCATCGAGAAGGACGCCGCCATCAACGAGGACATCGAGCGGCTGCGCATCAGCGCCAGCAGCGCGCTCCTCTCGCGGCGCGACGTCATCGTCGTGGCCTCGGTCTCCTGCATCTACGGACTGGGCTCGCCCGAAGACTTCCTGGCGGCGATGATCCCGTTGCGGACCGGCATGACGCTGCGCAGGGACGACCTGCTGGCGCGCATGGTCGCCAACCAGTACTCGCGCAACGACGCGGTGCTCGAGCGCTGCACCTTCCGGGCCCGAGGCGAGACGGTGGACGTCTGGCCGGCCTACATGGAGTCGGCGGTGCGGCTCGAGTTCTGGGGGGACGCGCTCGAGGGCATCCGCGAGCTGGATCCCGTCAGCGTGCGGCCGGGCCGCCGGCTCGAGAAGTTCGACCTCTACCCGGCCAACCAGTACGTGACGGCGCCGGGAAGGCTGAAGTCGGCGACGGAGGCCATCCGGCAGGAGCTGGAGGAGCAGGTGGCGCGCTTCGAGCGCGAGAACCGGCTGATCGAGGCGCAGCGCATCCGCATGCGCGTGGAGCATGACCTGGAGATGCTCCGGGAGACGGGCTTCTGCCCGGGAGTGGAGAACTACTCGATGCACCTCTCGGGCCGCGCCCCCGGCGAACGGCCCTGCTGTCTGCTCGACTTCTTCCCGGAGGACCGGATCACGTTCATCGACGAGAGCCACGTGACCTGGCCGCAGATCGGCGGGATGTACCACGGGGACCGCGCCCGCAAGGAAAGGCTGGTCGAGTTCGGCTTCCGGCTGCCCTCCGCGCTGGAGAACCGGCCGCTGCGTCCCGACGAATTCGAGCAGGTGGTCGGCCAGACGGTCTACGTCTCGGCCACCCCGGCGCCGCATGAATACGCGGTCTCAAAGGTCATCGCCGAGCAGGTCATACGCCCGACGGGCCTGCTCGACCCGGTGATGGAGGTGCGGCCGACGACGGGCCAGGTCGAGGACGTGATCGGCGAGGCCAAGGCGACGGCCGCGCGCGGGATGCGCACGCTGGTCACCACGCTCACGAAGCGGATGTCGGAGGAGCTGACGGCGTTCATGCGCGAACAGGGGCTCAAGGTGGAGTACCTGCACTCGGACATCGACGCGATCGAACGGATCGAAATCCTGCGCCGCCTGCGCACGGGCGCCTTCGACGTGCTCGTCGGCGTGAACCTGCTGCGCGAGGGGCTCGACCTGCCCGAGGTGGGCCTGGTCGGCATCCTGGACGCGGACAAGGAGGGCTTCCTGCGCAGTGAGACGAGCCTCGTACAGACCGCGGGACGCGCGGCCCGTCACGTCGAAGGGAGGGTGCTGCTCTACGCCGACGTGATGACGCGTTCGCTGACGCGCGCGCTGACGATCTGCGGCGACCGCCGCAAGCGCCAGGAAGCCTTCAATCTGAAGCACGGCATCACCCCGAAGAGCGTCACACGCCGGATCGAGGAGAGTCTGGTCGAAGCCGAGGCCGAGCAGGCGCTGGCGGTGGGCGAAGGGACGGCCGACCGGGACGTGACCGCGGTGCTGGCCGACATGGAACGGGAGATGCTGGCCGCGGCCGACGAGCTGCAGTTCGAAAAAGCGGCCGCGCTGCGCGACCAGATCGAAGCGCTCCGGACGGGCAAGCCCGCGCCCAAGGGACGTCGTCGGGGGCGGCGCTGATCAGCCGAACCGCCGGCCGAGGTCGGCGTCGGTCCACTCGATGAACGTCCGGCGGCCCCGGGGGCAGGACCCGGGCTGCGAGGTGCGGAAGAGCGCCTCGGCCAACGCGAGGACCTCCGCGTCGGACATGGCGTCGCCACGTCGGCGGGCGCCGCGCACGGCGACCTTGGCCAGCGCTTCATAGGCGAGCTCGGACCGACCGAAATCACCTTCACGTCGGGCCATCTCAGCGAGAAGATCGCGGATGAAGGACTCCGCGGCGGCGGGCTCCAGCCAGGAAGGCAGCGAGGCGACACGCCAGAAGTTGCGCCCATATTCCTCGAAGACGAAACCGGCCGCGGAGAGGAGGCCGGCCCTCTCCTTCAGGACCGCGGCGGGCAGCGGTTCGAGTTCAAGGGCCATCGGCACCAGCAACGCCTGGCTGACGGCGCCTCCGGTCGTGAAACGGGCCAGGATGTCCTCGTAAAGAATCCGCTGATGGGCGGCCCCGAGGTCCAGGAGAACGAGTCCCGCCGGCGTCTCGTAGACGACCCGGTCCTCACGGACACGGCCGACGAGCCTCCATCCGAGGCGCAAAGGGGCGGCACGGGGAGAATCCGCCCCGGGAACGTGCGCGCCGGGAGCCGAGGGGCCGGGAGCGACGGCCCCCGCGCCGCCGGCCGGCGAGACCACGGCGGACGCCAGAGAGCCCGGAGGGGGCGCCTCGCCGGAGGCGACGGAGGGCGGCAGGGTCTCGACGGGCAGTCCGTCGCCTCCCCGCGCACGCAAGGCGGCGAGCACGGATCCGATGATGAAGCCCCTGACCTTGGCCTCATCGCGGAAACGCACCTCACGCTTGGCGGGATGCACGTTCACGTCGACCCAGGCCGGATCGATCTCCAGGAAGACGAATGCGAGCGGATACCTGCCCTTGGGAATGAGCGTGTGGTAGCTCTCGGTGAGGGCGAAGGCCATCGTGCGGCTGTCGACCGGCCGGCCGTTGACCACCGTGACGAGGTCCTGGCGCGTGCCACGGCTCACGCCGGGCTTGCCGAGCAATCCGGTCAGACGCATGCCCTCGCGCTGGAAAGGGGGCATGACCGTCACTTCCTCCGCGACCTGCCTTCCCCAGATCTCCCGCACGCGGTCGAGCAGCGGCGCGTCCCCGGGAGAACGGAAAATCTCGCGCCCGTCCTCACGCAGGAGGAAGCCGACGGCGGGATGCGCCACGGCGTAGAGCCTCACGAGCCGGACGATGTGCGCGGACTCGGTCTCATCGGTCTTGAGGAACTTGAGCCGCGCGGGCACCGGGTTGAAGAGATTGGCGACCTCGATGCGCGTGCCCACGGCCATGCCGTGGTCGCGGACATGGACCGTGCGTCCGCCCAGGACGAGGACCTCGGTGCCCGAAGGCTCCCCGGCGGACCGGGTCTGGAGGGTGAAACGGGAGACGCTGGCGATGGAGGGGATCGCCTCGCCGCGGAAGCCGAAGGTGGCCACGCGGTCGAGGTCGGCCGCGACACGGATCTTGCTGGTGGCGTGACGCAGGAGGCAGAGGGAGGCCTCCTCGGCAGTCATGCCGCGACCGTCATCCTCGATGACGATCTGCGCCTTGCCGCCCCTGGAGAAGTCGATGACCACCCGGGTCGCGCCGGCGTCGAGGGAGTTTTCCAGGAGCTCCTTGACCACGGCCGCGGGACGCTCGACCACCTCGCCGGCGGCGATCTGGTTGGCCACTCTGTCTTCGAGCACCCGGATCGAACTCATGACCGGACGGAGACGGCCGCCCTCCGGGGCCCGGCGTGGGCTCGTGCGAGTGAGGGGCGCGGCGGCATCGGGACACCTTGGAGCCGCCCCGGGGACGCCGCAAGCCCACGGACCTGCGGTCTTTGTTGCACCCGACGGCAGGTCCGCAAGGGTGCTCCCGTGCCCAACCGCCTGGCCCAAGAGAGATCCCTCTACCTGCGACAGCATGCGGAGAACCCAGTCGACTGGCGCCCGTGGGGTCCGGAGGCCTTCGCGGAGGCCGCGGCCAAGGACAGGCCGCTGCTGATCTCGGTCGGCTACTCCTCCTGCCACTGGTGCCACGTGATGGCACGGGAGTCCTTTGAACAGCCCTGGATCGCCGACCTGATGAACCGGCACTTCGTCTGCGTGAAGGTCGACCGGGAGGAACTGCCCGAGGTCGACAAGCTGATGATGGACGCGGTGCAGATGGTCCAGGGCCACGGCGGCTGGCCTCTCAACTGCTTCTGCCTGCCGGACGGACGGCCCTTCTTCGGAGGCACCTACTTCCCGCCCGAGGACCGGGGCGGAGGCACGGTGCCCTGGCCGCAGCTGATCATGCGGGTCTCGGACTTCTACCACCGCAACAAGACCGAACTGGAGGCGAATGCGGACGCGATCGCGCGCAACCTCATCCACATGACGCGCGCCCCCGACGCGGACGGGGCCCCGCCCACGCCGGAGCTGCTGCTTACGGCCGCCAGGGAAATCTGCGCCCGCCACGATGACGAGCACGGGGGCTTCGGCGGCGCGCCCAAATTTCCCTCCCCTCCCACGCTCGGCTTCCTGCTCTCGGTCCGCAACACCGCCGCGGCGGCGTCGGACCGCGCCCTCTCCGCCCGGCTCGACTCCGCGCTGAGCGTCACGCTCGGCGCGATGGCCCGCGGCGGGCTGTACGACCAGGTCGGCGGCGGCTTCCATCGCTACTGCGTGGACCGCACGTGGACGGTGCCGCACTTCGAGAAGATGCTCTACGACAACGCGCTGCTGCTGGGCGTCTACGCCGAGGCCTGGGCGCGCTACCGCGATCCGCTGCATGCCGCGGTCTGCGAGGAGACGGTCGGATGGCTGAGGCGCGAGATGGCGGTCGGCGGCGGCCTGTTCGCCTCTTCGCTCGACGCCGACACGCACCATCACGAAGGCACGACCTACGTCTGGACCCCGGCTCAGCTGCGGGAGGTCCTCGGAGCGGAAGCCGAGGCCTTCGCCGCCGCCTACGGCGTCACGGAGAAAGGGAACTTCGAGGGATCGAACGTCCTGCGGCTCGCCCCGCAGCCGGGGCTTCGTGCGCGCTTCGCGACCGAACGCGCACGGCTGCTGGCCGCGCGCGACCTTCGTCCGCAGCCGGCGCGCGACGACGGACCGCTGCCGGGCTGGAACGCCCTGCTGGCGACGGGCCTCGCCAAGGCCGCCTGGGTCTTCGGCCGGAAGGACTGGCACGCCCTGGCGGCGGAGGCGGCCGCCGGCGCGGAGAAGGCCCTCGCCGCGAGACCGTCCGCACCCCTGACGGACCACGTGTGGACGGCCGAGGCGCTGCTCGCCGTCGCCGCCACCGCGGCCTGGGCGGGCGGCACGGACGCCGTACGTCTGAGGTCGGAGGCGACGCACATCATGCGCTCCGCCCGCGGACGCTTCCGCGACCCGATGGAGAAAGGCTGGTTCCTCACCGAGGACGGCAGGCCGGACCTGGCCGTCAGGCAGAAGGACTGGTTCGACAACGCCACGCCGGCGGCGAACTCATCGCTCATCCATGTGCTGTCCGCGCTGGGGACGCTCGATCCGGAGGGCGGCTGGGCGGAGGAACTGTCCGAGCACGCGGGCGCCTACGGCGGCGCCTGCCGCAACGTGCCCGCCGGCGTCGCGCACGCCCTCGAAGGCCTCGTACGCGAGGCGACCGGCATGGTCACAGTGAAGGCGGCCCCGCAGTCCGACTGGGAATCGTTCCGCAAGGCGGCGCTGGGAGACGCCACGGCCCGGCCGCACGCGCTGCCCTGGCGACCCGTCCATCTGATCGCCGAGGAGGCCGCGTCGGGCTGGCAGGTGTGCGTCGGACGCAGCTGCCTGCCTCCCGAATCATCCGGGGAGAGGGCCGCCGCGCTCATCTGAACCAATCGGCTCTTGCCCGTCCGCGAGGGACGGGGAAAATCACAGGAATGCCGGAAGAGCCCCACTTCGTCTACGGCCAGCGGGCGGAAGACCGGTCCCGTGGCAGGCTCTTCTTTGGCCTGATCATCGTCGAGATCGAAGGTTACCGCCAGAAACGCTACCGGCCTGACTGGCGACGCCTGGCGGTGGCGCTTCCGCTCACGCTCCTGGCGCTCTGGGCGCTCTCCTCCGAAGCCTACCTCTTCAAGGAGAAATACATCAACGGCGTGGCGACCACGCGACGGTCCGACATGTACCTATACCTGCCTGACAGCGTGGGTGAGTGGGTGACCGGGAAGTTCATCTCAGCCGAGGAGGCCAGGGTGCGCGCACGGACACGCCTGCTCACCCCGCCCTCCCGTCCCGGCCGGGACGCCCACCTGCGGCGTAAGGGCGAGTATTACGTCGAAATCGCCAAGGCGGCGCTGGCCCGCCAGGACTACGCCGAGTTCGCCAAGTTCATCGGGACCGGCGCCCAGATGTCCCCGGCCAATCTGGAGGCCCAGCGCCTGTGCGCCGACCTCTTCTTCGCGTTCGGTCGGCCGCTCGACTCCTACCAGCTGCTGGAGGAGTCGCTCGAATTCGCCAAGCGGGACCGTGAGCATGTGCGTTACTTCGTCCAGCGATGCCAGATGATGGACCAGGACGCCCGCGTGATGGCCGCCGCCGACCGGCTGCTGCCCGACGCGGGGCTCTCCGCCGAGGTGCGCGCCGAACTCGAGCTGGCCAAGGCGCAGGCCCTCTTCATCCGCGGCGACTACCCTGCCGCGCTCGCCTTCATGCGGGAACGCGGCCTCACCGCCACGGCCGAGGGCTACCTGCTGCACTGCCAGACGCTCTGGGAGTCGGGCGACCGTCCGGAAGCATGGAAGCGGCTGGAAGAGGCCCTGAGCCTGCATCCCTCAGCCGCGCCCCTGCTCGAGATGAAGGCGCGCTGGCACAAGGAGGCGGGCAACCTGGCCGCCGCGCGCGACTGCCTCGAGCTGCTCGCCATCAGCGCCCCGACGCGCTCCGCGCCCGTCGTGCAGTCGCTCTACCTGCTGCCCGGCGAAGCCAACCGCGCCCGGCGCGAACAGGTGGTCGAACGCTGCCTGCGCGAGTTCGGCGGGCAGGAGCAGGCGATGCTCGACCTGGCGCGGTTCGGCAACGACACCGCCGACACGGCCCTGACGGCCCGCATGATGCGCCATGCGGAGGCCCGACGCTTTCCGAACCGTGAACGCTTCGTGCTCGTGCACGTGGAATGCATGATCAACGCGGGACGGGTGAGGGAGACGATCCTCACCCTCGATGAGCTGCACCGTCGTTCGGAACGTGAGCAGTGGCTGCCGGAGACGCGGACGGCCTTCGAGGCCCTCCGGGCAGTGGCCTACTTCGCGGACGGGCAGCCCGAGGTCGGCATGATCAACCTGAGGCGCACGCTGGAGAACCCCAAGGCTCCGCCCCAGCTCCTGCTTTCCGCCGCCCGCAAGCTCATCGCGGCCCGGCGCACGGCCGAGGCCGACGAGGTGCTGGTGCGGGCCCACCTGATGAACGAATCCAATCAGGCGGTGCTCATGCAGATCGTGCGGCTGAAACTGGAGACGCCCGCCCTGGCGGGTGACCTGGAGACCTACCTCCGGAGGCTGATGGCCACGCGTCGCCCGCCCAAGGACGTGCTGTCCGAAGCGCAGAGGAAACTCTGGTCCGACGCCTATCTGTTCTCCGACGGCCGCGAGAAGCTGCTCGACGACATCGCCAAGCTGCTTGATTAGGCGCGGTCGGTGATCTCGTAGTAGCCGAGGGAGCCGGTCTTGGTGCCGTCGGCGAGCCAGGCGCCACGGCTGCAACCGCGGTTCACCAGGTCTTCGACCTCAGGAGCGCTCAACAGCACCGCGGCGGCGGCGATGCCCTCGGCTTCCAGCGCCGAAGTCGCCAGCGCCCTCACGGGGCCCTCGGGAACGGCCCGCGTGCCCGACCGGGCGTCAATCAGCGGCCGATTGCGGCTGGCCAGGGCGTAGCGGCAGAGCCGCATCTCCTTGTGCGGACCGACGCCGATGCGCCATCCGTTGGAATCGCCGGGAGGATCCAGGGTCAGGGTCACGGAGCCGGACGCCATGATGAGGGCCCGGTGCACGCCCCAGGTGTTCTCCAGCAGGTCGGCCATGCGGTCCAAGGCGAAGCCCCGGATGACGGCGCCGAAGTCCAGCCGGCGCCCCGCTCGCACGCACGTGACGACATCGCCCTCGGCGGTGAGCAGGCCCTCACGGTTCGCCTTCATGGCGTCCGCCCAGGCGTCGTCATCGGAATCGAAAGGCCGGTCGCCCCGCGCCTTCCAATACTGGAAGAGCGGGCCGGCGGCGCAGTCGAAGGCTCCCCCGGTGTCCTCGCGGAACGTGGAGGAGAAATCCCAGAGGGAACGGAAGTCCTCCGAGACCTGGCAGGTGGCTCCGGGGCCGAGGGCGTTGACGGCGGCGACCGGACTCCCTTCCGCGTCAGGCGCCAGCCGGGCGATTTCGTCAAGGCGCTGGAACATGGCCTCGGCTGCGTTGCGCGCGTAGACGGCGTCCTCGTCGGCGATGCGGACCCAGAACTTGGATCCCAGCGCGTCATGGGAGAAGCTGTGGATGCTGGGGGTGGATTCCATGCCTGCTCAGGAAGAAAACGTTTCGGACGGCTTTGGCAACCAGCAGCCTACCGCAGGCCGGTCACGTGATCGAGCTCCGCCCTGACGCCCTGGCCCTCCTGCAAAAGCACCCAGAACTGCTCGCCGGCACGCATGCTCAGGGAATAGGTACGGCGGCCGGGCACGGCCGGGCGGCTGCCGTCCTGCGCCTGCAGGATCCTGACGGGCGCCCTCTCCGCACCTTCGAAGTCGCCGTAGCCCACCTCGAAAGCACGGAGGTAATAGGGCAGCGGCCAGTAATGCCCGCCGTCGACCGCCACGTAGAAATCCTTTCCGGGGTTCGCCCTCTCCCATGACCGACGGTAGGCTCCGAGCTCCCGGGCGAATCCGTTCCCATGGAAGCGGGTGTCCGTATGACGCTCAAGCACGAGGGCGGATGCGCACACGAAGGCCGTCGCGAGGAACGCCGAGAAGCTCCGACTCAGGGCCGACCCCTCGGCCAGCCTGGGCCAGATGACGGCGAGGCTGAGGCAGACGGGCAGGAAAAGCAGCCACGGAGTCTTGTAAGGCAGGGCGAGATGGAACAGGAAGCAGCCGACGGCCAGGGCCAGGGGGACGTCCCGGACTGAACGCGGCCCGGCGCGCCGAAGGCGAATCGCGACCAGAAGCGCCAGCCACAGCCCGACGACCCACCAATAGCCGGGATTGGTCAGAGCAAGCGTGTCCTCATTGCCGGAGGCCACGCCGAAGGAGCGCCAGAACTGACGGCCCCACGCCGCGACGCCGTTCATGTCGGTGAACAGCCAGGTCTGCAGGCTCAGCCAGACCAGGGTCGCTCCAGCGGCCGCCCAGGCGGTCCGACGCCAGTTCAGGGTCTCGCGGGCGAGGAAGAGCAGCGCCAGCAGGAGGACGCCCAGGTAGGCGGCGGCGGTCACCTTGCAGGCCAGAGCCAGTCCGAAACCGGCGCCGGCGAGCGAGAGCTTCCACCCTGGCCGCGGATCATCGGCGGACTCAGTCCACAGCAGGATCCCCCAGACGAAGCCCGCCACGAGCAAGGACTCCTGGATGTAATATTGGCCGAAGTAACATCCGGCCGAACTCAGGAACAGGATGACGGCGGCCGAAGCCTTCAACGGCCAGGAGACGCCGCGCAAGGCGAGAGGGGCGGCGCAGACGAGGAGATAGAAGAGGAACGGGACGAAGCGCAGGTCCGATTCGGTGGCGTCATCGAACTTCAATCCGCGCAGGGCGAAGACGCCCCTGGCGGCCAGGGCGAGCGCCGGCCCATGGAACTTGTCCTGGCTGTCGCTGTAAGCGGCGCCCGCGGCGGCATCCTTGGCGAGGGACCACTGCACGGCCTCGTCGGCATGCAACGACGGCGGAGCCATCATGAGCCCGGAGAAAAGCGTGGCCTCCGAATGCGTCGCCGCGCCGACCATGTCCAGCACGAGGATCCAGGCGATGACGCCGGCCGCCGCCACGACCTTCAGGAATGTCCGGAAGATCGGCGACATCGATCAGACGCCGAATCGCTTCTGCAGCGCCGTCTTGATCTCAAGCGGGACGAGCGCGGCCGCCATGGCGCCCTGCCCTTCCCGCCAGGCGTGGACGGTGATCAGGGATCCGTTGGCGACGGGTCGCCCGTCCACCGTGGCCTTGAAGGACCAGGCCAGCCGCTTGTCGCCGATCTCGGCGGGGGTCAGCGAGACGGAAACGAGATCGCCCCGGTGGACGGGAGCGAGGTAGTCGCATTCGACCCTCACCCGGGGGAAGCCTGAAGTGCGCGCGCCCTCCTGCCTGAGGAAGGGGATGCCCAGCTCACGGAAGAGGGCCTCCTCCGTGGCCTCGACCCAGAGGAACATCGTCGAGAAATGGACGATGCCTGCGGCATCCGTATCGGCGAACTGGGCGCGATGCTCGGCGACGAACGGGGACATGCCCCCATCCAATCGCCGCCGGCGCCCGGCGCAACCGCCAAGCCTTCAGCGGACCTTGCGCCGCAGCCAGCCGACCGCGACCGAGCCCCCTCCCGAGGCCTCCACGCAGCGACGCAAAAGGTCCTGGGGCTCCCTTTGAAGGCTGAAAAGGTAGAGTCGGGGGCCTCGGCCGCGGGAGGCCCTCCCGAAGGCCTCCAGCCACGCCGACTGCCAGCGGTACGAGGCGCGCACCTCGCCCTTCATGGGCGCATAGGCGCTGTCGGAATAGACCTGCCGCGGCCCCTTGGGCGTGCGGTGATAGATGCGGACGCCGTCCTGGAAGTCGGAGAACACCACCAAGGCGTCATAGGGCTCGTGCAGCATGCGGTCGATCCATGCGCCGAGTGAGCCCTTCTCGCAGGCGGGCCTCAGGGACAGGAATGCGGAGCGTCCGGCGGGGGTCAGCGTGGCGGGGTCGGTCATCGTCGGCTCCTCACGCAGCCGGGGCGGATCGCCGGTGAATCCGCGGCCGTGGACGACTCGGTCGTCGAGCCCGACGATGCGGGCGCCGTCGAACCGGAACACGTCGGCGTCGGGATACTGGGAACGGATCTCGGCCTCCACCCTGGGGAGATAGGGCCGCATCGAGCCGGAGCAGTCGAGGTAGACCGCGACCTTGGTGGCCCGCATACGCAGCCCCATCACCGACCTGAACGCGCGCGCCGCCCCGACGCCCGGCCCTGCGCCCACGCCGGCAGGCGAGCCCGAGCCGAAGCCTTTGCCTCCCGTCCGGCCCGAAAGCGGCGACTCCAAGGCAGACCCTTGCGCCGAGGCCATGGGCGCGGGCGGAGGCAGCCTCACCCCGGCGGGCCTGCCCACGGCCGCGATGCGCTTGGGCAGCTTCTTCGCCGGAGGCTTCTTCACCCTCTCGACCCGATGGGGGACGGCGGGCGCGTCGCCTCCCCCGGGACCGACGTAGGCGCTTGGCGCGGGACGTCCTTGCCTGGCGGGTTCACGCATCACGATCCAGCAGGCGGCCAGGACGAGGAGCGCATGCAAGGACAGCGAGACCAGCGCGCCGCGCCAGTCGCGTTCACGCCTCGCCCGCTGGAAGAGTAGGTCCGTCACCATCCGAAAAGCATCCCCACGGGGACGCCCGTCCCTCAACCGCAGTACCCTGGGTCGGACAGCTCCCGCCCGGATGAGGACTCCCCCTTGGCGGGACCTTTCAGATTGTGAACGCGTTCTCGGGCGACAGCCTGCCGTCATGCGCTCCGCCCTGCTGCTCGCCGCCGTGCTGATGACGTCGCCCCTGACGGCCGCGCCGTTCGAGGTCGAAGCCCGTACGAGGGCCAAGGACCTGAAGGCGGCGCCGGCGCTCCGCCGCGAGACCATCGATCCCGCCCGCTCCGCCGCCATCGTCTGCGACATGTGGGACACCCACACCTGTCCGGCGGCCGCGGCGAGGGTGGCCGAGATGGCGCCGCGGATGGAGGCCCTCCTGGACGAACTCAGGAAGCGCGGCGTGCTCATCATCCACTGCCCGAGCGACACCATGAAGTTCTACGAGGGCACGCCGGGCCGCAAGCTGGCCCAGGCGGCGCCTCAGGCGCCCACCAAGACCCCCCTGCAACGCTGGGTGAGACTCATGCCTGAGCGCGAAGGCTCGCTGCCCATCGACGACACGGACGGAGGCTGTGACGGCCCGCGGACGTGGAAGCCCGGCGACCCCTATCCGTGGAAGCGCCAGATCGCCACCCTGTCCATCCGGCCCGGGGATGCCGTCACCGACAGCCGCGAAGCCTATGACCTGATGGTCGCGCAAGGAAGGGACACCGCCGTCATCATGGGCGTGCACCTGAACATGTGCGTGCTGGGACGGCCCTTCGGCATCCGGCAGCTCGTCTCCCAGGGCTTCCGCACCCTGCTCGTCCGGGACCTCACCGACACCATGTACAACCCGGAGCGCGCCCCCAAGGTGAGCCACTTCGAGGGCACGCGCCTCATGGTCGAGCACGTCGAGCGCCACTGGTGCCCGACGCTGACGAGCGCCGACGTCCTGGGCGGAACGCCCTTCCGCTTCAGCGAAGACCGCTGATGGCCGTCAGCGGACCGGCTTGACGGAACCGGCGCCCTGCGTCACGCCGGGAGCCTTGGAGTCACCCTTGCCGAGATTGGCGGGGTTGATCTTCGTGACCGCGCCGCCGGAGGCGGTGGCGAGGGAGGTGATGAACGCACCGGGGTTGTTGCGGGTCGTGAAGATGTAGAGCTTGGGCCCGTTGGCCTGGGGCGAGAACGACTTGATCCAGTCCTGCTCCCATTCCTTCTCCTGCGGCTTGCGGTTGTCCACGCCACGGCCGACCCCGTAGTTGGTGTCGTCGGAGAAAAGCACGAGGGGCGTGGGGGCGAAGCCCTTCTCCGCCTTGACGCCCTTGAATCGGATCTGCGTCAGACCGTAGTCAGCGAAGTCGGTGAAGACCACCAGCGCATCGTAGGTCTTCTCCTCGCGCATGATGTCGAGCCAGGCGCCGAGACGGCCGGTCTTGAAGTGATCATCATATCGTTTAAGAAGTGTCTGACCCTTACCAGAAAGGGATTTCTGCTGCGTCACCGGCTTGAGCGTCTTGCCGTCAGGACGCTTCGTGTTGGTGTTCACGCCGCGGGCCGGACGAACCTTGCCCTTCATGAAGTCCTTGCCGCCCACGACGTCGCCGTCCTGGATCGTGATGGCCGGCTGCTCGTAGATGAAGACGTCCGCGTCCGGGAAGGACTTCTTGATCTCGGCCTGCACCGCGTCGAGGTAGTCGATGAGCGAGTCGGACGAGTCGAAGTAGACCGCGATGCTCTGGGCGAAGACCTGCGCGCCCATCATCGGCTTGGCCACGAAGTTCTTGCCGCCGCCGACGCCCATGCCGCGTCCGGCGCCGATGCCGCCGCCGGATCCGCCGCCGAAGCCCTTGGAGGAACCGCCGCCCATCATGCCCGAGATCATCGATGACATGGAGGCCGCCGGAGGGAGGTCAGGGAGCGCGATCGACGACGTGGAGCTCTTGGACGTGATGCGGGCCGTGGTCTTGGCCATATTCTTCACGTTCTTGGGCTGCACCTTGCGGGGCTGATTGTTCACGCGTTCGCCGCCGCTGCCGCCGCCGGCGCCGGTGGCGAAGGTGTTGGGATCCTTCTTGGTCTGCGTGGTGATTTCCGACACCACCCAGGCGGCGGCCAGGAGCACCAGGAGGGCGTGGATCGCGAGGGAGACCGTCAGGCCTTCGCCGCCGAGACGCCGCCAGAAGGAGCCGCGCGGGCGGACCGTGACGACGGACTGGGTCTTTGCGGACGGCGCCTCAGGGGCGTCGCCGGAAGGAGGCGGGGGCGGGGTTTCGCTCATCGCAGAAAGGGGGATTACCATCATTGAGCGCCGCCGAAGTGCATCAACCCATTTCCTTCCCCAGCGCGCCTTGAGAAATGACTTGCGGGAGGCTGTAAGAAGCCCCTTTGTATGCCTCTCCCACTGATTGCAGGGTGGAGCAGCCCGGTTAGCTCGTCAGGCTCATAACCTGAAGGTCGTAGGTTCAAATCCTACCCCTGCACCCAATTTAAAGCCCTGGAAAACAAGCGGTTAAGAAAATAGTGCGATACGGCTTGCCTTGGGCTCGGATATTAGCACGATAACAGCAGTTAAATTTGCCCTACGGGGCAATGGGGTAAGTAAGATAAAGCAGTAAAAAACAGGCGGCTTGCATAGGGGTATGCAAGCCGCCTCCTTTTTAGGACCTCACCAGCCTCGTGCCCTCGGACCTCAGCCCCCGCCGGTCATCTTGGTGATGAGCGCGATGAGCGGCAGGAACATGGCGAGCACGATCGTGCCGACCACGACGGCCAGGAAGACGATCAGGACCGGCTCGATGATCGAGGTAAGCGCGCTGACCGCGTTGTCCACCTCCTCGTCGTAGATGTCCGCGACGCGGTTGAGCATCTCGGGCAGCTGGCCGGTCTCCTCGCCCACCTGGATCATGGAGGTGACCATCTGGGGGAAGACGCCCGACTGCTCGAGGGGGACGGAGAGCGGTTCGCCGTCGCGGACGCGGTCATGCACGCGCTCGAGCGACTTCGCGATCACGACGTTGTCCAGCGTGTCACGGGTGATGGAGATGGACTGCAGGATCGGGACGCCGGAGGCCATCAGGGTGCCGAAGGTGCGGGCGAAGCGCGACACCGAGACGATCTGCACGAACGTGCCGACCTTGGGCAGACGGAAGATCATGCGGTCGAACAGCGCCTTGCCCTTGGGCGTGGCCAGCCAGTACTTGAGGCCGAACCAGAGGCCGGCCACCACCACCGGGGTCACGAACCAGAATTCCGTGAGCGCCTTGGAGATGCCCACGACGAGCTCGGTGAGGGGCGGCATCTGGGTCTTCTGGCCGTCGAGCAGCTTCTGGAAGGAAGGCACGACCTTCACCATAAGGACGTAGACGATGATGATGGCCACAGAGAGGACGACGCCCGGGTAGACCATGGCGGACTTGACCTTCTTCTGGATGCGCGAGGCCTTCTCACGGAACCTCGCCAGACGGTCGAGGACCTTGTCCAGCACGCCGCCGGCCTCGCCGGCGCGGATCATGTTGACGAACAGCTTGTCGAAGACCTTGGGGTGCGACTGGAGCGCCTCGGACAGGTTGTTGCCCTGGGCCACGCTTTCGGCGACGTTCGTGAGGATGTCCTTGAAGGCGAGGTTGCGTTCCTGCTTGGCGATGAGCTCGAGCGCGCGGAGCAGCGGCAGGCCCGCGGTGATCAGGGTGGCCAGCTGGCGGGTCATCACGGTGACGTCGTCCTGGGTGACCTTGGAGCGGAAGCCGAAGCCGCCCTTCTTGGCGCGGGGCGCCGGTGCGGCGGCGGGCGACTTGGACCCCGCCTCGGCCGCGAGACCGGTGACCATCAGGCCCCGGGCCATGAGCTTCTGGCGGGCCTGCGCCTCGTCGGCGGCGGCGATGGAACCGGAGGTCTGGGCGCCGGTCTTGTCGATGGCGGTGTACTTGTAGTCGGGCATGGTGTTTCGGTGAAGGGGTTCAGGTGTACTTGAGGACTTCCTCGATCGTGGTCAGGCCGTCGAAGATGCATCGGAGGCCGTCCTCCCGGAGCGGGCGCATGCCGGACTCGATCGACTTCTGCTTGAGCACCAGGGTCGGGGCCTTCTGGGTAATGAGGGTGCGGATGCCGTCGTTGATGGGCATCAGCTCGAAGAGGCCCTGGCGGCCCTTGTAGCCGGAGCGGTTGCACTCGGGGCAGCCCTTGCCGAAGAAGAACTGCTTGCCCGCGATCTCCAGCGCGTCGACCTCGAGCATGGAGACCACGTCCTTGTCGGGCTCGTAGGCGGTCTTGCAGGAGCGGCAGACGCGACGCAGGAGGCGCTGGGCGAGGACGCCTTCCAGCGAGGCGGAGATGAGGAACGGCTCAAGCCCCATGTCGATGAGCCGGGTGACGGCGCCGGGGGCGTCGTTGGTGTGGAGCGTGGAGAGCACCACGTGGCCGGTGAGGGAGGCCTGGACGGAGATCTGCGCGGTCTCCAGGTCGCGAATCTCCCCGACCATGATCGTGTCCGGATCCTGTCGGAGGAAGGAGCGGAGGGCGGCCGCGAAGGTCAGGCCCACCTGATGGTTGATCGGCACCTGCATGATGCCCTCGACCTCGTACTCGACCGGATCCTCGGCGGTGAGGATCTTGATGTCCTCGGTGTTCACCTCGCGGAGGGCGGAGTACAGCGTGGTGGTCTTGCCGGAGCCGGTCGGGCCGGTCACGATGAAGATGCCGTTGGGGCGGTTCACCATCGCGCGGATGCCCTCCTTGATGTCGTCCTGCATCGAGAGCGCGTCGAGGCTCAGGTTGACGACGGTCTTGTCGAGGATTCGCAGCACGACGGACTCGCCGAACTGGGTCGGCAGGGTCGAGACGCGGAGGTCGATGGCGCGGCCTCCGATCGTGGTCTTGATGCGGCCGTCCTGCGGCACGCGGCGCTCGGCGATGTTGAGGGCGGAGAGCACCTTGACGCGGGCGATGACGGCCGGGGCGAGGTTCTTCGGCGGAGGCGCCATCTCGTAGAGCGAACCGTCGATGCGGTAGCGGATGCGGAACTGATCCTCGAAGGGCTCGAAATGGATGTCGGAGGCCTTTGCCTTGACGGCCTCCTGCAGGACGAGGTCGACGAAGCGGATGATCGGGGCCTGGCTGGCGGCGGCCGCCACGTCCTCATCGGTCTTGACGGCCTCGGCCTGGTCGAACTCACCGAGGAGGTCCTCCATCGAGGAGGCCGAGGGTTCGCCGTAGGCGCGGATGACGGCGGAGTCGACCTGGTCGGGGTCGGCCACGGCGAACTCGACGTCACGCTGCAGGATGAACGTCAGTTCGCCGACCGCGGCGGAATTGAAAGGATCCTTGGCGACCAAGATGACCTTGCCGGCCTCGTCCGCCACGGGCACGACGAGGTACTTGTGGGCCTGGGCGGGCTTGAGGAGCCGCAGGATCTCCGAGCCGGCGTCGACGGGGACGGCCGAATAGAACTGGACCTGAAGATGGTCGGCCACGGCCTGGAGCAGGGCCGGCCGGTCGACGAGGCCCGCGTCCAGGAGGGCGGCGGCGAAGGACTTGCCGGTGGTGGAATGGGACTCCCAGAGCTCATCGGCCTGGGCGGCGTCGACGAGGCCGGCCTCAAGGGCGATTTCGCGGATGGTGTCGCTGTGGTCGTCGAACATGGAGGTCAGGAAGCGGTGGACGGGCGCAGGCGGGCCCTCATGGCCTCGGGATCCTGGCAGTAATTGAAGACTTCGTCCTCGGAGACGACGCCCTGCGCGTGCAGCGCGAGGAGGTCGGCGTCGAGCGAGCGCATGCCGCGTGCGGCGCCGGTCTCGATGTCGGAGGCGATCTGGAAGGTCTTCTTGTCCCGGATCTTGGCGGCGACGCCCACGGTGTTGATGAGGATCTCGAAGGCGGCGATGCGCGCATCGTCCTTGGTGTGCAGGAGGCTCTGCGAGACGACCATGCTGAGCGACGAGGCGAGCTGCACCTGCACCTGGTCGCGGCTGCCCATGGGGAAGGCGTCGACGATGCGTTCGATGGTACGGGCGGCGCCGGAGGTGTGCAGGGTGCCGAGGACGAGGTGTCCGGTCTCGGCCGCGGTGAGCGCCGCCTCGATGGTCTCCAGGTCCCGCATCTCCCCGATGAGGATGACGTCGGGATCCTGACGGAGGGCGGCGCGCACGCCCTCGGCGAACGAGGGCATGTCGGGACCGACCTCGCGCTGGGTGACGGTGCACTTCTTGTGCGGGTGGACGTACTCGATGGGATCCTCGAGGGTGATGATGTGTCCTTCCTCGTTCTGGTTGATCCAATCGATCATCGAGGCTAGGGTCGTCGACTTGCCGGAGCCGGTCGGGCCGGTCACGAGCACCAGGCCGCGCGCACGACGGAGCTGATCCTTGATCACGCCGGGCAGCCGCAGCTGCTCCAGGGTGAACATGCGCGTGGGGAGCAGGCGCATGACCAGACCGGTCTCGCCGCAGGCGCGGAAGACGTTGCAGCGCAGGCGGCCCTTCTTCTTGAAGGCGAAGGCGAAGTCACAGCCGCCCTCCTTGGCCAGCCGGTCGCGCAGGTGCCCGGGGACGACGCCCGCCGCCAGCGCCTCGGTGTCCGCCGCGGACAACGGAGGGCCGTCAAGCGGCACGATGGAGCCGTTGATGCGGAGGGAGGGAGGACGGCCGACGTGCAGGTGGAGGTCGGACGCCCCGTTCTCGATCATCGCCTCCAGCAGCTGGTCCAGTTCGTAGGCCATGGGCTCAGAGGACGTCGTCCGCGACGGTGGCGCCCAGGACCTCCTCGACGGTGGTCATGCCGGAGAGGATCTTGCGGAGGCCGTCCTCACGCATGGTGCGCATGCCGGCCTCGCGCGCCTTGCGGCGCAGTTCGACGAGGGTGGAGCCGGCGTAGATCATCTCCTGGACCTCCTCGGTGATGACGAAGAGCTCGAAGACGCCGCGGCGCCCCTTGTAGCCGCGGTCGCCGCACTTGGCGCAGCCGGCGCCCTTCATGGGCGTCGCCCCGGCGAGGTCCTTCTCGCTCAGGCCCACGGACATGAGCTCCTTGGAGGTCGGGGCGTAGGGCTGGGCGCAGGCCTGGCAGACGCGGCGCACGAGCCGCTGCGCGAGGGCTCCGCGGAGCGCGGCCGAGACAAGGAAGGGCTTCACGCCGATGTCCACGAGACGGGTGACCGCGGAGACGGAGTCGTTGGTGTGAAGGGTCGAGAACACCATGTGGCCGGTGAGGGCGGCGTTGATCGCGATCTCGGCGGTCTCAAGGTCGCGGATTTCCCCGATCATCACGACGTTGGGCGCCTGACGCAGCATGGCGCGCAGGGCCGCGGCGAAGGTCATGCCGACGTCGCGCTTCACCTGCACCTGGTTGATGCCGGCCATCTGGTACTCGACGGGATCCTCGACGGTGATGATCTTGCGGTCCGGCTTGTTGATGTAGTTGAGGGCGGAGTAGAGGGTGGTCGACTTGCCGGAGCCGGTCGGACCGGTCACCAGGAAGACGCCGTCGGAACCGCCGATGAGGGACTGGAACTTGGCCTGGTCGTCCGCGAAGAAGCCGAGCTCGGGCAGGCCGAGCTTGAGGCCCTCCTTGTCGAGGATTCGCATGACGATGGACTCGCCGTAAACGGTGGGCAGGACGGAGACGCGGAGGTCGATGTCGCGCCCGCCGGTGCGGGCCTGGATGCGTCCGTCCTGCGGGATGCGCTTCTCCGCGAGCGAGACGTCCGCCATGAGCTTGAGCCGGGAGATGACGGAGGGCTGCAGGCGCTTGGGCGGACCCTTCATCTCCTGGAGCACGCCGTCGATACGGAAGCGCACGCGGAAGCGCTTCTCGAGCGGCTCGAGGTGGATGTCCGAGGCCTTGCGGCGGATGGCGTCGACGATGAGGGAGTTGACGTAACGGATGATCGGCGCGTCGTCCTCCTTGACCTCGCCGCCCTGCGGCAGCTCGACGGAGACGCCGTCCTCGGACTTGCCGAAGACCTGCTCGTAGGCGACGTTGACCTGGCCGCCGCCGTAGCAGCGGTCAATCGCGGAACGGAGCTCATCCGGCGGCGCGAGCTTGGGGTGCAGGGGCACCTTGAGGACGCGGGACAGGGAGTCGAGGGTCTCGGTGTCGAGCGGATCCGCGATGGCCACGAGCAGCTCGACTCCGTCCATCTGGAGAGGGAGGATGCAGTGGCGCTCGGCCTGCTCGCGACCGACGAGCTTGAGGAGCTCATCGGCAGGAGCGACCTGGGAGACGTCCACGACCTCCATGTCGAACTCGGCGCCGAGGGCCGTGGTGACGGCCTGCCAGGTGAGCTTCTTCTCGGCCACGAGATGCTCCAAGGCGGCGGTGTCCGGGTTCTGACCCTCCTTGAGGTCGCCCAACGCGGCACGGGCGGCGGCGACGTCATCAGGAGAGACGAGCGCCTTGTCCTGGATGAATTGGATGACAAAATCGTCGGCGGACGTCACAGGCGTATGTTCCCGGGGTGGAAAAAGGGGCTTTGATGAGCGTCCCCTTGGGGGGAGACGGCTGTAAAAAAATAAGTTAAAACGCCCCTATCCTGCGGCAACCGCAAAGTATCCTCAGGACGACGCGCCTCGGCCGGCGCAAAGCTCTCCGACCAGCCTCTGGACCTGGCCGCGCAGGAACGTCCGGTCGCCATCGTTCCAAATCACGTGATCTGAAAGCTTAACTTTATGCCCCATAGGCATTTGCGACTTTATGCGTCGTTCAGATTCTGCCGCGGACAGCCCCCGGTCCTGCAATCTGCTCATGCGCACCGAGTCGGAACAGGCGACACAGACGACGCAGTCAAAACCGGCCGTGAGCCCCTTCTCGAACAGCAGCGGAATCTCCACGACGTACGACTTAGATCCATCGGACATGGCGGCGCCGCGGAGTTCGGCCACGATCGGGTGGACCAGCGATTCGAGGAACTCCAGCTCCGCCCTGTCCCCGAATGCTTTTTCAGCGATCCATGACCGCAGAGGCGTGCCATCCGGCGCCAAACAGGCCTCCCCCCACCTTGCCTTCAGGGCCTCGACCACATCCGGACGACGCAAGGCCTGATGGGCCAGGGCGTCGGCATCGACATGCACGAAGCCCAGCTCGACGAAGCACGCGGCGGCGGCGCTCTTGCCGCAGCCGATGCCTCCCGTGAGTCCGATCACCATGCCTCCGAGGCTGGAGACGAAGCCGGGAGGCGCAAACCTCAAGCGGGGCTGGGGGCGGATTCGGCGCCGGGCGCGCTTCCGGCGGAGGGCTCCCGGGGGACGGGAGCGACCGGCGCGCCGACCACGGGGGTCTGGATGGCGCCGGTGCGGAGGATTTCGGCGACATGAACGCCGTCGAGGGTCTCATGCTCGAGCAGGGCCTCGGCCACCTTCCGGTGCGCCTCCCCGTGTTCGGCGAGGATGGCCTCGGCGCGGGCATACTGTTCCTTGATGATGGCGGCCACGGCCTCGTCGATCCGGCGCGAGGTCTCGTCGCTGTGCGACTGCGTGCGCGCGATCTCGCGCCCGAGGAAGACGGTGTCGGAGTTCTCGCCCAACGCGACGGGTCCGAGGTCGCTCATCCCCCACTCGCAGACCATCTGCCGGGCCATGCGGGTGGCCTGCTTGATGTCCGAGGAGGCCCCGTTGGAGATGTCCCCCGTCACGACCTTCTCGCCGATGCGGCCCGCCATCGCCATGCAGACGTAGTTGAGCAGACGGGTCTTCGAATAGCCGAGGATCTCCTTCTTGGGCATGAGCATCGCCATGCCCAGGGCCCGTCCGCGCGGGATGATGGTCACCTTGTGCAGGGGCATGTGCCCGTCGTCGACGACGCTCTGCACCACGGCATGGCCGGCCTCGTGGTAGGCGGTGGCGCGGCGGTCTTCCTCGTCCATCACCTTCTTGCGCTCGCGGCCGAAGGCGATCTTGTCGCGCGCCTCCTCGACGTCGGACATCTCGACCTTGTCGCGGTTGCGACGTCCGGCGTGCAGGGCCGACTCATTGAGAAGATTGGCCAGGTCGGCGCCGGACATGCCGGTGGTCATGCGCGCGACGCGCGCGAGGTCCACCGACGGGGCGAGCTGGAAGCGCTTGGCGTGCACGGCCAGCACGGCCTCACGGCCCTTGAGGTCGGGCAGGTCGACGAAGACCTGGCGGTCGAAACGGCCCGGGCGAAGCAGGGCCTGGTCGAGCACGTCGGCGCGGTTGGTCGCGGCGATCACGATCACGCCGGCCTGACCGTCGAAGCCGTCCATCTCGACGAGGAGCGAGTTGAGGGTCTGCTCACGCTCGTCGTTGCCGCCGCCGAGTCCGGCGCCGCGCTGGCGGCCGACCGCGTCGATCTCATCGATGAAGATGATGCAGGGCGCCATCTTGCGCGCCTGCTCGAAGGTGTCGCGCACACGGGCCGCGCCAACGCCGACGAACATCTCGACGAAGTCCGAGCCGCTGATGCTGAGGAAGGGCACGCCGGCCTCGCCGGCCACGGCCCGGGCGAGCAGGGTCTTGCCGGTGCCGGGAGGACCGACCATCAGGATTCCCTTGGGAATCGAGGCTCCGATGCGGGTGAAACGCTTGGGATCCTTGAGGAAGTCGACGACCTCCTTGACCTCCTCCTTGGCCTCGTCGCAACCCGCGACGTCCTTGAAGGTGGTGGTCTCCTTCTCGGTCGCGTTGAGACGCGCCCGGCTCTTGGCGAACTGCATGGCGCCGCGGTTCGCGCTCTTGAGGAACCGGTACATCATGAACAGCACGACGCCGGAAACCAGGAGGGTGGGCAGGACGTTCCAAAGGAACATGGTCCAGCCAGTCTGGGCGGGGACGTCCTTGAAAGCCTCGACGGGCACGGAGGAGCGCAGGGCCTCGAACTCCTTGTCGGTGAGGCGGCCGGCGGCCGAGAAACGCGACTTCTCGCCTTCGGCAGCCCCCTTGACGTTCAGCTCGCCGGTGATCTGATACCACCCCTTGCCGCCGGCGGGATCCTCGCGCACGGACAGGGTGCGGATCTTCTTCTCCTGGGCCATCGTGAGGACCTGGGAGACGTTGAAAGGCTGCACGGCCGCGGGCTCGGGTCCCGCGAACTGGAGGAGGGCGACGACGGCCAGCATGAGGAGCAGCCAGACGAGGACCGGCTTGCCGCTCATTCTCTGCCCGCCCTTGTCATCGTCATTCTGGCTCATCGGACGGACCAGACTACCCGGCCGGGAGGCCAAGTCAAACGGAGAGCCCCCCCGCAGGGACCGTCCAGCCGATGGGCGTCGGAAGGCGGGATTCCGGGCACCCACAGGATTTCATCACCGGTCAGCACCACGGGCAGGGAGTCGCGGCTCTCCTCGGGCAGCTTGCGGTTGATCAGGAGATCGGAGAGCTTGGCGCCGCCGGGCGCCCCCAGCGGACGGCAACGGTCGCCCTCCGCACGGCCCCGCCAGACCAATCCCGTCGCAGGCGACCGGAGATACACTTCCTCCGTATTGGAAATCGCCCCGCCGGACAGGGCCCTCCAAAGCGCTTCGTCCACGTCCACGGTCTCGGCCATAAGTCCGCATTCTGGGTCGGGCACGCCGAGCCGCAGGGGCCTGGGCGTCACGCCCCATGCGGCCGGCTCGGCGCTCAGGGAGAGCCGGCCCGCCCGCAGGCGGTGCACGCGGCCGCAGAGCGAAAACCGCCCTTCTCCGCCCTCCAGCGCCGCGGCCACGACGGGCGCGAGGGACTGCGGCGAAGCGTCGGTCCCGGAAAGGAGCCGGAGATGCTCCGCCAGGACGGCGTAAGCGAGCGCGGCGGGACGGGCGCGCAGTCCGGCGAGGTCCAGGGAATCCGAACCGGGAACGCAACCGAGCTCCCGCGCCCACGCGAGGAGGGCGTCATGCGATTCCGCGAGGATCCGTGCGGAAAGCGCGAAGCCCGCGGCGTGGCCCTCACCGAGCGCCGCGTCCGCTCCGCCCCCGACCCAGGACCGGACGCGGTTGCGCGCGGCCACGGGCAGGGCGTTGGTGGCGTCCTCACGCCACGTCACGCGCGCCGCGATGAGGGCTTGCGCGAGGTCGCGCTTGCGCAGTCCGGCGGCCACCAGCGGACGCCACCTCACATGCCCGTCGCGGAAGCGCCGACGGACGCGTGGGGAGCCGAGTCCTCCCGGGCCCGCGCCCCGGGCCAGCCGGAGCAGCACGGTCTCGACCACGTCGTCGACATGATGAGCGGTCACCAGCACGGCCGCGCCCACGGAGGCGCGGGCGTCGGCGAAGAAGGCCTCGCGGGCGTCACGCAACGCGCCCTCGGAGGCGTGACCTTCGGAGGCGCGGGAGCCGAGCCGGCAGGGCACGCCGAGCGAGGCGCAGAGGGCTGCGACGAATTCCGCGTCGGCCGCGGACGCGCGTCCGCGCGTCCGGTGGTCGAAATGCGCGACGACGAGACGGCCGGCGAAGGCCTCATCCGCGCTCAGGGCCAGGAGGAGGTAGACCGAATCCGCGCCGCCCGAGACGCCCACCAGCAGCGGTCCGCCGGGATCGTCCGCAAGCCGGGGCAGCCGGGGCAGCGAAGCGGCCGCGGCGCGGAGGACCTCGGTGCTGGGCGGGCCTGCGTTCACGGACGCACCCTAGGCGGCCGGGGGCGGCTGACAAACCCAACCCGCTCAGAGCGCGATCGTGTCCTTGCCGTACCAGCGGCGCAGGGCCTCGGGCACGCGCACCACGCCGTCCGGGCCGACGTTGTTCTCCAGGATGGCGGCGAGCACGCGGGGCAGGCCGAGGCCGGATCCGTTGAGCGTGTGCACGTGCTCGGGCTTGCCGTCCTTGGGCCGGAAACGGATGCCCGCGCGACGCGCCTGGAAGTCGGTGAAGTTGGAGCAGCTGGAGACCTCGAGCCAGCGCTTCTGCCCGCCGGCCCACACCTCGAGGTCGTACTGCTTGCTGTGCGCGAAACCTATGTCCCCGGCGCAGATGAGCAGCACCCGATAGGGCAGGCCGAGCTTCTGGAGGAGGCGCTCAGCGTCGCCGCGCAGCGACTCCAGCTCGTCGAAGGACCTGGACGGATGCACCCACTTGACCAGCTCGACCTTGTCGAACTGATGCAGGCGGTTGAGCCCGCGCACGTGCGCGCCCCAGCTGCCGGCCTCACGCCGGAAGCAGGGCGTGTAGCCGCAGCGCTTCACGGGCAAGGAGGACTCTTCGAGGATCTCGTCGCGGAAGAAGTTGGTGACGGGCACCTCGGCGGTGGGGATGAGGTAGAAGTCGTCGGTCTGCGCGTGGTACATCTGCCCCTCCTTGTCCGGCAGCTGTCCGGTGGCGGTGGCGCTGGCGGCGTTGACGAGCAGCGGGGCGTGCACCTCCTGGTAGCCGGCGGCGCCGGCCTCCTCGAGGAAGAACTGGACGAGCGCGCGGACGAGGCGGGCCATGTCACCGACGTAGAACGGGAATCCGGCGCCGGTCACCTTGACCCCGCGCTCGAAGTCCACCGCCTTGGAGAACCATGGGATGTCCCAGTGAGGCCGGGCGGAGGCCGAAACGAGGGCGGCGACGTCGCCCCACTCGGAGACGACGCGGTTGTCCGCCTCGGTGCGGCCCGGCGGCACGGATTCGTGGGGGACGTTCGGGACGGCGAGGGCGGCGGCGTGCCAGGCGGACTCCGCGTCCTGCACGCGCTTTTCGAGCTCCTTCACGCGGGCGGAGGCGGACTTCATCTCGGCGACCTTTGCCATGAACTCGGGCGTCCCCTTGGGCAGCGCGGCCATCTCCTTGTTGGCGGCGTTCTGGGCGGAACGTGCGGCCTCGAACTCGGCCAGGGCGGCGCGGCGCGCGTCATCGGCGGCGAGCACCGCGTCGAGGTCGACCTGGAACTTCTTGCGGGCCACGCCCTGACGGACGAGGTCGACGTTCTCACGGAGCAGCTTCGGGTCCAGCATGGACGCACATTGCCCAAGACCACGGCCCGAGGGCAACGGGGAATTCAGCGCCCGAGCCGGATGCGGGCGGCCAGGAACCGGGTCGCCCAGCGCAGGCGCTCGGGATCAATTCCGGAACCGAGCGAGAGAGGCTTGTCACCGCGCACCGAGACCTCGACCTCGTGCACGGATCCGTATCGGCGCCGACCCCGCGCGGGCCTCTCATGGAGGCGCACCGACTCGACGTCACGCCAGTCGACCGAGCGGCCCCAACGCAGGCCGAACGCGCCGGCATGGACGTGCAGACGTCCGCCCTTGAGCTCGATGACCTGACGCCCGGCGACGGTCATGGCCGTGAAGCCGATGAGGAAGACGGAGCCGATGAGGAACGGGATGCCGAAGAGCGACATCATGAGGTTGAACTCACCCTTGGCGATCTGGGTGCCGTACAGTCCGCCGAGCGAGCCTCCGGCCCAGAACAGCGTGAAGGGGACGAGGAAGAGGGCCATGGGGCTGCGCGTCGTCAAAGTCAGCCGGAAGCCGTCCATCCCCTCGGCGAGGGTCACGCCCTTGGGTGGTGTGCCGAGCGGAAGGTCGACGCGCTCCTCAATCGGAAGCGCCTCCTGGCACGCCGCGAGCGTGTAAGTGCGGTCGCACAGCCGGCAGACGGCGAGTCCCGCGGACGGCGCCACCTCCGCCGTCGGTATCGGCAGGCCGCAGTCAGGGCAGTGCAAGGCCATCGGACGCAGGATGAGGCCGGCCCGAATCATGACAAAGCCAAAGGCAGGCCCGTCGCTCGCACGACGGGACCTGCTGGAGCTATGTCCGGATCAGACTCGGCTCGCCTCGGGGGCGTGCACTTCGTCCGGCCGGAAAAATCTGCGGATCTCAGCCTCGGCGGCCGACGGGCTGTCGGAGGCGTGGCAGACGTTGCGCATCATCTCGGTGCCGTAGTCGCCGCGGATGGTGCCCTTGGGGGCGACCTTGGAATTGGTAGGCCCGAGCAGCTCGCGGACGCGCGCGATGACGTTCTCACCGGTCAGCACGGCCACGATGACGGGGCGGGAGGACATGAAGGCCTCGATGTCCGGATAGAAGGGCTTGTCCGCCACGTGGGCGTAATGCTCACGAAGGACCGCGGACGTGAGCCGAGTCATCTTGCAGGCCTGGATGTCGAACCCGGCGGCCTCGAACCGGGCGAGGACGATGCCGGCGAGACGGCGCTCCATGCAGTCGGGCTTGAGGATGATGAGGGTCTTTTCCATGTCGGCTCCTCCGGCAAGGGAGGGTCGTTCAACATCTCCGTTTTACCCCGTTTTGACAAGACCGAATCGCCATTGGAGCCCGACAAAGGGGGCCTCAGGCCCTAAAAAGCAGGCAAACCGCATGGACCGAGATCGCCCTGCCCTGCCCCACCGCGTCCATCCCTTCGTTGGTAGTGGCCTTGACCCCCACCCGGGAGGGGTCGATGCCCAGGATTTCGGCCACCCGGGCGCAGATGGCGGGCACATGGGCGGACAGCTTAGGACGCTCCGCGATGACCACGACGTCGAGATTGCCGACGGACCAGCCGGCCCTGGCGGCCTCGTCCGCCGCCCGACGCAGGATGACGGCCGAATCCATGCCCTTGCCGGCCGGATCGGTGTTGGGAAAAAGCGTGCCGATGTCACGCAGTCCGGCGGCGCCCAGGATCGCGTCCGCGGCCGCATGCAGGAGCACGTCAGCATCCGAGTGACCGTCGGGTCCGACTTCGGAGGGAATGGTGACGCCGCCCAGCACGCAGGGCCGTCCAGGCTTGAGCGGGTGGATGTCAAAGCCGGTGCCGATGCGGAAAGGCGGCTGCGTCATGGACGGAAACTAAGCCCAGGCCGGGCGGAAGGGAAGCCCTTGCACAAAAACCCTTGAAAGAAGAAAAGGCGAAGGGCAGTCTGACGGCCTTCGACAGGAACGGCGCGGTAGCCAAGTGGTAAGGCCGGGCTCTGCAAAAGCCCCATGCGTCGGTTCGATTCCGACCCGCGCCTCCAGTCAGAAACAAGCAGGGGCGCCCTGAAGGACGCCCCTGTCGGCCGGCTGCGGCAGGACTCAGCGCGCGGTGCGGCTGAGATTCCCGACGCCGTTGACCTTGGAATTCACCCGGAGGCGGAGCCCGTTGAGACGGATGAAGCCGGTGGCGTCGTCCTGATTGTAGGCCTTGGTCGGGTCGGCCTCCATGGTCGCGATGTGCGGATTGTAGAGCGAGCGGGCGCTCTTGCGGCCGGCCACGTAAACATTGCCCTTGTAGAGCTTCACGCGGACGGTGCCGGTCACGTTGCGCTGGGACTCGGTGATCAGGGCCTGGAGCGCGAGGCGCTCAGGGGCGTACCAGAAGCCATTGTAGACCAGCGTGGCGTAGCGGGGCACGAGGGAATCGCGCAGGTGCATGACCTCGCGGTCCATCGTCAGCGACTCGATCTGGCGGTGGGCGAAGTGGAGGATGGTGCCTCCGGGAGTCTCATAGACGCCGCGGCTCTTCATGCCCACGAAGCGGTTCTCGACCATGTCGACGCGGCCGACGCCGTGACGGCCGCCGAGGCGGTTGAGGGTCCGCATGACGCCGAGGGGGTCGAGCTTCTTGCCGTTGACGGCGACACAGTCGCCCTGGCGGAACTCGAGCTCGACGTATTCGGGCTTGGAGGGCGCGTCCTCGGGCGAGACGGAAAGCTTGAACATCGCCTTGTTGGAGGGATGGAAGGCGTCCATCCAGGGATCCTCCAGGATGCCGGCCTCATAGGAGATGTGCAGCAGGTTGCGGTCCGAGGAATAGGGCTTCTTGGCGCTGGCCTCGACGGGGATGCGGTTCTTGGCGCAGTAGGCGATCATCTCGGCACGGCCGGGGAAGTCGCGACGGAAGGCCTCGTTGCGCCAGGGGGCGATGATCTCGAGGTCGGGCGCGAGGGCGGCGCAGGTGAGCTCGAAGCGCACCTGGTCGTTGCCCTTGCCGGTGGCGCCGTGGGCGATGGCGGTGGCGCCCTCCTTGCGGGCGATCTCGACCATGCGCTTGGCGATGAGCGGGCGGGCGATGGAGGTGCCGAGGTAGTACTGCCCCTCGTAGATGGCGCCGGCCTGCATCATCGGGAAGATGAAGTCGCGGGCGAACTCGGCCTGAAGGTCGTCGACGTAGAGCTTGGACGCGCCGGTGCGGAGCGCCTTCTGACGGAGGCCCTTCAGCTCCTCCTCCTGGCCGATGTCGGCGCAGAACGCGATCATCTCGGCGCCATGACGCTCCTTGATCCAGGAGAGGAGGACCGACGTGTCGAGTCCGCCGGAGTAGGCCAGGACGATTTTCTTCTTCTTGCTCATGGTGTGAGGGGGAAAGTTCAGCGCGCGGCGGCGAGGTGGGCGAGGACGGCCTTCTGCACGTGCAGGCGGTTCTCGGCCTGGTCGAAGACGATGCTCTGCGGCCCCTGCAGGACCTCGGCGGAGACCTCCTCGCCGGGGTGGGCCGGGAGGCAGTGCATGAAATGAGCGGAGGGCCGGGCCAGGGACATCAGCTTCGCGTTGACCTGGTAAGGCTGCATGAGCCGGAGGCGCTCGGCCTTCTCGGACTCCATGCCCATGCTCACCCAGACGTCGGTGTAGACCATGTCGGCGCCCTTCACCGCGGCCTCCGGATCGGTGGTGAACGAGAAGGTGCCGGCCAGCCCGTCCTTCTTCAGCTGCGCGCGGATCTCGGCGCCGGGCTCATAGCCGGCGGGGCCGGCGAGCGCGACCTCGACGCCGAGGGCGGCGCCGCCGAGCACGAAGGAGTTGGCCATGTTGCAGGCGGTGTCTCCCAAGAAGGCGACCTTCCTGCCCTTGAGCGACTCAAGGTAACGGTCCGGACGGCCGGGCGAAAGCCGCTCCGCCAGCGTGAACATGTCGGTCAGGAACTGGCAGGGATGGAGGAAGTCCGAGAGCGCGTTGACCACGGGCATCGTCCCGGAGGCCGCGAACTCCTCGAGGAGCGCATGCTCGTGGCAGCGGATGACCATGCCGTGGAGGTAGCGGGAGAGCACCCGTGCCGTGTCGGCCACGGTCTCTCCGCGCGAGATCTGCATGTCGTCGGCATTGAGCATCACGGGCAGGCCGCCCAGCTCATGCACGCCGACTTGGAAGGAGACGCGGGTCCGGGTGCTCTTCTTGAAGAAGAGCAGGCCCCAGGACTGCCGGGCCAGCGCGGGGGACTCCGAACCCCGGCCGGACTTCATCCGTGCGGCGCTCTCGAAGACCCGGGCGGTCTCGGCGGCGGTGAGGTCCGTCTCCTTGAGGAAATGGCGCATCTCGGGAAAGGGTCGAATCTACCGCTGACGGCGGGTTTGGACAGAGGAAAATTGGGTCTCCGGAGGCCGCTCAGGCGGGCTTCCAATCCGCGATCACCCGGGTCATCACCTCGACCGACTCCTCGAGCTCCCGGGCCGAGGCGGTCAGCGGCGGGAGAAGCCGCACCGCGACGCCGCCGGCGGGCGCGGTGAGCAGCCCCGCCTCGCGCAGGGCGACGCAGACCGGCACGGGGTCGCACTTGAGCGCGACGCCGACCATGTAGCCCTCTCCGCGGACCTCGGCGACGAGATCGGGTCTCAGCCGCACCAGCCCCCGGAGGCTCTCATGCCAGGGCGCGGACTGCCGCGTGACCTTGTCGAGCAGCCCCTCCTGGTCGATGACCTCGAGCACCGCCAGCGCCGCGGCGGAAGCGAGCGCGCCGCCGCCGAAGGTCGTGCCATGCGAGCCGGCGGTGAAGAGGTCGTCGTGAGGAGGCGCGACCCAGATGGCTCCGATGGGGAAGCCTCCGCCGAGCCCCTTGGCCATGGCGATGGCGTCGGGCCGGATGCCGGCGCGCTCGTAGGCGAAGAAACGGCCGGTGCGGCCCACGCCGCACTGGATCTCGTCGATCATGAGCATCACGTTTCGCTCGCGGCAGATGCGCTCCACGCCGCGGAGGAACTCATGCGAGGCCGGGTTCACCCCGCCCTCCCCCTGGATGGTCTCGATGAGCACGCCGGCCGTGGTGCGCGCGTCGATCGCGCGGTCCCAGGCCGCGAGGTCGTTGAGCGGGACCGCGGTGAAACCGGTCAGCAGCGGACGGAATCCCTTCTGGATCTTCTCCTGCGGCGTGGCGGACATGCCGCCGAAGGTGCGGCCATGGAAGGCCTTCTCCGCGACGACGACGCCGTGGCACGCGCCCTCCTGGCCCGACTTGCGCACGCCGTGCAGGCGGGCGAGCTTGAGGAGCGCCTCGTTGGCCTCGGCGCCGCTGTTGCAGAAGAGGGCGCGTCCCGGTCCGCAGCGGCGGGCCAGGGCCGCGGCGAGGGCGCCCTGCCCTTCGTTCCGGTAAAGGTTGCTGACATGCGTGAGCCGGGCCGCCTGCTCCTGGACGCGGCGCACCCAGACGGGATGGGAATGGCCGAGCGCGTTGACGGCGATGCCGGTCGCGAAGTCGAGATAGCGACGGCCGGCCGCGTCCCAGACGTGGCTGCCCTGTCCGCGCACGAGGGTGAGCGCCGGAGGGGCGTAGCTGCGGACGACGTGCCGGTCGTACTGCTCCGCGGCGGGATCTGGAGTCTCTCCCGCCATCAGCCGTGCACGATCTCGGTGCCGATGCCCCGGTCGGTGAACACCTCGAGCAGGAGCGCGTGGGGCACCCGGCCGTCGATGAAGTGGACGCGGCGCACGCCCTCGCGGAGGGCCTTCACGGCGCTGTCCACCTTGGGGATCATGCCGCCGGCGATGACGCCCTTGCGCTTGAGGTCGTCGACCTCGCTCACCTTGAGGGTGGTGATGAGCGAAGCGGGATCCTTGGCGTCGGCGAGCAGGCCGGGCACGTCGCTCATGAAGATCAGGCGCCGGGCGCGGAGCGCGTCGGCCACCGCCGCGGCGGCCACGTCGGCGTTGGTGTTGTGGGGCTGGTCGGCCTCGTCGAGCGCGACGGGCGAGACCACGGGCAGGAAGCCGTCGGCGAGGGCCTTCTTGATGAGCTTGGCCTTCACGAAGCGGATGTCGCCCACGTAGCCGATGTCCACGGGATTGCCCTGGTCGTCCGCGCCCATCAGGCGCTGGCAGAGGTTCACATGGTTGCCCGGCATGCCGAGGGGGTTGGCGCCGCGGGCCCGCAGCGACTCGCAGATCTGTCCGTTGATCTCGCCGTTGAGGGTCTCCTCGACGATCTTGACCGTGGCCGCGTCGGTGACGCGCATGCCGCCCCGGAACTCGGACTTGATGCCGGCCTTCTCCATCGCGCGGGTGATGGCCTTGCCGCCGCCGTGGACGACGACGACCTGGATGCCCACCGCGGCCAGGAAGGCGATGTCGGTGGCCACGCGGTCCCGGCCCTCGGGATTGGGATCGTCCATGAAGCTGCCGCCGTACTTCACCACGAAGGTGGAGCCGCGGAACTTCTGGATGTAGGGAAGCGCCTCGAGGAGGACCTCGGACTTCTGCGCTGCGGGAGTGCTCATCGGACGGTTGCGGAGCGTTGCGGACGCGGGACGGGGGGCAAACGGAAAAGAGGCCTCACTCGCTCTTGTTGTAGTTCACGTAGCCGTCGGTCAGGTCCGACGCGAGCAGGCGGAAGCGTCCGTCGCCGAGTCCGAGGCCGATCCGCACCGTGAAGCGGGCGGCCTTCACGACCTCCTTCCAGCGCGGCTTGTTCTCCGGCAGCGGACGGCCGGCGAGCACGGCAGGCACGTCACCGTAATGGATGTCCAGCTTCGCCTCGTCGAGACCGGTGCGGGCGTAGCCGGCGGCGTCCGCGAGCCGGCCCCAGTTGGGGTCTTCGCCGAACCAGGAGGACTTCACGAGCAGCGAGTTGCCGATGGCGCGCGCGATCTTCTCGGCATCCGCGCGGCTGCGGGCGCCCTCGACCTCGACGGACACGACCTTGGTGATCTTCTCACCGTCGCCGACGATCTTCTCCGCGAGGGCGAAGCACACGCGGCCGAGCGCCTCCCGGAAGAGCGCGGTGGCGGCGGGATCGCCCTCCGGGCCGACCTTCACGCCCGAGGCGCCGGAGGCCAGCAGGAGGACGGTGTCATTGGTCGACATGTCTCCGTCCACGCTCACGCAGTTGAAGGAGCCGTCCGAGGCGGCCCTGAGGGCCTCCTTGAGGAAGGCGGGGGCGGCCTCGGCGTCCGTGCACACGAAGGCCAGCATGGTCGCCATGTTGGGCTCGATCATGCCGGCGCCCTTGGCGATGCCGGAGACGGTCACGGTCCTGCCGCCATGGACGAACCGTGCGGTGCAGGTCTTGGGCCGGGTGTCGGAAGTCAGGATCGCCTCCGCGGCCCTGCGGCCCTCGGCCGAAACGCGCGAAAGACGACCGGCGGCCTCCGCGACGCCCGCGGCCACCTTGGCCATCGGGAGGAGCTCGCCGATGCGGCCGGTGGAGCAGACGAGGAAGACGTCGGACGGCGCGCCGAGGGCGGCGGCGGCGAGACGGGCGGTCTCAGCGGCGTCGGCGTCGCCCTGGACGGACGTGCAGGCGTTGGCGTTGCCGCTGTTGCCCACGATGCCGCGGACGCTTCCTCCCGAAGCGAGCAGGCGCTGGCAGAGGCGCACGGGGGCGGCCTTGACGTCATTGGTGGTGAAGACGCCGGCGGCCGCGCAAGGCCGGTCGGCGACCACCAGCGCGAGGTCGAGGCGTCCGTTCGCCTTGTTCCGGATGTCGCAGGCGGCGGCGCCCACGCGGAAGCCGGGCACGTCGGAGAGGCCGGGTGAATCGTCGATGAACTCGATGGACATGGCGGAACGGTCGTCCTCAGCGCAGGCCGTCGGCCTCGTCCCAGCCCATGATGAGGTTGAGGCACTGCACGGCCTGGCCGCCGGCGCCCTTGAGGAGGTTGTCGATGACGGAGGTGATCACGAGGTTGCCCGTGCGCGCGTCGGACACGACGGAGACGGCGACGCGGTTGGTGCCCGCGACATGGGCGGTGTCAGGGAAGTCCCCCGAGGCCAGCAGGGTGATGAACGGCCGGCCCGCGAACGCCTTGCGCCAGACTTCCTCGACCTGGGCGGCGGTGACGCCGGGGGCCGGGACGACGACGGTGGTCGCGATGCCGCGGTGCATGGGCGCGAGATGAGGGCTGAACTGCACGACGACCGGGACGCCCGCCGCGGCCGAGAACTGCTCCTCGATCTCGGCGATGTGACGGTGGCCCGGGATGCCGTAGGCCTTCATCGAGCCGTCCCGCTCGGAGAAGAGGAAGGCGACGTCGGCCTTCTTGCCGGCGCCGGACACGCCGCTGCTGGAATTGATGACGAGCCGGCCGGGCTCGGGCCGCAGCAGGCCCGCCCGCAGCAGGGGGATCAGCGGCACCTGCGCGCTGGTGGGATAGCAGCCGGGGCATGCGATGAGCCGGGCCGACTTCCAGGAGTCATCCGTCTGCAGCTCCGGGATGACGTAGCGCGCCTGCGAGGCCAGCTCCGGGGCGGGATGGTCGTGCCCGTAGTATTTCCGATAGAGGGCGAGGTCGCGCAGACGGAAGTCGGCCGAGAGGTCCAGGACCCTCCGTCCGGCGGCGACGAGCGGCCGCGCGTATTCGGCCGCCACGCCGTGCGGCAGCGCGAGGAACCACGCGTCGACGTCGGAGGCGGCGCACTCCTCGGGCGAGGAGGCGGAGAACCTGAGCGCGGGATCCACGACGCCGCGCAGGCGCGGCAGCTCGTCGGCGACGGCCTTGCCCGCGAGGGTGCGGGAGCACACCGCCGCGAGGCGGACGCGCGGATGGCGCGCCAGCACCCGGACGAGCTCCTCGCCGGTGTAACCAGAGGCGCCGACGACGCCGACTTTGATGACGGGCTGTGACATGGCTTTGCGGATGGTGGAGGATTAAGGGAGGCGGGTCCCGGGGACACGGAAAAAGAAAGGCCCCGGGGAGCCGGGGCCTTGGTCGTTCCTGTCCGGGAAGCTCAGCGCTTCGAGAACTGGAAGCGCTTGCGGGCGCCGGGGCGGCCGGGCTTCTTGCGCTCGCGCATGCGGCCGTCGCGGGTCAGGAGGCCCTCCTTCTTGAGGGGGGCGCGGAGGCCGGCGTCGAGCTTCTGGATGGCGCGGGCGAGGCCATGGGAGATGGCTCCGGCCTGTCCGTTGGGACCGCCGCCGATGACGTTGACGGAGACGTCGACCTGGCCCTCGAGTCCGGCGGTGCGGATGGGCTGGGTGGCCGACTTGACCAGGGCCTCGGTGTAGAGGTACTCCTCGGCCGGGCGGCCGTTGATCGAGATGGAACCGGTGCCGCGGGTGAGGCGGACGCGGGCCGAGGCGGTCTTGCGACGGCCGACGGCGGTGATGGCGGAGGACTTGGCGCTCATTTACTTCTGGAAAGGGTCTCAGCCGCGGGGGACGGACGGCAGGGGCTGGGGGTTCTTGTCGGCGTGGTCATGCTTGTCGCCGGCGAAGACGCGCAGTTTGCGGAGCATGTCGTTCGCCAGGCGGTTCTTGGGCAGCATGCCCTTGACGGCGTGGGTGATGATGAACTCCGGACGACGGGCGCGCATGGCGGCGACGGTGCGGCGGTAGGAGGTGCCGACCCAGCCGGTGTAGAACATGTAGGTCTTGTCCAGTTCCTTGGAACCGGTGAGCACCACCTTGTCCGCGTTGATCACGACGACATAGTCACCGGTGTCGACGTGGGGCGTGTAGGTGGGCTTGTGACGGCCGCGGAGGACGTTGGCGATCTTGACCGCCAGACGGCCGAGGTGCTGGTCCTTGGCGTCAACGACGTACCAGGTCTTGTCCTTGAGCTGGACGTTCTTGGCGAGCGTGGTCTTCATAAAGAGGGAAAGGCGGAACATGGGAACGCCCCCATGCTCGTCAACACCCGAATAAAGAGGGGGTTTGGCCCTCCAAACCCCCTTCTGCGCACCCTCATCCCCCTCGATGGGGCGAGGCCCTTCAGAACCTGAACTTGGCAAAGACCCCCGTCCAGACCTGGGAATTGCGGGTGGCGGCCAGATTGTCGTTGTTCACGGCGTAATTGACCCCGACGCCGATGACGGACCCCTGCCCGACGGACTTGGACAGGTCGAGGCCGGCGCCGGCGTAGGCGTAGGCGTTCTGGGCCCCTGAGCCGTCGTCGAGGGCGTCATTGGCGAAGAGATTGCCGGCGAAACCGCGGAGGGTGACGTCGAGCTTGAATGGGCCGACTTCCTTGAAGTCGTGGTAGAGCGAACCCTCGACGACGACTTGATCGAGATTGAAGCCGTAATTGACGTAGAGGGCGGGCTGCAGAAAGGACTTGGGCAGGATGACGCCGAGGTAAGCCTCGTCCTCGGCTCGCAGCTGGGTGAAGCCCTGCGCGGCGTTGCTGAAGAACTTGGCGCTGGGCGAGGTCATGCGCAGGTAGCCTGCGTCGACCACGGCGTCGCCGACGGTCTTGCGCAGTCCGTAGGCGTAGGAACGCTCGATGGCGTCGGCATTGAAGAAGGAGGCGTAGGCGGAAAGCCCGCTGACCCCGGGGACGAAGTATTCGACGCCGACCTTGGTCTGGAAGAGGCCGTCCTCATCGGATCGCTCCTTGCCGCGGAAGACGTTCTTGGCCTGCCAGCCGACCTCGGCGCGCACGGAAAGGTCCTTGGCGAACTGGGCGGAATCGAGCTGCTTGACGGGCTCCTGGCCGGAGGCGCCTCCGCAGACGGCGAGGGCGAGGGCGGTGATGGCGGGCTTCTTCATGATGAACGGGGACATCCTGCCCCGGGCGGGGCAGGTGGCAAGTCCCAAGGGCCGGCGACGCGGCCGCCGGTCACATCGCGGCGATGATGGCGTCGCCGAACTCCGAACACTTGATCTCCTGCGCACCCTGCATCTGGCGGGCGAAGTCGTAGGTGACGCGTCCGGCGCCGATGGCACCGTTGAGTCCCTTGAGGATGAGGTCGGCAGCCTCGACCCACCCCATGTAACGGAGCATCATCTCGCCCGAAAGCACGACGGATCCCGGGTTGACCACGTCCTTGTTGGCGTACCTGGGCGCGCTGCCGTGGGTCGCCTCGAAGCTCGCATGGCCGGTCAGGTAGTTGATGTTGCCGCCGGGGGCGATGCCGATGCCTCCGACCTGGGCCGCGAGGGCGTCGGAGAGGTAGTCGCCGTTCAGGTTGAGGGTGGCGATGACGTCGAAGTCGGTCGGGCGGGTCAGGACCTGCTGGAGGGTGATGTCGGCGATGGCGTCCTTGATGACGATGCCGGCGCCCGGCCTGCCCTCGGGGATCTTGCACCAGGGACCGCCGTCGATCGGCTCGGCGCCGAACTCGCGCTGGGCCAGCTCATAGCCCCATTTCATGAAGGCTCCTTCGGTGTACTTCATGATGTTGCCCTTGTGGACGAGGGTCACGGACTTGCGCCTGTTCTCGATGGCGTACCGGATGGCGGAACGGATGAGACGCTCGGAGCCGGGCCGCGAGACGGGCTTGATGCCGACGCCGACCGAAGCGGGCTCCTCGCCGCCGAAACGGATCTTTTTGAACTCCTTGGGGAAGTTGGCCTTGATGAACTCCAGCGTCTTGAGCGCGATCTCGGAACCCGCCTCGAAGTCGATGCCGGCGTAGATGTCCTCGGTGTTCTCGCGGAAGATGACCATGTCGACCTTGCCCGGGTTCTTGACCGGAGAAGGGACGCCGGTGAACCACTGCACGGGGCGCAGGCAGACGTACAGGTCGAGCTGCTGGCGCAGCGCCACGTTGAGGGATCGGATGCCGCCGCCGGTCGGCGTGGTGAGCGGCCCCTTGATGCCCACGAGGTAGTCGCGGAAGGCGGTGAGGGTCTCCTCTGGCAGCCAGTTCTGAGTGCGGTTGAAGGCCTTCTCCCCGGCGAGGACCTCGAGCCACTGGATCTGGCGACGACCGGCGTAGGCCTTGGCGACGGCCGCGTCGAGCACGCGCACCGAGGCGCGCCAGATGTCAGGACCCGTGCCGTCACCCTCGATGAAGGGGATGACGGGGCGGTCAGGGACGTTCAGCTTGCCCTGGGAGATGGTGATGCGTCCGGAGGAGGGGTTGCTCATGGCTCAGTCCCACAGGAAACCGCTTCAGGACGGGCGGTTTCAAGCCCATTCGGGCGCCCGGGTGAAAAGGGAAAAGAAAAGGACCCCCTTGCGAGGGTCCTTGTTTGACCGGCGGAGCCGGCGCCATCCGCCCCGGAGGACGGAAAGTCTAAGAAGAATTACTTCTTCTTGGACTTGGTGGCCTTCTTGGCGCCCTTCTTCTTGGCGGCCTTCTTCTTAGCCATAGTTTTTTCCTTATTTTGGGTCGTTGTTGGGTTAAAGGG